>Ga0209542_10003213_pt1 | contig 35165 bp, 50 predicted proteins | sample RifCSPhighO2_01_FD_184028 | JGI IMG/M metagenome (GOLD analysis project Ga0209542, IMG submission 184028) | Soil microbial communities from Rifle, Colorado - Rifle CSP2_plank highO2_0.1 (SPAdes) (version 2) | ecosystem: Environmental > Terrestrial > Deep subsurface > Rock core/Sediment ...
CCTGCATACCGGCGCCTTTCACCTGTCGAGAGAGATACCAGAAGAAAATTAAAATGAAAAGTATTGGTAGCAGAAACGGCAAAATATTTAAAAGCACATACATGAAACCACTTTCGTCTTTTATTTCTATCTCAGTTTTAGCAAGCGCCTCGCTTTCCACACCATAATTGAAAAGCGTCTGTGATAGAGCCGAGCCGACTTCCTTCTTGGCGGTTTTGATTTCATCGTTTTGATAAGTAATCGTTAGTTTCTCTCCTTCCACCAAAATCTTCTTTACTTCACCTTTAGAGACACTTTGAGCCAAATCCGAAATTGGAATCTCTGGCGTAGTTACTCCGCTGTCCGAGATCGCTAAATACGTGGCCGTAATCAGCATAAAAATAACTATGGTCCCAGCCACACTGCCACCAAACCCAGCCCCCATTTTTGGCTTTTTGCCTTTATTCCCTTCGTTTTTTTTATTAAGAAAATTAAAATCCATCTAAAGATGGTAACACAAAAAATCCAAAAAGTGAAATTCGTTTTGATAAATTATGTCGAGTGGAGATGACGAGAATTGAACTCGTGTGCAGAAGGTTAGGGCATTGAAGTCTACATACATAGCTCGCTTTTTTCCGCCAGCCGGCGGATTAAATTAAAAAATTCTTAAACGAGCCAAATATTTTTTAATCGAGTTCTAGGTTTTAGTGAAATGTTCGAACGGGCATTCCCTTATCCCGACAATATTGTGCCTCGTCTTATATATCGGAAGTCTATAAGAGAGACATCAGTTAGGCGTAAGCCGAAACTGAAGCGAAAGCAAAGTCATTCATACCGAAGTATGGAGAGACTGCTGCCTTCACCTTGGAAGCTAATTTTGCAATTAAGCTATTGAACAAATTTTTACGAGATTATGTTCATGCTCGGTATGCATCAATACAATAGGCCATCTGTCTATGCCTGGCATCCCCAAATTTTGTTATCAAAGTATTTATTCTCCTCTTTTCATTTCACGTCTAATACTGCGATCTGTTTCACGTTTTTCCAACGCCCTACGTTTATCAAACTTTTTCTTGCCTTTCACCAAAGCAATTTCTACTTTGATTTTTCTTCCTTTATTATACACCGAAAGCGGTACAATTGTCAAACTCTTATTCTTCTCATCGCTGGCAAGTTCTGCAATTTCTTTTTTAGTCAGCAAGAGTTTTCTATTACGTAATGGATCATAATCTTTCGGCGTGTTTTTGGCCTGATATGGAGGAATATTGGCATTGATTAGGAATGCTTCTTTTCCCCGCACAATCACAAAAGCTCCTTCGAGCGATATTTGCCCGCCCCGGACTGATTTCACTTCCACACCCAAAAGCTCAATACCAGCTTCGTATTTTTCCAGAATTTCATAATTAAATCGCGCTTTTCTGTTTTCGGCGTAACTCCCCATGACTTAATCCTAGCATATTGACATATATTTTCCACTTGATATACTGTATATATAATAGATATCAAAAAGATATATGACCACACAAGTAATTTTTAGAATCGATAAGAAAATTAAAGCCCGAGCCCAAAAGAAAGCCAAGGATAGCGGTTTGACCTTTTCTGATATTTTGCAAATGGCGACCTATGCTTATGTTAAAAATGATTTTGAACCAGTGCTAATGCGAAGAGAGGAGAAGCTTAACATCAAGACACGTCGTGAACTTATGAAAATTTCAGGTGATATTAGAAATGGTAAAAATCTTTATGGTCCGTTTAATTCTGCTGAAAAAATGGACAAATTTCTTAATTCACTAACATAACATGCAAATCGAACTGCATAGAAATTTTTTGAAGGGTTACACAAAATTTCCGAAGAAGATACAAGAGCAGAAGCATAAATATAACTGGAGACTATCGTGTACTTCTTGAAATAAAAGGAAAAGATACCGTTGTATTTATGAAAATCGGCACCCATTCGGAGTTGTATTAAAATAAGCACAAACTAAATATGCTATAATTTTATAATGGAAATTTCTGATAAATATGTTTACTTGGTTGCTTTGGTACCTTTTTGTTTAATCTGGATTTCAATTTTTCTTTATCGGAAAGACCTAAGGCAAGAAATGCTCTTTATGAGTATACTGGTAGGTATTTTAAGTTTACTAACATCATATTATTGGTGGACTACTGATTGGTGGAAACCTTTGAATATAACAGACACGAAAATAGGAATCGAAGATTTTGTTATGGGATTTACTTCTGGGGGGATTATGGCCACCATCTATGAAGTGGTTTTTAAGCGTGGCTTATATAAAAGAAAATTACATCATCACATAAGTGGAGGACTTACGCTTTTATTTCTTCTCGCTCAAACGACAATGTGGTTATTTTGGGGAATTGGATTAACTTCATTTTGGGCAAGCACCATAGCAATGTTCCTTACTGCTTCAGTAGTAATTTTTGTGAGAAAAGATTTAATAATAACCTCACTTCTTTCTGGAATTCTTATGGTCTTTGTATCTTTTTTATTTTATTTTGCAGTTATTTTGATTTCTCCACAATGGATAGACCACACATATTTAGGGGGAATAAGTGGTAACAGAATCATAGGTATTCCAATAGAAGAATTTGTTTTCTGGTTTATGTCAGGACTTGTGTTCGGACCATTTTATGAATATTGGCAAGGGGAAAGATTAAAGGCTTATAAAAAATAGTGAGTTTGACTTTCAGCCTCGAATACGCTATTATCCCCTAGTCAAAGCTTTATTTACATCAATTGCGTGAAAGAATAAACAACCAAATACGGGCAACGGAGGTACGGGTTTTAGACAGTGAAAATAAAAATCTCGGGGTTTTAAGCATAAAAGACGCCTTAGAAATGGCCCAGGCCAGGGGTTTAGATTTGATCGAAATAGGTCCGAATGCGACTCCTCCGCTCGCCAAGCTGATGGACTTTGGCAAATATCAATACGAGGCCAGCAAGAAATTGAAGAAAGCCAAGGCCGGAGCCAATAAGACCGAGACCAAGGGAATCCAGATAAAGATAGGCACCGGAGATCACGATTTGGAATTGAAAGCAAAAACCGCTTCTAAATGGATCAAGGAAGGACACCGAGTCAAAGTAGAACTTTTCCTTGCCGGACGAGCCAAGTATATGGATGAAAAATTTTTACGAGAACGACTAGATAGAGTTTTGCATTTAATCACCGAAGAATACAAAATATCCGACGCTTACAAAAAAGGTCCGAAGGGTTTAACCACCACAATAGAAAAAGCGAGATAAGTCATAAAGTTTATAAAGTTGTAAAGTTCATAAAGTAAAATACAAACACATGAAAGGAATGAAAACAAATAAATCATATAGCAAGAGATTGAAAGTCACCAAAAGCGGCAAGATCTTGGCCCGCAAGCCCGGTTTTAATCATTTCAATGCCAAGCAATCCCGCAACACCCAGCTGGCCGGCAAAAGAACTGTTAACTTTATTATCAAAAACAAACCAAAATCTCATTTGCTACCTTTCAGTTAACTTTCAACTTTATAAACTTTATAACTGATATATGACCAGAGTAAAAAAGGGAGTACATGCATTAAAAAGAAGGAGAAGCGTCTTGAAACAGACCAAAGGTTTTCGCCATGGCCGTAGCAAGAAAGAACGCCAGGCCAAAGACGCGCTGTTGCACGCCGGAGCTTACGCTTTCGCCCACCGCAGAGATAAAAAATCCCACAACCGAACGCTTTGGAATATAAAGATCAACGCTGGCGCACGAGAGTTAGGCACGACATATTCTAAATTGATTGATGGACTCAACAAGAAACAAATATTGATTGATCGCAAAATCCTCGCCGACTTGGCTGAGAATCATCCTTCAACTTTCGCTAAAGTTTTGGAAACAGTTAAATAAATTTCTAATTCGTATCTGAAACGGAATCTTTGGTGATTTTATACTCGGCTATTTTATATTTTTTGACGAGCGCAATGACATCTGCTAAGAGCTTTTTTGGGTCATTGCCAGTGACAATTTTAGCATTTGGACGATGACTCTTTTGGATGATTTCTTGCAATTCTTTCCCCATTTCCCAAGGCCCTTCAAAAATGCCAATGGGCTTGTCATCCTCAAAGGCGATGGTAAATTCATGAATCGTTCCAATGCGCCCGCAACCGCAAATAATCGCATCGGCGCAACGAGTCATTAGTATATCGCGCCCAGCATAACCAAATCCTGTGTACATAATCAAATCCAGATAATCCAGCGGGAGCTTGTAGACTTCCACATGCTCTCTTTCGGAAGCGGCCGGAGACACTCCGATGGAAATTCCACCCACTTCTTTGAGTCCCATAGCCACCCACAAAGGAAATCCCGTCGTAGCTCCAGTTATTAGAATTGCCCCCTGCCGGGCGATTTCGCGCCCAAGCTCTTTGGCTTGATCTAAGGAGCCTATTCCGCAGTGACCGGTTTCGGCCGCCCCAGAAACACAAATTTTTATCTGATTATGTCCGTGTTTAGAATTAAATAAAGGCTCCATAATATTAGTTTATAAAGTTATAAAGTAGAAAGTTATAAAGTTAGATCCAGAATGTATTTACTTTACAAACTTGATGAACTTGACCACTTTCAACTGTTTCATTATATATGATTTAGCAAGATAATGAAACTGTGCTTCCCTGCTCCGGAGCGTAAGCTTCAATTCCCAAATTATCACGCAGTTTCTGAGCTAAAAACATCGACGATTTCGGCTCGCCCATAACTACAAAAACTTTTTTAACCGAGTCTTGCATATCTCCAACAAAATTCAATAAACCATCTGAATCCTTATGTCCAGAATATCCTAAAATTGTCACTATATGCGCCCGCACGACAACATCCTCGCCTGAGATCCGTACAGTTTTGATCCCTTCTTGAATTAAACGCCCGGGACTACCGACTGTTTGATACCCGATCAGAAGTAAAGTATTATTCGGATCTGGTAAATAATGTCTCTCGTGATGCACGATGCGCCCACCAGTCGACATTCCGGACCCGGCGATCACTATCTTTGGATTCGGCACATTCCCAATCATGCGAGACTCTTCGGATTTTAAAGTATTGTGTAAACCGGGAAAATCAAATAGATATTTATCGTGCGACATTGCTTTTTGGGCATTTTCATTGAAATAACTTTTGAATTGTTTGAAAACTTCGGTTAAACGAATCGCGAGTGGCGAATCTAGAAAAATCGGCATTACTGGGATGCGATTGTTTTCTACTAAAGCATTAAACTCAAAAAGAAGTTCTTGCGAGCGCTCCAGCGAAAAGGTCGGAATAATGAGAGTCCCTTTTCTTTTGTAATTGTCTTCAATCGTTTCTTCTAAAAATTTCCGGCGATCGTCTCGCGACTCATGGTTGCGATCGCCATAGACAGACTCCATTATTAGATAATCTACATCTGTTATTTTTTCTGTATCGGGGAGAAGCATTGAGGGGCTGTTGCCTAAATCTCCGGTAAAAAGTATTTTTTTGCCACTGAAAATAAATTGCACCATAGCCGAACCCAAAATATGCCCGGCATTCAAGAAAGATACTTCCAAATTTTCAGTAATTTTGATCGTTTCATGATATTTAAATCCTTGCCAGAGCGAGAGCGCTAGCTTGATATTTTCTTCAGTGTATATTTTATCCAAATGCAGTTCAGTATTCTTTGACAGGATGCCAGCCGTATCTTCGAGCATGGGGCCGGAGAGCGCCCGAGTCGGCTCGGTAGAATAAATCTTGCCCCGAAAGCCCTCGCTCACGAGTTTTGGCACTCGGCCCAAGTGATCCACATGCGCGTGGGTGATAAAAAGTATGTCTATGGCTTTTGAATCGTATGGAAAAGGGTCCCAGTTTATATCGTCGGCTACTTTCAGCCCCTGTGTCAGCCCGCAGTCAACTAAAATTTTTTGGCCATCGGCCTCTAAAAGAAAATTAGCTCCAGTTACAGAGCCTGTCCCCCCACAAAATGTTATTCTGGCAATTTGTTTCATAAGGACAGTCCTTAAAGAAGTTTCCCAAGGACTGTCCTTTAATAATATCATACTCTAAGAAAAAATCTCCGCCTCTGGCGGAGAGTTCTTCTTAGGACTATTTCTGATGTATTACCATAGCTCATTGCTAGGTGGGTGCGAGACGCGAGAAGCCAAGGCTAAACACGATCGACGCTCCCATTGATTAGTGTTCTAGGTAATAATCGGAAATAACCCTACTTAAATTATACGCCCCTAAAAAAAACTGGCAACTAGACAGAAACATTTTTGTGTTTCAGTATGATTTTTGATTATTGTTTGTTTAAAAATATAAGTTTTTTATTAAAATCTGATAAGGAAGTATAAATTTCTGCATGAATACCAAATTTTTTTGCAACTTTGGCATTTTGGGGATAAAGACATAACGATTTATAGAAACTTTTTTATTTCAGCAACGACCGAAGCCAGTTCGTCGTCGGAAGACTGTTCCCTGCTGCCAGGCCGGTAAAGAAATTTGCGCGGTTCATATTCAGTGATCCCGGCATCCCCTTCTTTTCGAGGCAGCATATGCAAATGAAAATGAGGCACCGCTTGTCCTCCTACCTCACCTTCATTCCAGGCATAGTTAAAACCTTCCGCCGAAAAAGTTTTTCGTAGAGATTTTTTTAACTTTTTTTGCAAATCAAAAATTGCGGCAATTTCTTCCGAAGTTAAATCGTTGAAATTGCTGACACATCTTATGGGGCATATCAAAACATGCCCGGGAACAATAGGAATATTGGTCGGAAATGCGGAAGCTAGTTCATTTCTGATGATCTCTCTTTCTTTAACATTCGGATTGGTGCAAAAAACACAAATTTTTTTATTTGACATAGAATTATTTCTTATTTAGTTTCTCATACAGCATAATGTTGTATTTACCATCAATGACCTGATCTTTTTTTGAAACACCTATTGTCTCGAGAAAGTCTAAAAGTTCACTTTGGACTTTTTTTCTATCTTCACGATTTTCGTGAATAACAATTTTTTCCGCTTCAATAAATTCTCCCAAATTTTTTACTTTATCTAAAACAATTTCTATGCCTTTATATTTGGTTTTAATTCTCTTTTTATCAACTAGAGCAAATTCTTTATATTTTATAAGTTTCAATATTTCCATCATTTTTTCCCCTTCCACAATTTTCATTTCTTTTTCAATACAATCTTGTCTACTAGATTGAGAAATTTTTAGAGTAAAAAAATATTGATCATTAGACTTTCGCACTCTAAGAATTGGAATCTCAAATGGTAAAGGAAACGGGTTCCCTTCAGGAGCAAAAATGTGATCGATTTGATGGAGTTCCTTGCTGAACTTACAGCCCAAAGCTTTCAGCTTGTTTAAAACGCTTTTTCTGTTTCGTAATCGCGCTTTGACTTCTACTTCATACATAGATTATTCATCCACGCCGAAACGTTTATAGTTGTGAGTTTTTTGATTTCCGAACCAATGCTTGATCTCATGCTCGGCTTCTTCGGGGGTTTCAGAACAATGAATGATATTCATCACCGCGCGTTTCTCCTTGTTGGCCAAGGCCGGTGAATCAATGGAGAAATCTCCACGGATAGTGCCCATATCCGCCTTGTATGGCATCGTATCGCCGGCAATCTTACGCACCACATCCACCGCATGCGTGCCTTGCAGAACAATTTTTACTAGCGGAGCGGACTTCATATAATCAAGAAGCCATTTGCGAATCTCTGGGCCTATTTTAGCCGGATCTGTTGTGCCAAAATCTGCCATGGCATCATAACCATATTTTTCATAAGTAGAAAGAGTTTTATGCCCAAGCCGAGTAATCCACTCTTCATTCTTTGGATAATGGTCATCAAGTTGCTTATGATCCGGCTGGAACATCTCCAACGCTACCACCTTCAAATCCCTTCTCTCAAAACGATTAATAATCTCCCCGATAAGCCCTTTTCTGACTCCATCAGGCTTTATCATTACATACGTCTTTTCTTCTTTTGGATGTTTCATATTCGTTTATATTAGCAGAAAAAAATAAATTTGCAAAATTCAAAAACCTCATCCCCCGCCTTCCCCTGGAATGGGAAGGAGCCGGATTCCCTCGCCTCTCCAGAAGAGGGTTGGGGTGAGGTTAATCTTACTCCATCGTTTTATACCTCCCCATAATTTCGGCTTCGACTTCTTCTCTTTCTCGGCCGTATTTGACATAAGAAAGTTCTTTCAAACTATCTATAATTTCCATATTCCCCTTCTCCGCGTCCATGGTTCTTAGATTGAAAGGTTTAACCGGCTGGCCGTTCACAAGCATACTTATATAGGCATTTCGATTATCCAGCTTAGTAATGTCTTGCGAAGTGAATATTGGCTTGAATTTAGGCTCCAGGAAAGTGGCATCTTCGGTACCGACACGAAACACCGCCATTGAACCAACGTTGCCAAAAACCGCATTTTTTATTTTCTCTTCCAACTGGGTGATGTATTGGTGCGCGATGTTGAGGGAAAGCCGGTATTTTCTGGCTTCGGATAAAATAGAAGCGATAGAATCCGTAGTAACATTTTGGAACTCATCGATGTATAAATAAAAATCATTCATCGGCTTGCCAAACATATCCACGCGAGAAAGCGCCGCCATTTGAATCTTGCCGACGAGAACTAAACCGATCAAGTTGGCATTGATGTCGCCCAGACGACCCTTTGATAGATTCACCAAGAGAATTTTCTTCTCGTCCATAATCTTTCGGAAGTTGAAAACGGAATTCTGCTGGAGCACCACTGGGCGCATAATGTCATTGCTGATGAAGTTATCGAATTTGGAAGAAATATACGGCACAAAGTTCGCCAGTGACTGGTCCCCCGTTGTCTGCTCCGCCGAAACCCAGAATTGTTTGATAATAGGATTCTTGCACTTGGCCAACTTCATATCTCGGAACTCTTTATCCCCCAAGACACGAGTGATCTCCAGCAAGGTCGAGCCAGATTCCGGATCTTCCATCACCAGAAAGGCGCTGTTTCGGAAATATTGTTCAAACATGGCCCCGCCGCCTATTTTCATGTCAAAAAGTTTATTAAAAATTCCCATCATTTCATTCACCACGAAAGTCTTTTGCTCCGGATATTTCGGATCATATTCGAGCATATTCAAACCCATTGGCCGAGGGGTATAAGCAGGATCAAAGTAAATGACATCGTCAATTCGCTCTTTAGGAATGCGAGAAAGAATGGTTTGGATATCAGTGCCGTGGGGGTCTATATAGCAGCAACCGTCGCCATTTCTGATATCCTGAGTGATCATATTGAGCATAATATTGGTCTTACCGGTTCCGGTCTGGCCGATCACATAAAAATGCCTCATGCGGTCTTCGCGAGCCAGATGCACGGGAGTATCCTTGCCTCGGTAGCTGTTGATGCCAAGCAATATCCCGTCACTGCGCAATTCTAGCGGCGCTGGAGCAATGCCAGCCTTAGCCTCCTTGAGCTGGGGCTGACTACCCATACCGACCGGGAAATGAAATACTGAGGCAAGTTCTTTTAGGTTTAGCGGCATAACCTTGTCAGCGGAAAAAGAACGAAAAGAAAAATCATGGAAAAGTTTTTTCAAATCACTGCCATGGACTTCTTCAAAAATGAACGCATTGCTGGCCGCTTCCGAAAATTGGTTGAAAGAGGATTTTATTTCCCCGAGAATGGATTCTGCTCGCTCTTTGGTTTCACCCGAAGCAATAACGCGGATATTAGCTTTCATAATCGAACTTTTCAATTTATTGCCTATTTTTTCCACGGCTCCTTCGTCTACCGCCCGTCGGCCTTTCATGTATTTGTCTTCATTTTTTCCTTCTGGTTTTTTTTCTTTATGCCCAAACAAAAGTTCTTTGCCGACTTTCTTTAAAGCGCTGCCAAACTTATAAAAATTGTCCGCCGCATGTTTGACCGACATGCCGTCTTTGACGTCATCCAAGATCTTATGGAATTCATTAATAAACTTCTCACCGGCAGGGGCCACCACGAGCTGAATCGCCGCGCCTTCGCCGACGGTTTTCAACTTTGAGAAAACGTTCAAGATCGTATTCATGGTATCGTGATCAATATTTTCATACGTTTTAATAGGGAGCACTCCGCGTTGCGACAGAGAAGCATAGGCTCCGACGGATGCGCCGGAAGCATTGAAAACATTGTAATCGTCTGCAACCTCTCGGATCTTCGCGTGATGATAAAACGCTAAAATCTGTTTTTCAAAAAGCGAAAGATGCTTATTGGGAATTCCCGCGTAAATGACTAATTCATCGGTTTCGCTGGAAAGCGCCACTTCGATGGTAAAATAATTTTCTTTTTCGTTATTCCGGCCTTCGGAGATAGACTGCATGCCGGCATAAAATTGCTCCATAGCGCCGATGAATTCCTTGAAGCCTTTAGACTTGTCAGCTTCATCAACTGGCGGTGGCAAAGTTATTTCAAAAAGGGTCATGTTTAGCGACTTGTACAAAGGCGTGTCTTCTTTCAGATCGGAAATTATCTGACCTGTTTTTAAATATTGGACGAGAACCCGATGAAAATCATCTTCTACATGCGGATTCCCCATCGCCTCCACTACCGAGAGCGCATTGCGAATACCCTTGGTGATCACAATACCCAAAAGCTCCTCCATCACGTTGTCATGGGATTCGGGCTTTAGGGCCAGCACTATCCCCTGCGTTTCTTTTTCGTTGATGATATTACTGCCATGCACCACCTGCTCAGCCGGCACATCCTTGTAAGCCCCGACCACATCGCGCGCCGCATGTTCTTTCGCGTTTTCAAAATGCCCGATCTGGATGAGTTCTTTCTCGCGCTTGGCCACATGTGCGCGCAAATAATCAAGCTCCTCTTCGGGAGTCTTGAACTTCGGCATTTCCTTAAAAAAGGATGGTTCTTTCATTAAAATATTATAACACACCTCACCCCTTGCTTTTCCCCTCTCCTTGATAAGGAAAGGGTTAGGGTGAGGTTAAAATCTCGGCTTCGCCTTCGATGATAAGGATAGTATGTTCAAAATGGGCGCTTGGTTTGCCGTCAGCGGTACGGAAAGTATAACCGTCGTCGTCTATGGTTACATTTTTGGTGCCGAGATTGATCATAGGCTCCAAAGCTATAACCATCCCGGGCACTAACTTTTCTCCTTTGCCAGCTTTGCCAAAATTCGGGATATACGGATCTTCATGTATCGCTCTGCCCACCCCATGCCCTGACAGAACTTCCACAATGCCGTATTTTTTATCTTTTCCGTGAACGAAACTCTCTACCGCATAGCCAATGTCCCCCACTGTACCTCCGGCCCGAGCGGCGTTTATACCCACTTGCAAAGCCTGTTCTGTAACTTCCAAAAGTTTTTTATAACTCGCATTAACTTTGCCCGACGGCACGGCAACAAGAACAGTTAGCGCCATATCGGTAAAAAGATTTTTATGCTTGAGTCCTAGATCCAGCGAAACAATATCTCCCTCTTTTAATATTCTTTTCTTATTTGGAATGCCATGCACCACTTCGTCGTTGACTGATATGCAAAGCGACGCCGGAAACGAAGTTTTAGCTCCCGTTGGACGATAATTCAAAAAAGCGGGCGTATCCCCCATTTCGCGAATCAATTTCTCGGCGTATAAATCTAATTCTTTAGTTGAAACTCCCGGCTTGACCATATCTTTCACCTTATAAAGCACAGTCGCCAAACGCTTGCCACCTTCACGCAGTATTTCTATCTCTTCTGGTGTTTTAATTATAATCATCTAAAATCCTAAGGCTTTGATAATATCTTTATGCACATTTTCCACTGTTTGCTCTCCATTGATTGTGTAAATTATATAACCAGCTTTTCCTTTAAAATAATTCATCGATGGAATTACATTGTTCACATATTCATCAAATCTTTTTGCAAGACCTTCTGGAGTATCATCATGCCTCCCTCTAAGGAGATTGCGTTTCATCGCTTCTTCTTTTTTCACTTCAATATAAATAATTTTTATATTTTCTCGCTGAAAAAATTTCAGCATGTTTTCAAAACTTACGGACTGGGCTACTGCGCGAGGATATCCGTCAGCTATTAAATGCTTTTCTGGGGTGAGAGATGAGATAAGAATGTTAGTGATAATTGCATCAGTTAAAAACCCAGGTAAAAGTTCACCACGAGAAAGAGGCCCGTTTACAAGGGAACCAGAATAACTGCCAGATTCTACCAATTTTCTATATTCACTCCCTGGGGAAGCGTAAATGCACTCCTTGCCGTCTTTAGCCTTCAAAAAATCCATCAAAAGCTTCACCTGAGTCCCCTTGCCAGAACCCACTATTCCAAAAAATACAAAAGTTTGCGGTTGCATACATACACAATACAAAATTTGGCTTGAAAAATCAACATTTTTGTAATAGAATGATTCTGCTATGAAAAAACAAATTATCACGATAGCCGGAGCGAACGGAGGTGGCAAATCCAGCACGTCTAAAAAAGTGGCAAAAATATTAGGCTTCGAACATTTTTCTTCGGGAGATTTTATGCGAGCGATCGCTAAAGAAAATAATATAACCCTGGAAGAGCTAGGGAAAATTGCGGAAAAAGAAGATTGGGTAGATAAAAAGATCGATGATTACGTAAAACAAGTAGGTTCACAAGAAAAAGCTATAATAGATTCGCGACTTGCATTTCACTTTATACCAGAGAGTTTCAAAGTTTATCTTGATCTTGACCCAAAAATCGCCGCGCAAAGAATATTAAACGACATGAAAAATAATCCGGCGCGACATCTAGAAAATGAAGGACAAGTCGAATCAATAGAGAAAATGGTAGAGAAATCCGCCAAACGCTTGGCCTCTGAACGCAAGCGTTACTTTGATTTATACGGAATAAAAGATCACAAAAATAAGGAAAATTTTGATCTGATCGTGGATACAGACAAAAACAATCTAGAGCAAGTTGTAGATATTGTAGTCAAAGAATATAAAAAGTGGGCAAAAGAAAACTAGTATTCCCGCATGGAGATTTGCGCATCGACTTTTTTCATTAGGTCAAGGACAACAGAAACCACGATGAGCACCGAGGTACCCCCTAAGGCTAAAGCCGTAATGCCGGTAAAGTGCTGCATAATGATAGGTAGAACGGCGATAAAACCCAAAAAAACTGCACCTAAGAAAGTAATCCGAGTCAGAACTTTAGAAATGTATTCGGAAGTTGATGGACCTGGGCGAATGCCCGGGATAAACGCTCCATTTTTCTGCAAATTAGTAGAAAGCGCCTCGGGGTCGAAAGTAACCGCGGTGTAGAAATAAGTGAAAAGAAATACTAAAATAAAATACAGCACCGCATAGAGTACTGATGTTTGATCGAACGAAGCAAGCACGCTAGAAATCTTCATAACTATCGGATTAGTAAATTTAGCTAAAAAGTTACCGATCATTTGCGGAAAAAGAAGAATGGATAAAGCGAAGATTATCGGAATCACTCCCGCCTGGTTAACCCGAAGTGGCAGATAAGTCGAACCTCCGCCGTACATTTTCATCCCGCGGACACGTTTGGCATAAGTTACCGGAATCGGGCGTTCAGCTTCAGTTACCAGAACGATGCCCGCAATCACCAAGAGTCCAACTACGGCAAAGATAAGGAAGAGTGGGATTTGTGAGGGGTCGAAAGTGAAAAGCGTCTGGCTAACTGTCGATGGCAGTCCAGCAACAATACCGGCAAAGATTATCAAAGATACGCCATTACCGATGCCAAATTCTGATACCAGCTCCCCGATCCACATTATAAGCATCGATCCAGCGACAACGATTATCAAGTTGGTAATCCTGTCAAAAGCGGTCAAATTGACCAAAATATTCTGACTTTCGAGAATGGCCAAAAGAGCGAATCCTTGAATGGCCGCCAAGGGCACTGTCAGCAATCTACTGTATTGAGTAAACTTTTTTCTGCCAGTTTCGCCTTCCTCGTGATAGATTTTCTTTAAAGCCGGAACCATGATCGTGAGAAGTTGCATAATGATCGAACTCGTGATATACGGACCGACGCCGAGCATAATGATGGAAAGATTGGAAAGTCCGCCACCGGAAAATATATTCAAAATGCCGAAAAATTGGTTATTGGAAAGGAATCGATTAAGCTCTAGAGTATCGATACCCGGAATAGGGATAGCGGAAAGCAACCGGAAGATTATCAGCGCAAAAAGTACGAACAAAAGGCGTTTTCGCAGGGTCGTATCGGTCCAAATCAATTTCATTTTATTTAAAAAATTTTGCATATAACTTCGGGGTATTATCTGATTTTGATCTTCTTCCCCCTTATTCCTAATCGCTTTCTGATTTCCGAAAACTTCTCACCCTTGAGAGGCTGTTTGTCAGCCGGAAGAATAAAAACTTTCTGGATAGACTTAAACTGGTACCCGCGATTTTTCGGTAGCTTTTTAATGATATCACGAAGTTCTGGACGGCGCTTGTTGCCGGAACGAGCCGTCTGCCCCTTGCCTCCCCGGCCGGAAGTCTTCGCATGCTTGCCTCCGCGGCCCACGATGCGGTCTTTCTTGTTCTTATGATTTCTTTTTAGATCATGTATTTGCATTTTATTCAGCTATTTTTAACTTTTCTTCGATTTCGGCAACTACGACCTCCTTATTAGCAATAATGGCGGTCTCTGGAATTATTTTGGCATATTTTGAAGAAATAACTGCAAGCGCTTCCATCACCGCTTTGGCATTGTTTAATTTATTTTTACTGTTAGAGACAATTTTCCCGGTAACGTCTTTCATGCCGGAGAGTTTCACGATGTCGCGGATGACGGAGCCAGCCACCAGTCCATGCCCTTTATTCGGAAGCAGTCTGACTTTCGAACTGGAAAATTTCGCTGAAAGCTCATGCGGAATGGACATAGTTTTGGTCAAATTCAATTTGACCATATTTTTCTTGGCATTTCGGACAGCTTTATTGATCGCAAGCGCCGTATCTCCCGCCTTGCCTAAACCTAAACCCACTGATCCTTTTTTATTTCCCGCAATCAGAGCCACCGAGAAAGAAAATCGGCGTCCGCCCGCCACCACTCTAGTAACCCGACGAATGTTGATAATCTTTTGATCAAATTCCGGCTTAGCGCGTCCAAAAGAAGAACCGCGTCGGTTACTCTTTCGGTCGCCGGTGCTTCTTTTATTTTCTCTGATATTTTCTTTTGCTTGTTCTTTTTCCATATTTTTACTTTATGAACTTTATAACTTTCTACTTTAAAACTTAAGCCCCCCTGCTCGCGCTTCGTCGGCTATTAATTTTATTCTTCCGGTGTATTTGAATCCATTTCGATCAAAGACAACTTCTTTGATTTTCATTTTTAACGCTGCTTGGCTGATCATCCGTCCGACCTCTTTAGCTCTCTCCGTCTTGGTGCCTTTGGTAATTTTTATATCATTTCTTTGCACTAAAGTCTTGCCGGCAACATCATTGATAATCTGGACGTAAATAAATTTATTTGAACGAAAAACCGAAAGCCTGGGACGCGCCTCAGTACCTCGTATCTTTATGCGAATCTTTTTCTTTAATCTCATTCTTTTCTTATTTTTATTGGTTTTTGTTTGCATGTTACTTTATGAACTTTATAACTTTTCACTTTCTACTTGTTTACACCGTCTTCTTGCCTTGCTTGCGTCTGATAACTTCACTATCATAACGCATTCCCTTGCCTTTGTATGGCTCTGGCTTCTTTAGGGCGCGGATAGCGGCGGTGTAACTGCCAACCAGCTCTTTGTCTATCCCAGAAATCGTAATGTTATTCTTATCGGCCGTAGCTATGATACCTTCCGGAATAGGCACAATGACTGGATGAGAAAATCCAAGCGCAAAATGAAAATCCTTGCCTTTAACTTCGGATTTGAATCCGATACCCTCTAATATCAATTTCTTTTGATACGGAGTCTGCACGCCGGTGATCATGTTTTTGATGTGCGCCGCGTAAGTGCCCCAGAGAGATTTAGAAAATTTATCATTTCGTTTGATATTCAAATTTATAACACTAGGGCCTACAGTAATAGTGATGTCGTCTCTAAAAGTTTTTGAGAGTGTCCCTTTTGGACCGGTTACGGTCAAAACATTGCCACTCTGCGTGACTTTGACTCCGGCTGGTATTTGTATTTCTTGTTTGCCTATTCTACTCATATATTTTTTATATTACAGAGCTTTAGCCTCTCATCAGAGTCTAAAGCTCTGTTTTACTGTTTTACCATACTCGAAACAGTGCTTCGCCGCCGACTTGCTCTTTGCGGGCTTCCTTGCCTGATAAAATACCTTTCGGGGTCGAAAGCACTAAAAGCCCGGAACCATTGCGAACCAGGTGAATGTCTTTCATTCTGAAATAAACGCGACGGGATTGCTTGGAGATTCTTTCTACTTCCGTAATTTTCGGCTTTTTTTCTACGTAAACTAAAGCTACCTCCAAGACCGGTTGATCATCTCTAACTTTTTTAAGAACGCCAGCTACATAGCCCTCTTTTTTTAAACATTCTGCAATTGCGTTTTTCATTTTAGAATATGGTAAAAATACAGACTTTTTGCCTGCATTACCGCCATTCTTCATTGTTATTAACATGTTTGAAATTGAATCCATTTTTTTGTTTTACCAAGAAGATTTTCTAACTCCCGGAAGCATTCCTTCATTGGCTAATTCTCTAAAACAGATGCGACAAAGACCAAAATCTCGCATAAAAGCGTTGCCTCGGCCACAGCGAAAACATCGATTTTTGGCTCGAGTGGAAAATTTAGGTTTCTTTAAAGCTCTAGCTTTGACGGATGTTTTAGCCATAAATAATCAAGCGGGATAGCCCTGCAATATCTCACTTTTGTTCTCCGAACCTCTGATTCCAGAGCGTCGGAGGAGAAAAGCGGATTAATCAAGACTTGTTTCCCTTATTTAGATACTAGCAAAATAGGCTGAAATAGTCAAATTACAACAAAAACTTTATAACTAGAATGGTGATAATGATGTTCAGCACGACAACGCCTAGAAGCACATATTCGGCAGTCCTTTGTTCTTTGATTGCCCCACCGGAGAGTTTCATCACCAGCCGGACCATAAAAGGAAGATCCAAATTTTTAGAAGCCTCTGGAACTGGCTCCACGTACCCAGCTTGGGATTTTACTTCAAATTCCTTCAGAGCTTGATTGATTTCAGTACTCGCTGGAAAATTTTTCAGCGCTTCTTCAATTTCAGCGGTAGTTGGCGGTTTGATTTCGGGAGGCATAGGTATATTCTACACCAAAACCCCGAGATTTAAAATGCGTTAGAGATATAATTATGGATAAAAAATATCACCAGCGCCACCAAGGCGATTCCGAGAAAAATATCCGAGACATTGTAATAGATAATAAGTTTTTTATCTTTATCGCTTATGTTGATGTGTTTTTTGTGGATAAATTTGATCATAATGAAATTATAGCAAGATTGTATCCAAAAATACAATTACCAGCAGGCGGGATAATTAGAATCATTTGAATGAGTTGCACAACCATCTGTCGGTATATCAGATCTACTATATATAGTGTAATTTAATTCGGCAGGAAGCCTAGGACGTTTTAAGGATGTTGGTATAACACCTTCAACACTACCATAAACTAGAAACATATAATCAGCACCATTGGACTTATAAATATAACAATTACTAAGATTGGATTTGGGATCAGTAGGCAGGACTGCAATATGAGTAGGCGCAAGATCCGGAATATACCCACTGGGACCACTTGTGTCATAAATGTCAGAAGGATCCCAGCAAGTCTCACCTTGCCATTCATTTGAAGTATTGGGATAGTGACCATTATCGTTATAATACAGCTCAAGCGCATTTTGGACCTGACGCATATCGGCAAGCCTTCTGGCATCTCTGGCTTTAGCTCGGGCTGAATTTAGGCTGGCTAGAACTATAGTGGAGAGCATCGCAATGATGCTGACCACGACTAATAATTCAATCAGGGTAAAACCTTTGGAAGCGGAGTTGCGATGAAATAATCTAATCACTAGATAATTATAACAAGGCGGTATTTAAAAGCAAATGCAAACAGGGGTTTATTTCTTCTTTTCTTCCTTTTTAAAAGGAACACCCAAAAGTTCAAAAAAGGCCTTTCCTTCTTTTTTATTTTTAGCGGTAGAAACTAGAGTAATCGAAAGGCCGAAGACGTCTCGGATGTCTTCATCAGCTGTTTCTGGAAAAATAGTGTGCTCTTTAATACCGATGCTAAGGTTGCCTATATTATCCACTGATGATGGCGAAATACCGCGAAAATCTTTTGTGCGGGGCAGAGCCACATTGATCAGCTTCTCCAGAAAAGCATACATTCGTTTGCCTCGTAGAGTAACCACGACTCCTATCGGATCACCTTGGCGAGTTTTAAAAGATGCGATTGACTGCTTAGCGCCCCTTGGAGAAGGTTTCTGTCCAGTAATCTTCGCCAGGCGCAGAGATATGGCATCATTTTTATTTTTGTCTTTCTTAATAGCAGTTCCTGTACCCACATTGAGTACAATTTTCTGCATTTTTGGCGCGGCCATAACATTTTTATAATGAAAAACGCTTTTCATTTTTTCAAATGCCTCTTTTTCTTTCTCTTTTACAGTTAAATGTTTCTTCATAAGTTTTATCTGATATTTGTTTAATCTACTTTCTTGACATTTGAAGCATGGAGGGGCATTTCTATGTTTTTTATAGTTCCCTTTTCTCCAGACTTTCTTGGACGCTGATGTCTCTTCATCATATTCGCTCCTTCCACGATGACTCTATTTTCCCGAACTAAAACTTTGACAATTTTTCCTTTTTTGCCTTTGTCTTTGCCGGTTATGATTATAATATTGTCTCCTTTTTTTATTTTCATATTTTAGGCTCTAGGCTTTAGCTTTTTGGTTTGCTAGTGCCTAGGGCCTAATGCCTGTATTAATTACTAAATCACTTCCTGCGCCAAGGAAATTATCTTTTGGAATCCTTTCTCCGCTATCTCCCTCGGGATCGGCCCAAAGACACGCCCAGCCTTCGGATCAAGTTTTCCTTTTTCAAGTATAACTACAGCATTGTCATCAAAACGGATATAGGATCCGTCTATTCGCCTAAAAGCGGCTCGGGTGCGCACCACAACTGCCTGATGCACATCCTTCTTTTTTACTCCCTTGCGCGGACTGGCGACCTTGACGGCGATAATCACTTGCTCGCCGAGGGTGGCGTATCTTTTCTTGGAAGACCCCAAAATCTTGAACACCTTGCCGACGGTGCCTCCTGTATTATCTGCTATTTTTACCCATGTTCCTGCTTGAATCATATAATTATTTATTTAACACCTTGAAATGTTTATCCTTGGAAATCGGCCTGGTCTCAACTATTTCTACCTTATCCCCTACTTTATATTTATCGTCTTCATCGTGGGCTTTGTATTTCTTGCTAACTTTATAAAACTTTCCATACAATGGGTGCTTGATAAATCGGGAAACAGAAACAACCACGGTTTTATCCATCTTATCCGAAACAACTATGCCTTTTAAAATACTTCCTTTATTCATTATTTTTGGTTATTTATTTCTGTTAATATTCGAGCTATTTGCTTGCGCAAGGTTGCCGACTCTTTGACATTTTTCGATTTTGAGCCTTCCGCCTTGAACCTTATCACTCTCGCATTTTCTCGCAAAATAGCAAGTTGTTTCGAAAGCTCCTCTGGTTTCATACTTTTTAAATTATCTTTTTTATTTTTCATAATTTTTCTCAGATAGAGCTTTAGACTCTATCTAGAGTCTAAAGCTCTATCTGCTATTGCTTGTGCGCTCGGGAAACAATTCTTACGGAAATCGGCAATTTACTGCCGGCTTTTCGAAGCGCTTCATGAGCAGTCTTCTCATCCACTCCATCCACTTCAAAGACAACCCGTCCCGGGAAAACGTCAAAGCAGTATCCTTGCGGATCTCCTTTACCCTTTCCCATGCCCATCTCGGCAGCTTTGGAAGTATAAGGTCGATCCGGAAAAATGCGAATCCAATACTTGCCAGCCTTGGTGAGTGTGCGGGCGATAACTTTTCGCGCCGCTTCGATCTGGGTGGACTTCACTCGCGCCTGCGACAGCGACTTCAAGCCATAAGAGCCAAAAGAGAGCTTGGACCCGCGAGTATCCGGCCCTCTCGCCTTTGGATTGCTACGCCCAGTCTGCCATTTTCTAAATTTTACTTTTTTCGGAGTTAACATAATAGTAACATAAAATTAATCTGACTTGGTTTTATTATCTTCTAATGATTCCGCTTTTTTGGTATTTTTATCGGCAAAAATCTTGCCACGGTAAATCCAAACTTTCACGCCAATTACGCCGTAAGACAATATAGCGCGCTCGCGCTTGAAATCAATGTCCGCACGGAAGCTCTGGAGTGGGACAGACCCACGCTTGAGCTCTTCCGTTCGAGCAATGTCCGCTCCGCCCAGTCGGCCGGAAAGCACCACTCTTGCTCCTTCTACTCCGCGCGCAGTCATTACCTTTTCAATGATGGTTTTAATCACTCGGCGATAAGGCAATCTTTTCTCCAAGCCTTCGGCAATCATATAAGCCACGATAGCGGCATCAGCCTCCGGATTCGCCACTTCCATAATTTCCAGCTTGAAATCTTCCGGCCTTGGAAGCTTCAAAAGATCCATTTTCTTTAAAATATCTTCCTTGAGCTTGGTCGCGCCCTCGCCATTCCTTCCGATAATGAGTCCCGGACGAGAAGTTTTGATTATAAAACGAGTAGCTTTTCGACTTCGCTCGATTTCAATCGTCGAAATATACATCCCGCGCAATTTCTTTTCCAAATACTGGCGGATCAGCACATCCCCCTTCAAATAAGCGACATACTTTTTGGTATCGGCGAACCAACGGGATTTCCAATCTCGGAGAATAATCAATCTATGGGCGTATGGATGAACTATTTTTGACATATAATTTAGTTATAAAGTGTAAAGTTATAAAGTTTATAAAGTTCTGTTTGTTTTTTTCTTGATAACTTTCGACTTTCTACTTTTAACTGCTTGTTCTCCAAGAACGAGCGTCAGGTGGCTGGTGCGCTTGTTGATGCGGTGTCCGGTACCCATTGCTGCTGGCATCATCCGCTTCATGGTGAGCCCCTTATCCACCCGCAATTCTTTAATAAATAAATTGTCCATTTCCACGCCCATCTGCTTGGCATTCGAAACCGCTGACATCAATAATTTTTTGATCGGCATCCCCGCGCGCTTAGCTAAAAAATCGAGCTCGGCGATGGCTGTCGCCACGCTCTTACCCTTTACTAGTCCCGCCACTAAGCGAACTTTTCTCGGAGCCTGTCTGTAATTTTTTAAAAATGCGCGCATTTGTTTTTGTTTTACTTTATAAACTTTATAACTTTTTACTACTCTTGGCATCCGCCGCGGCGGCAATCGCGCCCTTAACTGCGGCTATTTCGGCTTCCTGTTTCTTTTGTTCCAGCTCTTTTTGCATCTTTCCGCCATGTTTGGTAAATTTCTTGGTTCCTGAAAATTCTCCCAATCGATGCCCTACCATGTCTTCGGTAACCAAAACATCGATATGCGTCTTGCCATTATGAACGCCAAAAGTGAATCCGAGCATCTCCGGAGAGATAACTGAAGCTCTTTTCCAAGTCTTAATGGTTGGAGTCTGCAGCGGGTTTTTGCCGGCAATCTTCTTTAAAAGCTTTTCATCTACGTATATTCCTTTTTTGATTGATCTGGTCATGCGTGTGATTCCCCTCTTGAGGGGTGGCTTTAGCCGGGGTGGATAAATTCTTCCACCTCCCCCTAATAAAGGTACTCCTCAAGAGGAGAATTAACTAAAAAAGCTCCTAATGAGCTTGATTTTATATTAGCAAATAGGCGCAAAAAGTCAAACAAAAAAATTGTGGGGGTTCCGATTCCGGATCCCCCACGAAAACCAATTAGTTACGCTTCCGACCCAATTGCCTTGTTGGCCAATTGGCCTGTTGCTGCCTTGCGACAGCTTGCTTCCTCTTCCTCTTCGAGACAACCACTGTTATCACCTCCCTCCCATGATCTGCCCACGCAGATCACTTTTGATTGTGCACTATACATTTATATTTATACAACTTCTATAAAATAACGCAAAGAAAAAAGTGGAAAACTATTTTGATTTCCCAGTCTTTCTACGAGAAACGATGAAAACTTGAGAATATCTTTTTGGTTTACGAGTTTTGCGTCCGCCGGTAACCTTGCCCCACATAGTCTTTGGGCGCTTGGTGCCTCGGCCTTGTCGGCCTTCACCGCCTCCGTATGGATGATCCACTGGGTTCATCGCCGTGCCGCGGACAGTCGGGCGAATTCCCTTCCAGCGGCTTCTGCCAGCTTTGCCGTAATTCTCCAAATGATGTTCGTCGTTAGAAACTGTGCCGATGCAGGCCCAGCAATCCTCGTTCATTTTTCGGACTTCGGTTGAAGGCATCTTCAAATTCGTATATCCATCCGCATTTGCAACCACTTGCGCGAAAATTCCAGCGGAACGACCGATCTTGGCCCCGCCATTTGGCTGGATTTCAATATTGTAAACAAAAGTTCCGACTGGAATTTCTTTCAAAGGAAGACGATTGAGAGGAGTCAGGGGCGCCTTGGCAGAAACTAGGAAAGAGTCTCCGGGTTTGACGGATTTAGGTAAGACCACATATCTCTTTTCACCATCTTTGTAGACAGCCAATCCGATGAAAGCGGAACGATTCGGGTCGTATTCGACGGATTTGATGACAGCGGGAATTTCTTTCTTGTTGTATAAAAAATCCACATCGCGATACAGGCGCTTGTGCCCCGCGCCTTTGTGGCGCACGGTGATGCGTCCGGCGCTGTTGCGTCCGACCGAACGTCGAAAGCCATGAGTTAATGACTTCGTCGGCTCGGTGTGAGTCAGAAGCTCCCGATATGGGATATGGGTCATTTGTCTTCTGGATTTACTTGTTGGTCTATATGTTTTCATAAAAATTAGGTTATAGTTTCTAGTGACTAGACAAATTCAATTTTGTCACCTGCTTTTAAATACACAAGGGCTTTCCGGCCTCCCCCTTTCACGCCGATTTTGCCTCTCGACATCACGTGTTTCTTCGGCACTGACAAGACATTGACTCGGATCGGTTTTACTTTGTAAAGCGTGAAAATCGCTTTTTTGATTTCGGTTTTGTTGGCGCCAGCCGAAACATCAAAAGTGTAGACATTTTGCTCCATGCCAAAAGAGGCTTTCTCGGTGATTCTTGGATTTTTAATTATATTGGTCATAAAATTAGCCTCGGGATTCAAGGAATTTTACACTTTCGACCGGATTTTCTATTAAAAGATATTTGTAATTCAAAACATCAAATGGATTCAAGTTTTTCAAAAAGACAATCTCTAGCGAGGAAATATTTCGGAAGCTCTTCTCTGTCTTTTTACTTCTTTCAAAAAGCGCTGTCAGCACACGAGGCTTCTTGGAGGCGTCAGTGATTTTCCAATCGGAAACTTTCACCAAATTTTGGATTGTTTTGACCGCATCTTTGGTTTTGATCGAAGATGTAGCCAATGTTTCAACGAAAAGTATTTCCCCATCTTTCAGCTTTTTAGACAGAACCGAAAAGAGGGCTTGGGTGCGCATTTTTTTTGAAATTTTCCTCTTGTAATTCTTTTCGGCAAGCGGTCCATGAGTTACCCCTCCGCCTACCCAGATCGGGCTTCTGGAAGATCCATGGCGAGCCTGTCCGGTGCCTTTCTGTTTCCATGGCTTTCGGCCTCCGCCGCGAACTTCGCCTCGGTCTTTGGTGTCAGCAGTGCCAGCTCTTTTGTTGCTACGCATGCTCTGCACCACCTGATGCACCAAATCACTGCGCCATTTGGCGCCAAAAACCTTGGCTGGAAGATCTATTTTCCCCGCTTCCACCCCTTTTTGATTGTAAATAATTGCTTCCATATCAAGTTCTATAAAAAAGCCCCTTTCAAGGGTTCCTTTAATCTACTCTATTTTACTACAATAGTCAAATAAAAAATTATGATCCTAAAAAATAATCGGCTTTCTATCAATGGCAATGGATTCAACAATCTTAACTTTATTTTTCAGATTTTGTGAATAATATACAATTATCAAACGAGTGCCAACATAAAAATTAAGCTCTTGCCATAAACCCAAGGACTTATGTCCTAGAACTTGTTTTTTACTTAATTTATTTTCTAGCGCTTTCTCGGTAAATCTGAATAATTAAATCCTCACTCCAAATACCGGTATCTTTATATAATTCATAGAAAGCTTCTTCATAGTGACGAATAAAACTTTTGAGCTCGGATAAGGCTTGTGATTTAAATCGCAACTTTACCATATGATGACTGTTTCCCGGAGGCTTGTTTTTTCCAAGCTAGTTTCAAACGTAGGCGAAGCCTGGCTATAGACGAATCTAAGTACTGATCCATAGATTCTCTGACCTCTTCCATATTGTATGTTTTCTCTTTTTTCTTTCTCATAGAAAAATCATATCATTTACATATATTATAAGTCAATTACACGTTCTAGCTAAAAGCTATTTAGCGGGAAGTGATGGTGAAAAAAGAGTTACTAAAATTATAAACTGAAGAGTCCATTTTGCTATTAAGAGTTACCATAACCTTATAATTACCCGCTGGTATAGAAGAAGGGATCACCCATCGATAAGATGTGGTAGAAAATGAGAGTTGAGAAGATTCAGGAACTATCTGCAGAACTCTGTGATCTGACTCGTTTGTAAGATCTATAGTTACACCACTATAAGAACTTAGAAGTGCTATATTATTTGTTTGCCAAGCAATTGTATATGTCTGTCCCGTTTTCCACACTTCTCCCCCATTTGGCGAAAGAACTTTGAGAGAAGGATTAGTACTTGTTGCTGAACTTACAGTTAAAGTAAATTGTTTTTGAATAGTCTGTAAACCAGTATAGCTTGCGCTTAAAGTAAAGGTGTAAGTTCCTGCCACATTCGGTTTGCCAGTAATAATTTCACCATAATCACTATCGTTTCTAAAATCCGATATGTATAAACCAGGAGGCAAAGTACCAGATAATACGGAAACTTCTATATTTCTTGACCAAGGAAAATAATCAGGACCAGCAGGGTTAATAATTGAAACGCCTAAGGACGCTCGATAATTATCTCCTACTTTTGCATTAGGAAGTGTGGAAGATGCAGTAAAAGTAAGAGCTGAAGATTTAGTTGCATTAACAACATTTGTCGGTTTTTTATTTATAGAATTCTGCTGATTCACAACTTGTTGATTTTTATCTGCTTGCTGTGTTCCAACATCAACTGCAGGCACTTCGGATTTTTTATTACTATAAACATAAACACCACCTCCAACAACCAACACTGCAATAATAGCTATCAATAAAGGAACTACGAAACCTTTTTGTAAATTTTTCATATCCTTCAAGTGTATCATTATCTACTTACAATCTCAACCAAACTTCCTCGCTTGCCAGCTATCGCTCCTTTGACCAAGATAATATTGTTGTCTTTGTCGATGGAAACGACTTTCAAATTCTTCTGGGTAATTCTGTCGCCCCCCATGCGGCCGGCCATTCTCATCCCTTTCGGAACATGAGTTCGGAGTCCTCCGCCGATACTTCCCGGCTCTCGCTCGGAATGTTTCTGCCCGTGAGTACGAGGACCGCCCTTGAATCCATGGCGCTTGACCACACCTTGAAAACCCTTGCCTTTGGAAACGCTGGAAATTTGCAGTTTATCTCCGGGAGCAAAAACCGAAACATCGATCACATCGCCTTCTTTGGCTACATTCTTGTCGCTTGGTTTTAGTCTAAATTCTTTAAGGACCTTATAAAAAGCTCCTTTCATAGCCCCAGCCCGACCCTTAGTGACTCTTTCTTTTTTCTGCATTCCAAAACCTACCTGCACCGAATCGTAGCCATCTTTATCTTTGGAAAATATTTTGGTCACCGTCACTGGCCCAGCTGACAAAATCGTCACGGGGAAAACTCTTCCTTCAGGAGAGAAATACTCGGTCATGTTTTCTTTTGTGGCTAAAATAAATTTCATACGATTAAATTACATCATTTTGACGTCAATATCGACTCCGGAAGGTAGCGTAAGATTAGTCAGGGCCTCAATGGTCTTTGCGTTTGGATTTATGATATCAATCAGCCTTTTATGCACGCGAATTTCAAACTGCTCCCGCGTATTTTTATAAATAAAAGGAGAACGATTGACGGTATATTTTTTTATTTCCGTCGGCAGAGGCACCGGTCCGACGATAGTGGCATCATGACGGACAGCCGTATCCATTATCTGCTTCACGGAGCTATCTAGAATCTTGCTTTCATAAGCTCGCACTCGAACGCGAAGTATTACCTTGCTTTCCCCGCCGGAGACTCCTGTAGATTTGTCTTTTTTCAAACCTACCCGCGCGGGCGAGGAGACTTTAGAGGCCCTTGGTTTGGCAACTTTAACTACTGTCGTAGCTTTTGGCATTTTAGGCTTTTTGGTTTTGGTCCCTGTTGTTGTCATGGAACTTTACTTTATAAACTTTAAGGACTTTACGAACTTTTTACTACCCTAATATCTTCGTAACCACTCCCGCACCTACCGTCTTGCCTCCTTCTCGAATAGCGAATTTCTGGGATTCTTCCAAGGCAACTGGAGTAACTAATTTAACTGTGATCTTGACCGTATCTCCCGGCATAACCATTTCTGTCCCTTCGGCGAGAGTCACATCTCCGGTCACATCAGTCGTTCGGATATAGAATTGAGGTTTGTATCCTTTGAAGAATGGAGTGTGGCGTCCGCCTTCCTCTTTCTTCAAAACGTATATTTCCGCTGTAAAATTATCATGTGGCGTAGTTGTGCCTGGCTTGCAAAGGACTTGTCCGCGAGTGATATCTTCTTTCTTCAAACCTCGGAGTAGAATGCCGGCATTGTCTCCAGCCATACCCTCCTTTAGATTTTTGTTGAACATTTCGATACCGGTAACTACAGATTTTTGAGTAGGCTTGATTCCGACGATTTCCACTTCTTCATCGAGCTTAACTACGCCTCTTTCTATCTTTCCAGTTACCACGGTGCCACGGCCTTCAATAGAGAAAATATCTTCCACAGGCATAAGGAAAGCCTTCTTGATATCTCGTTCTGGAACAGGAATATAGGTATCGAGAGCGTTAGTTAGTTCCAAAACTTTCTTAGCCCATTCATCATCCACTGATTTTGATTCTAGGGCTTTCAAGGCTGAACCGCGGATAACTGGAGCGCCAGCGCCATCAAAACCTTGTTTTGTTAGCAACTCACGAATTTCCTCTTCTACCAAGTCTACCATCTCTTTATCGTTCACCATGTCGCATTTGTTTAAGAAAACGATGATCTTTGGCACACCCACTTGCTTGGCCAAAAGAACGTGCTCGCGAGTCTGAGGCATAGCGCCGTCAGTTGCGGCAACTACCAGGATAGCGCCGTCCATTTGAGCGGCACCAGTGATCATGTTCTTGATATAGTCCGCGTGTCCCGGAGCATCAATGTGGGCGTAGTGGCGAGCATCGGTCGCATACTCGTTATGCGAAATGTTAATGGTGATTCCACGAGCTTTTTCTTCCGGAGCGTTGTCGATCTGATCAACACCTCGAAGACGCACTTGCTTTCCAGCCATGTTCAAAACATGCAAGATAGCTGCGGTTAAAGTGGTCTTACCATGATCGACGTGACCGATGGTGCCGACATTTACGTGTGGCCTGTCTCTCTTAAATTCTTCAGACATATTTTTGCTTGCCCCGCCGAGCGGGGTTGGTGTTAATAACTAAAACTCAACATACAGGAGCCAGTTGCTGAGGCTTAGCTACTAAACAATGTTATTAACTAATAATTTCCGCCAGGGGCGGATCAGCCTTAGGCTGAAAAAAACCATAACAAAAACTGCAAAAGTGCAGTTATTGTTTATACTATCAGATTAAAAAACCTTGTCAAATGTTATTATTTCACTTTGATCGGAGCGCTAGAAATACTGCATTCAGCTTGGAATTGGTAGGTGGTGGAACAGGTTACTTCGACATATAGATCATCAGAATTTTCTCCAGTCTGAGGTATCCATGATTCCCGCCCATCATTCGCTGTGTCCACAGCCAAAGCTCTAACGAAGTTAAACTTCACTGGAGAGTCTGAAATCTTTCTAATCAAATTTATGTTAACCCCGGTACTGGCTGGATAGTTAGCAGTTTGCCATTCGATGTTTTTCGCTCCGGCTAAAACCGCGGAAGCTGGCGAAGTAGCATCGGTAATAGACTTGATCGAAACTGTCGCTCCCAAGCTTGGAGGAATTTCTTTCTTGACAGAAGAATTATACGCCCAAAAAGCTATTCCTAAAACAACTACTATCAGAAGCGCGATATAAGTATTTTTATTCATATTTATATATTACATTGAAACAATTAATTAATAAACTTATCTTTATAGTATATCACACTTCTATTAAAAAAGCAAGCCCCTGGGGATATCTCAAATAACCTTTATTTTGTAAGGCTATATTGCCGAATGGTCTCGCAAAGTTTCTTGGCTTCTTCCTTTGGATTATCGGAGAAGATTATGCCTCGGGAAGAATTTATCACGAGGCCCAAGCCGGCGTTATTCAATCCAGATGCCAAAACTTTCTCCAAATCCCCTCCTTGCGCGCCGATGCCCGGAACCAGAAAAGTCATATCTCCTACCAATGAGCGAATTTTTTTCATCTCTTCCGGATAAGTAGCCCCGACCACCAACATGCAATTTTTATTTTTATTCCAATCTTTCGAAACTTTTTCAGCCACGATCTGCCAAAGTTTTTTCTTCGCCTCAAATTCTAAATCTTGAAATTCCCCGGCTCCCGGATTAGAAGTCCGGCATAAAATTATGGAAACTTTATCCGCTCTATCTAAAAATGGCTTCAGGGCCTCGCTACCCAAATACGGATGCAGGGTGACAGCGTCGAAACCAAGCCAATCAAAAATGCTAGCAACATATCCCTCGTTGGTATTCCCAATATCGGCCCGCTTGGCGTCTAAAATAGTAAAAATGTCCGGATGATTTTGAGTCAAATAATCCATGGTCATTTTGAGCTCTCGGATCCCCTTGTCCCCCCGAGCTTCATAAAAAGCGCTATTGGGCTTGTAAGCCGCAGTGTATTCTTGGGTCTCTTCGATAATCCACTTATTGAATTCAAACTGCGGAAATTTCATCTTCAAAAATCTCTCCGGAATTTTCGCAAAATCCGCATCCAACCCGACGCACACAAGTGAATTTATTTTTTTCGCTCTTTGGTTGTACTTATCGATGATCATTTTTTAGATTCCAAATATTTCTTCCCGTGTCCAAAAGTGGTATTTATTGGTATGCCGGCCTTGCACATCGGACAATTCTTCGCCTCATAAGTATTTACCGTAAGCTCGCCAAGCGCATTAAAAGGAATCTTGAATAAATCGGCATTTACAGTATCAGGAGATTTGTTGACCATCACCGAAACTGCAACGACCTCGCCTCCTGCACCTTGGACACTTTTTATTATTTTCTGCACGGATCCTCCGGTAGTCACCAAATCTTCCAACACTAGCACGTTTTTTTCTTTGATATATTTATCGTATCCTCGAGTAAAAACTTGATTCCCGTCCAGTGTTTTTTCCGTAAAAACTGCCAACACTTCCTTGCCTAAATTTTTTGATAACGCGTAAGCTGTGCCTTGTGACAAAATAATTCCGCCTAGAGCCGGCGCCGCCACTACATCAATATTCAAATCTTTGTTTTTTTCGGCAAACATCCGACAAACCTTTTCTACCTTAAAAACATGAGGAAACAAAGCGTCTTTGGTTATGTAAGTATCCATATGAAGACCAGACACCCCCACAAAATGGCTATTTTGCATTATGGCTCCTACTTTTGTAAGTATAGAAATTATATCCATGAATTTATCTTAGCTTTTCTTTTATCTCCTTAGCAAGATATGGATTCCACATCGCGCCAGTGGCAGACATCACGATATCCGCTCCGGCTTTGCGGTATTCGAAGAAATCTTCTGGCGTAGCCACGCCCCCGACGCCGATAATGGTAAAAGAGTAGCCGAATTCTTTGCGCAATTTTTTCAGCCTCTCCACCATATTGAGTCCGGCCCATTTGATAGCGTGCCCGCAGACCCCGCTTCGGAGCCTCCCCTCGCCCGGCAGAGCTTGCTTCCCGTTTTCGTCCACCACTTCTGCGCCGATAGTGTTGATAGCCGAGATGCCTTCTACTAAAGACCCTAATTCTTTTATGAAACTTGCGAGAGCTTTGTGGTCTTCGAAGTAAGAAATTTTAATGATCAAAGGAATATTTTTTATTTTCTCTTTAATGGCTTGAACCACTAGGGCACTGCGCGCCTGGTCATAGCAGAGCAAGTTGTTGGTGCCTTCGTTCGGACAGCTTAAATTCACTTCCATAACTTTCACGCCAGCATCTTGGAGCAGTCCGGCCGCCACCGCGAAATCATTAATATATTCTTTTGTAGTTTGTCCCTCTTTTTTGGTGCCCTGAAAAGCGCCGATCAGAATTTGCCCCGAACGAATGTTCGCCAATACTTTTTTCATATCCTTCTGCCAAAATTCCGGATCAAACGATGGCACACCGAAAGAATTGGTAATCGAAAGTGGCTCTTTATAATCATTCTGTGCAATAACTTTGCTGACATCTTTGCCTAAAGTTAATCCTTCTGGAACTTTAACAGACAAAACATTCGGCCATGGATGGCAGAGGTATCGGCCACTGCGCACTGTTTTGTAAATAACAATATCAAAGCCTTTGTCGAGCGCCGCTTGTACGAAGTTGCCATTGATAAGCGGTCCGGCCGGAATGCCAAAAGGCGAATTTACTTTGAAGCCCAAAAAATCAAACTTGTTTAACCCTGAGGGTTGAACAACAGCTCCGTCAGTAAAAATACCAAAAGGACCTTTTTTAAAATTCTCTTCGTAAGATTTTTCCGGGTCGTAGAAAGGCGCTTGAAGCATATTATTTGTATTGTAGTATTTTAGCTCCGTTAGTGGAAGCGATTTTAACCAATTCATCCAGATCGTAATAACGGCAGGCTTCCTGCAGTAAGCGCAATTCTGTCCACATATCCCCATCGACAAAAGGTTCATAGAAATCAGCTATGTTGTCTACGCCTAGGCCCACAAGCACCCCAGCTTCGAGCATCTCCGGCACATTGGCGATGGAGTTATGAACTGGAGCTAAAAATTGATCGAGTTGACGCATGGAGATCACAGCCGAAGGGCAAACCAGTACAGCGATACCAAGCTCGGCCAGTTCCTTATAAATTTTCGTACGATATTCTTTCGGCTGGGCAGAGACAGAAATAGCATGGACGGCTACAGTTCTATTTTGGTAGTTGTGACGTCTAACTGCCGCGATTAACTTTTCCGTATCTCGCTCATTCGGATTGTTTTCTTGATCGATGTGCACATGCACTGGCTTGTTTAATTTCTTGGCAATTTCAAAAAGATAGTCCAAGTGTTTTTCATCGTCGGGTCGGTCTTTAGAAGGCAGCCCCCCGACAATGTCCGCCTTCGCAGTAATGGCCCCATAAAGGGTTCGAGCTTCGTCATCGATCAGCCCGCCGAGTGGCTGGGTGGCGATGAGCATAGTTATTTTATTTTTATATTCTTCTTTCACCGCCACAGCCGCATCGATGGCTTTATAACCAACCACATCATATGCGTCGACAAAAGTGCAAGTAAGCTTGCATCCTTGAGACACAAGAACATCTAAAGCCCTTCGAATACGTACTTTTATATCCTCTACAGTACTCTCCTTTTTTATGCCATCACTCATGCGCCACTTTTCTTCCATGCTCACCATGGATTTATCTAAACCCTCACGAGTAATGTAATAAGCCTTGTCAAAATGCGCATGAGTATTGACGAATCCACCATTTTTCTTGATAGCTTCCAGCATTTGTGTTTTTAGATCCCAAGGGTTTTGCATATTTTTATTTTTTATTTTTTTTCCTATTATCTATCTCTTTTGCTAATCTCATCTGTAAAGTATATATCTCAGTAAATCCAGCGCTATTATTCACATTGAATTTATATCCCTCGTCGTTATTGAAAGAAGTATAAGAGAGAGCATACGGAGAAGCAACTGCCACCACTGTCGTATTTCCTTTGTAAAGTCTAATGGTGACTTCTCCCTCCACTCGCTCATTGACTGAATCATTGAAAGCGTTGATAGCCTCCATGGATTGGTCAAACCACAAAGCTCCATAGCATAAATAGCCCCATTTTATATCCATCGTCTCTTTCAGTTCATTCAGTTCTCTAGTCGAAACATATTTTTCCAGATTGCGATGCGCCTCGATGATCATATGCGCCGCCGGATGTTCGTAAATACCCCTGTTTTTCAAGCCGACTAAGCGATCTTCCAGAAGCTGAACTGTCCCAACACCGTGTTTTCCAGCTATTTTATTCAAACTAATTATGAGCTTATGTAAAGGCATCTTTTTGCCATTTAACGCAACCGGAAGCCCCTTAACAAAAGAAAGTTTGACTAATAACGGTTTATTCGGCGCATTTTCTGGAAGAGTATAAGTGGTCAAAAACTTCTTTACCGGCACAATAAGTTTCGGATCAGTAATTTCTCCGCCCTCCCAAGTGATCCCCCACATATTGTCATCATCGCTGTAAGGAAAATCAACCGTGGCCGGCACGGGAATGTTATTTTCTTCTGCATATTTAATTTCTTCTTCGCGGTCCATCCCCCACTCTCGAACCGGCGCAATAATTTTCATATTTTTATCAATTGCTAGGATATAGCCATCGATACGCACCTGGTCATTTCCCTTGCCGGTAGAACCATGAGCAATGCAAGTAATGCCTTCCTTTTGAGCCACCTCCACCGCTTTTTGCGCCAAAATTGCGCGACCGATCGGAGTAGAAAGATGATATTCTCCTTGGTAACTGGCATTGGCTTTGATACCTTTGGCAATGTATTTAGTGGCAAATTCTTCCCGAACATCCATGGTATAGGTTTTTATTGCGCCAAATCTGATAGCTTTTTTCTCAATCATTTTCAAGTCATCGTGCTGTTGTCCTAGATTCATAGTCAGCGTCACAACTTTTGCTTTGTAATTATCTTGAATCCATTTGAGCATAACCGAAGTATCTAAACCGCCCGAATAGAGAAGTAGAACTTTGTCAACTTTCCCATTTTGAGCTTCATAAGAGGATGTTTTGATGTAAGATGTTTTTTTGTTCATATTTTTATTTTTATTTATAATATTTTTCTTTTACTTGCTGATAAGCTTCGCGAAAACTTACACCCTGTTTGACCAACCGGAGCGCTTCATCAGTGGCATAAAGTTCGGACGAACAGGCATCTTCCAGATTTTCTTTCTGCGCCTGCAGGTTTTTTACGACCAGAATCATTATTTGGATAGTCTCTTGCGCTAATTTTATTCCCTTGATGAAAGGTTCTTTGGTTAGTTGGAAATCTCGATTATATCCCGCTGGCAGATTTTTAATTACATTTTCTATTTGATTTTGATAACCATTGAAAACGGCAATATTGCCTCGAATTAATTCTAAAACATCGTAATTTTTCTTTTGCGGCATGATGCTCGAGCCAGTTCTAAATGAATCCGGCAGAGTGAAAAAATTGAATTCTTTGGTGGTAAATAACAACAGATCACTGGCAATTTTTCCTAGGTCAAACATCACACTCCCGACAGATTGGAGAATAATATTTTCAAATTTACCTCTGGAAAATCCGCAATACATTGGGTTTTTCTGCACCCGAGAAAAATTTAATTCTTTAGTGGTGAATTTCCTATCGAGCCCAAAGGTATTTTCTCCGTAGCCCGCCGCTGAGCCTAAAGGGTTCTGATCTATTACCTTTATCGCGGCATCTATAAGTATCAAATTATCTTCTAAACTCGAAGAATACGATGCTAGCCACATGCCGACCGAAGAAGGCATCGCTCGTTGCATGTGGGTATAGCCGGGCATTTTTATTTTGCCTTGTTTCTTAATCTGCCCTTTTAGTACTTTGATTAGGTCTTCTGTTATTTGTTTTATTTCTAAAAGTTTTTCTTTGCTGAAAAGCCGAGTCATTGTCAAAGATTGGTCATTTCTAGAACGTCCAGTGTGAACTTTCTTGCCGACCTCCCCGTAATGTTCGGTCAGATACCCTTCGATCGCGGTAGCGCTATCTTCCTGCGATTTGTCAATCTTGAATTTTCCCGCCTTCCAAAGAGATAAAATTTTATTCAGTCCCAAGATTAAAATACCAAGCTCCTTTTTGTTCAGTATTTTTATTTTATGCAACATCTTGGCATGCGCCATCGTGCCTTGGATATCATACGGTAAAAGTTCGAGATCCAGCAGATAGTCCACGCCGACAGTGTAATTTTCAACTGCTTTATTTGTCGGTATTGCATTTTTTCTATCCCAAATTTTTTTCATTTTATTTTGCTTTGGCAAAAAAATAACCCCGTTATGGGGTTTTCATCAATAAAACTATTAAGGAAATGTCAAAAAGTTGCGGGGTATTGGAAGTATTAAACTTTGTTATAAGGTCGCACATTGAGTAAGATGATATCACCTTCTCCGAAGTAAGCAAGTGGATAACTTTAATTTATTTTACTCAACCACTCGCAAGAACCGTTCTTGCGAGTCACAATCAAATAAATCGGCATTAGAAGCTTTCGCAAGCTTTCGCAAGGACAGTCCTTGCGAATAAAGCCCCGCCAAGGCTGGGCAAGTGGATAACTCAAATTAGTTTCAAGCGACCAGCGAGAATCAGTGTAATAGCTTGAAACTATATCATCGAGCAGATAATGGAAGAAATACCGAAGAAGCAAGACAAATAAATATCAGAATAGCACTTAACAACAACACCTTTTGACTGTTTGTTTTTCCTATTTTATAAAACAAAAAACCATTTAGTATTGCAAGGACAACTAGAACTAGAGTTGCAAAACTTGCATTCCCTTTTTCCCAACTAAAACCAGTAACTGAAAACAATAAAATAAATAGGGATATAAGATAAACTGGTATACCAATTATAAAACAGAATACTTTAATTATAGTCATGGGTATATAATAACAAGAACAAGTAAAATAGTAAATTATTCGTTCTAGCTCATTAAAACTGTTACCAAGAAAGGAGTGGATAGCTCATAAATAGGTTACCGTGGTCGTATGACCATGAAAACAAAAAAGGATATATTTAGTGAGCATTTATTAGAGTATTTAAAAGC
>Ga0209542_10003214_pt1 | contig 35160 bp, 29 predicted proteins | sample RifCSPhighO2_01_FD_184028 | JGI IMG/M metagenome (GOLD analysis project Ga0209542, IMG submission 184028) | Soil microbial communities from Rifle, Colorado - Rifle CSP2_plank highO2_0.1 (SPAdes) (version 2) | ecosystem: Environmental > Terrestrial > Deep subsurface > Rock core/Sediment ...
CTTAATCAGGAATGTTTTGGAAAATGATTATTTAACTAGAAATTGGAACAAATATGCGAACAAAGAATTAAAGTACGGCTTTTCCTACCCCCAAAACACTTATTTGAAAAACAATATTACTATGAATGATGAATTAACTAATTTGATAATAGAAGGTGACAATTCGGAGATTTTAAATTTTGTTATGTACAAAAATTCTACCCTTTTATCTTTAAATGATTATATTTCCCTTTTATACGGTTTGAAACAAGGATCAAATATTGAGTTTATTAAAGGTCTTAAAAAAAATATAATGAATATTGGAATTCAGGAAAATGTGCAGGTAGTTATTATAGAGACAAATATCACAAAAGATTTTATTTTCCAGACATCACCTTCAATTTTCATAAAACGAATAACTTTATTTAAAAACTCTGAATTTGACAATATAAAACTTAACGAATTTCTTAATTCTTTTGCTTTTGATAATTAATAAGACAAATTTAATTGATATGGTCAATTGTTTGATGTATACTTTGATAAATGAATTATCGTAAAACTAATTTATGCTGTATAGATAAGTGTTTATGCAGCCCGTTTTTAGCGGAGAAATTTCTTCTGCATATTCTTTCGGCAGGAAGTTTTTTTCCAAAAGCCTGCTAACGAAATATCTGAATGCAGAATAAATATTTGAGTTATGGCTAAAAATCAACCAAAAGTAGTTATTCTTTGCGGAGGTAAGGGAACAAGGCTTAAAGAAGAGACGGAATTTCGACCTAAACCTTTAGTATCTATAGGCGGTGTACCAATTCTCCTACACATAATGAAGACATATGCACATTATGGTTTTAAGGAATTTGTTTTATGTCTTGGTTATAAAAAAGAGATGATTAAAAATTATTTTCTTAATTTCGCAGAAATGAATAATGATTTTTCAATTGATTTTAGTAAAAAAAATAACAAAGGAATAACTTACTACGGTAAGGAAACATTAAGAAATTGGCGTATTACGTTTGTAGATACGGGTGAAGAAGTTCAGACAGGAGCAAGAATTTATAAAGTCCGTGATTACATAGGTAAGGATAGTGATTTTTTGCTTACATATGGAGATGGTGTAGCTGATATTAACATAAAAGATCTTTTTTACTACCACAAAAAGGCAAATAAAATTGGGACTGTAACTGGCGTGCATTCTGCCTCAGTTTTTGGGTTAATTGAGCACAGCAACGGAATTGTTAAAACATTCAGGGAAAAACCAAAAATTGAAGATGTTATCAGCGGTGGTTTTTTTGCATTCAAATCTCAGATTTTCGATTATATTGATCCCGATGATTCATGTGTTTTTGAAGACAAACCATTAAAAAAGTTAGCCAAAGAAGGAGAGTTGTCATTATATAAGCATGATGGTTTTTGGTATTGTATGGATACACAGAAACATGTAAATTTTCTTAATGATCTTTGTGATTCAGGCAGGGCTCCATGGCAAGTATGGAAATAAAAAGTATAAACTCTAAATTTTGGCAGAACAGAAATGTATTTATTACCGGCGGAACAGGTTTATTGGGATCATGGGTTATAAAATTGTTGCATGAAAAAACCCGGGCAAATATTGTTGTTTTAATACGGGATCACATTCCTGACTCACATTTATTTTTGGACAAAATGTTTCCTCAGGTAAATGTGGTTAAAGGTAGCGTTGAAGATTATTTATTAATCGAGCGCATTCTTGGAGAATATGAAATTGATACAGTTTTGCATTTGGCGGCTCAAACTATAGCACCCATTGCCAATCGTAATCCTTTGTCTACTTTTGAAACCAATATAAAAGGTACTTGGACCATGCTTGAGGCATGTAGAAGATCTCCTAATATTAAAAAAATCATTGTTTCTTCTTCAGATAAAGCTTATGGGGAATCACGCACTTTACCATACGTTGAGGAAACCCCGTTAAAAGGTCAGCATCCATATGATGTATCAAAAAGTTGCGCTGATTTAATCGCTCAAGCATATTATTCTTCTTACAATCTTCCTGTTTGTATAACAAGGTGCGGAAATTTATTCGGAGGCGGGGATCTAAATTTTAATCGATTAGTGCCAAGCGTAATCCGTTCGGTATTGTTTGGTGAATGTCCTGTATTAAGAAGCAATGGTAAATTCATCCGGGATTTTATTTATGTAGAAGATGCGGCATTGGGCATTATAAAGGCAGTAGAATCTATGGATGATATAAACATAGTGGGTCAGGCATTCAATTTCAGTAACGAAAATCCTATTTTAGTTATTGATATGGTGAGCTTAATTATGAAAAAAATGAACAGTAAACTTGATATCAAAATTACAAATGAGTCAATGAATGAAATCTACAAACAATATTTGTCTGCATATAAAGCAAAAACTTTATTGGACTGGAAACCTGTTTATTCCTTAGAAACAGGATTAAATAAAACCATCAAGTGGTATAAATCATTTTTTAATATTCAAAATAAATGAAAAAAAATATTATAGAGACAAATCTAAGAGCTAATATTCTTAAGCTTGTGAATAATTTTGTAAGGGTGCAAAAAAGCCGGGAAAAATTTATCCCTGGTAAATCAAGAATACACTTTGGAGCAAGAATTTATGATCAAAAAGAAGTTGTCCGGTTGGTTAATGCGTCATTGGATTTTTGGATTACACTTGGAAAGGAAGGCAGAGAATTTGAGACGAATTTTGCTAAGTTTATGAATAGAAAAAGATGCGTTGTTGTTAATTCCGGATCATCAGCAGATTTACTGGCTGTTGCTGGTCTTTGTGCAAAAACTTTTCCCAACAGAATGCTTCCTGGAGATGAGGTAATTACAACGGCAATGGCTTTTCCCACAACTGTTGCAGCAATTTTGCACAATAATCTTATTCCCGTATTTATAGATATAGAATTAGATACATATAATATTGACGCAAATAAATTAGAAGCAGCTATTTCAAAAAAAACCCGGGCAATTATTCTTGCTCATACTTTAGGAAATCCGGCAGAAATGGATAAAATAGTTAAAATTGCCAAAAAACACAAGCTCTATCTTATTGAAGATATATGTGATGCATTAGATTCCCGTTATGGTGGAAAATTATGTGGCACTTTTGGAGATGTTGCTGCTGCAGGGTTTTACCCTGCACATCATATGATGATGGGAGAAGGTGGGGCTGTGGTTATGGACGACTTGGAATTGTTCAAATCATGCCGGTCATTAAGAGATTGGGGGAGAGAAGATTTGGGTTTTGATATGGGAAAAACGAATTCTATAGAAGAATTATCGAAAAGATTTTCATCTAACATTTCTTCACTTCCTAAAGGATATGATCGAAAATATATATATACAAATATTGGTTATAATTTAAAACCTACAGATCTTCAGTGTGCAATAGGAATAGAACAATTAAGAAAAGTTCCCGCATTTACTTTAATGCGTAAGAAAAATTTTAAGACACTTTATGAGGTGCTTAAGCCTTACAAAAAGTTTTTAATCCTGCCAAGATCTTTTTCAAAATCAGATCCTTCATGGTTTGCATTTCCTATAACAGTTTGCAGAAATTCACCTTTTAGCAGAAAAGAAATAATGGAGTTTCTTGAAAGTAATAATATTGAAACGAGAGTTTTATTTGCAGGAAACATATTGAAGCACCCAGGTTATAGAGATATTAAACATAGAACTCCTTTTAATCTGAACAATAGTAACTTTGTTTTATCAAATACATTTTTTGTTGGAATATATCCCGGAATAGGTAAGAGTGAAATGAATTATATGATAGGAGTTTTTCAATCTTTTTTTAACAAAAAATGATTAAGAATAATAAAAAGAAATTATCTATCATTATCCCTTGTTTCAATGAAGAAGAAAATATAAAAGAAATTTACTTCAGGTTAACAAAAGTATTAAGCGAAATTACAAATTTATATGAAATAATTTTTATTAATAACGGAAGTAATGATTCATCTGAAAATATTTTCAGATCTTTAGTTAATAAAGATTATCATGTGGTTGTAATTTACTTTTCAAGAAATTTTGGTCCTCATGGAGCATATACTGCAGGATTAGAATACGCCTCCGGTGATGCAGTAATTTGTATAGATGGTGATTTGCAGGATCCTCCTGAATTAATTACTCAAATGGTAGATAAATGGAAGAATGGATTTGAAGTTGTATATGGAATTAGAAAAAACAGAAAAGGAAGCAGGCTAAGGAAAATTTTAACAATTCTGTATTATAGAGTATTAAATATGTTATCGCATATTGATATTCCCCTAGATGCCGGAGATTTTGCTTTGATGGATAGAAAAGTAGTGAATATAATTAACGTAATGCCAGAACACAATAAATACTTTACTGGTCTTAGAGCATGGGCAGGTTTCAGACAAACTGGTATTAGTTATGATAGAGCAGAAAGAAAAGGAGGAAAGACAAAATTTAGCTTACTTAATTATTTACAGTGGGCAGTGCAAAATATCTTTTCCTTTTCTTATAAACCTCTGCAGCTAATTTCATTTTTAGCAACTCTAATCGTATTTTTGATTCTCTTTGGAATATTTATATATTTTTTAGATTTTCTATTTTATCCCAATAATCCCAGAGGTTTTATTACACTAATTCTTGTTATTCTTTTCTTGGGTGGAGTTCAGCTTTTATGTTTGAGCATAATAGGGCAATATATTGTTAACATTTATGAAGAAGTTAAAAACCGGCCTCATTATTTAATTAATGAGGTTCTAAAAAAAAATTCTTTAAAAAGTAATGAGAAAAAATCATAAACCCTCTACTTTAATACGGAAGAGACTGGTTTTTCGTTCAATTCTACTAAGGCGCGGATTTAAATTCTTCCTAAAAAAAAGTGTTGTATGCCGGAAAATAAATAATTTACCTGGTCCTTTTAGAGAAATAATCTCTGTTTTATTCTTAATGCTTATTGTTTTAATACTTTATGGTTTTTTATTCCGAATAAATCCGACTGCATTTGGTGATGCATTGAGATACCATGGTTATCAGACCTACATTATTAGATACTCATTACTGCATTATGGTCAATTTGCCCTGTGGGATCAGTTTCTTTCCTCGGGGATGTCTTGGATTAGCCATCCAGGAGGTCCTTTATTCTATCCAATAACATGGTTAGTGATAACATTGTTTGAAAATCCGGTTTTGGGAACAAAAGCCTTAATGTTGTTCCATGCATTTACTGCAGCATTGTCAATGTATCTATTATTGAGAATATTGAATTTAAATAGATTTATTAGTATTTTGGTTGCTATTCCGTATATCGCTAACGAATATGGATATATTGTAACAATTAATGGTTGGTTTGAGGAATTATACGGATTTACCTTAATTCCTTTAAGTGTAGCTTTGTTGCTGTTAGCGCTAAAAGAAAAAAAGTATATATTTTCAGTATTAGCAGGGATTGTAATGTCGTTGCATTTCTTAGCGTCTACCTATTTTGTTTTTCATTATAACTTGATCATTTTAATTTGGTTGATTGCGGTCACCATACTGTTTAACGCTAAAGAGGCAAGAAAAAATATTTATAAATTAAAACAACAGGTAAAAACTATAATCTTATTGGTTTTAACAATGGCGGTTGTTTTATTAGGGATGTCTGCTGTAAAATTATTTCCTTTACTTGAATTCCGGAATTTATCCGTCAGAGAAAAGGTTCCTTTATCAGTAATAGAGCATCCTTCCAATGTTTTACCATTTTCTTATCTTTTTGATAGGATTAGGGGCTATATACATCCAACTGCGGTAGATTCAAATACCATTGAAGGTCTTTTTATGCGGTTAGGTAATTTATTTGCTTTTATGTTAATTATTTTAGCCTTTATATACGGGATTTCAAAAAGATCAAAGAAATATATTCTTTTTTCCAGTCTTTTAATAATTGGTTTATGGGGTTTTCTTGCAAATCGTATCCCTATTGATTTTTACGCTTTAATGTATTATTTACTTCCTGGTTTTAATTCTAACCAATTTCCTTTCCGATTCTTAATTGTTATAAATTTTGCGTATTTTATGTGTTTAGCATTGGGTTTAAATCTGATTACATATATAAATAAAAACAAACTATTAAGATTAGGAGGGTATTTTTTCGGAATTATTATTGCAGTATCAGCTTTGTTGTTTTCAATATATAAATTTGATTCTTTTGATTTTCCTGACTATAAGGATCCAAGATTAGAATTAGAGAAAAATAATAAATTAGTAGTTATAAAAAATGATGACCTAAGACAGCTTCCCGTAATTCAAAATATTAATACTAATAACTATCTTGTAATTTTATCAAAAATTCTAAAAACTTATAAACCTGAAGGGAGATTATACTCTACAGTTCTCTCAGAAGGGGCAATTACTTCAATAGATGTGCTAAGAGGTGAATTAACCACAGTTCATCATTCGTATGAAGCCATTATTCCTACGTATCAATTTGGAATTCTTAAATCAGGTACTATTAATGATGAAATATTACTTACTAAAAAAAGATATAAAATTTTTAGCGTTCTTAATACAAGATTTCAATATCAGGAAAATAAATTCTCAGAATTCAAAGGATGTCCTAAACTGGAGCTGATAGATAAAAATGATAGTAATTTAACACCTCAACTAAAAAATGAGGTTTGCACTTTTCTGGAAAATCGTATTGCACCAATATTTAAAGCATCGGATAAGGGAATTTACTACGATCGCAATGTTCTTTCAAAATTTACTCTTTTAAATGGTGCCATACTTTTAATTTCCGACAACCGTTTCAATGATTATTCAGGCTTTATCGCCAAGCAGATTTTGTTTCATCCTGATTTTGATGAACAAAGGGTTTCTGTTTTTTCCGGCCCCAGCCCAAACTTTAATGATTATTTACTTGAAGAATTGCAACATTTTCAGGCAATTATTATTGTTAATCCAAAAATATCTGACCAAATTAAAGCTAAAGAATTATTGGAAAAGTATCAGAAATCAGGTGGAAAAGTTTTAATACTAACTGGTAAGTTTAATCAGTATGATAATCTTCAAATGAGATCTTCCTCAATTTATACCAATAAACCTGCATGGATTTATACTTCTGAAGAGGAAAAAAAAGTATCAAGTTTACTGACTTTGCTTAAGTTAAGCGGAGATAAACTAGGGTATGTTAAGGTGCAAAAATTTACTCCAGAAGAATCAATATTTTCAGTAAAGACAACAAAAGATAAAACAGTTTTTCAATTCAGTGATTCATTTTATCCTGGCTGGAAAGCAACAATTGATAACAAAGAAACACCTCTCTATATGGCAGATGGTCTTGTTAAGGGTATTATTATACCCAAAAGCGGAATTCATACTGTTAGATTTTTCTATGATCCTTCCTCATTTAAAATCGGCGCGGCTATTACTCTTATAACAATTGGAATATTGCTGTCTACTTTAATTTTCAGATCGCAGATAAGTAAAAGTAAATTATTGAGAAAAGTATTATAACTCATTCAGATCTTCCGAGCTATAGAGATTGTTTAATTCTTGCAGATTAACCTGGGAAAAGTACATAACGTTTTTGAATGTTTTTTTATCTTTTTCATCAACTTTTTTAATGATATTTTCCAGTATTTCTTGGTGCTTTAATGCTGCGTTTTTTAATTTTGTGAATTTATCCTTTTTAGGTTTCGCGTTTAACGTTTTATATTCTCTCACTAGCTTGGTGTAGTTATCTTCCCCTTTCAATGCCGTATCTTTGGCAAGATCTATTTTGTTTTTCTCAATAAGCATGGAGGTTGCTAATATTTGCTTATCTACTTGAAGTAAATAGAAATCTATTCTTTTTGAAGGATCATTAGTAAGTTTTTCTGAAATTTTATCTCTCAATACTTTTAATTTATAAAGAGGATTGTCAGGTAAGATTCCAGGGTACGCAAGATTGTATTGTATAGGTTTTGGTGTTGGGGAAGGAGTAATTGTTACTTCCGGTGACGGAGATTGGGCTGATATTTGTTGCAAGTTAAAACTCAAAAATATAAACAGGATATTAATAATAACTATTGCTTTCTTCATGTAACTTACATTATATATATTTTTTTGGGTTATGCAATATTTAATCTTATATTTATATTATAATACAATTAACTTACATGAACAATATGTTTTTGATAGGTGGAGACTGGAGGTATTTCTGGCCTGAAAATATTGGAAATTTTGCCCATTTACCATCTGCTTGGGATTCAATTTTGAATACGGGCGTAGGAGAAGCAGCAACAGGAACACTTTGGATAACAAGTTATTTGAATCTTACGGCTTTTTTCAGCAAGCTTGGAATATCATGGGATTTGACTGGATTGATTTTTTGGATTGTACCAAGTGTAATTTTTTCTTTTTTAGGTGCAAATTACTTATTTAAAATAATTTTTCCTTTAAAACCAAAGCTAGGAATACTTTCCGGATTTATATATTTGTTTAATACATATTTTTTAATGATTATAAGCGGAGGGCAAATGGGAGTAGCTCTTTCATTTTCACTTGCTCCGCTTGTTCTTGCAAGATTTATATGCAACGCAAAAGCTCCAAGCTTTAAGAATTCGCTGATTTTTGGTTTATTATTATCTGCGCAATTATTATTTGATCCAAGACTCACTTATATAACTTTACTTGCTTTGTTTATTTTTTGTGTATTCAATATTTCCCGATCGGCTTTATTCGGAAAAAATATTTTAATGACCGCACTCATTCCGTCAATAGTTTTATTCCTGCTTCATTCATATTGGATTATTCCACTTTTTATCACCAAAACTTTTGTGTCATTCGGAGGCGCTATGGGAGGAGCTGATTTTTTAAGCTTTGCAAAATTTGAAAATACTATTTCCTTGCTTCATCCAAACTGGCCAGAAAATATTTTTGGAAAGGTATACTTCATGAAACCGGAGTTTCTTATGATACCAATCATTGCATATTCCTCTTTGTTTTTTATAAATAAAAGGGATGATAAAACGAAAACTTCAATAATTTTTTTATCGTTTCTTGGCCTGTTTGGTTCATTTCTTGCAAAAGGTAATCAGGAACCACTGGGCGGAATATATTTGTATTTATTCAATCATTTTCCTGGTTTTTTCCTTTTTAGAGATCCAACAAAATGGTATCTTCTAGTTGCTCTTAGCTATTCCGTCCTTGTACCTTTTGCTATTTATGAGTTAAGCCAGGCAGTTGGCAAATATTCCGTGACTTATTTAAATAAAAATGTTTTGCAAAAAACAATAGTTGGAATTTTTATTTTCTTTTTTATATTTACACTTAGAGATATAAGCAATATATATTGGAGAATTAAACCAAAAGTAATTGACAAAGAGTATAGTATGCTTAGAGATTTGCTGGTAAAAGACCAATCATTCTCCAGGACTTTTTGGGTTCCCCAATGGCAAAGATTCGGGTATTTCTCAAATACTCATCCGGCAGTAGGAAGAGGAGAGCTCTTAAATACACTGGATGCTAACCTGATTACCAAGATGTTAGACCAGCCCCAGACGGAAAAATTATTAAAATTGATGTCTGTAAAATATATAATTGTGCCTTACGATTCAGAAGGTGAAATATTTCTCAAAGACCGAAAATATAACAAAAAATCTTATGAAAATACAATAACAAATCTGGATAAGATATCGTGGTTAAAAAAGATGAAGGGATTCAATAAATTAGCAGTGTATGAAATACCCACTTTCTACAACCATTTCTGGATTTTGTCGGACGGAAGGTTTGTAAATAATCTGCATGATCAGCAAACAAGTGAAGCTCATTATACAGTGGCGGCATCCAATGTTAAAAAAGGTGATATTTTGGTTTTTTCAGAAAATTTCAACAACGGATGGTATGCAAAAATTGGTAAAAACATATTACAATCTTCTCCTTATGAAAAAACATTAAACAGCTTTGTTATGCCTGAAAACGGAAGCTATAAGATTGAAATCTATTATCATCCTCAAAAATTAGTTAACATGGGGTTGGTGATTAGTACTTCAACGCTGCTTGGTATGATTTTTATTCTTTTGTACTTTAGCCGCAGAAAAATATGAAAATACAAGACGTAATATTATTGATAATCTTTATTTATCTTTTATATAAACATAATTCCAGACAATTTATCTTGTTGGGAATTCTGTGTTTCCTTGCCTCCATTCCTCTTTTTTATTTTTGGGTTTTTTTTACCGCTCAAAGGCTTATTTATTTCGGCTCATTTTTTCTGTTGTGCGGTATAATATCTTATTTTGTACAATCAAAAAATAAATAACTCGTACTTCCATTAATATTTGATAGTTGGTTTGTTCCATAGTAGAATTTATATATGAGAATTGGAATTGATATAAGTCAGGCTTCTTATGAAGGCTCCGGCGTTTCAAACTTCATATTAAATCTTGTGAGATCTATGATCCGGCAGGATAAATCAAACGAGTATGTTTTGTTTTTTTCTTCTTTACGGGGAAGAGTAAATAAGACTTTAAGCCGGGATTTAAAAGATTTAGGGAGTCCTAGGGTAAAATTAGTATCTTATCCTTTTCCTCCGTCTGTTCTTGACTTATTTTGGAATAAATTACACATTCTTCCGCTGGAATTTTTTGTAGGTGATGTGGATATTTTTCTGACATCGGACTGGACTGAGCCACCCAGTATAAAAGCAAAAAAAATTACAATATTATATGATTTGATAATCTATAAAAATCCTGAAGAAACAGACAAAAAAATTATTCAAACACAAAAAAGAAGGCTTAAATGGGTAAAAAAAGAATCCAAATTGGTAATTTGTATCTCAGAATCAACTAAAGAAGACGCTAAGAAAATTCTGGGAATAGAAAATGAAAGATTGAGAGTTGTTTACCCTGGTATTTAAATGATATGAATATAGGAATTGATGGTAACGAAGCAAATATAGACAGGAAGGTAGGTATAGGGGAATATGCTTTCGAATTGCTGATACAATTCTCAAACTCAAAACTCAAAACTCAAAACTCAAAATTTGTTGTATACTTAAAAAATAAAGCTAGGCAAGATTTACCAAAAGAGAATCAAAATTGGCAATATAGAGTTATCGGTCCGAAAAGGTTTTGGACGCAATTTGCTTTGCCGGTAGATCTTTATTTTCATAAAGAGCGTCCGGATGTATTTTTCAGCCCGACTCATTACGCCCCTCGCTTTTCACCTATACCCACCATTATTTCAATCATGGATCTTTCTTATATACATTATCCATATATGTTTAAAAAAAGCGATCTATATCAGCTCAAAAACTGGACTTTATATTCTGTACAAAAATCAAAAAAAATTATTACAATAAGCAAAAGTAGCAAAAATGATATAATTGGTTATTATAAGTTAGATAACGATAAGGTAGTTGTGGTTTATCCCGGAATAAAAGAAAAAGGAATAAATTTACAAGCAAAAAGCATGGACAATAGTAAAAAGCTCAGGGCAAAATACAACATTCGCGGCAAATACATACTTTTTGTGGGGACTTTGCAACCAAGAAAAAATATTGTAAGACTTATAGAAGCTTTTGGGAAAATCTTAAGTGAGTTTTCAAATTCAAAAGAAAAAGAATTAGAATTAATAATAGTAGGTAAAAAGGGATGGTTTTATCAGGATATTTTAAATGCCCCTCAAAAAAACAACATTGAAAAAAACGTTAAATTTTTGGACTTTGTAGAAAATGAAGAATTACCTGCTTTGTATAAAGAAGCTGTGTGTTTTGTTCTTCCCAGCTTATATGAAGGTTTCGGATTACCTGTTCTTGAGGCCATGCAATTCGGATGCCCGGTTCTTGCAAGTAATATATCGAGCCTGCCTGAAGCAGGAGCAGATGCGGCTGTTTATTTTGACCCCTACAATGTGAATGATATAGCGGATAAATTAAAAAAGGTCATAGAAAACGAGGAATTAAGGAAAGAAATGAGAGAAAAAGGTTTCAGGCAAATTAAAAAGTTCAGTTGGGAAAAAGCAGCGACTGAAACTCTTGATATTATTAAAAAAGTAGCTGGGTGAAATAAATTATGGAAAAAAACATTAACAGTAAGAAGCTAGTGCAAAGAATGTTATTTAGACTTTATACAATTCTTCTGGAAGTGGAGTTGTTTTTCTTGCGCCTGATTGGCTTACTTCCTTTCCATTGTTTGAGAAGATTTTTTTACCGGACTTCTGGCATGAAGATAGGAAAGGGGTCAACCATACATATGTATGCCAGTTTTTACAATCCAAGCAACATAAAAATTGGAGAAGACACAATAATAGGGGAGAAAGCTGTTTTGGACGGAAGAGATAAACTTTTAATAGAAAATCATGTGGATATAGCCTCGGAGGTTATGATATATAACTCGGAACACGATATAAACGATAAGAATTTTGCAGCAACTTTTGAACCGGTTATAATAGAGGACTACGTTTTCATAGGGCCAAGATCCATAATTTTGCCGGGAGTGAAAATCAAAAAAGGAGCAGTTATAGGCGCGGGAGCAGTTGTAACTCGAGACGTAGAAGAATTTTCTATAGTAGGAGGTGTGCCTGCAAAAGTAATAGGAGAAAGAAGTCTTAAGGATCCCAGTTATAAACTTGGTAGAGCCGCCTGGTTCAGATGATATGTTTAATTACGGTATTATTCTCTTATATCTTACATGGTGAAACTTTCTATTATTATTCTTACCTACAATTCTTCCCACTATATTAAAGAATGTGTTGCAAGTATTTTTTCTTTTTACTCGCGGGAAATGGAAAAAGGAGAATTTGAACTTATTATCTTTGACAACGCTTCTTCTGATGACACAATTGAGATTCTTAAAAACATTAAAGATGACTATAGGGATGTTAAAGTATTCAGAAATGAAAAAAATCTAGGTTTTGCCGGAGGCATGAATAAAGCAGTCTTGCATTCTAACGGAAAGTTAATTTTATTTATTAATTCCGATACGGTTGTAAATGACAGAAATATTATTAGAATGGTTAATTTAATGGAAATGGATGAAAAAATTGGAGTTTTGGGCGGTCAAATGTTAGATAGTAAGGGTATAAAGGAATTATCCGCGGGTAGATTTTATAACTTGATGAATGTTTTTCTTCTTGCTGTGGGATTTGAAAGAATAGCAAATGTTAGATTTTCTCCGGAAAAGAATGAAGATGTAGATTTTGTAAGCGGGGGATTTATGATGGTTAGAAAAGATGTATTTATAAGCGTGGGTGAATTTGATGAGAATTTTTTTATGTATGTTGAAGATATGGAACTATGTTTTAATATTAAAAAAAGCGGTTTTAAAATTATGTTTTATCCTTATGCCAAGATTAAGCATCATAAGCACGGAAGCAGCAGTAGAAGTTTTGCAGTTGTAAATATATACAAAGGCATTTTGTATTTTTATAGAAAACATAAGAGCAGGAGATCTTATTTTATGGTAAAATCTTTACTTGAGGTCAAAGCTTCAGTAGCAATTTTTATTGGAATAATTACTCAAAATGATTACCTTAAGCAAACGTATAGAAGAAGTCTTGAGGTTTTAAAACATGAAAGTTTTAAAGTGGGTCTCTGAAAATATATTGTTTGTTATAACTCTTTTTTTGCTTGCATTTATTCCCCTGTATCCCAAACTGCCAATCTTAAACGTGCAGCATACATGGGTATATGTAAGGCTTGAAGATTTTTTGATATCAGCGGTAGTTTTAATATGGTTTGTATTGCTGGTGCGAAAGAAAGCTACTTTTAAAACTCCTCTTACTATACCGATAATTATTTTCTGGTCGGTTGGTTTGATCTCGGTTGTATATGCTATTAATTTTATTTTTCCTTATATAGCAAACGTATTTCCTAATATTGCACTGCTTCATTACCTTAGAAGAATTGAGTATATTTCTCTATTCTTTATAGCTTTTTCTGCGGTAAGGAATAAGCGCTTTGTTCCTGTTCTTACTGCCGTTTTGACCGTGACACTTCTTCTTGTTACTGCTTACGGGTTTGGTCAGAGGGGAATTTTAGTGGGGTGGGAACATAGATTTCCGGCATTTTCCACAATGAATGAAGAATTTGCAAAGGGAATTCCTCTTCTTATCTCTGCAACAAACCGTGTCCAATCAACCTTTGCGGGTCATTATGATCTTGCCGCATACCTCGTGATGATCATTCCGATTGTGGGAAGCATGATTTTTTCCTTCAGGAATATCTTTATTAAACTGGGCTTATTTGCTGCCTCGGTTTGCGGTCTGGTACTTCTGCTTATGACTGCGTCACGGGTTTCTTTTATGGTGTATTTGTTTGCAATTTCCTTTATGCTAATATTGCAAAAGCAAAAAAAGTTTATTATACCCGTTTTTATATTCAGTATTCTTCTTCTTAATTCATTTCAGGGTATTTCGCAAAGATTTGGCAGTACAATTTCCCAGGTTGACCTGGTTGTTGATGCAAGAACAGGTAAACCCATCGGGATAGCAAAAAATACTTCCCCCGCAGAAAAAAAAACTGCACCAGGAAAACAGGGCAAACAGACGGCAGTAGTAATTGAAAAGACCGATTTAACCGGAGAGAGTTTGCCTCAAGGATCAGGTTACATCAATATTCCCGCAAACGAAACGGAACAAAAAACAGTTACAAAAGTTACCTATATAAAAACCCGTCTCAAATCAGGTATGCAGTCAACGGAGATTACCAATGTTGAAGGAGATTTTGTCATAAAAAAAGTTCTTGCCTATGACATATCTTTTACTACCAGATTTCAGGGAGAATGGCCGAGAGCATTTGAGGCTTTTAAGCGCAATATGCTTTTAGGTTCCGGATATTCTTCGATTAGTCTTGCCACGGATAATAATTATCTGAGAATTTTAGGAGAAACGGGAGCTTTTGGACTTGCATCTTTTATGCTTGTGTTTCTTATTATTGGAATTTACGTGTATAAAGTGTTGCCGGACGTAGGCTCAACTTCTTCAAGAAGTTACGTTTTAGGGGTCATGGCGGGTATATTCGGATTGGGACTAAACGCTATGCTTATTGACGTTTTTGAAGCCTCTAAAATTGCGTTTGTTTTATGGCTCTTGATTGGATCCGTGATTGGTTTGTTGAGTTTATACCAGAAAAGAAAAATAAATTTTGTAACAGAGCTGAGAAATGTTCTTCTGTCTCGTCCGGCAATCATATTATATATTTTTATTGCCGGTATTGGAGTACTTTCCATAACCTTTAATAATTATTTTGTTGGAGATGATTTTACTTGGTTAAGGTGGGCAGATGACTGCAAAAAAATAACGGTTGAAAATATTTCCAGATGCGAACCTGTTAAAAGCACAATTATTAACTATTTTACTAACTCCAATGGATTTTTTTATAGACCGGGTACAAAATTATATTTTTCTATTGTGTATCCGGTTTTCTGGTTAAATCCGCCTATATATCACATGCTTTTAATACTTATTCATATTTTAAATGCTTCTTTGGTATTTTTGCTGTCATTAAAGTTATTAAAGAATAAGTTTTTTTCCTTGCTGATTGCTCTGTTTTTTCTTTTTTCAAGTGCACATTCCGAGTCTGTATTTTGGATCGCAACAACCGGACACCTTATAGCATCAGCTATGGTTTTACTCGCGTTCTATCTGTATATTTTGTGGCGTGAAAGTAAAAAATGGCCATTTCTTATATTTTCATTATTAAGCGTGGTCTCAGGTTTCCTATTTCATGAATTTGCGGTAATATCTCCTTTGATCATTATAGCTTATGACTTTATTGGTGAAGGAATAAATTTCATAAAAAATTTTCTTAAAAAAATTCAATATACTCCCTACTTTTTAGCAACAGCCGCATATTTGGTTGTTAGGTATGTATCTAATACCCACTGGTTTAACGGTGATTACAGTTATAATCTGGCAAAACTTCCGCTTAATACTTCCGGAAATATTTTAGGTTATGCCGGGATATCCTTAATTGGAAGTAGATTTCTGCCATATTATGAAATTATAAGATCTTTTGGCAGAGGAAATACGTTACTGATTGTTTTGGGATTACTAATTTTTTCAATAGTTCTGTTTTACAGTTATAAATTTTTATTTTCAAAAATGAAAAATTCGCAATTAAAAATTATTCTTTTGGGTACAGCCTTGTTTACAATACCTCTTTTGCCATTTTTGGGTTTGGGGAATATTTCAACAAGATATATTTATCTTGGTTTATTCGGATTTCTGATTTTACTAGTTTTTCTAATCCGGACAATCTGGGAAAGACTGCTTGCCGTTAATAAGTTTACTGCGTTTGCGGTAACATTCTTAATCATTGTTTCTTATTTAGCATACAATATTTTTGAACTCAAAAGAGTAAACGAAGACTGGAAAAAAGCAGGGGAGACCTCCAATAAAATTCTTGTGAGTTTTAATGAAACCTATGTAAAAACAAGAGCTACCACTAACAACCCCGTATTTTATCTAGTTAACATTCCGATGAAAACCGGAGAAGCTTGGATTTTTCCAGTGGGTCTACCTGATGCTTTATGGTTTACATTTCAAACTGAAAACCTTACGGTTCATATCTCAAAGAGTCTGGGAGCGGCTTTTGATTCCGCAGAGGGATCAAGCAGCGCAAAAGTCTTTGATTTTGACAAAGAAGGCAATGTGGAAGAAGTTTTCAGAACTAAAGAAATTATTCCAGTCAACAAAAATAGTCTAGATAAGTGATAAATAAAAAATAGGTAAGTTTTTCCAAAATTAATTACTTGCGGTGCGGTGATTGAGTCTAGAGACTAAAAATGATATTATCTGCTGATGTCGAAAACACCGGAGATTTCAACATCTTCTTTTGGTGACGAACTTCTAATCCCGGTTCCTTGTACAATAAGGTCGGAAGATCCAAACAGAGAGAATAACACTGTTCTTCTGGAAAAAAGAGCAAAAGCATATTTGGCTCAGAGATATCCTTTAACTTCCGAAGGAAAAACACTCAGAGGAGAAGTCGTAAAAGCATTAGGCTGTAGTGATACAAAAAGAGTAAAGGAACTTGGTATTTATTTGCCTACTGTTGAAAATCCACAGTTGCATCTATTCAAAGACCTTGAGTGTACGCCAGAACAGGAGGAACAATTATTCGGTTGGGATCTTGCGAATGTCCAGTGTACAGCAGGGTGTACCCATGACTGTCTGCAATGCTCAACTCCTCCAGCTGAAAAAATGGAAATAATGCCATATGCTGCTGTTTTAAAAATTTCAGAGAAGATGCGGGAGCAGGAAGCAAAAAAAGATGATCTTTGGGCTTCATGGACAGAACTCATCAGAAATGGAACAGGAATAGATTTGGAAGAGGTAGAGAGACAATGCGCCAGCCGTGGTATATCTTATCCTTTCGCTGGTTTTCTTGAAAAATATTATCCCACTCTTATTCCCTTTGTTAAATCAGAATATACAAAACATCCAATAAAATACACTCTTAACCCTTCAACTAATGTTGACTATCTGCTTGTAAAAAGAGCAGTGCTAAGAAAAGTCATTACAAACTACTACAATAATGACGTTTTTGACTATGCAGATAAAACTTTTCCTCATGAGGATGGAACACCGGCAGATTATGGGGACGTATTTGCTGCCTGTGCCTCAGATGCAAGGCCGGTTCATGTTACGACTGCCGGGTGGAGCAGAAAAAACAAGCCTGCGAAAAGAGCAGCAGATAAAGTTATGGCAGCCTGCCGGAATAATCCCCATTTGAAAGACATGATTAGAATAAGCGTCAGTAGCGGCGAGAGAAGAGTGTGCGGCAATCCTGATGATTACAGAGAGGATATGAAGGAGGTAATAAAAACGCTAATGCAAACAAGCACATCAGGCTTGCGAGATAATATTATATTCTATTCCGATCCAAAAGATCCGCCAAAAAAAGAATATTTACAAAAAGTTGCTTGGCCTCTTGAGGCTTTTATTGTGAGCCACCACATGCCGATTGTAATAACCAGCACAGACATATCTCACTTTTCAGGACGCCAGGCACGGGAAGACTCTAAGGGAGATCATGACGGCGCAGCCTGTATGCCTGGGATACATGTTTGGCCTGACGGAACAATTGCCTATCAAGCTTATACATTTAATGGCCATGCTCGAATGGAAGTTAAAAAAGGGGAAAGACCACGGCCAACCGGAGCAAAAATTTATAGACTGGATGGTCACAATAATCATATGAATTCCACATTGGTATAAATCAAGAATAATATCTTGTTAAAACTGCATTCTGTGAGATTTGATAACTTCTCTAAAATTGATTAGAATTAGAGTGTGAAAAGGTTGGAATTGGTAGTTTTGTTATTCATTCTTGTATTTGGTTTTTTGGTTCGTTTATATAGATTAGATAATCCGATTGCGGACTGGCACCAGTGGCGCCAGGCAGATACTTCCGCGGTATCCCGCAATTTTGTAAAAGAAGGCTTGGATCTGTTTCATCCCAAATTTGATGATATATCAAATATTGCCTCCGGTCGTGATAATCCATTGGGTTACAGGTTTGTTGAATTTCCTATATATAATTTTTTCCAAGCAGAGACTTATAAAAATCTGGGGTTTTTTACGCTGGAAGAATGGGGGAGACTTGTATCTATTTTTTCATCAATTCTGACAGCAATTTTTCTGTATCTAATTATAAAAAAAAATTCAGGCTATATTGAAGGAATTTTGTCGGCTTTCTTTTTCTTATTTCTTCCTTTTTCTGTTTATTTTAGCAGAACTATTTTGCCTGATGAAATGATGGTTGCTTCGATACTTGGAGGCATTTATTTTTTTGATAAGTGGCTTACTCATAATGTCATTCTGAGGCCAAAGGCAGAAGAATCTCGTGGGGGATCCTTCGCTTCGCTCAGGATGACAACTTTTTACATACTGGCAATTGTTTTTACTGCTTCCTCGCTACTTCTCAAGCCATACGCAATATTTTTTACTTTACCTATGATTTATCTTGCCTGGAAAAGATTCGGTTTTTCATTTTTAAAAAAATGGCAGCTGTGGATTTTTCTGATACTATCTGTTATTCCCTTAGCTATCTGGAGAATCTGGATGCAGCAGTATCCTGAGGGTATTCCTGCTTCGTCCTGGCTTTTTAACGCAAACGATATACGTTTCAAGGGATCTTTTTTTTATTGGATTTTTGCTGACAGAATCGCGCGTTTAATACTTGGATATTTTGGCGTTGTGTTTCTTGTCTTAGGATTCTTCAGAAAAGAAGCTGAAAAAGACTACTTTCTCTCTTTTTCGTTTTTGGCGTCTTCTCTTCTGTATATTTTTGTAATTGCCGCAGGGAATGTTCAGCATGATTATTATCAGATTTTAATTATTCCGACTGTTTCAATCTTCCTGGCACGTGGTATAGCGTTTATTCTGTTTTTGAAAAATAAAGAAAATAAAATTATTTCTTATATTTTAATTCCGACTCTGGTTATCTCAATGCTGTCTTTTTCCTGGTATTTTGTGCGTGACTATTTCAATGTTAATAACTGGTCAATTGTTGAAGCCGGCAAAAAGGCAGATGAGGTTTTGCCAAAGGATGCTAAAATTATTGTCCCATACGATGGGGATACCGCATTTTTATACCAGACAAATAGGCGTGGTTGGCCGGCTTTTGAAAAGCCAATTGAAGAGTTGATCCAAATGGGAGCTTCTTATCTAGTTATAGCAAATCCTACAAAAAATGATTTTTCAGGTTTCGGGAAGCAGTATGAAACTGTGGCTTCTTCTCCATCATATCTTATACTTAAGTTAAAATAATATGAAAGTTTTGTTTTTTACTTACGATTTTCCATATCCAACAAATAGCGGCGGAAAAACAAGAGCTTACAACCTGCTAAAATTTGCGGCTTTTGATATAGACATAACTCTTTTTTCATTTATCCGTGATAGTTTCAAAATGAAAAATATTGAAAATATTAAAGCGCTCGGAATTAAAAATATCAAATTGTTTAAAAGAAGGAAGCTTAAGGATCCCAGAAACATTTTAGCTTTTTTTGATCCCGGAGCATCTATTTTTAGAAGACTTTATTTTACAAAAGACGTTGTTTTAGATCTTGAAAAAACTGTAAAAAAAGAAAAAATTGACATAATCCATTTCGAATCTTTTTATACGGGGTTTTATATGAGCAGTGCATTAAAAAAGACCGGTGCCAGGATAGTGTTTGGGACGGAAAATATAGAAAGTAAAATATATTATGATTACGCAAAACATATGTCTACAGTATTTCTGAAACCATTGTATTTTTGGGAAGCGCTAAAGATAAAAAAAGAAGAGGAGTCTTTTTTTAAGTTTGCGGATTCAAACATAGCTGTTAGTCAAGAAGAGGCCGATTACATAAAAAAGAAAAGCGCAAATCAATGCTTTGTTGTAGAAAATGGGATAGATTTAAATTTTTTCAAGTTCAAAAACAAGTCTTATAAAAAAAATAAAGAGATTTTATTTGTTGGAAATTTTTCTTATTTTCCCAATGTTGAGGGAGCTTGCAATTTTTATGAAAATGTATTTAAAAACATAAAAGACAAGAATATATTTTTTACAGTAATCGGTAACAAATCCACAGAGCTTTCTTTTGCTAAGTGCGATAGAATTAAGACATTTGAATATATTGAGGATGTAAGAGAAGCTTACTATAACGCCGATGTTTTTGTTTTTCCGGTAAGATTTGGCGGAGGAACAAATTTTAAGATACTTGAAGCCATGTCTTGCGGTACGCCTGTTGTGGGATTTTGTGACAGGGCAAAAAGTATTAACGCAGAAGACGGAAAAGATATTCTGTTTGTAGAAGATTCGAATGAATTTAAAAACAAAATTTTGGAGTTACTAGGGGACACTAATTTAAGAATGAAAATATCAGAGAACGCAAGAGCTTTTGTTCAAAGTAAATACTCTTGGATAACAATAGGAAATAAGCTTAATAAGATTTGGAAAAATATATAATTCATGAATAATTTAGATTTATCCATTATTATTGCTTCTTACAATACCAGTAAGCTTTTATTAAATTGTATCCGGTCAATAGTAGAAACGGTAAAAAAAATTAATTATGAAATACTCGTTGTTGATAATGCCTCAACTGACGATACGGTAATCCGCCTTCGCCAGGGCTTCGGAGGACAAGGAAAAATCAAAAATTTGAAAATTATAGAAAATAAAGAGAATTTTGGATTTTCCAAGGCAAACAATATTGGCGTTAAGAATTCCAAAGGCATGTACGTGTTATTTCTTAATCCCGATACTCTGATATATGAAAATACGCTGGACGCAATGGTAGAGTTTATGGATATACAAAAAGATGCTGGGGCTTCCACCTGTTTTCTTGAGCTTACCAATGGTAAGTTGGATGATGCGGCACATAGAGGTTTTCCAACGCCTTGGCGTTCTTTTTCTCATTTTTCTTATTTATCAAAAGTTTTCCCAAAAGTTAAATTTTTGTCAGGCTACAACATGACTTATCTTGACATGAATAAAGTTCATGAGATAGATGCGTGTGCCGGGGCTTTTATGTTAGTTCGTCGCAAAGCGGGTGAAGAATTAAACTGGTGGGACGAAGATTATTTTTGGTACGGGGAAGATTTGGATTTTTGTTTCAGGCTCAAACTGAAGGGATGGAAAATATATTTTGTGCCTAAATATAAAACACTGCATTATAAAGGCGCTTCCGGCGGTATTAAAAAGATATCCAAGCACTTAAGTAGCGCCGATAAACAAACTCAGGACAAAGCTATTAACTCAAGGTTTATGGCAATGAAGATATTTTATGATAAGCATTATAAAAAAGCGTATCCTTTTCTAATCTCAAATCTTGTGTTACTTGGAATCAACTCAAGATGGTTTATAACAAAGATTCAAAATGAATTAATACACGCACAAAAGAGGCTGACGCCACTGCTTGGAAGGCGGGAAAAATAATGAAAATAGGGATTGATGCAAGGCTTATAAACCAAAGCGGAATCGGCAGATATACAAGAAATCTTATAAAACACCTTCAGGCGATGGATAAAAAGAATGAGTATGTTTTGTTTGTTCTGGAGAGAGACTATGAAAATCTTAAATCTAAAATCTCAAACCTAAGATCTCAAATTGTCAGAACCAATACACATTGGCATTCAATAGATGAACAGATTAAATTCCCGTCGATTATTAATCATGAAAATCTTGATCTTATGCATTTTTCATATTTTTCCGTTCCCGTATTTTACAAAAAGCCTTACATTGTTACCATTCATGACCTTATAATAGATCATTTTCCAACCGGAAAAGCATCCTCTCTTCCCCTGGCTATTTATTATTTCAAAAGAATGGCTTATAAATTTGTAACTGCCAAAGTCACATCGGATGCAAAAAAAATTATAGTTCCTTCAAACGCAACCAAGGATGAACTTATTCAGCATTATAAAGTACCTAAAGAAAAAATAAACGTGATTTATGAGGGAATTTTTGATGATTCAGACGCTGGGGAAAGTGCAGAAAAGATTGATGTAAAAGATTATTTTCTGTATGTAGGAAATGCCTATCCTCATAAAAATCTCGAAAAATTAATTGAAGCATTTATTATGTTTATCAGGAAAAAAGATAAATATCCTTCTCTGGTTTTGGCAGGACGCAAAGACTATTTTTATGATAAATTAAAGGATTTTGTTAAAAAATACGGTGAAACAGGAAAACATATTATTTTTATGGGAGAGGTTTCCGATAGTGAACTGAAATCCCTTTACAGAAACGCAAGAGCTCTTGTAACTGCGTCTCAAATGGAGGGTTTTGGATTAACAGCGCTTGAAGCAATGTCTCTAAAGTGCGTAGTTTTGTCTTCAGATATTGCCTCTCTTCATGAAATCTGCCAAGACTGCTGTATATATTTTGACCCAAACGACATAGTTGATATTAAGAAAAAACTTGACATGTTGTATAATCTTGAACAAAAGAAGTTAGATGATTTAAAGCAGAAAGGCTTTGAAAGATCAAAAAATTTTTCTTGGGATAAAATGGCGGTTGAAACCATTAAAATTTATGAAAGTAGCGTTGGTATATGATAGGGTAAACAAGTGGGGAGGGGCAGAAAGAATCCTTCTTGCTCTCCATAAAATTTTTAGAAACGCTCCTCTTTATACATCTTTATATAGTAAAAAAAATACTCCTTGGGCTGATGTCTTTGATATCAAAACGTCTTTCTTACAGAATATACCAAAATTTCATACATACCATGAATTGCTTGCACCGGTTATGCCATTTGCTTTTGAGTCGATTTCTTTTGATAACTATGACATTGTAATTTCCGTAACAAGCGAGGCGGCAAAAGGAATTATTACAAAGCCCCATACCCTTCATATTTGTATCTGCCTTACTCCCACAAGATATTTATGGAGCGGCTATGAAGAATATTTTAAAAACAAAGCTTTCAGAACGTTTTTTAAACCGGTTGTTAAGGGTCTTCGAACCTGGGATAAAACTGCAGCCTTCAGGCCAGATTATATTGTTGCAATTTCCAAAAATGTCCAGGAGAGAATTAAAAAATATTACGGCAGACAGTCAACCATTATCTATCCCCCCGTAACTTTGGATCTTACTAAATTTGACTCTGGAAAAGAAATAAAAACCTTAAAAAAACCTTTTTTTCTTATTGTTTCAAGGCTTGTTCCTTATAAAAGGATTGATGTAGCAGTAAAAGCTTTCAATAAATTGCCTTACATTTTGAAGATTATTGGAGTTGGCCACGATTTTAACAGACTCAGCAGTCTGGCAGCATGCAATATTGAATTTTTAGGAAATTTGACGGATGATAAACTTTCATATTATTATAGAAATGCAAGGGCTCTGATTTTTCCCGGAACTGAAGACTTTGGTTTGGCAATGGTTGAGGCACAATTGTTTGGTACTCCGGTGATTGCTCTCAGGAGCGGGGGAGCGTGTGAAATTATAATAGAGGGACAAACGGGCGAATTTTTTGATTCACAGGAGCCTGAGGCATTAATAAAGGTATTGGAAAAGTTCGATAAAAAAATATATAATAGTAAGAATTGTCAGGAAAACGCAACCAGGTTTTCCTATAGAAACTTTGAGAAGAAATTTGAAGTTTATTTAAAAGACAAAATTAAGGAATTTTTTAGTAAAAAAGTATGAAAGTTGTATTATTTGCTGGAGGAGTGGGTACAAGACTTTGGCCATTGTCCAGAAAGCACACTCCAAAACAGTTTGAAAAAATAATCGGTAACAAATCGACATTGCAGCTTGCTGTTGATCGTATTTTGCCTATTTTTAAGCCGGAAGATATTTTTATTTCTTCGGGCGAAAGGTATGAACAAATTCTTCTTGAACAATTGCCCAATATTCCCCAAAAAAACTTTATTCTAGAACCTGAAATGCGGGATGTGGGAGCCGCAGTCGGACTTGTTGCAGCAATTTTGGAAAAAATAGCACAAGATGAGCCGTTTATTATCCTGTGGAGTGACCATCTGGTTAAAAATGAAGACCTTTTCAGGAAAGTTCTTGTTACTGTTGGAAAAATTCTTGAAAAAGATAAAAATAAAATTGTATTTATTGGTCAGCAGTCAAGATTCGCCAGTCAGAATTTAGGCTGGATAGAGTTTGGAAAAAAAATAAAAAATTTAAATGAGGTTGATTTATATGAGTTTAAGAGTCTTCATTACAGACCCGACTTTAAGACTGCAGAAGTATTTCACGTAAGCTCTTATCATGCTTGGAATCCGGGTTACTTTGGTACTACCCCATCATTTCTTTTTTCCCTTTACGAAAAATATGCCCCTGAAATGCATAAGTATTTAGTTGAAATCCAAGAGGCATGGGGAGGAAGTAATTTCAAAAGTACTTTAAGGAAGATATATCCAAGCCTTGAAAAAATATCATTTGATAACCTGATCCTTGAAAAAATAGGTTCCGCGGAAGGATATGTTATTCGTGCTGATCTTGGATGGAGTGATGTAGGTGCATGGGAATCTCTAAAAGAAGCCTTATCTGGTAACCAGGAAGAAAACGTTACAAAAGGCAAAGTGCTTATTAATGATTCGCGTGACAGTTTAATTTATAATTATGCCAATCAAATGGTGGTAGGCATAGATTTAAATCAGTTTTTAATCATCAATACAAAAGATGTACTTCTGGTCTGTCCCAAGAATTCGGTTCCCAAGATCAAAAAACTTGTTGAAAGTCTTACAGGAACAGAACATGAATCTCTGACTTAAATATGCTCAATGACTCAATTAAAAGAGCACTTGATATAATTTTATCATCTATTCTTTTTATTATCTTTTCTCCTTTAATAATTTTGACCGCAATTTTAATAAAATTTGATTCCGAAGGACCTCTTCTTGCCGATACGCCCATGCGGGTTGGTAAAAACGGAAAACTTTTTAAGATGTATAAATTTCGTTCCATGGTTAGGGATGCGCATGAAGTATTAACAGAAAATCCTAAATACAAAAAACTGTATGAGCAGTACAAAAAAAGCGGTTACAAGCTTAAAGATGATCCCAGAATAACAAAAGTGGGTAAAATAATCAGAAAGTATTCTGTTGACGAAATTCCTCAGTTTGTTAACGTTCTTAGAGGAGATATGAGTATTGTTGGCCCGCGGGCTTATTACGCGGATGAGCTGCGTGAACAGCAAAAAGAATATCCCAACACTCGTAATGAGGTTAAAATAGTTCTTTCCGTCAAGCCCGGAATTACTGGCGTGTGGCAGGTTTCAGGAAGAAGCGGAATAAATTTTGATAAAAGAATAAAGATGGACGCTTTATATGCAAAGAAAAAGTCAGTGTTATATGATTTATATATAATTGCAAAGACTCCTTTGGCCATGCTCAGCGGTAAAGGAGCAATGTAATAATCAGTAAAATTATCTTAGGCTTGATTTTAATTCGTATTTTGTGCTTTAATAAATATTGTTATTTTGGAATTTATGGAGGATTTCGGATTTAAAAAAATTGACATCAAGGCGCCAAACCTTATTAAGCATAAAGATGATATGAGTAAAAAAAAATCTTTGCCAAAAATAAACAAAGTAAAAAAAATTTACCCCATTTTAGCAGGCGTTTTAGCAGTTTTTCTGGTTTTTATTATTTTTGTTGCGATTCGTGCAAAAACTGTTTATTCGGATGCTCAAACTACAGCAAAGCAGGCAAAAGCGGCCTTTTCTGCTTTGAAACAGCAGAATGTTGTTCTGGCAAAAGAAGAGCTTGTTAAGACCCAGGCAGACATAAGCATTCTGAAAAAAGACTTAAATTCCTTGTCTTTTCTTAAATTTATTCCCTTGGCAAATTTTTACTATAATGATGCCCAGCATTTGGTTAATGCTTCTTCATATGGTGTTTCTGCGGGCATAAGTGTGGTTGATTCCCTTATTCCCTATGCAGATGTTTTGGGCCTGAAGGGAACAAAAAGTTTTGTGGGCGGTTCTGCTGAGGAAAGAATACAGACCGCAATCAAAAGTTTGGGAAAAATTGTTCCGGGTATTGACAATATAGAAGCTGACCTGACGCGTGCTCAAATGGAAATAGACCAGGTTGACCCGAATCACTACCCGAATATTTCCAAACTAAAGGAAGTTAAAGCCCAGCTTGCGCAATTAAAAATTTTAACCGATCAGGGTGTTGTTGCGATACGCGATGCCAAACCTTTAATAAAAGTCTTACCTGCAGTATTGGGAGAACCCGATTCTAAAAAATATCTTGTTTTGTTTCAGAATGACAAAGAATTAAGGCCAACCGGTGGCTTTCTGACATTCTATGCCTTATTCAGGCTTGAACATGGAATGGTGCGTGCGGATACCGCGTCTGACATTTATAATTTGGATGATACAATATCTTCTCATCCTCCGGCTCCTGAAATTATCAGAAATTATCTTCCGAAGGAAAATGTGCTTTTCATAAGAAACGCTAATTTATCACCTGACTATATTGAATCAATGAAGACTTTTACCAGTCTTTACGAAAAATCTTCCCAGAAAACTAAAATTGATGGGATAATAGCGCTTGATACGGATGTTCTGGTTCATGTTTTGGATATACTGGGTGATGTTAATGCGGGAGGGGTAACGTTCAATTCAAAAACTGATCCCCGCTGCAACTGTCCTCAAGTTGTATACATGCTTGAATCTTTTGCGGATCTGAGAGTTGGGCATATCGTTGAAAACAGAAAATCAATCATCGGTGAGCTTTTGTATGCGATTATGGGCAAATCGCTTTCCAGTTCTCCAAAAGAATACTGGGGGAGACTTTTTCAAAGTGCCATGACAGACGCGCAGCAAAAACACATTCTTATTTATTTATTTAATAATGATGCTCAGTCAGGTATTGAAGCGCTTAATCTTGCCGGTAGAATCAAGAATTTTGAAGGGGATTACCTTCATATAAACGACAGCAATTTTGGAGGAGCCAAGTCAAATATGTATGTCAACCAGTCGGTTAAAGTGGAATACAATGTGGATAGTGATAAAAAAATTACCAAAACTCTGACAATAGACTATAAAAATCCCTACCAGGCGTCAGACTGCAATTTGGAAAGAGGAGGACTGTGTTTAAATGGAATTCTTAGAAATTATATCCGTGTCTATGTGCCAAAAGGAAGTGTTCTGTTGGATTCAAAAGGATCGGAGGTTAAAGTGGGGCAAAAGGAAGATTTGGACAAAACAGTATTTGACGGCTTTTTAGAGGTAAGGCCGGAGGGAAAGTCTCAAATAATGTTTAAATACCAGCTGCCCTTTAAACTGCAGCGTGATTCATCTCTTCCTGTTTTAGTACAAAAACAGCCGGGTACGGATAACGTTTCTTATGATGTTTACGTGAACGGAAATAAAACAGAAACTTTTGTTTTAAGTGAAGACAAAAATATCAGCCTCAAAAATTTCTAAGATGAATTCTCTAAAAGATACGGGTTTTGTTATAAAAAGAGTCAATCTTTTTGATGCCGATAAATTCATTACTATTTTTACTAAAAATCACGGGAAAATTGACGTTCTGGCAAAAGGAGTCAGAAAAATTACCAGCCGTCGTTCTCCGCATGTAGAGCTTTTGAATCTAATTAACTTTCAGGCCATAAAAACAAAAAAGAATTACATATTAACCGATGTGGAAGTAGTCAGTACCTCCTCGCACCTTAAAAATAACTATGAAAAGGTGGGAATAATTTTTTTAATCTGCGAACTTGTAGATAAACTTTGTCCTGTTGGAGTAAAACATGAGGATATTTTTACTCTTACCAAAAATACGGTAAACGGTTTTAAAATAAATGATTCCTGTGGTTTGTTTGATTTTCAGGTAAGCCTTTTAACCTGCTTGGGATTCTGGGACGCAAAAAGGAAATTTCAAAATGCTTGGGAAATAGACAGGTTTATCGAAAATGTAGTTGAGCGAAAAATCAGAACAAAGGCGTTTTTTAAGTTATGAATATAGCCTGAAAGATTTTTCTTTATCTGATTGCCTATTTTAACGATTATAAATATAGCACTGAATATAAAGTCAGTATGTCTAAAATTAAAGTATTGCTAAAATTTTAGATATTATATCTTGTATTTCCGCTTTATATAATTCATATCTTGCGTTTAATGTAATTAAATTATAAATGATTTGCAATTGCGGAAATGGAAATTATATGATATATAAAAGAGATTATATTATGGATAATTTATTTAATGAAGTTGTTGCGCTTGCCAAAAGGCGCGGATTTATTTTTCCAAGCTCCGATATCTACGGAGGGCTTGCAAACACATGGGATTTTGGTCCGTACGGAACGCTTCTTAAAAATAACCTTCGTGATTTATGGTGGCAAAATTTTATCTTGGAGAGGGATGATATGGTTGGAGTTGACGCGTCAATATTTCTGAATCCTAAAGTGTGGGAAGCCTCAGGTCATGTTTCAAATTTTACCGATGCTTTAATTGACTGCAAAAACTGTAAATACAGAACTCGTGCGGATCATTTAATAGAAGAGAATCTTAAGGATATAAAAGTTGAAGGTTTGCCGGTTGAGGAACTTACAAAGATCATAAAAGAAAATAAATTAAAATGCCCAAAATGCGGTGCAATTGATTTTACACAAGTCAGGCGCTTTAATCTTCTTTTTGAAACACATGTTGGAATAGTGGAGGAGTCAAAATCAAAAGTTTATTTAAGAGGAGAAATCGCACAGGGAATATTTTTGAATTTCAAGAACGTTACTGATACCACCCGGGTGAAAATTCCTTTTGGAATAGCGCAGCAGGGTAAAGCTTTCAGAAATGAAATAACGCTTGGGCAGCTTGTGCATAGAACTCTGGAATTTGACCTTATGGAATTTGAATATTTTATTCGTCCTGAAAAATGGGAGGATACTTATGAGTACTGGAAAGAAAAAATGTGGCAGTGGGCAAAAAATCTGGGCATCAAAGAAAAAAACTTAAGGTGGAGGGAGCATGAAGAGTTTGAGCGATCTCATTATTCCAAAAAAACAATGGATATTGAATATAATTACCCTTTTGGTTGGAAGGAAATGTTTGGTATAGCTTATAGAACGGATTTTGATCTTAAAAATCATTCCAAACATTCCGGGAAGGATTTGTCTTACATGGATCCGGACACGGGGGAAAAATATGTCCCCCACGTTATAGAGCCTACTTTTGGGCTTTCCAGGCTTGCCGGTATTGTGCTGTTTGATGCGTACAGCAAAGATAAAGACAGGACTGTATTAAAATTAAATCCTAAAATTGCACCGGTAAAGGCTGCGGTTTTTCCGCTTCTTGCCAACAAAAAAGAATTGGTGGATAAAGCAAAGAAAGTACATGAAAAACTTAAAGAAAAAATATTTCCCATACAATTTGATAACAGGGGAAACATAGGTAAAAGATATTATTATCAGGATGAAATAGGCACGCCGTTTTGCGTAACAATAGATTTTGACACATTAAAAGATGACACGGTTACAGTTCGTGACAGGGATACGGCAAAACAGGAAAGGATAAAGATTGAAGCGCTTGTAGATTACATAAGGAGTAAAATTTCTTAAGGTTGACTTATTTTACTTTTTTAGTGTATAAATATCTTTATGGGGTTTCTGGGAAAGAAAAAAATTATTCTGATTTCACTTTTTATTTTAATTGTGGGGGGTGCGGGTGTGTTTATATTTGTTTTGGGATCTAGCAATAAAAAACCTGAAGCAAAAAAAACGCTTATAAACCAAGAGAATATTAAGCAATTAAAACCGGAAGATATAGGTCTCTCTCTTACTCCAAGAGCTGATAAAAAGGCGGTCAATATGGTAGTTACCAAATTTAACGGTGTTTCCTCTTTTGATTATGAGGTCAATTATAATGCTTCTGGTAATATTCCAAGAGGCGTAATAGGTTCAATAGATGTTAAATCTGCAGGACCAAGCATAAAAAGAGAAATTCTTCTTGGTACCTGCTCAAGAAATGTATGTAAATATGATCAAGGGGTAACTGAAGTTGATTTTTTGATCAAGGTAAATTTTGCTAATGGGGAGATCGGAAGCGTACAGCAGAAATTAAATTTATAAACCTCTTTTCTTCAGAGTGGTTTAATTGGTAGAATTTTTTCGTGAAAAGTGTTGTCTTATAATATTTTACTTTTGCTTGGTTACCCCACCACTAGAGTTTAACATTACTAATACGCACTACTCTGCATGAATGCTCTCTTGACAAGTTGTGAAAAGTGTTACAAAATGGATTAAAGTGGTGAAAAAGGGATAAAAGTGGTGAATTATGTTGCTTGGGCAGTTTGAAGTAAAAGTAGGAGAAAAAAGCAGAATAGCGTTTCCAAAACGATTCAGGGAAAATTTAGGAGACAAAATTATTATAACTTACGGTTTTGAAAATTCATTGATGGTGGTATCTGAACAAAATTGGAAGTCTTTGCTGGAAGGAACGGAGGATAAGCCATTTTTACTAAGCAACGCACGGGATACGCAAAGATTTTTACTTGGAGGAGCGGCAATGGTGGAACTTGATGCACAGGGAAGATTTGTTCTGCCAGAGTACTTAAAAGAATTTGGGGATATTAAAGAAGAAGTGACTTTTGTAGGACTGTACAGGTACGTTGAAATTTGGAGTAGTAAAAAGTGGTTGGAACACAGGGATACAATTAAAAAAAATATTTCGTCTGTTGCTGAAAAGTTGATTGACAGCATGGATAGTAATAAATGAGTTATTCGCATAAACCGGTTCTTTTAAAAGAAGTAATTGAATTTTTAAACGTACAGACGGGGGCTAAATATATTGACGCGACAGTTGGAGGGGGAGGATATGCGATTGAGATATTGAAGCTTGGTGGGATTGTGTTAGGAATAGACCTGGATAAAGACGCAATAGATTATATAAAGAATAAATTTAAAATTGATAAGGAGTTGGTTTTAGCACGCGGAAATTTTGCAGAAATTAAGAATATTGCGGAGGAGAACGGCTTTACGGACATTGAGGGGGTAGTTTTTGACTTGGGCCTTTCGAGTTATCAGATAGAAGAGTCGGGAAGGGGTTTTAGTTTTTTAAGAGATGAGCCGCTTGATATGAGAATGGATTCTGGCGGATCAGGCTTCACGGCGGCAGACATAGTAAACAAATGGAGTAAGGAGGAACTGTATGAGCTATTTACTAAAATGGGTGAGGAGCGGTTTTCTCACCCCATTATTCACAATATTATTAGGGCCCGTAGAATAAAACCCATAAAAAGCAGTCTTGAGCTTGCAAAGATTGTAAGTGAGGCAGTTCCCGAAAAAAGCGGGATTCATCCGGCAACGAAAGTCTTTCAAGCATTAAGGATTGCAGTAAATGATGAGATAAATAATCTTAAAAGGGGCATAAGCGGAGCATTTGGAGTTTTAAATAGAGGCGGAAGGATTGCAGTAGTAAGTTTTCAGTCATTGGAGGATAGAATTGTAAAGAATGATTTTAGAAACTATCAAAAAGAGGGTAGAGGAAGGATAATAACAAAAAAACCCATCATTGCAAGTCAAGAAGAAATAAAAAGTAACAGAAGAGCGCGAAGCGCAAAACTTAGGGTTATAGAAAAAATATGAAAAGGCCAATTTTATTATTAACAATATTATTTATTATTGCCATGGTATTCGAGCTTGTTAATGTTTATCTATTAAACAAAGTCACAACGGATAGCATTTATGTTATAAAAATTAAACAGGAAATTTCTTCTTATAAACAAAAAAACATTGTCCTGAAAACGGAAATTCTTGAATCAACTTCCATGAACATGATTGCCTCTCGTGCTTCAGATCTTGGATTTGTTGAGTCAAAAGAAGTCATCTCTTTATATTCCCCTCTTACGGTGGCAGTTGGAAAATGAGCGGCTTGCAGAAATTAAGAATAACTATAATTTTATTATTGTTTTGTCTGATGTATTCGGTTGTTGTAGTGAGACTTTTTTACTGGCAAGTTGTTAAGTCTTCTGAACTAAAACAGATGGGTATAAACCAAAGCGGGGAAGCAATTGATATTCCGGCAAAAAGAGGAGATATTATTTCCTCTGACAATTATCCTTTTGCTACAACCCGTGTTTCATATCTTTTATATGCAAATCCAAAGTTTATAAAAAATAACTCCTTAAAATACGCTAATGAAATTTCTCCACTGTTAAATTTAGATAAAGAGAAGGTTGCTGATCTTCTTTCTAAAGACCTTTACTGGGTCAAACTTGCAGATAATTTAGACCAGAATCAAAAATCGGCAATTGAAAAACTTAATGTTCCAGGGTTAGGATTTCAGGAAAACGATCTTAGGTTTTATCCTGAGGCATCAATGGCTGCCCATTTAATAGGTTTTTTGGGTAGGGATAAAAATGGAAGCGGAAAGGGGTATTTTGGATTGGAGGGTTACTATAATGATCAGCTTTCAGGAAGAGCCGGGAAGCAGTATTTAATACATGATGCGCTAGGCAACCCTGTCCTTAATGACCTTAGAGAAGAAAAAAAAATTGACGGAAGGAGTTTGGTTTTAAATATTGACAGAACGGTTCAATTTATTGCTGAAAAGAAACTCAAGGAAGGAATAGAAAAATACGAAGCGGAGGGCGGAAGCGCCATAATAATGGACCCGCAAAGCGGCAGGATACTTGCGATGGCCTCTTTTCCGCGATTTAATCCTCAAAAATACTACGAATTTGATTATGATACTTATAGAAATCCGGTGATCGCAAATCTTTACGAACCCGGGTCAACTTTTAAAGTTTTGGTAATGTCTGCGGCAATTGATCTGCGAGTTCTAAAACCTGACACAAAATGCAATATCTGCAGTGGTCCTGTGACTATTGGCGATTATACAGTTAAGACCTGGAATGGTAAGTATTATCCTGATTCCACAATGGCTGAAGTTATCCAGCACTCGGATAATACAGGAATGGTGTATGTGGGAAAAAAGTTGGGACTTGATAACTTAACTGCCTATATAAAATCATTTGGTATAGGGCAGGAAACGCAAATAGATCTTGAAGGAGAAGAGAGTGCTAGAATAAGAGATAAAAAAGATTGGTATCCGATAGATTTGGCAACCGCCAGTTTTGGTCAGGGGATATCTGTGAATCCCATGCAGCTTTTGACAGCGGTTTCTTCAATTGCAAATGGAGGGAATCTTATAAAGCCTTTTGTTGTTTCCCAGATTATAACTGAGGATGGAAAGAAAATAGATATAAAGCCGCAAATTACCAGAAGAGTTATTTCGGAAATCACCGCCAAAATTGTTACACAGATGATGGTAAACGCAGTAGAAAATGGGGAGGCAAAATGGACAAAACTTGATAATTATAAAGTTGCGGGCAAAACAGGTACGGCGCAGATACCGATTCAGGGACATTACGATCCCAAGGAAACTATAGCCTCATTTGTGGGATTTTTCCCGGCGGATAATCCAAAAGTTTCAATGCTGGTTTTAGTGCATAAACCTAAAACTTCTATTTATGGAGCAGAAACTGCCGCACCTATATTTTTTTCAATTGCGCGCGACTTGGTAAATTATTACAGCATCCCACCAACAAATTAAAACTATTTATTGAATGTTTTGAGACATCGGTATGAAATGAACTTTCTACCTAAACCTCTAAAAATCTCTCAAATTTTCTGTTTACCTCCTCCGGGTCAACAAGCGGATTTTCTTCTTTAAAGTCTTTTAGTGGTCCCTTTTGACGGACAAGATATAAAATATCAGACTCATCTAAAAATTTTAATTTAGTTACTTCTCCTTTATCTAGGCCAAAGTGTTCTGCTAACTGACCTTCTCTTTCCATTAAGGTTACTTTTCCATCTTTCGGATTATAAATACTACCTCTTACAATTCTTATAATCCCACCTATTTCACCATTATCTTTTGCTGCAATTAATGACTGCTGTATAGGTTTACGGCCGCCAATTTTTAACCCGAATGACCAAAAATCACCAGCTTCGCGTTCTCCTATTGCCTTCCACCTTGCGCCGATTTTTGCCCTTGGCCAAGCTTCTAATTTAGATAATACAGCCATTTTATCCGATCCTGCCAAAACAACTAATCTGCCTTGAAGAGCCTCTGCAAACTTATCATAATTTAAATTAACAAGTTTAGCGGTTCTTTGTGCAGGGCTAAGTTCAGGACCTGATAGTCCTTCTTGTCTTTCAGTATACCCCACAAATTATCACCTCCTTTCATTTAATTATTACTACTCCTTTTCCTTTTCCAAGGCTCTTAAATAAAACATAATTTTTCCCCAGCAATATTCGAACATACCCGCTATGAACAATATCTTCTTTTGGAATGTTCTTAATTTTACCATAGATGCTCTTTAAACGTTCCCCACCTGCCGTAACTTTTTCTTCTTCAAGCATCAGGGAGTAATCATCCTCGTTAAAATTGATTTGATATTTCTGACCGTTCATCTCAAACTCTTTTACGATTTTTCTGGAGTTTTTTAGTGCTTTACTTGTTTTTTTCCATTTAAGACCATCGATGTTATCTTTACTCATATTCTCAGCAAGAGTTTCAAAACCTTCTTCAATGTCTCTTTGTTTTTGAAGAGTAATAATTCGCGATTTATATTGGTTACCCACTTCAACTTCTCCGCTGTATTCATCCAATACTTCAAATCCAAGCACTCTTGCAACCTCTTTAAATTTCTCAACGTCTCTCAAATCAAGACTATACATAAGATTTATTACTGTTTTTCCTCCGGTTTTTAAAACCCTGTTCATTTCTGTTAAAACTTTAACTCTTTCGTATTCTCCTTTACTTGGAATAAATTTCGT
>Ga0209542_10003215_pt1 | contig 35147 bp, 31 predicted proteins | sample RifCSPhighO2_01_FD_184028 | JGI IMG/M metagenome (GOLD analysis project Ga0209542, IMG submission 184028) | Soil microbial communities from Rifle, Colorado - Rifle CSP2_plank highO2_0.1 (SPAdes) (version 2) | ecosystem: Environmental > Terrestrial > Deep subsurface > Rock core/Sediment ...
CCTTCCGGCTCGGTTTGGGCATCCGCTCAGCATTGCAGCTTCCCATGCATTGCATTTTTCTCCTCTGCAACCCCGAAAAATGCTTAACCCCTCCTGGAATGGGCTTCGCAAAATTGATGCCCAAACTAACTTTTCGGGCAACCCCCTTGCCAGCGCATGAATGCATGAATGGTTAGAAAAGCATGTTTAGAAATGCAGGACTTTGCCAGTCTTGTCCCTGTGGACCCTGCCAAAGTCTGGCGCCACAGACGCAGCAGTCATGATTGGGCCATCTATGCAGGTCCTGTAGCCATTGCACTCGCACACACCGCAGATTCCCACGCCGCACTTGTAATATCTTTCAGTGCTCAGGAGGATTTTATCCTCAGGAAGGTAGTTGGCTGCAATGTCTGCCGCTTTCTTCATCATGATTTCAGGCCCGGCAGTTGAAAAGCTCCTGATCTTGAGGCCTGACTTGAGCTTGCCTGCAAGCAGGTCAGTCACATATCCCTTGAATCCCTCGGAGCCATCATCGGTTGAGACGAATGTCATGCAGATTTTGCTGAACTCGTCCTTGAGAAGAAGCTGATTGGCTGTCCTTCCGCCAATGAAGACTGCAGATGGCAGCTGCTGTGATGCAAGAAAAAACAAAGGGGCAACACCTGTCCCCCCGCCAACGAGAACAGAATCTTTCATCTCAGGATAGGCAGTCCCATAAGGGCCGCGCATCATCACTGTGCCGCCAACCTTGAGCTCAAACATCTTTTTAGTGAAAGGGCCAACTGCCCTGACAACAAGCATTACGGGATTGTTGTGCGCCAGCGAAAAAGGCTTTTCAGCAACCCCCTTTAGCCACGCAAAAACATAATGCCCTGGCCTGGCATGCGGGATTGCCCTGTCAAAATAAAAGATTTTCAGGTCGTGGTCAACCTGCCTGATTTCTGTGATCTTGAATGGGGAATACTGCATGAGTTTCTGCTTTATCACAATGCTGGCGCATGAATTCTGATTGCCTTGCAGATCTTTGTCCATGGCGGCAAAATATTTTTTTATGGAGCTTGTGTCCAGGCCGGTCAGGGCTGAGCCAACTCCGAAAATTGTCGCCCCTGCATCCCTGAATTGCCTGACATCATCAGCATCCATTATGCCTCCCATCCCTATAATCGGGATTTTTTTGCCGAGCCTGTCAGCCACTTCCCTTGTTATTTTCACGCATTCAAGCGCCCTTGGTTTTACAAATGAGCCTGACACGCCACCTTTGCCGTGGCTAAGAACTTCATTGTCAGCCGGGCCAATTGTGTTGATTGCAGTAATGCCATCTGCACCCGCATTCAGCGCGCCCTCGACAATCTCACTGTAATTTTCCACATTGGGCGTCATTTTAACGATGATCGGCTTGCTGACCTGGTCCTTGAGTTTTTTTGTGTATCTCCCTGTCAGCTCACAGCTTGTGCCAATGTGGATGCCATAGCCTTTTTCAGCATGCGGGCAGGAAAAATTCAGCTCAAAGCCGTCTGCAATGCCTTCCAGCCCCTTGGCAATCTTCACAAGACCTTCCGGCGATGAATCAAAAATTGAAACAAGCAGGAAGCGGTTTTTGAGAGGATAGATTTTTTCAGCTTCGGCCCTGAAGGCTTCAAATCCGGGATTGCCTAAGCCCACTGCATTTATGAAAGTGTTTTTTTCAGGCAAGTCTGCAAAAATGGGCTCAATGTTGCCGGGCTTGGGCGCCAGGCCAATGCTTTTTGTGGTAAGAACGCCGACCTGGGGGATTTCCCTGGCAAATTTTGCAATTATTCCGATGTTGGTTGTGACAATGCCAGAGCCTATTGTAAAAGGGCCTGATATTTTTTTTCCGAAGAGCTCCATGTCATCTATGCGAGCAGCCAGGTGGTTATAAAGTTTTGCCAAGATTTTTATATGGCAATGCATTAAAACAGCCCATGAAAATTACATTCCTTGGCGTTGGAAGCGCAACAGACCCCAATTATCCAAATGTGTCTGTCCATGTTGAGGGCAAAAAAAGCAGCATCATCCTTGATTGCGGCACAAGCATTGCCCAGGCCCTGATAAACCGCCAGGATATCATGACAACAGTTGACGGCATTTACATAAGCCACAGGCACGGCGACCATTTTTTCGGCCTGCCGACTGTGCTGATGAGGATGAGGGAGCTAAACAGGAAAAAGCCGCTTGTAATCTTCGGCCATGCAGGAATAAAAAAATTCGTCCAGGCTGCCCTTGCCCTTGCTTATTCAACTTTTCTTGGAGAGCAGCCGGATTTGCCATATTCACTCAGGTATGCTGAGTTTGAGCAGAATAAAAAAATGTTCGGGCTTGGCTTTGGGCTCGCGCCGACCATCCACGGTGAAACAAATTATGCTGTTAGAATCACAGAGGGAAATAAGTCAGTTGTTTACAGCGGCGACGGCATGTTTACTGAGCAAGGCAGGAAACTCTACAGGGGATGTGACCTGCTGATACATGAATCTTTCACAATTGACGAGACTTTCAGGGGGCATGCAATGGCCACTGACCTAATCAAAATGAGCAAGGAAGAGAATGTCAAGGCATTGGCGCTGGTTCATTTCAGGGAAACTGTCAGGGCAGGAGACCTGGCCAGGCTGAGAACAATAATTAAAAAGGAAAAAATAAATGCATTTGTCCCCGAGCCAGGAACAATGCTGGTCATCTGAATGATACCATGCCAAAGCTTATCATTAACGCAACAATTCTGCCGGAAATTTTCCGGAAAAAATGAGCAAAGGCATAAATAACTTATGGATATGCAATAACGCATGATCAGCCGAAAAGAATTGATGGTTCTTGCATGCCTGAGAAAAAATGCAAGGCAGCCCCTAGTTGAAATGGCAGGGCAAACAGGCATGTCCGTATCAAATGTGCATTCCATCATGAGAAAGATAGCCAGCCACGGAATAAGCAAAAATTATTGCGAGCTGGATTTCGGAATGGCCGGCTACCCGATACGGCTATGCTACATCGTGCAGATTGGCAGCAATAAGGGAACAAATGAAAACTTAGGGGAGCTTTTGAATGCCAGGCCGGATTTGCTAAAGCATGTCAATAATGTTTTCAGGCTTAACAATGGCACGAATTATTTTATCGAAGCCATTTTCAGGGAAATGCGGGAAGCCTATGCGTTCAGCGAGCTGCTGCAGCAAGTTTCCAAAAATTTTGCCGAACACCATGTTATTGAAGTCATCAAAAAAGAGGGGTTTGAATTGCCCTTGAAGAGCGAATAGCGGTTAATGACCGCATTCAGGGCAAAATTCTGGCTTTTTTGCTGGGCATTTGTTCTCATAAATGGTTAAGCTGTCCTCATAATAGTTTATAATCCCCCAAGCATGGTGCGAAAGGTTTATATATGAATATAATCATGTAACAGCTAAGAAGAGGTGAATCCATGGGTGAGGATGACAGTGAGTATGAATTGACTTCTCGAAAGCAGCTAGAGGATTTGAAGAGGGAAATTAGAAGGCTCAAAGGCAAGTCACCTGAAGATGACAGGGAAGCCCGCCCGCACAGTTCAGGCAAGCTGGATTCATCGGGCAGCGGCTCATTGCAGGACTCAATTGACGAACTTAACGGCCACATTAGCGAGCTTCTGGATATTTTCAAAATGGCCAAAGACGGCGAATCCGAAGATGGCAACTCACATGAGACCATCATGAAAAAGCTTGATTTGATTCTGGATGAAAACAGAAAGATTGCAAAAGGCATTGTGTCCCTGGCAGACATGATGAAAAGGCAAGCGCAGGCGCCTCCTCCAATGCCCATGAGGGATATGGGCATGCAACAGGGAATGCCTCCGCCATTGAGGGCCCCATTGCAAAGAGTGCAGGCTCCGCCTCCAATGCAGGGCATGCCGCCACAGTTTGGCCCTCCGCCAGGAGGAATGCCGCCGCCTTTTGACATTCCTCCAGCCTTGCAGCCATTTAATCCAGGAATGCCCCCTCCGCCGCCAAGGGAAGAAAAGAAGAGGGGCCTTTTCGGAAGGTAGCAGCTAAAATGCAGCGCGGGCAAATCGATTTTGATGCTGTTTCTCATGCACTGGCTAAACTTTCTGCCGCAGCAAAATCCGTGGACACGTCGAAGAGGTTCAGCCTTGGCCCATTGCCGGTTTCTGAGCAAAAGCAGAGCTATTACAGCACAGGCAGGAAGCAGAAAAAACAGGCATTGAAGCCCATTGAGAATGAAAAAAGCAGCGGCTCCAAAAGCATCATTGCAGTTGTCCCAGCCGGGCCGGATATGGATGCAGGGCAGAAAGCTGAATATGAAAAGCTTGCGTCAAGGTATGAGGGCCTCAAGGAAAAATACCAGATGCTTCTTGATGAAAAATCACGCAGCGAGCGGCTTTTGCAGGAAAGGCTGGAAATAATTTCCAAAAGGGCACAAAGGGAAAGCACGCTGGAAATTGTGAGGAAAAAACTCATGAAGCTTGAAGAGCGGAACAGGAAATTGATGAGCAGTGGCGGCGCGCCGTATGACAAGCTTCAGAAAATGCTCGACCGAATTGCAGAAATCAGGAGAAGACTTTACTTGCCTGATGCGCTTGAGGAGCATGAGCACATTTTGGAAAAGGAAAGCCATGAAGAAGAGGTTTATGACAAGATTGGGGATATGGATTTTGAGCCAGAACAGCCAGGCGGCCAGCCACTGGCCGGCCAGGACATCCAGGGAGATGGAATGCCCTTTCCACCGGATGCAATGAATGCTGCCAATTCAATCAATGCAAACCAGCAGCGGGAAAGTGAAGGCAACATGGAAAAGGCAATGGCTGAGCAGGGACAAAGCCTTATGCCTCTTGACCCGTCCATGATGGCTGGCCAGGAAAGCGAAACAGCTGATGGCTATGGCAATACGCCGGTTTTTGAAGCAGATGTCCCCCCGGAATGGCTTGCGGAAGAATCCCCGCAGGAAATGGTGCCGGACAATATTGAAGCGCCAATTGTCCCCCCGCTGGAAGGGAAAGATGATGACAAGGCAAGGCTTCCTGAATTAAGGGATGATGAGCAGACAACACCTCTGCCCGGCGAGAAGAAAGAAGGACTGGCCGGAAAATTGAAAGGGCTTTTCCATAAATGAGGCAAGATTGGGGTAATAGCCATGCTTAGCATTCTAACAACACAAATTTTATATAATCCCCGATAAGGAAAAATGCCATGTTAATCGTCAAATCCAACATAAAGGAAGCCACGACATACCAGGGCAAGGCATACAATGTCTCAAGCGATTTTGCAGATGCGTTGGACGCCAAAGTCAAGGAAATGATCCAGGACGCATGCAGAAGGGCGGGCCAGAACAACAGGCACACAATAATGCCGCGAGACCTTTGAGCATTTTGCCGACTAGAGCTTTTTCAGCCAGCTTCTGATAATTTCTTCTGCCGGCTTTATCATCCCTATGCCAAATCCAATTACAAAGATGAGAATAACACCGCCTGTAATCATCAGTATTGTCATCTCGGCCAGGAAAATCCTGAAGCCGATTTCGCGCAAGGCAATTCCGGCAAAGAAGATGATGGTAAGAATCTTTATGAGTGTGCTGATAGCCTGAATGCCGCGAAGCTTTTTCGCATGCGATGCGCTGTTGGCAAGGAAGTCAGCAAATAGAAGGCCAGCGAGCATTATCACGATGCCGGCAATCAAGTGTGGCACCCAAAGCGCTACGCTTGTCAGGATATCTGCCAGTTCATCCAGGTAAATGATATTTGCCGCAGGAGTGAGGAATGCGACAAACACCCACCATTTTACAAGCTGTCCTGCTACCCTGGACAAGTGCAGGCCGCCAATGGCGTCCACCATTTTCTTCTCATGCATCCAGTGGTCGATCTTGGTCTTTTCAATGATTTTTGTGACGAGGTAGCCAAGCAGGACACCGACAAAATAGCCGACAATGATTACGGCAAGCGCAGCCAAAATGCCTGGAAGATAAAGAACAATACTATTCCATATCTGAACAAACGGATCCAGAAGCTCATAACCTGATGTGCTGATTGCCATCGCTGAATATTTTATTTTTTCAGACTATTTAAAAGTTTCGGTGATGCTGTGCCCGGTTGAAAATCCCCTGCCTAAATTCAATAAATGTTTTAAATCGCATATGCTTTAATGAGCTCATGGGAGATGTTTCAAGCCAGGCAGCATACCTGCAAGACTGCTACAACAGGGAATTTGAGGCAGTTGTTGAAGAAGCGAATGGAAAGTACATTGTATTGCAGAAGACATTTTTCTACCCTGACTCAGGCGGCCAGCCCTATGACACCGGAATGCTGATGACGGAAGACGGCAGGATGTTTAAGGTTATTTTTGTGGGAAAATTCGGCAATAACATCAGCCATGAATTGGACCAGGAAGGCCTGAAACCAGGGGACAAAGTAAAAGGGATGGTTGACTGGGAAAGGAGATATGCCCATATGCGTATGCACACCGCAATCCACATTCTCTGTGCCGTAATCAACAAAATTTCCGGCGCCCAGATTACCGGAAACCAGATAGGCGTGGAAAAAACAAGGATAGACTTCAGCCTTGATAATTTTGACAGGGAGCAGATCAAAAGGTATGAGGAAGAGACCAACAGGATAATCAATAATGCCCATGATGTGGAATTCAAGTTCATGTCCAGGGAAGATGCGCTTGAAATACCCTCGGTTGTAAAGCTGCAGATGGAATTCCCAAAGGATGTTGAAACCATCAGGCTGGTTGACATTGTTGGATTTGATGTGCAGGCATGCGGAGGGACACATGTCAAAAACACTTCTGAAGTGAGGGGGATAAGGGTCATAAAAGCGGAAAACAAGGGAAGGAACAACAGGAGGATATATTTTGAGCTGGCTGGTGAATGAATTCTATATAAAAAATTCCATATAAAAACTAATACTTGTTCAGGATGAATCCCAGTCGCTCACTTGTGCGTGTACCAGAAATTGAGCTGGCCGTTTTCCCCGCCTATGCTGTCAAGCCTGCAGAAGCCAAACCTTTCAAACTGCACAATCTCATTGACCTTGACATTTTTCAGCATTGGCTCGGCCTTGCCTGACCTGACCACCTTGTCCGGCATCATGACAGTGACATCCACCAGGCCATCCGCGGCAGGAAGCCAGTGCATTATTTTTTTCCCGGCTGTTTTGTATTTTTCAACTTCCTTAGAATGGAATGAAAAATCATTTCCTTTCCTGGTGAAATTCAGGCAGTCCATTAGCCGGTAAAGCGCATTGTCCTCCAGGCTTTGGAAATCATTCCTGGAAAGCAGGAATCCTGAATGCGTGATGAGGTCTCTCGTGCCCCTGTTTGGATAGTCTGGGTGCAGTTTCAAGTGGCTTGTCGAGTCCGGCGCGCCCCTGATGTGGATTTCAACCGGATCATCAATGAAAAAATACCTGTTGCAGCTTGAGTCGAGGATTCTCCTGTTCTGCACAATGAGGTCGTCCCATGTCAAAGTTGCCTCTGCCTTGGTTATGCCTGTGTTGACAATGAAATTCTTAATTGCATCCGGAACAAAGCCCCTCCTTCGCAGGGCAACAAGTGTTGTGAGGCTCGGGTCGTCCCACCCGACCAGCTCGCCATTTTTTATCTTGTCTCGGATTATCCTGCCTGAGCTTTCAACGCCCTCCATATTGAAGCGGGCAAACTCGAAGATTTTTGTCTGGTCAAAGCCCAATTCCAGCTGAATGTGCCTCTGCAGCTCGTTCCTCAGCTCAAACTCCTTGCTTCGCAGGCGATGGGTAATCTTCTGCAGGCCGTCCATGATTGAGTTCTCAAAATCATAGGTTGGCCAGACACGGTATCTCCTGCCGGTAAGGGGGTGGCCTTTCTCGATTATCCTCATGAGAACAGGGTCGCGCATTGTTGTGTTTTGGTGCGTGAGGTCGATTTTCATCCTCAGGACTGCCTCGCCTTCCTTCATCAGGAACATGTCCTGCCAAAGGTGCTGTATCTTCTTCAGCTCATTTTTCCGGCATGCGCATTCCATTCCCTTTGCCCTGTTCTCGCGCATTATTTCAGTTGGGCAAGTGCAGACATATGCCTTGCCTTTCTTGATTAGCTGGTCAGCAAAAAGGCTGAATTCTTCCATGTGGTTTGAAGCATTGTCAATGATGTCAGGCTCTATGCCAAGCCAACTGTAATTGTCGAGATGGATGTCATAGAACTCCTTTTCAGCCAGCTCAGGGTTGGTGTCTTCGAACCTGAGATAAAATTTGCCCTCGTGCTTCCTTGCAAGGAGGTAATTCAGCATGATTGCCTTCGCATGCCCGATGTGGGGGTACTTGCTCGGCTCAGGCGGGAAGGCCGTCGCAACGTATTCGCCCGGCCTTATCCCCAGGAATGCAAAAATGTCCCTTTCCTCGTGCTTTTTTCCCCTGCTTTCCTCGAGAAGCTCAGGCGCGACCTTTTTCAGCTCCGCTGCCTGGGCATCCTGCGACATGGCATTTACCCTGACGCAGACCTCCTGCGCCTTTGTCCGGATCTCATCAATCTTCTTCCTGGCCTCTTCACTCTCAGACAAAAGCCTTCCGACTACTGTTTTTTCATTTGCAGTGCCATTGAACCTGACTGCGTTCTGCAGTGCATACTTGTAGAGTTGCGCCTCAAAATCCATGTTGTCCCCATGCTTGTTTTAGGCCCATAGTATATAAAATTTTATATATTTGTTCCTCCTGAAATTCAAAATGGCAAAAAAAGCAGGGCTTAAGCGCAGGCTTGCTGAGAAAAGCCCGGAATTCAGGGACAGGCCAAAATTGCATGACCACCTGGCAGCAGGCAACGGAAGCTGGTTTTTCCTTTTGTGGTCCATTGCGCTGATTGCCAATTCAGTGCTGAACTTTTTTTCAGGGGATTATTTTCTCGGGCAGTTCTGGACAGGGACAATCCTCTTCATTTTTGCAATTGTATTCTGCCCATGCTATGCTGGAAGGACGTGCAAGGTCATAGGAATACACAGCGACAAGAAGATGAATTAATTTTTTCTGGGTTCCGGCCATCGCCTGCCTTTGGTTTTGCAGATCGAAAACCAGACTGACATTTTATTCCATGCCAGGCAGCCTTGGGCCAGTTGATTTTTTCTTGAAATCCATTGGCGGCCTTCTCAATTCCTGTACCCATTGCAGGCCAATCCTCAATAGTTCCTTGTTAAAAGATTCAGACAGCTTGTATGTTTTTGAGTAGAGGTTATAATCAATTATCCCCATGCTCTTCATTGGAGTGAGTATCCTGTCATAGAACTGCCTCTTGTTGTAGGAAATCTTGACTTTCTTCCCGCTGTAGGGCGCTTCGTCGATTTCAGTGATAAGGTTTCCCTCATGCAGCTTTGTCGCGAAAAGGCTCATCTCGGTCTTCCCGATCTGGCTGCCATTTTCCTTCATGTAGCGGACAAGAAGCTTGGCAACAATGACCTGCTGCTTTGTAGCAAAGACTGTTTCGTAGATGTCATCCGGCAGATTGAACTTGTCGAACAATATTACCATACTGTAACCCCCAGAAGCTTGATGATTATCCTGGTATATAAATGTTGCTTTTTGTAGAATGGGAGAGAGAAAGTAGTCTAAAAAAAGTACATGTGGATAATCTGGCGATGAGGATTATTATGTTTATTGGTTAATAGGCTTAGCCAAATATCCTTTCAAACCAAGCTGCTATCTTCTGCATCATTGACATGTTTTCTTCAAGCTGTTTTTGCAGGTCAACGCAGCTTCCTGAATTGCAGGTGTTGGTTTGGCATTCAAAATTGTTGTCGCACACCTGACCGATTTCTTTCTGGTATTTTATTGCTGTGTCAAGGTCACAGTAAGTGGCGGCGCCTTTGCTATCCCTGGTTCTCAAACCCACTGACAAGCACAGGTTGCCCTTTACGCAGCCATCGCATTTCTTGGAGACTTCGCCCTTTGAGACTTCATCAGTGCCGACTGAAATTTCACTGCTGCCAGAAGCAAATTCAGTCTCGCTTTCAGAAACCTTAGTTGTCTCAGTTGGTGGCAATGGGTGCTCTACAGAGCTATCTGTTCCCTTTATGAAGGAAAAGACAGTCTGCTGATAGGCAGGGTCGATTTTGTGCAAGACCATGGCAATGCCATTAATGTTGAACACATCACCTTCTTCCATGTTGAATTTGAGAACTTTTCCTTCCTCATTTGTTACAGTGCCAATGACCATATACCTTGTAGCGACCACCGGGGCCTCTGTCACAAGAGTGGGCTTGGCTTCAAGCACGGCCTGGCCGGTCAGCATGTTACTCTCCACCGAACTTGTTGGGGAAACAATCACTTTTTGGCTTCGAACCATTTCTGCCATCGCCACGATTTTCATGAGCTCCACGCGCAGGTACGGCTGGCTGAGCATTGCCTTCCCGCCTGTTTTCAGGAGGAATTTTTCATTTAGCTTGACAATTTGTGCATCGGGCTCCACAGAGTTCACAATAAAGCTTGCGCTCTTGTAATTCACATTTTTCACAGTCACCAGCATATTCTGGTATTGAGCAGGCTCATTTTGGGTAAAAATTCTTGACTCCTTGCTGCCCTGGTACTCAATTTGAACTGCTGCCTGAGACGCTTTGCATGCAGGTGTTTCCGTGATAATTGATGGCTCTTTAGTCGTGGTGATTACACTTGTTGATTGGGCATTCGCAATGGATACTGTATTTGCACCTGAACTGCCTCCTGATCCGCCCCCTGATGCAGCAGATGCTGTTTCTGTCATTGATTCTTGGACAGCTTCTACAGGATATGTTTCGCCAGCGGGAATGCAAGTGAGGATCTTGCAGCCTGCAACATTCAGGGAGGTATAAGGCACTGTTCCTTCTGTGCATTGCACCATTTTGATAGGGCATGTGGAGATCACGGGACAATCGGTTGTTATTGCCCTAATCAACGTTATTTTTGCGCCGTTGTCAACCATCCTGGCGGTCTGCCCCTCATCCAGGCGGAATGGCTTTCCAAAGTATGCGATTATTTCGTCGCCGGTGTCACTTACAGAGACCTTATGTGACTGAACTGCTGTCAGGCCTGTTTCATCCCTAACAGTGAATGTCACTATGTAATCCCCTGCGCTTGAGTATTGATGCTGCATTGTGGCAGTAGTTCCAGGGGATAAAGGCACCAAAGGCACGCTCTTTGCAGTGCCCTCATTTGTTTCATCTCCCCACAATGCCGTAAAAGTCAGCAAGGCGCCATCTGGGTCATGCGCGCTTATTCCCCAGGTGCCAACTTCATTTACATTCAAAGCACCCGGACCAGTGAAAGAGTCTATTACAGGAGCCTTATTTCCTGTTTCGCTGACATAGAATTTTTCCTCTGCGATATTGTTGCTGGAATCCTTGTCTGCGCCTGTTGGCTGCAGATAAAACTTCACTGTGTGCCAGCCAGGGGAATAATAGCTTCCGCCACCGACATTATCAGGCCCTTCGGTCTCGCCAGGCGTAAGGCCGTGATAGCCATTGCCCGAGTTCATGAAGATATTATCTACATACAGTATAACATTGTAAGGGGCTGATGTTGCTGTACCAATGTTTTGCACCATGCCGTTGATTTTTACTTGGACACGGCCCTGCGAATCCACAGAATCCTGTTGCTGTATTGAAATGGACCCTATTGTAAGGTCAGCCTGCTGCACTGACTGGCCAACCTGAACAGTCAGCGTAGATTTTGTTGTGGCGCCCTTGTCATCAATGGCAGCAAATGTTATAGTATAATATCCCGGAGCGTAGTATGTGTGCTGGAAAGTTCCTGATGATTGAAAGCCCCCTTTTTCATCAGCACTAACCGGCGCTCCCAAGTTTTCATCTCCCCATGAAATTTCGTACGCCAGATAATTTCCATCGGGATCATATGCGGATATTTTCCATGTGCCTGTTTCCTGAGCCTGCAATGACACAGGCCCGCCAATTGAAGTGATGACAGGAGGCTTATTTGCCGGAGCTGGTTCTGACCCACAAACCATTATTTCGTGAGTGTGGTCGTTGAAATATGCCCAAACCCTTCTTCGAGTTCCGTCATCATTAGTTTTCCAATCAACATCGTTGATGCCGGGTGTGTACCAGTCAGACCAACCGCCGCCCCACATAATCCTATACTTAAGTATTTCTGGGTGTGATAGGGTGCTGAGGCTGGCAAATGTTTTGTCCATGGGATAAAGGGGGTTGCGAACCTGCGAACTTGTTGACTGGCCGCATCCTATGGCCACTCCACTATTTGTAAAAAAAACATAGCCCTCGCTTGTTCCTTGCGCTGCCAAATTGTTGTTGGTATCATAAATTGAAATCCTGACTTTCAGCTTCATGTTCAGAAAAGAAGGATCAGAGATAGAAATGCTTGTGCGCCCGAAACGGCTGTCATCTGGGCCAACAAATGTTGATGTTGCCGTGGTTTTGTAAACCGCCTGGCCATTGCTATCCACCAGTTCTATAACCGGCTTCGATGTCCAATACGCAGTGGGAACGCTGCTGGTTTTCCAGCCTATTGTATAAGCATGCCCAAGCATCCATGACTCGCCGCCATAGGGAGTGACTACACTTATGGTGCTCACAACTGGCAAAGGAGCTGAAATCAAGCAAGCGCCATCATTGCACCCATAGGGGCATGAGACTCCCTGGCCATTTGGTGAGTAAGTGGCTATATAATTTCCAGAACACGTTGCCTCTTCCAGTGCGCAATTATCTCCACTGCAGGAAGCAGTCTGATATCCACCGCCATTGGCATAGCGAACAAAACATGCATCATATATTGTTCCAACTGCACCATTACCATTATTACCTGTGGCAAATCCTTTTAGATTGAAATTCAGCCCCTGATCAGTGTCAGTGCATGCAGGAATGGCCGGGACGGTATCATTTTCAGCAATAACTGCTAAAGCAGATGCAAGCATTAAACTAAAAGCAAACAAAATTGATGTTACGATTCTTAGATTTTTTTCCATTGTTTTCCCACCTTTTCACATTTTTTGGATTGATTTTATGAGGACACCACTTTTTCTGATCCATTATTAAAGCGGACGAATATAAGTAGTTTTACCGGACACATGGGACACATTTTTGGCATTAATCGTTCCAATGAGCCTAAATCACCAAGAAATCGTTTATAAGACCTTATTTTCGTTTCCGGTAAGGAAAAACTCAGTCAGCTCGGTTTTCTTCATTTTTCCAATTGACTCGGTTTTTATGATTTTTTTCTGCTCCAGTCTCTGCAAACACCTGAATAGACTAGTTTTGGGGATTCCTGAGCTGTACCTGATCTGGTTTTGCGTTGATGTGCCATTGTTTTTGAGCAGGTATTCGACCACTTCCTGTTCATAGGCGTCTAAGGTTGAGAGAACTGCTGCCATCCGGTCTGTCAATAGAATCCCTTGGACAGCCGGAGCTGCCATTTGCGCAGATTGACCAGCTTCTGCAGACCGGTCGGGAGGCGTTTCATTTGGTTTTTTCGAGTATTCCTTGCCAGGCAAAACAGACTTTGATGAATAGAGGCGGAGAATGACAAGTATCCCCACGACAATTATTATGCCAATAATCAGTCCCCACCAAAATGTGGCGCCGAGCCCTTTAGTTTTGCTTTCAAAGTGCACCTCAACATCATAAACCATACTCTCATCCGCATTGATTTCCACGTTAGCAATGTTTTCTCCTTCGCTTGCAAAGATTTTACAATTGCCCAGCGGAACATTAAGGAGCGAAAATGAGCCGTATACGTCAGTTAAGATATCATTTCCGGCATAATTTTGGGCACATTCATACTTTATGCCAGCTCCGGCAACATAATTGTCAAAGGCATCGACAACAGTTCCACGGATATGCGCTATTGGAGTGAGAATAATTGTTTCCTGCACGGGTGATGAGGAAGGCTGTAGCATCGTTTTGCCATAATGCCCGAAAAAAGCGGACTCAGTGCTTCTATAATTTATTGCCAGCTCATAATTCCCTTCTGCCACATTTAGCTCCAATATTCCATCAGGCAGATAGCGGTCATAGGAAAGGATGGAACCATCATTCAAATCCTTTATTTCAAAATGGACAATTGATTCAGCGATAACGGTTCCTTTCTCATTCATCAGGGTAAATGTGTAGTCAGTAAACCCGTCTGCAGCATATGCAGAAAACTGCAACACCGCCGCAAGAATTAAGAGAATAATTCCCCTTTTGGTCACGAAAGACACACGCATGTTTACCAAAATCATGCAACTGATTATTTAAATGTTTCGCAGGTTGATAGTTGGCTAATTGATGATAAAAGAGATAAGATATTAACCATAGTTTTGGAAAAATAAAGTGGACTGGCCGGTTGTGCGTCGGATCGCGGCATTCTGCAGGGACAGTCGCTCGGGATAAATCCCAAAACTTCTCAATTCTTCCTGCTTTTCCGCAGGAAGCAAGTTCCAGCTGTGCAATAAAATTTCCTTGAATTTTTTTGCGTCGAGGGTAATTGTGTGTTTTTTCATAATATCTTGTTGTTTGTCATCATTAATGATGGGTTCTCGGAGAAGGTTATGCATTTATTCATGGTTACGGGCGACTACATCTTCTTCTTTTTGTGGCCACCTAATTGTTTCTTCAGAGAATTGTATTCTTTCATATACAGTCCGATTGTCGGCTTCAAGTTATGATTCTTTTCGTATTCCTGCAGAGATTCGTAGTACCCTTGCCTATTTTTGAGATTGATGTTTATTGGTGGTAGATTATGCTTAATTAGGATGTTGTTCAGCAATATTCTTCCAACTCTTCCATTTCCGTCCCTGAATGGGTGAATATTTTCAAATTGGTTGTGGATGACTGCCCCAAGAACCAAGGCAGGATACTCATTCTTGTTTTTTTCATACCACCTGATTAACTCTTTGAGCAGATGATTTATTCTTGTTTGTGGTGCCCCTTCATGAACAACCTGTCCTCCACTGCCCATTACAACGACTTCTTCGCCTTTCTTTCGCAATTGTCCGGCAAATGATTTGGAGTTTTTGAAAACTATTTTATGAATTTTTTTTATGAGCTCAATAGAAACATGCTCTTTTGTTGTTCTTATAAGCATTATAGCTTCATCAACTCCATAAGCCTCTGCTATATCTTCCTTAGATTTGTCTGGCCACTTGTCTTTTTCCAGTAATTCCTTCACTTCTTTTACATTGAGCTTGCTTCCTTCAATTGCATTGGTGTTGTATGTAAATATTCTTGAAAATGTCTGCCAATCTTCTTTTGAAAGATGGGAAATTTTTAAGGGAATTTGCGCTTCAAGTTTTTTTATCTCTTCAATCTCTTTTTCTGATAGTTTAGTTTGCAATGGATCCTTTATGATATTATATTTGTGTATCTCTTCCAGGATAAGTTTTTCAGCAATTTCCCTCCGTTCTTCAAGCAGTTCAACTTTTAGGTCTTGACCCAGATATTTTCTGAATTTGTATACTTTAGCACCTTCCCTATATGAATGGGCGAGAAAATATTTTGCCTTCTTTCCTTCAACTCTCTTTTCGATGTGCATGCATTGAGGGGGTGACTACATATTTAAATAGTTTGCGTTTAGGTGACTACATTTTGCCTGATTTGTAGCCACCCCTTACCCTTTACATTATCATTTTAAATTGTAAATATGTGAGTTTTATCTCCGAGAACGGACAAAATGTAAGGATGGACTGGCCGGGATTTGAACCCGGAGCCTCCCCATTGCCAACGGGGCGTTATGCCGGATTTAACTACCAGCCCAGAGCTGGCCTCAGCTCGCACGGAATCGTATTAATGGGATTTCGCGCTGCTCAATCCCATAAACTCAATGCATCGCCGAAGCATCTCGTGAATGTAGCTTTAAGAATGCTTTATAAACTTATTCTTCATTTTTGAGTATATGCACAAGATTATCTACGCCACTGACCTGCACGGCAATAAGGTATTATTCCAAAAGCTGTTCGCCGAAGCTGCAAAAAACAAGGCAAAGGCAATTGTCTATGGCGGCGACATTGGCCCGCTCGAAACGTCCGGATTAAAGGACAGGATAGAAAACCAGAAAAAATTCCTTTTGGACTTCCTGCTGCCAAAGATCAAGGACCTCAAAAAAAAGAAAATTGGCTTCTACTGCATCATGGGCAACGGCGATTTCAAGGTCAATGAGGGCATTTTGGTTGAAGCAGACAAGAGAGGAGAACTGCACTATTTGCAAATGAAAGCAGCCGTGCTTGGAAAGCATAAAATTGCAGGATATGGCTTTGTCAATCTTTTCCCTTTTGCAACAAAAGACTGGGAAAAGCCCGAATTCGAGATGGTGCAGAGGGAAGGAATAAGGACCGTGCCTGTTGAAAGGACCACAATGAGCGAGGATTTGGCAGCCCTGAAAATGCTCTTTGACCCAAAAAAAACAGTCTATGTGCTTCACGCGCCGCCTTTTGACTCATTGCTGGATATGATTTACGGCGAAAGCCATGTCGGCTCAAAGGCAATAAGGCAGTTCATTGAGGAAACCCAGCCACGGCTGACCCTGCATGGCCACATACATGAATCTTCAGAAGTGTCCGGAAGCTTTGCTGACAGAATAGGCCGGACAATATGCCTTAATCCGGGCGCAAACCCATATGCAGACAAGGCAAGATTCCTCCTGTTAGACCTTGATGACCTGAAGAAAATCAAGATTCTTGAAGCAAAATAATATGCTTAAGTGATGTACAGCAGCATCCAGATTCCCACGCCGGTCAGAAGCAGTCCGACAATCAGGCGCATGTATTTCTTATTGGCGTTTCTCCAGGCCTCCATTGCCTGTGTTGACAATCCTTTGTAGACAAGGAACATTATGATAAAGAGCGGCAGGACAAATATGATGTTGTACAGGACAAGGTAGCTCATGTTCAATGCCGTGAAGCCGTTTATTGACATTAGGGTCAGAACTGCGAGGTAGACCGCTCCTGTGCATGGCAATTCAACCAGCGCGACAACAACGCCGAGCACAAAGGATATTGAGCCGCTGAGCATTGCTGATTGTTTTCCTTTCCCGCCCAATTTCTCTGCGATATCCTTTATTTTCTGGGCATAGCCGGGCAATATCTGGAGAGAAGGCCCCTTTCCATACCAAAAAAAATCCTTGAGCTCAAGCAGGCCAAAGATTATGATTGCTATGCCAATTATGATATAAGCATAGACTGAAAAATTGCCAAGGTGCTGGATAATTGGCAGCAATACCAATCCTGCGACCATGTAAGTTATGAATACACCGAATATGTAGATTGTGCCGTCCAGGAGCATGCGCTTCATGTCATGCGTCTTCTTCAGCAGATAAGAAAGCAGGAAAATGAGAACTCCGAATGCGCAGGGATTGATTCCATCAATGAGGGAAGCCCCGATTACAAAGGGGAGTGATAGTTCAGTTGCCATCTTAACTATGGTAAATTTGCAGGAAGAGTATATAAAATTTGTTATAGGGAGTTATAAGGGGATTAGCCAAACTCAATCTCAATCTCATCCCCGTCTTTCCAGACATAATTCTCGTATTCCTCGCTTGGAACGCCATTGACAGACATTTTGATTGCCCCTGCTGCCCCGCCTGGACAGGCATCGCCATTGCAGTAATCGCCTATGCAGCCATCTGCAAACCTCATCTCCATTTGTTCAAAAAATGCCTTAAGCGTCAGCTCAGATGGGTCCATCATTGCTTCGGTTGCCGGGTCAACAGGCTCGACATCATGCCAATGTATCAGGTTCCTTTCCTTGTGGGTATGCGCCATGCTTAACAGGCCGGTTTCAAGGGGGAAACTCACATCTTCCCCGCAAAGGTGGACAGCAATGTCCGCATGGACATGCATGGCTATTGTGCATTCCTCAGGTGTCTTGCAGACAACTATGCCGCTTTCCCCTCCCTCAGAATAGAATGTGAAGACACTGAACAGCAGCCCAAGGATTACTGCAAAGAATATTGCCAGGGTGAGCACTGGGTTCCAGGCGATTTTGCCCTGCGGAAAATAGTGGTTCCTGAAGATGACGAGCAAGGCAGCCAATATAACTAAGGAAACAAGGGTTATCCAGCCAAAGTTGGGCAGGACAAGGTTTTGGCCGAGATACTCCATTTTCAGCTGGAAATTGGGCAGTTGCCTGACAATATCCCAGAACCTGTCTGACATTCCGGCAGCTTTAGCCTCTTCCTCCTGTGCATATGCCAGAGGCAACAATATCAAAAGAACAAAGCCCAAAAGCATGTGTTTATGGCCACGAAATTGCATATTGAATCCTTGCCGGGGAGTATATAAATAATTTTCGGCTGAAATCAGCTTTGCCCGAAAAGTGAGTTTGGGCATCAGTTTTGCGAAGCCCATCCCTGGATGAGTTAAGCATTTTTCGGGGTTGCAGAGGAGAAAAAGGCAATGCACGAGAAGCTGCAATGCTGAGCAGATGCCCAAACCGAGCCGGAAGGCGAGTTTTCGGGCAAAGCCGGCTGAAATCGAAAAGTTTAAATATAAGTAGTATATAAATATGTATACTAATATACAGATTAGTATTTATAAGGAGGATGGCAAGATGGATAAAAAAAAGAAATCAGGCAAGGAGAAGGAGTCCAAGGAAAACTCCAATAAGCATGCGTGCGAATTTTGCTGATATTTTTTTTATTATTCTTAAATTCTATTTGAAAGTAGCGTGTTCTCGCAAATTATAAATATGATTAGGTATCCAGAAACAATAACAATGGTTAACAATGCCAAAAGGTTTGATGCGATAGTCATTGGCGGTGGCTCCTGCCTGAATATTGCTGATGAAATCTATGGACTGGGAAAAAAGGTGGCAATAATAGAAGAAGGCCCACTAGGAGGGACCTGCCTCAACAGGGGCTGCATACCGAGCAAGATGTTCATACATGTGGCTGATGTGATGGAAACAATAGCCAATGCAAAAAAGCTTGGCATAAAAGTTGGCCAGGCAAAGGCAAATTATTCAAGAATTGCAAAGAGAGTCAATTCCCTGGTTGACAGCGATGCATGGGAAATTGAAAAAGGGATTCGTGCAGAAAAGAATTTCACGCTTTACAAGAAAAGGGCAAAATTTATCGGGAAAAAAATAGTCCAGGTGGGCAACGAGACAATTACTGCTGATAAAATATTCATAGGGGCCGGCACAAGGCCATTGATATTGCCCATCCCGGGGATTGAGGATACACCTTTCTTGACAAGCACGGAAGCCTTGCGCCTGAAAAAAATCCCGAAATCAATGGTAATCCTGGGAGGAGGATACATTGCTGCTGAGCTTGCCCATTTCTTTGGCAGTTTCGGGACAAGAATAAGCATTGTGGAAATGACTGACAGGATGCTGGGGGCAGAGGATGAGGAGATTTCAAGGGCATTTACAAAGGCTTTCTCTGGCAAGCATAAGCTTTTACTCGGATATAAAGGGATTAAGGTGGGTAAAACAAAGCAGGGGATTTTCCTGAGGGCGAAGAATGTTGCTAATGGAAAGTCAAAGACCCTCCAGGCTGAAAAGCTGCTCGTTGCTGTCGGGAGGGTGCCCAATTCCGACCTCCTTGATGTCGCCAAGTCCGGCATAGCCACCAATAATCACGGGTACATCAAAGTGGATGGATATATGCAGACCAATGTGCCGGGGATCTGGGCCATAGGGGATATTGCAGGCATTTACCTGTTTAAGCATTCTGCCAATCTTGAAGCACAATTTGCATTCCATAATGCGTACCATCCTGGCCATGAGCAGAAAGTTGATTACACTGCAATGCCGCATGCCGTTTTCTCCTCGCCGCAAGTGGCAGGGGTAGGCATGACTGAGAATGATGCGAAAGCAAAAAAGATAGATTATGTTGCGGGAAGATATGAATACAGGAGAACTGCAATGGGTGCCGCGATGATGGAGGCGGGCGGTTTTGTGAAAGTCATTGCTGCCAAAAAAACCGGGATGATTTTAGGCTGCCATATTATAGGGCCTGAAGCCTCGACGCTAATCCATGAAGTAGTGGTCGCCATGCAAAACAATGGGACAGTAAATGCTATCCGCAAGGCAGTGCATGCCCATCCAGCACTGTCTGAAGTTGTGCAGAGGGCATTCAACAATTTGCCCATGTAATTCATCCTGCGCCGAAAAATTTAAGAATAAAGACTTTCCTGTGATTCATTGAAAAAAAGGTGATGTTATGGCTGATGATTGCGTATTTTGCAAAATAGCAAAGGGAGAAATCCCGGCCTCTAAAGTTTATGAAGACAAGAACTACCTGGTTTTCCTGGACATTATGCCTGCCAATAAAGGGCACCTGCTCGTTATCCCAAAAAAGCATTACCTCAGCCTCGAGGAAATGCCAGAAAAAGCAGCTACTGGCCTCATTCTTATAGAGCAAAAGGCCATCAAAGCAATGGTCAAGACATTGAATCCGGACGGATACAATTGCCTGCAGAACAACCATTTCGCGGCAGGGCAGCTTATCCCGCATGCGCATGTTCACATTATTCCAAGGTACAACAGCGACAGGTTCAAGCTCGACTGGCCGCATATCAGCTATGACAGCGGCGAGCTGGATGAATTCACAAGGAAGATAAAGAAAGGCTGGTAAGTAAAAAGCTTTTTATAAGGACCATTTCTCTTAAGTCATGAATTTACCAGGCCAAGTTGGCATGGAGTTTTGGGTATTGAGCAAGGCGAAATACCCGCAATACTAATCCGGGTGTCAGCTGCGGGTATAACTCAGCTTGGTTAGAGTGTCGGTCTCATAAAATGAGATATTCATTTTGGGCAAGCCGAAAGTCCCGAGTTCAAATCTCGGTACCCGCATAGCCTTTTAGGAAAAGGCTATCATCCAAAAATGTTTTTCCTCCGGAAAAACGATTTGCTACGCAAATCATTTGAATGGTAGTCTTTCCAAAGGCACAAAAGATTATGGAATTTTCTACAACGAATCAATTACCTGCCTGCTGATGTGTGAAAGGTCTGGCTTTATATGGCCGTACATGTTGATTGCATGCTTCGGCTTCAGGTTCATTATCCTTGCCAGTTCTTCCAGCGGCATGCCCGCGTTCCTTGCCCGCCAGCCAAAGTCCCTGCGGATTTCCACAGTTGTTGTCGGGAACTGCTGGAGAAGGCGCTGGAGCCATATGACATTCAGCTTATCAGATTTATTGGACCTAGTGAATATGTAGTCTGATTCGGCCTCCCTGTTCCGTTCCCAGACATCAAGGTATTGCCTAGCCTCGTGGACAAATTTCTTGTTGAGCGGGATTGGCCTTTTCTTTCCAGAAGAAGCCAGGATTGTCACCTGCGGATTTTTCTCGCTAAAGTCGAGGTCTTCCTTTGTTATGCGCATCAACTCCCGCGGGATTATTCCGGTGTAATACAATAGGCCGACAGCAATGTAATCCCTGGCCTGCAACGGATCTGCCAATGACTCAGGCCTGTAAAACTCCAACAGCTTTTCCAGCTTTGGCGTGCCGGATGTGACGGCATTTGCTGCTGGCGCTGTCACGCCTGCCATTTGCTTGCTGATATCCTTAAGAGGGTTTGGAATTCCATCAATAACCTCCCTGCCTGCAAAATATGAGAATAATGCCTTGTAATGCTGGCGCCTGGTGTTGTTTGACAGGCCCGGCCTGACAGCGGGGTCGAGAAAATTCAGCAAGTCTCCCTTGGTTGCCGCATTGACAGGCTTGCCCATGACTTTCTCAAACAGAGCCATGGTCTTGGAATAGGTCAACAGTGAAACTTCACTGTAATTATTCTTGTAAGCCTTCAATTCCCGTGAATAATCTGTCCTGACCATGAGAATTGCCATTGTCCTAACTTTTTAAATCTTTCCTAAAAGTCACCACTATAAAATAGTCAATTGACTTACGAAATAGGGCTGAAGCGAAAAGAGTAAAATCTGCATTTTCCACCAGTCCATGGCTGGTGGCAAAAAACCATTAGGCGTTCCAGAAAGTGGAAAATGCAGGGTCTGAACGAGCGACCCGGGCGAACGAAGTGAGCGGGCATGCAGCCGGCCTGTGACCGGCTGTGGTCGCGAGTGATTGACGAAAAAACAAAAATATCACTTCTTCAAATGTATTGTCTGGGTCGGGAATGCCATGCTTATCCCAGCCTTCTCGAATTCCCTCTTGATTTCGTAATTAATTTCCTGCTGGGTGTCCATGTATGTCAGATATTCGCTATCCTTGACATAGAATACTATTTCAAAAATCAGGCTAAAGTCACCAAATGCCTTGAAGTGCACCCTGTCCAGGTCTGCATTTTTAACTTTCTTGAATATCCGCCCAACAATTGCATTGATTTCCTTAAGCTGCTTAAGGGAGGTGCCATATTCCACTCCGATTGTGTTTACAATCCTGCGCTTCTCCATGCGCTTGTAGTTGTTTACCCGGGTGTTGGTAAGCTCCCTGTTGGAAACTATAAGCTCCTGGCCCTGCAAAGTCTCAATCCTGGTGCTCTTTATCCCGATATGCTTGACAGTGCCACTGTCAGCCCCGATGACTATGAAATCCCCGACTTTGAATGGCTTGTCGAAATAGATTGTGAAGGAGCTGAAAAGGTCCTCAAGAACATTCTGCAGCGCAAAGGCGATTGCAATGCCTCCGACGCCAAGCCCTGCAATCAGCGAGGTGATATTGACACCCATATTTGACAGAACCATGAGTAGGGCAATGACCCAGACAATGGCCTTGACAATTTTTGCAATAACACTGATAAAGGAAGCGTCATCGGTCTTATCCTCTTTCTGCCTTTTTTCAATCTGCTTCTGCGCAATTACATCAATTATTGTCTGCACAAATTTTATGCCGTAGTAAACAAGCGCGGCCAGGCCAATCCAGTTTGAAATATGATGGGCCAAGCCAGGCAGGGCAAGCGGCCGTGACGCCATATAATATGAAAGATAAACATAAAAGAACCAGTTTATGTGGTCAATGAACTCAATCAGGATGTCGTCGATGCTGTTTTTGCTCTTCTTGGCAAATTTGTGCAATATTTTCAACCCATAAACTTTAAAGATTTTTAGAATTATGAATAGCCCGATGAAGAGCAGCAGGGAATGCGCAAGCTCATATCCTGTGTTCCCAAAATAATTTGTTTCCAGGTATGGCGTTAATGCCTGATAATCAATAGCCATGTCATTTCACGTTAAATGGTTAAAATAATATTATAAAAAGCTTGTGCTTGCTGTTGAAACATGCATCTTCGGGCTGCTGCCTAAGGCCAAAATTAAAAAAATTTAAATAGGCTGGATGAGATTTAGTATATAAAAGAGGTGAGATGATGGAACTCACAAAGTCAGAGATGGAAAGCAAGATAGCCAATTATGATAATGCAAAGAAGTGGAGCCTTTGGATTGTGATCATCGGAATTTTTCTGGTGTTTGCTGAACAGAAATTCGGCATCCTTATCGCCCTGGCCGGGATTTTAGGCTATGTCGTGAACAGCGATAAGGCCATAAAGATGAGATTTGAGATGAGCAAAAAACGATGATTTTTTTTGTTTAATTTGATTCCCGCATAAATTCTGCGCATTCAACAGAAGGAAAAAACATAAAAACATGAGAGAGATTTCTGGCGCATGGATAAAAAAGGCGAGGTCAACAGCCATATAATAATATATGCCCTTGTTGTCATTATCGCAGTCGTCATTTTGGCGTTTGGCGTCAAGATGATTGGGAATTTTCTGGACAGCAGCTGCCAGGCCGAGCTGAAAGCGGCGTCACTTGACCTGACTGAATCCATCGAGGCCCTGGCAAACAGGGTTGGAAATACCGAGGAGAAAACTTTTGCCTCGGCATGCGGCATTGACCGGGCTTATTTTGTGGACCTGCCGCAGGTCCTTCCAGAAATGTTCAGCAGCTATCCTGAAATACAGTCAAGCATCAGGGAAGGCCAGGGCAATAACATGTTCTTTTACAAGCAAAATGAGCTGGTGTATGCGATTAAGACAAAGCTGGACATGTCATTCCCGCATTTTACCTGCGCCAAATCAATAGGCGGCGGGATAAGAATCCTGCTGACAGGGAGCAAGGGCGGAACTGACATCAAGGACGCCACTGCGGGCAAAAGCCCGTGCAATGGCATTGAATCGGCATTTGGCCAGGAAAGCACCCTGCCTGCCAACATCCAACAGGCTGTTTCAGCATCTACGGGGTTAAAGGATACAGTTGTGCAGGACAATTATAAGGCTGCCCTGCCAGGCCTTTTGCCTGCCCGGTGCGTAGTTTCAGATGACAGGAAAAAAATGCAGGTGCTCATTGGATATAACCACGAGCTTGAGAACCTCAGCGTCTATCACATCCTGCCATATTATATTGACGACGCTTACCAGACATTCATTACAGGCATTTATCCCATAGAAATAGACGATGAGTCTGAAACAAGCGCCATAGAGACTTTTGTGTCCGACCGCTACATATTTTATAGGCTCGGCAAGACATTCGCAGACCAGGGCGTCATATTAATTGAATATGACTTTGACGGCGATGGCGTGCCTGCAGAGGCGAATGACTATTGCAACATCGTCCAAATAGAGAAGAATTACTGCACACAGGATATACAATGCACTTATGGAGTATGCAGGACAGACAATCACTGCGCTGTGCCATGATGATTTCTTGCCTGTTTTTTCACCATTGATTATTCAATGTAACTGTAGATGCTCTCATTTGCATACTTCCTAAAGCGCTTGAGCAGGTATGTCCTGAAATCTGTCAAATGTATGGTTGCCATGCCTTTTTTGCTGACATGTATGATTTGGCAATTGCTGCCGAAGACTTTCTTGTAGGGCAGAAGGAAATGGTAGCTTTTGCCCGGCCTTGCCCCGTTGATTTTCCTGGCAACTTTCCTGTCATAGCCTGGCACGCCTGCAAGGCCAAGATATTCGACAAATTCGCCGTGGATAATCCAGTCAGGGTAAGAGTAGCTGTTCCTGTAGAAATACTGCGATAGCGCCCATCGGCGAAGGACTTTCTTGTGCTCAATGCCATTCTGGTAAAGGAAATCATCAACAGCAGCTTCCTCGTAGCTGTCGCAGACGTGGCCATCCCTTGCCCTGACCCTGAGTTTCTTCATGCCTGACGCATGGATAAAAAATTATTAAAGGATTGCGGGAAATTGTCTTGTGTCCAGTGGGCGAACAAGAGAGAAGGGGTTTTATGAGGAGAAGGAAGTATATGAGATTATTGCTTCAGGTTCCTTGCGAGGAAATCAAGGGTTTTCTGCCAGGCATCCATGGTTTCTTCAGGGGCATAATTTGCGCCTGACGGGTTTGCGAAAGCATGCCCGACACCGGGGTAAATATAGATGTCCCTCGGCACACCGATTGAGCCCAATGTTGAGTTGAATTCCAGGACTGTTGCTACAGGTATGCCGGTGTCCTGGTCGCCAAATATTCCCAGGACTGGCTGTTTAATTGCTGCCAGCTTTTCAGGGTCTGTCTCAAGGCTGCCGTAATAGATTATTGTGGCTGCCAAAGGCGTGCCAGTCAAGGCAAGCTGAAGCGACATGCCGCCGCCAAAGCACCAGCCCATTGAGGCAATTTTATCAGGAATGACATCATCGCGGGCCTTCAGGAAATTCACTGCTGCCTTCATGTTCTCGAGGGCAGGCTCTGTGTCCTGCCTGACCGCGCCGGCAAGCTGGCCTGCAATTGATGAATTTTGGGCGACCTGGCCATTGTACAAGTCCACCGCAAGGACAACATAGCCTTCTGCTGCCAATTGCCTTGCCATGTCGCGGATATTGTCATTCAGGCCCCACCATTCATGGATCATGATTACAGCCGGATACTTGCCCTCTGCGGCCGGCCTTGCGAGGTATCCATCAGTTGTAAGGTAATAGGCTGTTTCGCCTGCCATTATTTCCATACCAGCACTATCCTCGCTGCGCGTTAAGTCAGCGTTTGTGGATTGGCCTGGCTCTGCCGCATCGGCTACCTGGTTGGCACCTGCTGCTGATTCCTTGGCATTTTCTGTAGTGGCCGGCTGTGCTGCACAGGCCGTCAGAATTACTGCCAAAATTAAAATCAGAAAGACAGATAAAGAAGGATTATTTTTTGATGCCATTGGCATTAACAATTGTTCATTATTTATAAAATTATGCCTGAATAGTCTTTAGAAAAGGGTTTTAAATTGAGAATGTTGCTCAGTTGTTATAACATCTGCGCCACGGTCGCACAATCAACGGCTGTCCTTTTCTCTAGAGAAAAGGATAGAACCCAAAAGAGTCGTGCATTCCATGCACGGGTTTTGCTTCGCAAAACATTAAAACCAACTGCTTATTTCATGCTTATATTGCCACGGTCGCATAATCCGGTATTGCGTCGGTCTCGAAGAGCTGGCCTCACTGCACACAGATGCGGGATATTCCTTCGGAAATCCCGCAGTGCCCGCTATTTGTATTTTACAAGTCGCGAACGTGAATATGAAGTGAAGAATGCTGGTTAGAGCAAACCGATGCCGCAAGGCATTCCAGGTTCAAATCCTGGCCGTGGCGTATTAATTATCATCTGTGAACTTTCATCTATGAATGTTCAAAAATAAATCAAAATAAAGAAATAAAACCTGCAATATGCAAATGGTTCTGATATTGCCACGGAATTACAGGGTTGGTATCCTTAATCCGACATCTTCACATTGACTGCCTTTGGGCCCCTTTCTCCCTGCTCGACATCAAATTCAACCGAGTCGTTTTCCTTCAGGCTGACGCCTGCACCCAACGCTGTCTGATGCACAAAATAGTCCTTTCCGTCCTCTGCGGAAATGAACCCAAATCCCTTCCCTATGTTAAAAAACTTCACTTTTCCTTTCATTTTTACACCTTCTGCAAAACTTTACTTATGTAATGCTTGCTTTGACCATAAAAAAGCCTTCTCCTTTTAAATCCCTGCTTTATTTGGCGGAAAATAATGAGAAATTCATGGCTTTCATGAGTTTATATGTGGAAACATGCCTTATTTTATATAGCTGTCATTTGACTGATGTGCGTGGGATTCTGCCTGTTGTGCATGGTGCTCGGCGTGCCCTGGCTCGCCATGGTGTGCAAGTCCGCCCTGGCCCCCTCCCTTGTGCCAGTTCATGTAATAGATTATCCCGCCAACCACGGCAACAATTGCGAGGAGCAGCACCCATGTCAATGCTCCGCCGCTCTTCTTTGCCCCTTCATCAGTGCCTGCTCCTGCAGTGTCCTGAGAAGCATCAGTGGATTCAGGCTGCGCATCCTGGGCTGTTGCGGCCTGCTGGCCTGAAGCAGCATCATCTGTTTGCTCTGACGTGACTTCCCCTGTGGGCAGAGTTGTGTCCTGCACAGCCGGAGGCTCCTCAGCCAAAGCCTTGACGCCGATTGCAAAATAGCTAAATCCAGGTGTTGCTGCAGAGTAGGTCAGGGTTTCCGCATCTGAGCCGATTTTCCTTGTTGGAAGCTCCTGCCAGGCATTTTCATCCCATCTCAGCAGCACGATTTGCGCTTCAGTGTAGCCATTTGCCGTCAGCCATGATTTTGTAATCTTGAACTCGACCTGGACATTGATGAGCGAGGAATCAACAAGGTTTGTTTTGATTATGGAAAGGTATTTGTATATTTTCGGGTATGATGAGGAAAGCAAATCACCGACGCTGCCTGGCTTTGTGTCAAGCGCGGTCAGGCTGATTTCAGCCTTTGTTGCTGTTGACAGGACTGTGAACAGGATTTTTGATGCCGGAACCAGTGAATTGCTGATTGAAAAAGTCATGCTTGAGCCCGCAGGGATTGTATCCCACTGCCTTGTGACTGTAGTGGTTTCGCCTCCTCCGCCACCACCTCCGCCTCCTCCGCCACCGCTGGAGCTGGATGAGCTGCTGGATGATGAGCTTGACGAAGAGCTGCTGGGCGCTGATGGCTCCCCTCCTGCCCAGACTGAAAACTCGCAGTATGGTATTTTCCAGATGCAGTAGTCTGAGCCAGTCTTGTTCAGCAATGCCTCAGCTGTCCTGTTGATGCAGGCTGTCTGGCTGTCACTGCAATGCCAGAGCTCAGAGCATGTCCCATCGCCCGGTATCTTGACATAGCATTGCTGAGGATGCAGGTTGTTGATGATCTTGTCGCGTGTTGATGTGAGCATTCCGACATACCCTATTGTCAGGCCTCCGGATGTGGTATTGGTTCCAGTGCCCAGGGCGCTGACATCGTCGATTTCCCTAATCTTGGAGCTTAAGCCGGTTTTTGTGAGTTGGGCATTGAAAAATTCAAAATAGCTTGTATTGTCATTTGTCCTTAATTTTATATTGGCCTTTCTGCCAGTGCTGTAATTTGTCTTCATCCCTGCATTTGGCCCGCAGACGCTGCCCTGCACATGTTCGTAAGTTCCATCCTGGTCCAGGTCATAGCTGACATTCCAGGCCGACGGGACAACCAGCTTTGTCACAAAGTTGCAGAACGCACAGCTTGAGCCTGATTCAGTTGTAAATGATGAGCACTTGCTTATTCCGCACTTTCCGGCATCGTCGCAAAACTCAAGCTTGAAATAATATTTGGTGTCTGAGTTTAGCGGGCTGGCCAATGAATGGACCCCGCCATCGTTGTATATTTCAGCCACGTGCCATAGCTTGTAATTCCTGACATCGTCGCTGTAAATGCCGGCGTCAAAAATAGACGCGTTCAGGTTTCCGGAGCTGCAGGTTGAATCCTCGCCATAAAATTTCAGTGTTCCGTTGGCAGGCTTGTCCGTGAAGTAATTAACCAGTGCGCTGTCAGGATACATTTCCTTGCTAATGGCAATTATTTTGGGCGTCCTTGTGTCCTCGAAATCAGGGTCATGCACGCCAAATGAATTGGCTACGCAATATGGATGGTTGTAGCATGAATAATCGCCGCAGCCCCCTTCAGACCAGCAGTCTGCATCATATTCGACATATCCCTTGTTTGCATCATCCATGCCATAGTTATTTGAGCCATTGGCTGTGTACATGAACAGGTCAAGCTTATCCAGGTCAAAGTCCACTGAGCCCTGTGTTGCAAAGCCAGGTGATGCAGTATCTGTTGGATTTGTGACATTGCCAGAATTATTGGAAGTGGCGACATAGACCCTGAAGTCTACGCCTGTTGAGTATAGTGATGGATATTTTTCAAGGTCCACCTTGTCAATGGCAATCATGCCGCCGTTAATTTCAGTGCACATCTTCTGCCTGAACCCTGACAGCTTGATTTCAGCTGCTGTGAAAGCACCGGCTGAGCACCTGTATGCATTGTATGACTCGGACACTGAGCTTGTTTGCGAGTTGTAGGATGCCGTGTATTTTAGGTAAAATTCATATCCTGTTGCTGTTGAATTGTGCTGCAATGCGCAATTGTTTGTGCGATTCTCATCAGTATCAAGGTACCAGTAAAATTTGGTCGTGTTCTTTCCAGTGCCTGATGCCCCGCTCTGCAGTTTTATTCCGTTGCACATGGCGGCATTTGTCACGTCGACGACGCGGGTGCCAAAGCCAAATGCATTTCCCATGTCCTTGAGGCCAAAGCCAACTATGTCAACCTCGTCAGGCCCGGCATCTCCAGGCGCATCCATTCCCAGCGGGACAGGCTCCCCGCCTTCCATATTCTTGAAGAACTGGGCAGTCATCGCTGACTCACACCATCCGGATACCCACACACAGCCGCTGACATTCAACGAGGAGTTAACGCTTACATTGATTCCGCCACAGGTCTCTTGTGTAACACTGGGGCCAAAGCAAGCCGGCTGGCACCCTCCGAATTGTGGGTCCCACCTGCAGTGCGGTGTTGCATTGCAAAGCGTCTCATTTGTTGAAAGAGTGAAATTGGAAAAGCATTCAAAAATTTTCCGGCCGCAGAATCCCTGTCCTGGCATTCCGCTTGGATTTTCCCAGGTGCAAAGCGGGTTTTGCAGGCATATTGTCTGGTTGTAGCTGAACTGCGGGCAATTATTGCTGTTGTCGCCGTCGCAGAATCCACTGCTCTCCTGGAAATAAGTGCAGCCCGCATTGCTCTCGCAGGCAGACTGATTCCCATTGAATTTGAAGCATGTAAAGCCACTTCCTGACGCTGCATTGCCTTCGCCAAATCCTCCCCCCTCGCCGCCAAAGCCGCTGATAAAGTCAGACCCGAAGCCAGGCGGGTCGCAGAGCCCTGATACCCAGCTGCATCCGGATGCTGTGCAGCCTGACTCATTATACTTGTTGAAGCATGAATTTTCCCCGGATTGTATGCCCTCACAGAAGCCGCCCCATTCATTTTGGTTCCACTGGCACCACAGGGAATTTGTGCCGTTTGTGCAGGTAGTCTGGTTTGAGTATTGCCAGCATGAAAATTTCATATGGTCACACCAGCCTGCATTATCGCCCTGGCCTGCGCACCACTGGTCTTCCTGCCACCTGCAGGCCGCATGGGCGTCACAGGCAGCTGAAGTGCTCTTGTCTGGATAATTGTTCCAGCAGTCCACCCAGTTTCCAGAATAGGATGGGTCAGTTTCGCACCATCCCCCTTTTTCCTGGCAGAATTTGTCGACATTCCATGTGCAATTTCCTGAGCATGATGTTGAGTTCATCCCAAGGCAGGCATCGAATTCCTCTGATTCCCAGTCATCCTCGCAGAATCCCCCGCCGCCTGAGTGCCATTCGCAGCCCTCTCCAGTGCATGTGGATTCATTCGTGCCATCCAGCTTCCAGCAATTTGCCCCTGGCACATCGCACCAGCTACCCCAGTTTTCGCTGACCCATGAGCAATTGGCTGATGTGCATGATGCATTATCAGAGTATCCGAAACAGTTTTGGTTGCCCCCTCCAATGAATCCTCCGCCGCAGAATGGATCAGAGAAGCACATTGAGTCTGCGCAGTCTATCTTGTTGTCATTATTATTGTCTATCCCATCCCAGCATAACTCATATTCACCGGCCCCGCTTTTTGGCTTGCAGATTTTTGAGGCTGAATCCCAGGAGCATTGGGCGTCCAGGTTTGTATCGCCTTTCTTGGCGCCATAAGTTGTGCAAATTCCCTCATCATAGCACTGGTCACACTTGTCCTCGCATGATTTTTCCGCAGTTGGGGCGCATCGACCCTTGGATTCATCTGTTGGCGAGACAAGGTCAGGAACCCATTTGCAGCCTTTTTTGCTGTTCTTGCAATAATACGATGGGCGCTTGGATGAGTCCGAAGCAGTGGGATCACCCATGAATGTGCATGAGCCGCAGTCAGTTTCGCATGTCCCGGACGCAATGCCTTTCTTGAACTCTTCCCTCACTGTGCAGGAGCCGTAAGTGTTGGGCGCTGATAAGTCCTCGGTGAAGCTGCAAAATCCGAGCTTTGAGCCAATGCATGCATCCCTCGCATCGCTCAGGCTTGACCAGTTTGTCCGGTCGCTCTGGAAGTCGCATGCATAGCAAGCCTTGTTGCAGTTTGTTTCCTCGTCAAACTTGAATTCACACCTGCCCGTCGGGACTGCAACGCTGCCTTCGCAATAGCTTTCAGTGACCCATTTTCCGCTGGCAAACTCGCAGTTCTGCTTGTTGTCAATGAACATGAGATTTTGCTTGCCTTCTGAAAAGATGTTGTCAAACTTGACTTCACAGCGGGTTGTCACATTATTCCAGCGGCATGGCATGTACCACGGCGCGCCTGAAATCTGGCTGCACAGAGTCTGGTCAGTGTAGCTGTTGTAATCCTCACAAAATTCTGCCCCCTCGGGAAGCTCATCAATGTCATTGAAGCATGATTGGCTGAATTTATCTGAGGTGCAGCTTGATCCCTGCCACTTGCAGCATGTGCTAAAAGCGGCAATATCATTGCAGAGGGTGGATTGGTTAATCCGGTCGCAGCTCAGCTGGCCAGTTGGGATAAGGGTATTATTTGTCATGCACGAGTTCCCGGTCCAGTAGCAGCCTGAAGTGTTTGTGCAGCTGCTTTCATTCGAGTCAAAGATATAGCAGCCTGGATTCCATTCAACAAAATCGCTTACATAACCGCCGGCCGGCTCCTGGCAGGTTGAGCTGCTGAAATTCCAAAGGCAATAGAATGTGTCAGCGCAGTCCTTTGTTGTTGTCAGGTCGCCGCATGACTTGGCGCTTACATTTTCATAGCACCATCCGCCATTATTTTCCCAGACGCAGGAAATATTTGCAGTATTGTTTACACATGCGCTTTCATTTGCATTTCCGGAAAGTGACATGTTGTCATAATTCCAGCAGCCTGCTTCCTGGCACCAGCCGCCGCTTGATGAGAACCATGAGCATGATGAATCGCCGTTGCAATTGTTTTCATTGTTATAGTTATAGCATCCTTTTTGGTTGCAGAATACCCCATCCCAGCTGCAGCTAAGGTTTGCAGTATTGTTGACGCAGGCTGACGCATTCTTGTAGCTGAAGTCAGAGCACCACTTGTTTGAGCAATAGCCGCTGCTCCATGTGCATGCGCCTCCGAGGCCGGAGTTGCAGCCACTAAGATTTGTGAAATCTGCGCAATTGCTTTCATAGCAATAGCTGTATTGCGTATTCCATTTGCATGCGCGGTTATTCTGGCCCTGGGCTGCCGTGCATGTGGCTGAGGTTGTTTGGCTGCCGCAGTCCATTGGCGCGCATTGGCCCCAGTTGCAGCCCGCAACGGCCTGGCAGCTCGACTGGTCTGCAAAATTATAGCATTGCTTTTCCGGCGGCCCCTCGCACCTGTTTCTCCACTCGCATGACTTGCCGATTGAATTGTTCTCGCATGTTGAGGCATTTGAAGCGGACAGGCTCCAGCAATTTTTTTGGTCGCACCAGCCCGATGCACTGCTCTGCCAGGAGCAAGACTTGCTTATTGAATTGGTGCTGTTTTGGCACGCAGTCTGTGTAAAGAAATTCCAGCATCCGAGAGGCGAGCACCATGTTCCCCAGCCGTCGCTGTTCCACTGGCAATCGCCCTGCGATTCGCATCCGGATTCGTCATGGTCATAGAGATAGCAATTGCTGGCATCTGATGATTGGCCTGATATAATTGCCAGCATCGCTATGAGCATGGCAAAGAAAACAGTCCTGACCGCGTACGAAAGGCCTCTTTTTGTCCCGTTATCCTTCATTTTCTAGCAAATTCACCAGTTAATCCAACCCATAAAATAATTTGTTTAAGCCTTAAACAATCGTTATTACGAACCTATATAAATATTTTACTGTTAAAAAGGGATAATTTCCTAAGATTTCATGGAAGAGAATATTTTTTTGATGTCCCTTATGGAATTTGCTGTGAAATGCGCAATGTCGGATTTTTTCTCCAGGGAATTCCCATATCGTGCATAAATTGCCACCATGCCAAGTTTTTTTGCGCCGGCAATGTCCCGGCTCGCCCTGTCGCCGACCATTATGCAGTTTTTCAGGCTGACATTCAGCCTCTTTGAAGCGAGCACAAACCCTTTTTTGTCCGGCTTTGTTGCCCTGACATCATCCTTCGTCAATATCACATCAAAATATTCATCAAAGCCAACTGCACAAAGCCTCAGGTATGCCTCCAGCTTAGGCGCATCGGAAAGGATGGCGAGCTTGTATCCCGAGGAGCGCAAAAAAATCAGAAGGTCCTTGGCGCCTGGATATGGCCTCAACAGGCCTGCATTTACCTTGCGGTATGCCAGGATAGCGTGCGCAAGAATCCGGTAATCGACCTTGCCGTACCGTGTCCTGAGGAATTTCTGGAAGATTTTCTGGTCCTCAATCCCCTTTTTCCAGTAAAATTTTGAGAAATCCCTGTGAAGCCCCTCAAAATCCTCGTCGAGCCCTGCATCAATCATTGCCTTTACAGATTCGCGGATAACCAAATTCTTTCTTTCGACAAAATCAATCAGAGTATCATCCAGGTCAAATATCACAGCTTTTGCCATCTTGGTTAATCACATATTGCTGAATTTTGCATGCTTTATAAATTTCGCGATTATTTGCCGGGATTAATATGTGCACCTGCACAGGCAAAAAAGGCAGCATTTGGCATCACCTTTATATTCTTGTAAGCCTTTGCGCGTGGTATTGGGGCAGATATGGATTGTTATTTCCTTTTTTTGTATGCAAAATAGTTTGGATGTAATATAGGATGTAATATATATTGTATCGAAGAAAAGCATAAGGCATTTTCTGGCAAAATGGCAGAGGAAAAGGAATTCCTGTATGCGAAACTTGAAGATACCGGGATAGATAAAACAATAATAGATGCAATAATGAGGGTGCCGCGGGAGAATTTTGTGAGAAAGGAATACCTCAGTGAGGCATATGGGGACTATCCATTGCCAACCATGGCCGGCCAGACAATCAGCCAGCCGACAACAGTGGCGCTTATGCTGGAGTATCTTGAGCTAAAAGGCGGCATGAAGGTCTTGGAAATAGGCTGCGGGTCTGGCTGGAACGCGGCGATAATGGGCCAGCTTGTCGGGCCAAGAGGCAAGGTTTTTTCCCTGGAAATTCTCAGCGAATTAATCCACATGGCAAAGGCTAATCTGAAAACCACACAGCTTAAGAATGTCAAAATCATAAGGGCCGATGGCAGCATAGGCTATCCAGAGGAAGCTCCTTTTGACAGGATAATTGTGACCGCAGCTACCCATTGTGTGAACAAAGAATGGGTGGATCAGCTGGTTGAGGGCGGGATAATAGTGGCGCCTGTTGGCCATTACATTGGGCAAAAAATGGCAAAAGTCGTCAAAGAGAAAGGCGCCATCCGCGAAAAGGACATGGGCTATTTCCAGTTTGTGCCGCTCAGGACAGAAAAAGAGCTGGAGAATTCCTGAAGCCCTGCCCAAAATCTCAGACATGAAAAAGCAAGCCAGATGTTCCGCAGTAAAAATAGCCGTTTTCAAAGCGTATGTATTTTCTCAGCCTCTTGATTTGGTGCTTGGCCTTGACAATCCTGTGGCTGCATTTGACTTCATAAAGGTCAATAGTTGCGCCTTTCTGCGCAACGATGTCAATCTCGCCGAGCTTGCACTTGCTGCCCTTGATGACAACATGCTGAGAAATAGAGTCATATTTGTCCCGGATCTTATCGCTCAGTTCCCTGACAAACCGGTCGTGCTTGCTAAGTTTTATGTATAGCGCCCTCCTGTAATGCAGTCCCTAAATACACAAAACTATAGTAATATCTGGAAATATGAGTATAAATATTTTTTGGTGGGTTTTTCCATCTCTGTTATCCCGAAACTGGTTTACATCACGAAACTGCTTTACATAATTCGTCCCAAACTTCTTTTGGCGTTTTGTAATTCAAGCTCATATGGGGCCTTGCCCCATTGTAATGCTTGATATAGTCGGA
>Ga0209542_10003216_pt1 | contig 35141 bp, 35 predicted proteins | sample RifCSPhighO2_01_FD_184028 | JGI IMG/M metagenome (GOLD analysis project Ga0209542, IMG submission 184028) | Soil microbial communities from Rifle, Colorado - Rifle CSP2_plank highO2_0.1 (SPAdes) (version 2) | ecosystem: Environmental > Terrestrial > Deep subsurface > Rock core/Sediment ...
GGGAATGGGAGAGACTTTGCGGGGAAAGACCGTCGGGCAGCAGGCAAGGCACTTCTACATGAAGTGCTTTACACATAATATACTCATGAGGTGTTAAAGATGGAACTTGCAATCAAGCCAGCACGCCTACATCTTTAAAAGCTGATGACGTTTCCTTTCTGTTATGTGCGGCATCATCTGCTTTAATTTTGAGGACAAAGGGCTGCTGCAGAAGGCAATGGCCACATTGTCGCACCGCGGCCCCGATGATTATGGAATGTATATGGATAGAGGGATTTCTCTCGGGCACCGGCGCCTGTCCATCATTGATGTCAGCAGCAAGGGAAAGCAGCCGATGCCGGACAATACCGGGGAGGTATGGATCACCTACAACGGCGAGGTGTATAATTACCGGGACATCCGCAGGGGGCTTGGCAAATACCATTTTCGGTCAGAGACCGATACTGAAGTGATCATCTCTGCGTACAAAAAGCATGGGGAAAGGTGCCTTGAGCATTTTAACGGCATGTTTGCCTTCTGCATCTATGACCGGAAGAAGAGGCTGCTGTTTGCTGCGCGCGACCGGCTGGGAGTCAAGCCGCTGTATTATTATTTTGACGGCACGCGGTTTATCTGTGCATCAGAAATCAAGGCGATCCTGCAGTGCAAGGAAGTGAAGCGTGCGGTGAATTCCCGGGTTATTGCCGAGTATTTCGCCTACGGATTTCCGATGGGAGATGAGACTGCTTTCCAGGGAATCAGGGAATTGCCTGCCGGGCATTACCTCCTCTTTGATTTGAAGAGCAAGAAGCTGAGCATCAAGAAGTACTGGAGCATCACGGAGCAGAGTGGGAAAGGAACTGCTGAGCATTATGCTGCACTGCTGCGGAAGCACCTCGAGCGGGCAGTGCGGATGCGCCTGGTTTCTGATGTTCCCCTGGGAGCAACATTATCCGGCGGGCTGGACTCGAGCAGCATTGTCGCGGTGATGAGCAAAGTCGCTGAGCGCGTCAAGACCATCACGGTCGGCTATGAGGAGGGATATGACGAATTCCGCTATGCGCGCCTGGTTGCGGAACGGTGCGGGACTGAGCACCGTGAGGTTATGATCAATTTTCCTGATGTCACCCAGGCGCTTCCCCGGATTGCCTGGCACATGGATACCCCGGTCAACAAGAGCGGCACGCTCGCGACTTTTTTTCTGGCGCAGGCGCTCAAGAAGCAGGTCACTGTTGCGCTGATCGGGGAGGGGTCTGATGAGATATTCGGCGGATATCCCCGCCACCGGCTGTTTGCTCCTGAGCGGCCGACGCTGCGGGAATTTGGCAATATTCGGAGGCGCGGGCTGTACTACTCCCATTTCACCGCCCTGCGGATGCTGCCGCTGCCCCAGCGCCTCAGAAGCACAAACCTTTCCCTGTTTAGCGAGCATGAGCGGGCAGCAGCATGCCGGACAGGCGCCCCTCCGCTAGATACTATGCTAAAAGGGTATATGCATGGGGCTACCGCGCAAAACGCCCTCAATAGGTTCCTCATATTTGAGTTGCAGAAGACGCTTCCCCAGCTCCAATTGGCGCGGATAGACAAGATGAGCATGGCGCATGCAGTGGAAGCGCGCGTTCCGTTCCTGGACTATCGGTTGGCGGAGTTCTCCATGACGATTCCCTCGCGCTTCAAGATGCGGCGATATGAGGTAAAAGACATCCTCAAGAAAAGCGTACAGGACCTGCTTCCGCGGGAGATCCTGCAGCGGGAGAAGATGGGGCTGCGCACTCCCCTTGAGCACTGGTTCCGGCATGAATTCATGGAAATTGCGCCGCACCTGCTTGCAGATATCGATAAAAGAAAATATATCAACGCCCGGTATGTCCGCAGGCTCCTCAGCAACGTCAAGCCGGCAGTGGACTTCAAAGGATACCGCTTCAAGCGGAACATCAGCCAGCTCTGGTTCCTCTGTATGCTGGAGATCTGGCACAAGCTTTTTATGGAGCAGGAAAAACCCAGGCTGGAGATGAGGCATTACCTATGATCTCCCTTCAGGAGCTCCGGCAGGTGACCATGAAGAAGGGAAGGAAACCCTGGCTCTACTGGCTGTTCCACCGGAGAGTCGCCTTATACTTCGCCTGGCTCTTCCTGCATACGCCCATCACTGCAAACCAGGTGACGCTGCTGTCGGTGTTCGCCGGGCTTGTGGCAGCTGCGCTGTTTGGGAGCGGGGAGTACCGGCTTGCGGTCATCGCCGCAGTCATGTACCAACTCCATTATATCCTGGACAGCGTTGACGGGCAGATGGCGCGGTATACGAAAAGCGACCAGAATCCGGTCGGGCTCTATTATGACCGGCTCGGCTCGTATTTTGTGGAGTCCATGGTGTATCTGGGTATCGGCATCGGGGCATACCAGCGGTTTGACGAAGTGATGTACTTGTTCCTGGGATTTTCCATGTCGCTCTCCTGGCTGTTTTATAAGATAACCATCGGAGACAAATACCGGATTTATGCGGAGAAGGGCATTGTGATGCAGAGGCCAGCACCGGGGGCAGGGCGTGCGCAGGTAGAAACCGGCATTCTCGTGCTGCTCAAGCAGGGGTTTGATGCAGTCGGCACCCTGACCCGGAATCCGACGGTGTTCTCGATCATCACTGTCGCCGCATTTTTCCATTATACCCACATTGCCCTGGTGTACGGCCTGGTGTTTCCCTTCGTGGCCCTGGGAAGCTTCCTCTACGAATCGAGAATAAAGTTTAAATACGCACAGTAACACCGCCCCTGCATGAAACAGTTCTCCACAGCATACACGCGGAAAGATAAGATAGAATTCATCATTGATGATGACGCAGAGATGCGGTGGATTGGCAGGTTCCCCCTCAGCCAGCAGCGGATATTTGCGGTGATGGACAGTGGGGTGGAGCATCCGTGGGGAGCGCTCCTCAGAAAACGCCTGGCAGAGAAGGGGAAGGAGCTGTTTTTCTTCCTGGTTGATGCCCGGGAGTCCAGCAAGTCACTCTCCTTCTATCCGCAGCTTGTTGATTTCCTGGAGCAGCATCGGTGCAATCTCGGCGATCTCGTCATGGCGATCGGAGGGGGGGTGGTGATTGACCTAGTGAGCTTTACTGCTTCTACCTATATGCGGGGGCTGCCCTTTGTGGCCATCCCCACCACGCTGATCGGGCAGATTGACGCAGCAACCGCAGGAAAGACCTGCCTGAACACTGCTCACGGCAAGAACGTGCTCGGCACCTTCTATTATCCCCTGGTCTCCTACAGCAACATCCATTTCCTGAAGACGAACAGCGCTTATTACCTCCGGCAGGGCTATGCGGAGGCATTTAAGTATGGGCTGCTGGGCTCGCCCCAGCTGGTTTCGCTGATTGAGAGGCATGGGCTGCAGCCTGCTGACGGCCCGCTGATGGAGATCATGAAGCTGGCCATGGAGACGAGGATCCGCATCCGCAAGCGGCATCCGCTGGCGAGCAACCTCGGGCATACCTTCGGCCATGCGCTGGAGAAGATGTCCGGCTTTGCGATGCTGCATGGGGATGCCATCAGCGCAGGGACGGCAGTGGCGATGCACTTCGCCGAGCAGCAGGGGATCATGAAGCGGGAGGAGCGGCTCCGGATTATGGGGATGATGAAAGGGATTGGGCTGAATATGTACATAGACCAGCGCACTGATCCGGACCAATGGGTGGACTTGATGATGCGCGATAAGAAGGCAACAGCAGCAGAGATCGGCCTCGTCCTTATCCGCGGCGTGGGGAAGCCGTATGAGAAGGAGGGAAAGGCATTCTATCCTGTGCAGCCCGGGGCATTGCGCTCATTTTTGAAAGAGTTTATAAAGAAATACCCATATGCCGTCCCCCACTGCGCCGCTTTCCTGAGGAATGAGCGGATCGCATATCGGGGGTAAGCATGATTACCAGCATCAACCATATGAGCTTTACGGTGCGCGATCTCGACCAGGCGGTGCGCTTCTACCATGAGGTGCTGGGCCTGGAGATCGTGAGCATTGCGGAGCGCCCTCCCGAGTTTTCAGAGAAAGCAACCGGGGTAAAAGGGGCGCATCTCCGTATCGCATACCTGAAATCCCTGAACGGCGCGATTGAGCTTATCCAGTATCTCGCTCCGCCCGGAGGGAAGCGGATCGCTGCGCGCAATGATGTCGGGAGCAGCCACGTCTGCTTCAATGTCGCAGATTTTTCTGCCATGGTGCAGAGGCTGCAGAAGCATAATGCCCAGCTGGTGCATCCGCCACTGGAGATTCCCGCAGGGCCGAACCAGGGGAAGCGGATGCTCTATTTTGAGGATCCGGACGGCAACACCCTGGAATTCATCGAGGTGCTGCCATGAAGCCACGAATAGGCATTAACGGGTTTGGCAGGATCGGCAGGGCGATATTCCGCATCAACCAGAAATACGGCCTGTTCGACATTGCGGCAATTAATGATGTCAATCCGGACAAGCGGAACATTGCGTATCTCCTGAAATATGACACCACCTACGGGAAGGCGCCGTTCGATGTGGCAGCGAATGATCATTCGCTCATTGCGGACGGCAAGCAGACTGCATTGTACCATCAGCAAAGCATCGCGGACGTTCCCTGGGACGCGCACGGCGCTGAAGTGGTCGTTGACGCGTCAGGCATCCATAAGAACCTCCAGGATATGGAAAAGCTGCGCGGCAGGGTGAGGAACTTCATCGTGACTAATATCCCGCATGAGGTGAAGCATTCAGTCATCTTCGGCTGCAATGAGGACGCGCTGGATCCAAAAAATAATTTTATCATCTCCGCAAACATCTGCGATGCCATCGCCACCGGGCCTATCCTCAGGGTAATCGAGTCTGCGCGGCGCATCACCAGCGGGTTTCTGACGACACTGCATCCCTGGCTCTCCTACCAGAACCTGGTGGACGGCGCTTCAGCATCATGGTCGCGGCCGGGGGATATCTTCTCGCATTATGCGCTGGGAAGGGCTTCGCCCATGAACATCATCCCCAAGTCCACCTCTGCGATGTATGCGGTGGAGCTGGCGATGCCCCATCTCACCAACAAGATATTCTCGCACTCGTTCCGCGTGCCCACCAGCATCGTGTCCTGCGCAGACCTGATCCTGACGATTGACCGGGAGTTGAGCAGGGAGGAGCTGATACGGTTATTTGAGGATTTTGAGCAGAAGCAGCAGCATAAGATCATCCGCAATTCTACTGAGCCGCTTACGTCGCTCGACTACAAGGGGGAGGAGTATTCCGCCATCATCGACCACCGCTGGACAAAAGTCATTGATGGCAAGACAATCAAGCTGGTGTACTGGTATGACAATGAGTGGGGGTACAGCTGTAGGGTGGTGGATTTGTTGAAAAGATTGTCTGATTTATATGAGAGAACACCAAAATCTTTATAAAAACGGCGGGAATTGTGCTCTTTGGGGGAATGTAATGAGCCTACTCGTTTTAGCCCGCCACGGAGAGCATGAGTATAATGCCCAAGGCCTTGCCTGCGGCACCGCTGAGGCGCATTTAACAGACAAAGGGCGGCAGGAGGCGCGGGATTTGGGGGCGCGCTGCAAAGAATCCTGCCTGGTATTTGATGTTGCTACGACAAGCCCATTGGTGCGGTGTGTTGAGACCATGCAGGGCTTTGAAGAGGCATACGGAAATGTGCCGCGACATGAAACGATTATTCGTGCGCAAGAGCATGATTACGGCAGGTTGGAAGGGAAGAATGTGAAAGAGGTACTTGACCTTCCTACGTGGACAGTTGACGATGTATATCGCTTGCAGCAGGATAGCAAACAGCCGTTGCGGGAGTTTCTTGTTGAGCCCTGGAGTAATGTGTGCAGGAGAGGTATGTTTTCTGCAGAGGCGATGAGAGAGTTAGCAGCCGACAGTCATCAAGGCGGCCAACATAACATTATTCATTTCGGCCATGGGCTGTTGAATAGCGTTATCGCCCATTATATACTCTATCCAGAAGCTATGATACCAGACCCCATGATGAGGCCGTACCATGCAGGCACGGGCCAATACCATTCCTTTGAGATGAATGGCGCAGGCAGAGTAGTGCGGTGGAAGTCGGCGAAAGGAACGGAATGGGTTGAGCTCGCGGAATAACATATTGTTCAGGAGATAAATCCTTATAAATTTCTTGAGAATGTCCCGTATGTATGAAGAAAATAGTAGTTGCATCCAGCGGCTTCAAGGATGTATTCGATCCTATCGAGACTGCGGAAATGCTCAGGAAAGTGGTGCAGCAGGCGTTTCCTGATGCGGCGGTCACCGCTGTCCCCATGGCAGACGGCGGTGAATGGTCAACTGAGGTGCTGAGCGGGCATCTGGGGCTGCCGAAAGTGGCTGTCTCCGGTGTGATTGACCCAAGGGGTATGTTGAGGACAGCAGAATACGTGCTGCTTGATCCCCAGACTGCATTCATCGCCGCCTCGGCGATCGTTCGGCTGCCACCGGAGCTTTCTGCACACAAGAATCCGCTCCATTTGACGAGCTATGGCTACGGGCAGCTGATCCGGCACGCGATTGCGCATGGCTGCACAAAGATTTATCTGGGCATGGGGGGAACCAGCACGGTTGACGGCGGCATCGGCATGGCGCAGGCACTGGGAATGCCATTCATCTACGATGATCCTGCTATTGCAGCAAAGCGGTACCTGACCGGCGGTGATCTGCCCCATATCTTAGGGGTTGCGCTGCATCCTGCGCTGGTAGAGAAATACAAAGATGTTTCTGTAGAGGTGCTCTGCGACTCTGGCGTAAATCTGCACCAGCTGTATGTGGTGACCAAGCTCAAGGTTAGTGATGAGTTCGCTGAGCAGCGCGAGCAGATCGTTGCGCTGCTGAATGCCGGGCTGCTGCAGTACAGCGCGAGGATAAGCAACTATCTTGCGGCAGCCGACTCCCGGCGTAGCGTGGACATTCACGCCCTGGACCGGCAGCAATCCGTCGGGAATTCCGGCGGCATGATCCTCAGCCTGCTGCCGCTCTTTGATGTGCGGCTGTCCAAGGGTGTGGAGTTCTTTTATGAGCGGCTGGGAGTGCGGCAGCTGATTCAGGACGCTGACCTGGTTATTACCGGTGAGGGCAGGCTGGAGGAGAGCAGCCTATTGCAGAAAACGCCGACCGGCATCAGCAGGCTGGCGCAGCAACACCAGAAGCCCGTGCTGTATCTTGTCGGGGACATTGATGAGACGTACCGGCAGCAGCTGGAGGCGCCGATTGCCAGGAATATGCCTCCAGCATTTGCGGAGAGCGGGATTTCCGCGGTGCTCAGCTGCCATCCGCTCTATGCAAATGTCCCTGCGGACTATGAGCAGCGGATGGCATATTACCGGGAGCAGACGCCGCAGATCCTGCAGCAGCTGCTTGCAAAATGGGGCAGGGGAAGTTTTTAATAGCAGGGCATATTCTTCCAGGGCATGGGAGACATTGCGCTCATCGTCGGGGGAGGCTCGGGCATCGGCAAGGCATGCGCCAGGCGCTTTGCAGAGCAGGGCTATCCGGTCGCTATCGCCGGGCACCAGGCCGGGCCGCTGGAGGCGGCGGCTTCCGGGATCGGATGCAAGGCGTATCCTGTTGACGTCCGCTCGAGTGCCAGCATCCAGCAGATGATGCGGCAGATTGCCGCTGACGGGCATCAGGTGCGCATCCTCGTGAATACTGCAGGCATCAATGCCACCCAACGGAGCTTTGCGCAGATGGATGATGCCCAAAGCGAGGATATCATCCGGACCAACCTTACCGGAGCGGTGCACCTCAGCAGGGCAGTAATCAGCGAGATGCGGAAATCCGGCGGCGGGAGCATCATCCACCTCGGATCGAGCGCCGGTGTCCGGGCGAGTGCATTGTCCGGTGTCGCCTATTCTGCCACCAAGCGGGCATTGTTCTCATTGGTGCGATCCATCAACCTGGAGGAGGCAAAGAACGGCATCCGGGCGACGGTGATCGCTCCGGCAACGGTCAATACCGATCTGCTGCTGTCCCGGCCGATGGTGCCGAGCGAGGAGGAGCGGAAGCAGGCGCTGCAGCCCGAGGACATCGCGCAGATGGCATATTTTGTCGCGACGCAGCCCAAGCATGTGGTGATTGACCGCATGGTCGTCACCTCGGGCAGAGAGGTGGAGTGGGTATGACATGATCGTCGTCATTTGCGCTGCCGGGCAGGGAAAGCGGCTGGCAAGCCTCAACCTGGAGATACCCAAGCCGCTGATGGTGATCGGCGGAAAATCGCTGCTGCAGCGGCAGCTCGATAATATCACCAGAAACAAAGATATCAGCAAGATAGTGATTGTTGTGGGCTACAAGGCAGAGATGATTGAGCAGGCAATCGGCCATTCCCACAACGGGATTCCTGTTGTGTACGTATTCAGCGAATACTACTGGACCAAGGGAAATATGTCAAGCTTATGGGCTGCCCGGGAGCATATCACCGATGATTTGGTGTTTACTGTCGGCGACCTGGTGATCAACACCGAGAATGTCCGGCGGATCATGGAGGCAGGGCATGAGGCGAGCATGCTGGTTGATGCGAGCGATGAGGCAAAGCAGCGGCCTGATCTCCTCAAGGCAAAATGCATCGGGGGAAGGGTCGTGGGGCTGCAGAAACGCATGGCTGCACAGGACATCTATGGTGCTGCCGGAGGGTACTACAAATTCCGGCTTGGGGCAGCGCGGAGATTCTATGATATCATCGGCAGCCACTTTGCACGGGGCGAGGTTGACCTGCCGTTTAATGTTCCCATTGAGGAGCTCTGCCAGGCCCAGGAGGTCGTTCCGGTGCTTACGGACGGCACATTCTGCAATGATGTGGACGAGCCCGAGGACATTACTCTTGTTACTGAAGGGTTGAAGGAGATTGAGCGGCGTTAGAAGTATGCGGTCGGCACATATATCGCCTTTGCCGGCAGCCTCTGGCCGATGGCTGAGTCTTTGATTTCAATCGCATTCTTGCCGAGGACAAACGTCCGGGTAAAGGGGATATCGGTCTTCCCCAAGGAGAGTATCATCTTCCCGCGGAGCAGCGGCTTGATGCTCAGGGGGAGATGGATTAGGATTCTGAGCACAATGTTTTTTAAGGGGGAGAGCTGCTGGAAAGGGAACACCTGATGGCAGGTGCCGGAGACCGTGATCGTGTTCCCGCTGAGGATGTACTGATTATTTCCCTGCGTGGTGATGATCCTCCCCCGGCGCTTTGCGAAATAGCCATGGTCGTCATGCCGGCCTGGGCTGAACAGGGCATATACCCCTTTCCGCGCGCTGATGGCCGCGTAGTATGCTTTGGTGCGCGCGACAACCAGCCCCGCATGGGAAAAGTGAATTCGGGAGGGAAAATGGGGCTGCTTCGCTTTTCTGCCGGAGAAGGGGATAGACTGGAGATAGCTGGTGTGATAGGGAAAGGCGTACCGGTCATCCATCCTTGCCGGGTTGAGGTTCTGCAGGATGCGCTGGTGGCAGACTTCCGCGATGTATCTGCTGGCAGGGGCGTCCATTATCTCGAATCCGTAAGGGAAGAACAGCTCGGTGTTCCTGCTGCCGTAGATCCCCCCGATGCTGCCGTCTGGGTGGATAAAATGGGAAACAAATCCTATTGCGCGGCGGATGACCGGCAGCACTGCCCGATCTTTGGACTTCTCATAATATTTCGCCAGGAATTCGATAGAAAGCGTCTGGTAGCCCGGGTCTGCTCCGCCGTATTCCGGAAACCAACCCTCTGCATCTTGTTTGAGGACAGCAAGCTTTGCCTGGACCGCCACCAGGATTCGCTGGTCTTTGGCGATCAGATAGGTATTGTATAGTGCGGTGATGGAGCCAATCTCCTGGTTCGCCACCTGCTCTGAGGAGAACAGGAACCGGGCTGATTTCAGGAACGCTTTGACGAGTGCAGCGTCATGGAGGCCGAGCAGCAGGTATGTTTCTGTGGCTGCATAGAGGGAGAATGCGGTTGCGCAGAAGCTTTTTTCATTCGGGTACCATTCGTCAAGGCTGCCGTCTGCATGCTGGCTCTTTGCCCAGAAACGGAGGGCTGCCAACGCCCATTCCCTGAAGCGCGTATCCTGGTAATAGGGGTTGCCTGGAAAGTCTTTCGTACAGCAGAATGCCAGGCTGAGCATGGCCTCCTGGAAGCGTGCAGAGGGGAAGTCTGTTTGCTTGTAGCACCAGTAATGCTTGTCCAGGCAGCCATAGGTGGCGGAGAGAGGATTCTTGTCGATAGAGGAAATGATCCGGGGGATGACGGCCAATGCAATAGCTCGGTAGTGCTGCCTCATCAAGGGAAAGAAGGCTGTTTTGTTTTTAAACCTAACGACGGAGATGATGTTCTTGTTCGTTACCCCTGCTTCTCGAGCACGACCATAGTCTTAAAAGCGAATTGACTTTTGAATGGGAGAAACTGCTCAATAGTACGAAGTAATGGATAAAAAGAATCAGGAACAAGGCTATTTCGATGAAATCCGCCGGTAAGGGGATAAACGATGTATTCAAATACCTCTTTATGGATGATAGTAAACTTCGGAAAGTTTTTCTTGAATACGTCCAATCGCTTGTAGAATAGTATTGTTGGTATTGCAAGATTTGCATCAAGCGCTTTGTCATTCACACGAAGTGAAAAAAAATCAATGTCTTCGTGGTGGAAGAGCTTCCTTATTACATATGAGAAAGGTGAGAGGTATGGCTCCACAAGGATGAGCTTGCCTTTGGGCTCTAACACCCGTAATGCTTCGTTTAAGAAAGAAAATGCGGAGGTGTAGTGATGAATGCCATCAATTACCACTAGGGTGCTTATCGAGTCTCTGGAGAAAGGCAGGGAGGTTGAGCTCGTAACGAGATCTATGTAAGGGCTGTATCGAATATCGCTGCTGATGCAGTAGAGAAAGGAGTCTTTAAAGTTTCCTATGCCCGCACTGAGTTCGATACTTAATTTATTTTTGTCTAAGAAGGGGGCAATCTTTTTGTACCATGACCGGTAGGTTTTTCTAAGTATTTTCTTGTTTTCCCATGTTTTCCTGCACTGATTTAGTTCGCTTATGTCTTCAAATGCGTAACTGAGCTCTGTTTTATGTAAAAGCAACGGGACGCCGGCGTGTATTGGGTACGTCGCCGGGCATTTCTTACAGCTTAATGTATTCTTATTTAGGGATAAAGAGCCTTTGCAATCCGGACAACATAAGATGCGCCGTATATCTTTGTTCTTTAACATGGTCTTTTGGTCCCTACTTTTATTCGTCAAAAACCACCGGGCTGATGTCGGAAATCAGGGATTTCTGAGCACACTCAAAAATGCTCGGCATTTTTGATGGAATGGTGGAAATTGATATTATGATGTTTATTTAATGAGAAAGTATACCCCCATTATAAAGAGTTAACGTAAGCTTTATAAGGGATGGAGAATATCAGATGTAACCTGTTGGAAGGACTATCTCAAACGAGTGACCGTCTATGAACGCCATGCTCTTAATCCCCCCATCCCGCTACTCCAATAATGTAGCCCGGGACCTGCTCTGGGGGTGCTGGTGCAAGGGAAAGCGGATTGCAGCAGCTGAATTCCCCAATGTGACCATTCTCCAGATGAGCACGATGATGAAAGAAAAGGGGCATGAGGTTACGATTGTTGATTCTACCGCAGAGAAATACACATTTGATGATGTCGAGCGGATTGTGGAAGAGAAGCAGCCCGAGGCAATCTTCGTGCCGAGCGCCACCATGTCCTTCAAAGAGGACGCCAGCACGTTGAAGGACTTAAAGGAGCTGGTGAAGGGGAAATGTTACGGGATTTCGTACGGCGCCCATGCCACTTTTCTCCGGGAGAAGGCATTGGAGGAGCCTGGTGTTGACATTACGTTGCTGCATGAGCATGAATTCTCTGCACTGGAGGTGCTGGATGCATTGCAGGACGGGAAAGAGCTGGACAATATCAAGGGCATCGGCTTCAAGAGGAATGGGGCTGCGGTGATGACCGAGCGCAGGGAATGGACCAGTCTTGATGAGCTGCCGATTGCGGACAGAACACCGATATGGGATTATATATATTTCAACCCCCAGGTAAAGAGGGTGCCCTGGACCACTATGCTTACCTCCAAGGGGTGCCCGGCGCGCTGCAATTTCTGCACTACGCCCAGCTTTTACGGAAACACGTGGAGGGGGATGAGCCCCAAGAGAGTAGTTGATGAAATGGAGTACCTTGCCAACAGGGGATATAAGGAAATCTTCTTCCGGGACGAGACCTGGACAGGAAATTTCAGAAGGACTGATGAGATATGCAATATGATTATCGAGTGCGGACTGGAGAAAAGGCTTACCTGGATTTGCTCGTCACGGGTGAATACCCTGAAGAATGAGGAGCAGGTGCGCCTGATGAAGCGGGCAGGCTGCCACATGCTCCGCTTTGGCGTGGAGAGTGGGGACAACCAAATCCTTAAGAATATCAATAAATCTGCTACTGTTGAGCAGTGCGAGCGGACATTTGAGTGGTGCAGGAAAGCAGGAATAGAAACCCATGCACATACTATGCTTGGCTCGGTAGGAGAAACCTGGGAGACTGTCCACAAAACCATTGCGTTCCTCAAGAAGATTCAGCCAACGACAGTGACATGCGGCGCTTATACACCGTATCCTGGAACTCCGATATTTGAGGAGGTACGGCAGAAAGATGCCTCCATTGGTGACGGCACCAGCGCTGCATTGAGCCTGCATAATAAGGGGTATTACTCGCACCATTTCTCCAAACTCAGCGAGGAAGAGGTAGGAAAGGCTGTTCGGCTGCTTTACAAGGAGTTCTACCTGCGCCCGAGGTATATGATGAAGACGCTGCTCCGGATGCGCTCGCTCAGCGAGTTTCGGAGAGCTGCTTCTGCAGGGATGCAGGTGCTGTCGTACGTGTCACATGGCGAGGGCGAGGAATAATTAGGTTCTTCATGAACAGCAGCCCGGCGATGCCGGGAAACAGGTTTCTCAATGTTGCGCACAATCCGATGCCCACCATCAGTGATGCCGGAGCGTAGCCCGTGAATAGGAAGATAAAGGCAGAGTCTCTGGTGCCAATACCGTTAAAGCTGATTGGAATCATCCCGATAGTGATTGCAATGGGGACTAAAGAGAGTAATGATGGGCTGATCGGGAAGCGGAAAGTGAGGAAAAACAGGTAAAACTGGAAGAGCTGGATGGTCCAGTTAATAATGGAAAATCCGGCTATGGTGAAGAGCTGCATTGGATTGCGCCTGATGCCATTGGCGAACTGGGCAAGGCCTGCATACGCTCCCCTTAGCTTTTTGAACGGAATCAGGGGGAGGAAGATGCTGAAGTCAATGCAGAGGAGCAGGGCGCTGGTCAAGAGAAAGCCTGCTGCAAGCAGAAGGATTATCCAGATGAGCGATGTCTTTTCAGGAACAAAGATTCCGGCAGCAAGGACAAGGGAGAAGAGGGCAAACAAGTCGAGATATTTTTCCATGATGATGGAAGATATGCCGCTCGCAAGTGGGAGGCGTTCCTGTAATGCGTATGCCCTGCCAAAATCGCCGAGCTTTGAGGGGGTGACAATGTTCAGGCTCATGCCTACCAAGGTGAGCTGAATGGATTCTGTAAGCGAAAGACGATAATGGGAGCGGATGATTACCCTGTAGCGGAGCGCGTGGATGATGATGATGGGGATGAGCAGAATGAATGAGAAAAAGAGATACCAGAGATTCATGGTGCGGAAATAGCGCGCTAACTCATGGATATCAATAGTCGCCGCGATGCCGGCAAGGATGGCAATAGAGACTGCCGCTGCAATTATTGTTCTGGCATTCATGAGCGTTGCTTGTCTGCGAGGAAGCCGAAGAGGATGATCTGCAGCCCGGAGAGGAGGAAGAAGACTGTTACCAAGAGCGTCGGGATGATCTTGTCGAGGGCGCTGATGCCGAAGTGGATAGTGAATATCAGGGTGTATACTGCAAACAAGAAACTGACGAGGAACAGGAACAGGCCGATGCCGCCGAAGAATTTCAGGGGCTCAAAATCCCGGTAGATGCGCATGATGGTAATCCATACCCGGTATGCATAGCTGAAGGGATTGCGCATGAGCCTGCTCTGCCGGGTTTTCCGCGCAGATATGGGTACTTCGGCTATCCTGAGCTTCGCGCGGGCTGCACGGATGATCTGCTCCTGGGTGTAAGTGTAGCCGGAGATTATGGGAAGCCGCGCGACTGCCGGAGTGAACGCGCGGAAGCCAGTCTGCGCATCAGTGACCCTGATTCCGGCGATGTGGGAGATGACCCGGGAGAATGCCTTGTTTCCCAGGCGCTTGAGCAGCGGCATGGACTCTATCCTGCCGGCAAAGCGGCTGCCCAGGACCAGGTCATTGCCTTTTTTGAGCGCTGCGATCATTTCCGGGATGTGCCGTGCAGGATACTGGAGGTCGGCATCCGTGTGGATGATAATGTCTGCTTTCCGCTGCAGCGCCTGGCGCATCTCCTCGCGGAATGCCTCTGCCAGGCCGAAGTTCCGGGGGTGGCTGGTGACCATGGCGCCCAGCGAGCGGGCGATGGCAGCGGTCTTATCCCGCGATCCGTCATCCAGGACATGGATGCTGTAGGGATAGCCCTTCAGTGCTTCATGAATCTCCTGGATTGCAGCGGCAATAGTCTGCTCCTCATGGTAGGCAGGCAGGGTGACGACGATGCGCATAATGCAGCAAGCGCCGGATGGTTTAAAAAGGTTTGCGGAAGCAACCTGCACGTTTAAAAAGCAGCAGTGATTCCCGCCCCGGATGAAGATTCCGCTTATCGGCATCATCGCTGCGCTAATCGGCGCATGCATCCTCTGGAACCCGCTGATCGTATTCGTGGTGCCTGGCGTCTTTCTGCTCTTCCCGCGCCGGGACTTCATCCATGCGCTGATATATTGCATCGGCGCTTCCCTGGCGTTCTGGATTGCCGCTGCATGGTTTGTGCGGTTCGCCGGATGGTCGTTGACAAACACTGTATATGTAGTTGCTCTCCTGTCGCTGCTCGGCATCGCCCTGCTGTTCCGGAAGAGCCTTAGGCCTGTAGAGATACGCCGGGAGAGCGCTGCTGTTCTGGCAGTATTTGGCGTCATTCTCCTCCTCCGCCTGCTGCCCATGAGCCAGATGATTGTGGCCCCTGGCCCAGGAGACATGGCGGAGCATACCTATCCGGTCACCCTGATTCAGCTCAACGACGGGCTGCCAAATTCGTATGAGCCTTTGTTGCCGATTCCCTATTTTGGGACGTATGCAGTCGGCTTCCATACCATCAGCGGATTGTTCACGCTGCTGAGTGATATTCCTGATTACCGCGCCACGTTCCTCATGGCGGGCCTAGTGTATGTTCTGCTGAGTATGGCAGTGTTTGTGTTGGTCAATCAGTTCTTCAGCAAAAAAACTGCGCTAATCACCTCTCTTGCTGCGCTGTTCTTAACGACTTACCCGCAGCTGATATTCCACTGGGGAGGCAACCCTACCGCATTCAGCTTCTTTTTCGTGGTGCTTGGGATGTCGCTGCTGGTGCGCATCCATGAGCTGCGATTAACAGAAATTGTTCTGTCAGCAGGGTTTCTTGCTGCAGCGCTTCTTACCCACATCAATCCGTTCCTGACATTTTTCTATGTGTATGGAGGATATGCGGCATATCAAGCTGTCAGCAGGCTCATCGCCGGAAAAGGAGTACAACGCATGATTATCAACCTGCTGAGCATCGTAGTTATTGCTGCACTGCTGCTTGTTCCGTATTTCGCCTATTTTGAGCTCGGGCTTTCTGCGGATGAACGCGAGGAGTTCACGCAAAAGTATTTTGACCATACAGTGTTTCCCGCATTCCTGCCACGAGCACTGGAGAACATCCTCATCGGGCCGATACAGGCAGTTGCGTTCACCAGCATCCCTTTTGCGCTGATGGCCGCTCTCGGATGGGTTATGCTCACCTGGCAGCGAAAGCGAATTGTGCTGGATGCTACGATGTTTACACTCCTTGTTTTCCTGATGATTGTAAATGCAAAATACTGGATCCTGCCGTTCTCATTTACGCTGATGACAGATAGGATCAGCCTGTTTTTCATCATCCCGTTTTCCTTCTGCACCGCAGGGCTGGTGGAACAGCTCGTGAAACGGAAGGCATTCTGGATTGCTGTCGGGCTGTATCTCGTGCTGGTGATCGGTTATTTCTCGGCGGTCGACATTAATTATTTTACTTCTCCTTATTATACTGACCGGAGCGCGATCGGCGTTAAGGATGTTGCTGCTCTTGCCGCCTACCAGGCTATTGGCGGGCCTGCTGCATTGTTCATGTTCGGTATGGAGAACGATTCTCTTATCACTGAAGCTGACCTACTGGCATTTGCTTGGATACGGGAGAATACCCTACCTGAAGACATATTCATAAATGATCAGTCAGGAAAATGGATTCCGGTAATGACACACCGCCGCATCCTTATCGTTCATGTGCCTCTCAATTATCATGAAGAGATTCGAGTAGCATACAATCTTACTTCGTTTTACACAAAAGAGTATATAGTAGGAGGGATAACAACGCCACAGTTTAATCTTGAAGAATTCCTTAGCGATATCGCTAATGTTAAATCCCGAGGTATTAAATATGTTTATATTGGCAAGAAATACCTGTTTAGGTATTTGATAGATTCAGCACTCTTTTTGAATAATCCTGATTACGAACTTGTATATAACGGAGAGGGTGTGCGTATCTTCAAGGTACGATGAGCGAGCGATAGATAGTTGAGATCTGTTTAGTGTATGATGCGCCGGTCTGCATAAGTGATAAGACCTGCCTAATTCTCTTTTTCCCTGAAATGAACTGAGTAATTGCAGAGGCAAGCGCACGGGCATTTCCTGGCGGAACAAGTACCCCTGTTCTCTTGGTTACGATTTCAGGAATTCCCCCTATTCTTGATGCAATAATCGGCTTTCCTGCAGCAATTGCCTCCAGGGGAACCCTTCCCAGCGGCTCCGGCCAGAGGGAGGGGAATACGACGAGATCGCAGCGGGCATACTGCTCCGGCATCTGCTCATAAGGAATTTTGCCGATGAAAATGACATTGCCTAATTTAAGGGAAGCGGCAAGCTGCTGAAGAGCTGGTAGATAGGGACCGGTACCTGCAATAATTACTGATATTTTATTTGGTAAAGCGGTATTCTTAAGCTGCGCGACTGCTGCGAGCAATACCTGGAAACCCTTGTATTCTTCTATTCTGCCTGGCGCAAAGATGACATATTCGCCTTTTCTGCGCGGTTTTTGCGGGACACGCCAGTCCGGTGCTGGGTTGTGCACAACCGTTATCTGGTGTGCAGGAATACCGTATGCGACGAGATTCCGCTTGATGAATGCGCTGATGGCGATAAGATGATGGCATGCAGAGAGTGCATGGCGGAGCGCTGCCGGCCGCTTGCGGATGATGGGGAGAAGGAATGGCACTGCCCATGTTGCGTGATGCATGTGGGCGATATTCTTCAACAGGGAAATTTCTTCTTCAGGCATCGGCTGCTGGATGATGTTCCTCTGCTGCCGGAATACTGGAAGCAGGGAGATAAAACGGTAATCCCTGACTGTTGCGATGAGGGGGATGTGGAGTGCTGCTGCTGCCTCCACTGATGCAGGGAGCAGGGAGAGGTCTTGGACATGCACAATGTCGGGGGCAATCTGCTTGAGCATATGAATGAGGCGCGGCAGAAGAAAACGATCACACCAAGAGGTATGCAGCAGGAAGGCGAGCAGTGTTCTCGGTAGGGGGATACGTATCTGATATAGCTGAGATGGCCGCTTTGGAGTAAGAGAAATAATCTCTACCTGGTGCTCTTTCCGCAGGGCGTCAACGAAGAGTTTGGCGCTGATATCCGCCCCCCCGATCTCTTCCCCAAAATAGGCGGAGATGATAGCGACTTTCATATCCCCAGAATCACGATAATGTTTATAAAGATAGCCCTGTTTGTGGGCACATGAAGATACTGCAGATGCCTGCGTATTTTCTGCCAGAGAAAGGGGGGATCGAGCATTGCGTCTATTACCTGGCAGAAGAGTTTCTGCAGGCGGGGAACAGGGTGACGGTGCTCACCTCGGGGAAGCGGAATGAGAGTGAGGATATGGGAGGGATCATGGTGCAGCGCGTTCCCGCATGGAGGGTGATGAAGAGCCCGGTCTCCCTGCAGCTGTTCTTCGCGCTGATGCGGGAGCAGCCTGATGTGGCGCATCTCCATTATCCCCATCCCTTCTGGCTGGAGACCGGGGCTTTGGTATGCCGACTGAAGGGGATTCCGTATGTGGTGCATTGCCATGGCAAGGAGATCGAGATTTCCGGGTGGAAAAATGCCCTTGCCCGCTGCTACAACCGGACGGTGTTCAGCCTGGTATTGCAGGGGAGCGCAGCCATCGTCACCAACACCAGGAAGGTGATACCCCAGAGCAGACTGCTGCAGCAGTACCGGAGAAAGATAACGACGATCCCCCACGGGATCGACCTCCGGCGGTTCGCGCCCGGGAGAAAGGCAGCGCAGCAAGCAAAGACCATCCTGCATGTCGGATCGCTGCGGCGGTATAAAGGGGTGGAGTACATCATTGCGGCATTGCCTGCGGTTCTCGCCAGATACCCGGACACCCGGCTGGTTATCGTCGGGAAAGGGGAGCAAGAGGGCGTATTGCGGAAGCAGGCGGAGCAAATGGGAGTGGCGGGCCACGTGGAGTTCCGCAGATCCGCTGAGCCGGAGGAGCTGCGGGGGATATACGCCCGGGCAGATGCGTTCGTGCTGGCATCCCCCACCATCGAGGAGAGCTTCGGGCTGGTGGCGTTTGAGGCCCTGGCGATGGAGGTCCCCACGATCGTGACGAGCGGGGCCGGGGTCTCGGAGATATTTGAGGATGAAGGGATTCCCCATGTGGTGGCGCCGCGGGATCCTGGCGCGATTGCGCAGAGGGTGATCGAGGTGTTTTCACACAGGCAAAAGAGCTACCGGAATATTTTGGAGAAGTACCAATGGGAGCGGATCGCGCCGCAGTATCTGGCGCTGTATCAGCAGGTGATGCGATGAACCCCATGATGGAGCGGCGGCTGGCGAACAAGGATATGGCTACTGTGGCGCTCAACAAGCTGCTGAACCTTGTCGCGCGCAACTGCATCTCGAACGGCCTGCGGATATTCCTCTACCGGCTGCAGGGGATGCGGATCGGCAATGGGGTGTTTATCGGCATTGACAGCTTCCTGGATGACCAGTTCCCGCACCTGATCACGATCGAGGATCATGTCACGCTTTCATTCCGGGTGAGCATCGCTGCGCACGGACACCACAATAAGGTTGCGGCAGTCCGAATCAGGAAGAACGCGTGGATCGGAACCGGGGCGATCATCCTGCAGGGCGTCGAGGTCGGGGAGGGAAGCATTGTCGCTGCCGGTGCGGTCGTCAATAAGGATGTACTGCCGCATACCCTTGTTGGGGGAGTGCCGGCGAAGCTGATCAAGGAGCTGAGGTGAAAAAATGATCACTATCGTGGACTGCGGCAGCCAGCTGACGCAGAACATCAAGCGCAGGATACAGGAGCAGGAAGTACGTGCGGAGATCGTGCCGCACCGCGCTTCTCTGGATGATATCCTCTCCGGATCCCCCCAGGGGATTATCCAGTCCGGGGGGCAGGCGAGCGTCTATGACGATGGGCCGCCGCTGCCGGATGCGCGGATCTATGCCGCGGGAGTCCCGGTGCTGGGCATCTGCTTCGGGATGCAGGCCATGGCGCATCTCCTCGGCGGAAGGGTGCAGGCTGCAAAGAACCGGGAATATGGAAAAACAAGGATCCATCTGAAGGACAGCCCGCTCTTCACCGGCATCGAGAGCAAGGAGATTACGGTCTGGATGAGCCATGGCGACATCATCGAGCAGGTCCCTCCGGGGTTTGAGGTGATCGCGGTCTCTGAAAACGGGCATCCTGCCGCGATGCAGAAGGGGAATCTCTACGCGGTCCAGTTCCATCCGGAGGTCGACCATACGGAATACGGCAGGCAGATGCTGCAGAATTTCCTTGCGGCCTGCAATGCCCGGCAGGACTGGAGGCAGGGTGATATGGCGGAGAACATCATCGCTGAGGTGCAGCGGCAGGCTGGGGAAAATACCGTCATCGGCGGGGTGAGCGGCGGGGTGGACTCAACAACAATGTCGGTGCTGATGCACCGGGCTATCGGGGAGCGGTACCATGCCCTGTTCATCGACAACGGGCTGCTCCGGATGGAGGAGCGGGAGGAGGTTGCAGGCTATCTCAGCGCCCTGGGGATAAACCTCCATGTGACCGATGCCTCGCCGCGGTTCCTGGAACGGCTTGCCGGGGTCGATGATCCCGACCTCAAGCGGAAGATCATCGGCAACGAGTTCATCGCGGTTTTTGAGGAGGAAGCTGCACGTATCGGGGACATTGGCTATCTTTGCCAGGGGACACTGTATCCTGACGTCATCGAGAGCATCCCGGTGCATGGGGCATCCTCCCGTATCAAGCGGCACCATAATGTTGGGGGACTGCCGGAGCGGATGCGGCTGCAGCTAATCGAGCCCTTCCGCTACCTGTTCAAGGACGAGGTGCGGAAGATTGCGGAGCAGCTGGGCATGCCTGAAGAGATCGTGTGGAGGCATCCCTTTCCCGGGCCCGGGCTGGCGGTGCGGATCAAGGGGGAGGTCACTGCGGAGAAGCTGGCGCTGGTGCGGCAGGCGGACCGGATATTTATCAGCGAGATGCGGCAGCAGGGGTTTTACCGCCAGGTGAGCCAGGCGTTTGCGGCGCTTTCTGCAGACCAGACCGTCGGGGTGATGGGAGACGGCCATACCTACCAGCATGCCTGCGTGCTGCGGGCAGTGGTCACCCGGGACTTCATGACCGCGGATTCGTTCTATTTCCCGCAGGAATTCGAGCAGCGGGTGACGAGCAGGATCGTGAATGAGGTAAAAGGGATCAACCGGGTCTACTGGGACAAGACGCAGAAGCCGCCGGGGACGATTGAGCTGGAGTGATTGTGGCGATATTACGTGTTTTCCCCGCACACCGCCAGGATGGATGCTGCGTGGAGCAGGGCAAGGGGCAGCAGGTTCGCCTTGATCTTTGCCGGGTGATGGGTGATGAAAAAGAGGGCAACAGGAAACACCAGCAGCCACGCCTCGGGCCGGGTGAGGCCTGCGACCAGCAGCAAAAGGGAGACTATGATGATGTTTTTCTTCCCGCCCTGCCAGGTGAGAAGGTAGTACAGGGCAGGGAAGACCAGGCCGATGAGCACGATGATGGAGCCTGCAGTTATGGTCGCCAGGATAAACTCATTGTTGAACAGGAGCAGGAGGGGGGCGAGCAGCGCTGCTTGGGAATGGAGGAGTCCGGCTATTCTGGAGGAGAAGAGCACGATAACCGAGCCGATGATAATATACAGGAAGGTCAGGAGCCAGGGAACCGGGGCGATGAGCGAGAGGAGTATCTGGAAGGGCTTGGGCACGATCATGAATTAGAAGAACTCTGTGGAGAGGAAGCTGCCGTCATGCGAGTAGACGGGCAGGCGGCCCTCGCGCAGCTCCTGGGCGTAGACCGAGTAGGACCAGGTGTCCGGGCTGAGGACAGCGCCGTAATGGAATGCCACCAGCGAGAGGAAGATGACGCTGCCTGCAAAGAGCGCTGCTTCCCCGAGATGTTTTCGCATGGCGGAAGAATGCCGGGACGGTATAAAAAGATTCGTGTCGAGAGGAACAATCTTTATATACCCTCCCCGGTATCTCGCTGACGGGGGTTTATGCGCATTTCCCATCAGCGGCCCACGCCGGCCATCCGGGATGTTGTCTGTGGATTGGTGAGATATATCTCCGGCGGCGGGCAGGAGGATGCGCTGGCAGGGTATCTCCCCCCGGGCAGCCGTCAGTGGGTGTCCTCGGGCAGGCACGGGATCGAGCTGGCGCTGCGGCAGATCCCCCGGAAGCGGGTGCTGCTGCCGGCGTTCACCTGCGAGGTGGTGCTGGATGCGTGCCGGCGGGCAGGGAAGGATATCATATTTGTGGATTCCGGGGTGCTGCTGGACATCCCTGCGTTCCGGAAGGCAGCGGCAAAAAACAAAAGGTCAGCGCTGGTGCTGCCCTATAATTTCGGGTTTCTTCCGGACATGGGCAAAGTGACTGCCATATGCAAAAAGTATGATATCACCCTTGTGGAAGACTGCTGCCAGGCGCTGGGAGCGACGTGGAAGGGGAAGGCTGCGGGCAGCTTTGGAGAGTATGCAGTATATTCTTTCGGCATCAGCAAGAACATCGGATACGCAAACGGGATGGTGGTGGGCGCCAGGCAGATCCCTGAGGGGGGCGGGAAATATCCGCTGCCCCGGGCGATCACTGACCTGCTGCAGGGGCTGCTCAACCCGGTGTTCTTCCATCCTGCAGCGTATCCGATGACTGAGCCGCTGCTCGCCATGAGGCTAGGGCATGAGCATCAGGCGATGCAATACCGGGATTCCGGGCTGGGGAGGGCGATCGTGCTTCAGCAGGCAGGGCGATATGCGGAGATCATGCGCACCAGAAAGGAGAACGCCGCATACTGCCTGAAGGAGCTGAAAGGCATCATTGATTTTGCTGAGCAGGGGCAGGGGGAGCCTGCATGGCTGTACTTTGTGCTGCTGCACCCACATGCAGGAGAGCTCAGGCAGGAATTACGCAGGCGGGGAGTGGATGTCCGCCCGCTGCACAGCTTCCGCGACCTGAGCGGGAAGGGAAAGCTCGCCAAACAGGCAGAGCAGCATCTTGCGTTTTCCCTGTACCGCAGCAGGGGCGAGCTGGAGATTATCGTAAAGCAGATAAAGGAAGCGCTCACTCTGGAGACCCCATGGAGATAATCGAGCTCGGCGAGGGGCAGATGGGGGAATGGCGCAGCTTCCTGGCAGAGCAGCCGCACCTGATCTTCCACACCCCGGAGTACCAGCAGTTCCTGCGCGCGGCATTCCCCAGCACGGAGTTCAAATGCGTCGCTGCCGTGGAGAACGGCATCCAGCTGATCCTGCCGATCGGGCTGATCAGGAGCCAGATGCTCGGCAACAAGGTGATCTCCGCCCCGTTTCTGGAGTATGGCGGGTTCTGCGGGAACCTGGGCCATGTGGAGCAGGTGATTGCCTATCTCCGGGGCAAGTACAGCAAGAAGTACAGCTACCTGGAGATCCGGGATGGGCTGCCCAATGAGGTGCTGGAGAAGCACCTGCAGAAGGTGACGCCGTACCAGAGGTTCGTGCTCAGCCTGCAGGGTGAGGAGCAGAACTGGGAGCTGCTGGACAAGCAGAAGCGGAAGGCGATCAGGAAAGCGGAGAAGCATCTCACGCTGCGCGAGCTCGGCAAGGAGGACATCGACCAGGTCTATCCCCTGTACCTCAGGAACATGAAGCAGTTCGGCAGCCCGCCGTTCGCCCGCGAGTATTTCGTGCAGTTCTTCAGCCGGCCGATGGGAAAGTGCTTCGGCGCGTTCCAGGAGGGAAAGCTCTGCGCGGCGCTCCTCGGATTTACGTATCAGCAGCGCGTCCATATCACCATAGCGGTCGCAGAGAAAAAAAGCCTGGAGCTGCGCCCCAATGATCTGCTCCACTGGGAGTTCATCAGGTGGGGCATCAGGAACAGCTATACAGTCTTTGATTTCGGCAGGGTGCGCGAGGAGAGCGGGCAGTTCCGCTTCAAGCAGGAATTCGGCGGCGAGCTGCAGGAGCTTGCGCACTACTACGACCTCTACCAGCTGAAGCGGATTCCCAAGACCGACCCGAGCAACGGCAAGTACCGATTCGCCATCGAGCTGTGGAAGAAGATGCCGCTGATCATGCAGCGGAAGATCGGTCCGGGGATACGGGAAGGGCTGGGAATTTGATATTGTTATTCTATGCACTCTCATTTTAAGCGTTCTGGTATCTTGCCGCACGCCGCCAGCATGGCAGCAGACGGTCAAAGCTTCGCTTTGCCCTACCGGTCACCCCGTAAGGGACGTCCCCCGACCGGTCTGCGCCATGGCGGCGTGCGGCAGCGAGCATCCCTTAAGCAAGGGCCTGGGAAATGTTTATAAATAAGGTGGTGGTTGTTTCTGCATGGCAGACATCGGTATCCTCTTCGGCCTGCTGGCGATGCTCGGGTGGGGGGTTTCGGATTTTCTTTCCAAGATGGCGGTTCATCGGGTGGGGGTACACCGAACGTTAGTGTATGCGTACACGACTGGCACGCTTATTGCAGTAGGAGCATTTCTTCTTTATCCTAGGTTTTCTTCAATGAGTATCGGCATCGCTTTTATCTTTCTGGTTGAGGCTGCCCTGAACTTTGCAGGGTATCTGTTTTTTTATAAAGGGATGGAGCATGATGACATCTCCCTCTTGAGCCCTATTGTAGCTGCGTATCCACTGATCATTGTGCTGCTTTCATTGATTATCCTTCATGAAAAGATAACCCTGCTTCAGGCGATTGCGATGTTCCTGATCCCGGTAGGATTGATAGCACTCTCAGCGAAGAGTGGATCGCATGGGTTGCGTCGGCGGCGCGGGATTGCGCTTGCGCTGGGCGCTATGCTCATTTTTGGGGTTTCTATCTTCCTGTACGGATATCTCGTGCAGGCAACGAACTGGATACTTGCGCTTGCGGTAGGAAGAGTGCTGGCCTCGCTCATGATTCTTTCTTTTGTTGCCGCAAAGCGCAGCCCACTACGCATACCCCTTTCCGCAACGCCGCTGCTTATCATCACCGGCATCCTGGAGGTCGGCGGAACCATCGGATACAGCATCGGCGTGAGCATCAGCCAGATTTCCCTGATTTCGGTTATTTCTTCAACGTATCCGCTTGTTGTTGTTGCGCTCGCCTGGCTATTTCTTCGTGAGTGGCTGAATACCATCCAGAAACTCGGCGTTTTAGGTGTAATCGCTGGTCTTGTTCTGATATCCCTCTAGGTATTCCCGGCAGCTCACCCACCGGCAATCTGCACGCGCAATCAGCCCGGTGAATATCTGCCACGCCTTCCTGCCCTGGTTCTTGCCGTACATCTTCCTCACCAAAAAGCTGATGTTCCCCGGTATCGGGGTCTCCAGGAACTCACAGGGATGCAGGTAGAAAAGATAGGGGATACGGAATGATTTGGACAGCGGGTAGAGGAGCCGGTAATAGGAGAGCGCTGAGGGCGGCATGCCGAATTTGGTGAGGTTCGGGATGGGCAGCTCCATGATGCCGTTTCCTTTTTTGGCAAGGCTGTCCGGTGATGCGCGGTACGGCCTGAGGGGTGCGGTGACATGGGCATACCTGCCCGGGAAGAATGTGGAGATGGACGAATCATAGCGGAATTTGTGTTTTGCCAGCAGGCGGCCAAGATGGGGGTGGACCATGAAATAGGGGGAGCGGAAGCCGCTGCAGGGGATGCCTAAAGCGGATATCGCCTGCTTTGACCGTATGATCTCCTGCTCCAGTCCTTCCCTGGAGAGCCTGCCCAGGATCCGGTGCGAATAGCTGTGGGAGGCGATCTCGTGCTTTTTCGCTATGGCCTTCACCATGCCCGGATACTGCTCGGCAAGCTCCCCCAGGACAAAAAAGGTGGCATGGATATCGTGCCTGCCGAAGAAATCCAGCAGCCGCGGGACGAGCTTAAGATTCTCCACGCCCTGGGTCTCGAAATCATACTCCAGGTCAACCGTCATGATCCGCTGCATGGTCATTTGCCCTTGCGCTCGTGCTGCTCCGCCAGCGCCATCGCCTTGACCAGGCCTGCCACCTTCCGCTGGTTCCTGCGGACCTGGACATAGAGGTGGAACATGATCCCGCAGACGAATATCAGCCCGGCAATGGTGAAGAGCTGCATGGCACTGATAACACCGACAGCCTCCATCACCACGTTCAGGGTCTGGGGAAAGATGACTGCAAACATGAAGATGACCCAGACCATGCCCCAGACCAGGAAGTCATTGAAGGTGAAGTCCCGCTTCTTGTAATAGAGGAACGCGAGGTATATCATCGCCGCCCCGAAGATCACGCCCACCAGCTGGATGCCGAGCACCATGTCAGTTCAGGAACCTCCATTTCAGCATGCTAAAAAATATCTTGACGCCATCGATGATCGTCGTCCCCTTATAGCGGTCTGCATAGATGGTCTGAATGGGAACATGCGTGCACTTTATATGCCTTCTGCCCGCGTTGGCGAGCATCTCGGTCTCTGCCGCATAGCCGGTGGCGCTCCACTTGATATGCGGGTAGATCGCTGCGCGGAAGGCGCGGAATCCGCTTTGGGTATCCGGGATATCCACCTGGAACAGCTGCCTGAACGCGGCATAGAGGAGGGAATTGCCGATCCGGAATACCACCGGCATGTTCCGATTCAGCTGGCGGGCTCCCACGACCAGGTCATATCCCTTCTCCAGGGCTGCAAGAAGCAGGGGTATCTCCTGCGGGTTGTGCTGGCCGTCGGCATCGATGGTGACGATGATGTCTGCGCTGCGCTGGAGTGCTGCCTCGATGCCGGTCTGGAGGGCAAGCCCCTTGCCCATGTTCACCGGATGGCGGATATAGACGTCCGCTTCCCGCGCCGATTCTCTCGTGGCGTCACTGCTGCCGTCGTCAATGACGATGACCGTATCTACATACTTCCTTACCCCAGGGATGACGCGCTCAATGCGGCCTGCCTCGTTGTATGCAGGGATGACGGCGATCCGTTTCATCTGCCGATCCCCCGGTAGATGATGGACTGCGGAATGCGCTCCCGCGGGAGGCAGTTCCTGCCGTCGATGATGATCCTGATGCGCGGCAGGGAGGAAAGCCTGTCCGGAATGGACTGGAACTCGGCATGTGCAGTCGCGATGAGCAGCACATCTGCCTGCAGGGCATCGTCCAGGGATTGCACGTCAGACCTCTCCGGAAGGAACGGATCGTACACCTTTACCCGGGCATGGAGCTGCCGCAGCTCCCGGATAATCTCCAGTGCAGGGCTTTCCCGCATGTCGTCGATGTTTCCCTTGTAGGCAAGGCCGAGTACTGCGATGTCCACATCCGTGATCTTCTTTCCGAGCTGCTGGAGCGCCTCCTGCAGGCGCCGGATGGTGTAGTGAGGCATGGAGTTGTTGATCTCCCTTGCCAGCTTGAGAAAGCGGTGGTTGAAATTCTCCTTTTGCGCGCGGTCAATCAGGTAATACGGATCAACTGCGATGCAATGCCCGCCCACCCCGCAGCCTGGATAATGGGGAAGGAAGGCAAACGGCTTGGTGGAAGCCCCCCTAATCACCTCCAGGATGTCGATGCCCAGCTTGTCAAAGGACATGGCCAGCTCATTGACAAACGCGATGTTGACGTCACGGAAGGCGTTTTCGATGATCTTCGCCGCCTCCGCCGCCTTGATGGAGCGCAGCGGGGTTATCTGCGCGCTGATGAATGACTGGTAGAAGGCTGCTGCCCGCTGCAGGCCGCCTGCCGTTGTTGCGCCGATCACCCGGTTGATCTTTTCGAGGGGATAGGCGGCGTTTCCCGGATCGACGCGCTCCGGGCAGTGGGCAAGGCAGAAATCTGTTTCTGAAAGCCCGGAGCGCCTGAGGATGGGGAGCACGAACTCCTCGCAGGTGCCCGGGGAGATAGTGGATTCGATAATAACTAACGAGCCCTGCTGCAGGCCTTTGCTGATGGCGGCGCAGCTGGATTCTAGCGGAGCGAGATCCGGCTTGTGGTCACTGGTCACCGGGGTGGGGACGCAGACGATCAGGATGCTGTTCGCCCCGGCTGCCGCGACGCCGTCCGTTGTCCACTGGACGTCCTTTGCGGCGGCAGGAAGGGAACGGGAAATGCGCTCATCCTTGATCGGGGAGATCCCTTTTTTTAAGAGCGCGATCTTCTCCGCATTGGTGTCCACGCCCGTGACTGCGTATCCCTTCTGGCTCAGCAGGATGATGAGCGGCAGCCCGACATATCCTGCGCCGTATACCGCCACTTTTTCCATAGCAGGCGGAATCGCCGGTTCGTTTAAATAGTTTGTTATGACATTCTCCAGGACGATCCCGGCGTACAAGAGAAAGGGATTTAAACAAGCATATACCTAATTTCAGCGATGATATGGCAAGACGCGGTCATGACTGTTGCCAATTCCATCTTTGCACTATCCCTGATCCCGCAGGTATACCATGGCTTCAAAGAAAAAAAGGGGTTCATTAAACCGGCAACCTCTGTGCCGACGTTCATCAGCATCTATGCGGTAGCGTTCTCGTTTTACACCTTATCGCTGTTTTTCTCATCGATCACCGCAGCAATAACCGGGACGCTTTGGCTGATCCTGTTTATCCAAAGGCAGATATATCCCCCGGCTTAGGGGTCATTGGAAAAAGATGACCAGCAGCGCAAGGGCTGCTTCTATGCCGTAGATGGCGTACACGACATCCCGCTCAAACACCCTCTGCTTGCATCTCTTGAGGAACAGGAGAACGGCATGCTCCAGGCCGTATACCTGGCCATAGCGCATCTCCAGCGAGTTGTCCGGGTTCGGCCGGGCAAAGCTCTCCTTCTGCATCAGCCCCCTGAGCTTCAGCAAGAATTCGATGAAGTAGGGGATGAAGAGGATGAGCGCAACCCGCTCCATGTCCGCCAGGATGGCGACGATCGCGATGAGGGCGCCGACCGCATACGTCAGGGAATCGCCGGGAAAGACCCTTGCAGGAAACCTGTTGTACACCAGAAACGCCAGCAGGGAAAACACCATGCAGAGGGCGATGAGGGCCACCCACCCCATGCCGTTCTGCCAGGCGATGTAAGCCAGGGTGGAGAGGATGATGGCCCCCATGCCCGCCTCCAGCCCGTTGTAGCCCGCGAGCATGTTGAAGCCGTTGGAGGCGCCGACGATGCCGATCGGGACGATCAGGAACGGGTAGAGCAGGCCGACGTCCACCGCCCCGATGAGCGGGAGTATCATCTGCGACCTGCCGACATTGATGACCATCATGGGCAGCGCCGCAATCAGGGTGAGGAATGGCTTCTGCCACTGCCGCAGCCCGATCTTCCAGCCGAGCAGGTCATCGATGACGCCGATCAGGGTGATGATGAGTATGGTGGTCAGCGCGGCAAGCAGGGGAAGGGTGATCTCTGTGGAGAGCGAGGAGAAGGTCTGCAGGGCGATGAAATAGAGCACGCCGAAGAGGAAACCGATAATGACCACGATGCCGCCCATCTCCGCGACCTTGGGGCGGTCTGATTTGTGCATATCTTCCCCCACCAGGTTCGCCTTCACCGCACGCCGGATCCAGTAGGGGGTGAGCAGCAGAGTGGCAAGGAAAGATATGGCGATGCTCAGGAGCGCGTACATCAGGGAAGCGCTTGGCGGGCAATTTATATAGTTTATTATTTCCGGAGCAAAGGTTTATATAACGCGAGCGGCTTTGTATCCGTATGGTCTCCCTCGTGGATGCGATTCTTCTCGGCATCGTGCAGGGAGTGACGGAGTGGCTGCCGATATCGAGCAGCGGGCACCTGACGCTGCTGCAGGAGTTCATGGGGATCAAGGTGCCGGTGCTGTTCGATGTGGTGCTGCACATCGGGACACTGCTGGTGGTGCTGCTGGTGTTCCGGAGGGATATCTGGCGGCTGGCCAGGGCAGTGCTGTTCTGGGACTATGGGAAAAACGAACGCCTGCTTGCGCTCTACCTCGTGCTGGGGACCGTCTGCACCGGGCTGATCGGCTATTATTTTTATGACATCCTCATCCCCTTATTCTCCAATGTCCGGGCAGTGGGGATTGCGCTGCTGGCGACCGGGGTGATCCTGCTGTTCAGCATGCGAAGGACACCGGAGCGGGATATCGCATGGAGCGACGCCATTATCGTCGGCATTGCGCAGGGGATCGCGCTCATCCCCGGCATCTCGCGGAGCGGCATCACGATCTCGGCCGGGCTGTTCCGGGGGCTGTCGCCAAAGACGGCTGTCCGCTTCAGCTTCCTGCTGCTCATCCCGGCGAGCATCGGGGCGCTGGCGCTGCAGCTGCAGCGCGAGGCGAGCGCGCCTGCGGATATCATGCCCTATCTTGCGGGAGGGGCTGCGGCAGCCGTCGTGGGATATTTCACGCTGCGCTGGCTGATGAGGATCGTGCAGCAGCAGCGGCTCTGGATGTTCAGCATCTACTGCTTTGTGGTGGGGATGGGAGTGGTGATTGCTTCTTTCGTGTAGGGTGCCGTTGTTTTTGATTTATTATATTTTAGCTGTTTTCCACAAAACCTGAAAGTAATTTCTGTAAGAATCAGCTAATTCCTTGTTTTCCATCAGGATGGCGATTGGGTCCTCCACCCACATGAAGATTGCTATCTTGTCGTCATAAATAAAGGTGGAGCTCAGGTTCTTAAACTCGATATCGAGGAATTTTATAATCTGCAGCTTTTTCCTTGGGACCTTCCCCTTGAATGACCTCGAAGTGACTATCCTCATCCTTATCCTGTTTTTTATCCGGTGAGATTCCCAGATATTGAAATATTCAGGGTAAAACCCCGGAAAGATCCCTGAACCGTAGTCAAGTATCTCTGTTTTTGAAGCCAATGCATCCTTGAGGACTGTCTTTAATCCTAGCCTTCCCTTGAAAACCTGGACATCCTTCTTTACGCCCCCCTTGAAGATGTTTGACAACTCTGACAACTCTCTTTCAGCATTCTTTAACTCTTCTTCCCTCTTTTTTAATAGATTTTTTAACGCTTCTGGGTTCGCAGGATGAAATATCTTCTTGTTTACCTTAATGACGGAAGAAACTAATCCTTTTTTCAGCAGAGATTCCAGAACGTCATAGATGTTCACCCGGTGGACATTTGTTTTCTTTGCGATCTCCGAAACAGAAGCAGGGCCTAGTTTGACTAAGGCGATGTACACCCTTGATTCATTCCTGCTTAAGCCCAGTTTCTCCCATGTTTCTGGTTCCATAAGGTATGGTGACCATGCTGGCTTTATATAGATTATGTTTTTGTTGTATTATGTATACTACAAAATAATAAATAGGCAATCCATACTACTTCGTGATAACAATAGCAAGGTAGATCACCATGGCTTTAAATCACATCATAGAAGTTTGCTGCACGGGGAATAATGGAAGAAGCAAGATAGCTGAAGCAGTAGGCAATGCGTATACCCGTAATATGCGGATTTTCCGGTGGGATCAGGACTATCTCCCTCTGCCAGGTATAGACCTGGAAGATACGATCCGCTTCATTTCCTCAGGCACCAGAGCCGGCCCTGAACATGATGCGCATCTTCCCTATGACAAGGTCGCTTCAATTTTCAGGAGCGCTTCAAGCCACGGGCTGATGAAGCCAGCCAGTCTGGATAAGGATAAATATGAGCATGATCCGGATTACCATGCTGCCATGCAGGAAAGGGCCCACATGGCATTCAGGATACTGCGCCCTATTGAAGCTGCCTTAAGAAACTCTTCGTTATACGATGTCGGCCTTACTTGTGATGAAACAAGGGTGCAGACAACGGCAAGAGGCGATGTTTCCCTTGTCCTGGGTATGGAGCAGAAGCATGTGGATCAGGTAAACGAGATCTATTCTTCAGGGGCAAAAAGACCGTTGATCACCATGGTAACTGAATATGCCGGAGTTGCAGGGGAAATACCGGATGCCATAGGCAATACCGACCCTCATGTTTATGCTGCCATTAGGGGTAGGCTTATTGATCTCATGCCGAAAGTCATTGACCGGTATGCGAAGGAGTTTATAAATCGAAAAGCGCGCACCAGTTATTACAATGTTGACTTTTATGGCAAGTGCCCCCTGCGCAGCGATCTGCCCCCTCATTTTTTTCCAGATTAGATAATGGTTAATATCCCATATTTCAAAGACAAGAGAATAATTATCATAGAGGGGATTGCAGGCAGCGGTAAAAATACTATCCAAGAGCGGATTAAAGACAGGTATAATCAAGAAAAATTTAGAGTATATGATTTCTCAGAAGAAGATCTCCTTTTCTCATGGAAACATTTTTGGATAGAGAATATGGAGATGCACAGGATACGATACTTGCATTCATTGCTCGATTATTGTGAAAAGCTGATTGATGGGCACACAAAGACCGTGATAATATTAAACAGATTCCATATAACTTATGCAATCGTCTCAGAATATCGCAAGGAAGCTAAAAAATTGTATGATAGGTTAGTTGACCGGCTGCGGGGCCTGCCAGTACATATTTTTATCGGCAGATTAGGGTTGGAGAATATCGAAAAGAGAGCAAGCCATTCTGAAAGAAAAGACGAGATATGGAGGATCCATCAGCAGAAGAGAATCAAGCGGTCAAATGTACGTTCATTATCTGAATTGTACAAGAACGAGCAGGAAGCCATTTTTAAGATAGCAGAAAAGCAGGGGATTCCTTATTCGGTTTTTGAGTTTAAGGGATCAAAATGGGTCCTGAAAGACGGCGACCTGGTCGAGGTTGATGCCCGCACCGGCAGAGTAACAAAAATAAAGGGCAGGGGATGACTGCCTTATAGGCCCTGTAGAAAACTTGTTGCGCTCATATCGGAAATCCCGAGATTTCCGCGTACCCGAAAACGTTCGGCGTTTCCCAGGGGTAGCGCCGGTTCGCTCCATGCTGTTGCAAAGTGTAGCATCGCTCACGGGATGGCGCTACCCTATATTCTCTACAGAGCCCCATGAGGGATAGGTTTATATTTGTTAATAACGATGACTGAGTATATGGCCCATAACGAATATGCCCGTATCAAGGAGATTATAACAAAATACCATCTTCAGCCAACTACGCAGAGGAACCTTCCCCTGCTTACCCTGAGCATCATCACCATGGGGTATACCATTCATCTCAAACGGAGATTGGGCTATTCTTACGAAGCGCTTGTATTTATCGGCAGAGAAAATTGGTTCCATTCGATGATGGGCGAGGAAATCCTGAATAACAAGACAAGGGCGTATCTGAAGAAGAAGCGGGGCATTGATGCGCTGCTTGCCTCCCTGATTACGGAGTTTAAGAAAGCGAGAAAGGGCATACTCCTCGTAAAAAAGATACAGGACAAAAAGCAGGCTATTCTGGAGATCCTGGAAAATTATCTCCGGTATATGGCAGTGATCAGCGTGTATAACTGCTTCTGGAGATATATCGGCAACAGGGAGCATGACCAGTTTATTTCTGACAGGATCATACAAAGAATTTCGCATGAGAGAGTCCTGGTGGCGAAATTTTACCCAAAAATTGAGGAGATTATCCGCGCTGTGGTTATTGCCATCGGCAAATCCAGCGGTTTTGACGGAACATTGCTGCAGTATTTGTCTTATCTTGAGTTTGGAGGATGCCTGAGAAAAGGGATAAGTGAAGAGAAAATAAAAGAGCTAAAAAAGAGAAAGGAAAGGTATTTTTATGCATTTGTGGAAAAAAGCGGGAAAGAGTTGATAACAACGGACAAGGCAGTCATCAGCCGGCTCCAAAGGGAGTTTTATGACGTCAACGAAAAAATAACAGAGTTAAGGGGCTTCCCCGCCTATACAGGTTTTGTCGTTGGAAGGGTATTTAATATGACTACATCCCAAGGGCGGCCTTCAGGCGGCTATATCCTTGTTGCGCCGTCAACGCACCCGGATGATATCGGGCTGATAAAAGATGCCGCAGCCATCGTCACCGATGAGGGCGGCATCCTCAGCCATGCTTCAGTGATCTCACGGGAACTGAAGATACCGTGCGTCGTGGGCACGAAGGTGGCCACGAAGGTCCTGAAAGACGGCGACCTGGTCGAGGTTGATGCCCGCACCGGCAGGGTAACAAAACAGATGCATCCCCGCACTCCAGCAGGGAGACTCCGGAGTATTTGAGTGATATTCTTTCTTAGGTTTACGAAAGATCATGTTAAATATCAAAGTACAGGTGGTACTCCCAGGGGTGCGGCCGCAGGCGAACCGCGTCAATCTCATTCGCCCGCTTGTACGCGATCCACGTTTCAATCAGGTCCCTGGTGAAAACGCCGCCTTCCATCAGAAATGCGTGATCCTTTTCCAGGGCATCCATGGCTTCGCCGAGCGAAGAAGGGACGTTGAGGATATTCGCGGCCTCTTCCGGCTTCAGGCTGTACAGGTTCTTGTCCAGCGGGTCTCCGGGGTCCATCTTCTTCCTGATGCCGTCCAATCCCGCCATCAGCATGGCTGAAAATGCCAGATAGGGGTTGCAGGCGGGATCCGGGGTCCGGAATTCAATGCGCTTCGCTTTCTCGCTGGAAGAATACATGGGGATGCGCACGCATGCGCTTCGGTTCCGCTTGGAATAGACCAGGTTGACCGGGGCCTCATAGCCAGGAACGAGCCTCTTGTAGGAGTTGGTCGTCGGCGCAATAAATGCGCAAAGGGCGGGCGCATGCTTCAATAAGCCGCCGATATAGTATTTTGCCGCCTGGCTCAGCTGCGCATAGCCGCTGGCGTCAAAGAACAGGTTCCTGCCGTCTTTCCAGATGCTCTGGTGGACATGCATCCCTGATCCATTGTCGTTGAACAGCGGCTTCGGCATGAAGGTTGCTGTCTTGTTGTGCTTGTGCGCGGTGTTCTTCACGATGTATTTGTAGAGCATAATCTGATCAGCCATCCTGGTCAATGGCCCGAAGCGCATGTCAATCTCACACTGGCCTGCGGTTGCAACCTCGTGATGGTGCGCCTCAATAGCGATGCCGCACCGGATCATCGTGCTCACTATCTCATTCCTGATGTTCTGCAGCGCGTCAAATGGCGGCACCGGGAAATAGCCTTCCTTATGGCGGGGCTTGTAGCCCAGGTTCCCCCCGTTCTCTTCAGCGCCGGAATTCCAGATGCCGTTTTTGGCATCGATGTAATAAAAGCCAGAATGCTCGTTCTGCGCATAGCGGATGCTGTCGAAGATGAAGAATTCCGCTTCCGGGCCCCAATAGCTGACTGAGCCGATGCCGCTTTCCTTCAGGTATTTCTCTGCCTTCTGCGCCACAAATCTGGGGTCGCGGCTGTACATCTCCTGCGTCTCCGGGTCCTTCACATTGCACACCATGCTCAGGGAAGAGGTTGAGAACGGGTCTATCAGCGCCGTTGCCGGGTCAGGGAGCAGCAGCATATCGCTCTCATTAATGTCCTGGAAGCCGCGGATCGAAGAGCCGTCAAACCCCAGGCCATCGCTGAATGTGCTTTCCTCCAGCTCGGTGCTGGGGATGGTGAAGTGATGCCATAAGCCTGGCAAGTCAGTAAATT
>Ga0209542_10003217_pt1 | contig 35135 bp, 43 predicted proteins | sample RifCSPhighO2_01_FD_184028 | JGI IMG/M metagenome (GOLD analysis project Ga0209542, IMG submission 184028) | Soil microbial communities from Rifle, Colorado - Rifle CSP2_plank highO2_0.1 (SPAdes) (version 2) | ecosystem: Environmental > Terrestrial > Deep subsurface > Rock core/Sediment ...
GGCGGTCGCACACTTACGGTCAACGAAGCTAGCCCCATGGAACCCCGCCGCGATTTTCGCGGAGGTGGTGGAGGTGGAGGAGGCGGCGGTGGCTACGGTGGCGGCAGAGGAGGTGGAGGAGGCGGACGTTGGTAATTCCAACTATCGCTGAATTTAGAGAACGGCCCGCCTTTGGCGGGCCGTTCTTCGTTGGTCGATGACTATCCACACAGCCTGCGCGCGTCGACCTCTATATGCGTCATAATACAGTCATGAGATTTCGCATTGGGGCGCTTTTGGGCTGGGGAGTCGTTATCTACGCCGTCATGTTCCTTTTGTGGTCGGCCTTTGTGACATACGGATTCGTCGAGGGGATGGCGCCGCGCATACTCGGTCTCGTCATTCTCGTGGCGCTCGCCATAACCGCCGGTCGTTCGCTGAAGGCCAATTCCTGGCACGATATTATTCCATACTCGATATGCTGGGGCCTCATCATGGCGGTTTTCGATGTCTTCATGAGCGTTCCGTTCGCCGGCTGGCAGATCTTCTCGGATTGGAACGTCTGGTTCGGATATGGCGTGGTGGCCCTTGCCCCCTTGCTCGTGCTATACCCCCGGTTCGGTAACTTCTCCTTACCTTCTCGCGGCGTGTGAACGATTCAGCTATCCACGCGCATCGTTTTCTGCTCCGCACGGGGCTCTCGCTCGCACATGTTTTCGCTTGGATATTCGTATTCGAATATTTTTTCTTTCTTTCCGGCAACATGGGTCGCGCGCTCGCCGGGAGCGCTATCCTGTATGCGCTTGCACAGCTCGTGACGATGGTCGCAACGCCCATCTCCGCGATGCATCTCCGCAGGGGCACGAAACACTCCATCATATGGGGCGTAGCTTTCGCCGCTGGCTCCTTTATTTTTTTGGGAGGTACGCTCGCGGGATACTTTAGCAGTCCTCCTCTGTGGGGCGTCGTCGCGTTCGCCGTTCTCTTCGGTGCATACCGGGCGCTCTACTGGGTGCCGTACCAGCTCACGCTTGCCGAGGCTAAGCCCCACCTCCACATGCGCGCGTATCTCGAGGCGCTCATCGCACTCATGCCGCTCTTCGCGGGGCTGACGCTGGTCTCGGTGCGGTTCGGCCACTTGAAGGTCCTTTTCGGAGCGGCGGCTATCGTCATGCTTTCCGCGCTGCCGGCGCTTTTTCTGAACGACACTCGAGAACGATTTTCGTGGCCGCTTGCGTACGCTTTTTCTCAATTGTGGCAGAGAAAGAATCACGGGCTCGTATTGCAGTCTCTGCTCGAAGGGTTCCAGGGGGCGGCGCTCTTTTTGGTATGGCCGCTCGCTGTTTTTTTCATTCTCGGCTGGTCCTACTTTGGGCTCGGGCTCGTATTCAGCCTCACGCTGCTTTTCATACTCCTTTTCAGAAGGATATATGCGAAAGTGATGAATTCGCTAGAGTTGAAAAATTCCTCAACAGTGCACGTGGTCATCGCCGTTTCGGGCTGGGTCGCCCGGTTCGCGGCTGGCACACCACTAGGCATCATCGTTGCCGATGTATATGCGCACACCACCGCGCCTCAACACAGCACGCACGCCGACCCGTTCACATTCGAACAAGCGAGTGACAGGGGGGCTTTTCTCGACGAGTACACCGCGCTCAAAGAAATGGGGCTCGCACTGGGCCGCATCATGCTATGCGTAACGGTGTTCTTCCTGGCGTTCGCGTTCACTCTTCCCGTCGTACTTTCGATCGCGCTCGGCATAGCCGCCGCCGCTTCGGGGCTCTCAACGGTCATCGCCCGGCGAGCCGCCGCGCCGACGTACTAGCGCTAGCAGAGACGTCGAGTACGCAGAGAGATGAGCAAAAAGCCGTTGCGGTACGTCCTAGAAAGTCATTCGTGAGATTCTTTTGCGCGCCTTTCTTCTTCTTTCCGGAGCTGCTCCTGTAGGCCCGGCACTTTCTGCTCCCCTTTAAGAGCGCTCAATATCGGTTCTATGAGCTCCGCGCGCTTGTCTTTTGCGATGTTCTCGCTTTCGAGGACAATATCTATCAATTGGTGCATCGGGATGTCTCGATAGGTTTGGCCCTGCGCATGTTCAAATACTCGGCACACGCCATTCACGACTTTGCCGACGATGTCATTTCGCAAGATCTCGGATGCGTTCTCCGGACCCTTTTCCGGAGCGGCTTCGAGCGGATTACTCTTGGGACGCTCTCTCGGGATCTCGCTCATGGTCAGGAAAAAAGGGAAGCGACGACCACTTTGACGTCATTCCCATCGGCGCGGCCGGCGAATTCTTTCATAACGGCGCCGGTGAGTTTCCCCGCCTTCGCCAAGGCTTCGGCGGGCAGGCCGGCTTCTATACCGAGTTCCTGCATTTTCTGACGAGCGACTTTCTCTATTTCTTCAGGACCGGCCATTTGCGGGAGATATTCTTCGATTATTTTGAGTTCCTTGGATTCCTTTTCGGCGAGTTCCGCGCGACCGCCTTTCTCATACACCTCGGCTGCCTCCTTTCTCTGCTTCGCCAAGCGCTTGAGGACGGTCACTGCGTCCTTGTCGTCGAGCTCTTCGGTCGGCTTTTTGCCTTTCGCGACAAGTTCATTGGTGAATGCCGCGAGTGCTCCGCGCAGAGTCTGCACGCGCAGGTCGTCCCTTGCCTTCATCGCCGTTGTCATGTCGGTACGTATCTTCGCGGTCAACATATCGGGCAGTATAACAGAGTCCCGCCTCCTGGAAGGTGGCGGGACTGCGGGGGTGGTCATACGTCCTCCCCGACTTGTTTGCATTCCAGCTGGAATGAGAAGAACGCATAACCCCCGTGTGACTTAAGCTGGTCCTTAATGTGCGCAATCACCCGCTGGGTGTATTTTTCAGCTGCTTGACTGCATTCAATCTTGCTTGCAAATGTGCTGGGTCCCCCATACAGAGGCGGGGGCGTCGGCTCCGTCAGGAAACCCATGAACACAAACATCATTACGGTTCCAAGTGTGAACATTGGTCGTACCTCCCGACGAGAAGATACATCAAAAAGCTGACTCCGACAAAGTGGGTTGTGATACTATGGCAGTGATGGAATTCCTTACTCTTGGCCTTCTTGTCGCGGTTCTTGCACTCCTCACATACCTGCTTTGGACAAGAAACCAGGCCCCTAAGGACGCGCAGAGTCTCGTGTTGCTCCAAAATCAGCTTCAGGAGCTCTCCCGCTCGCTTGAGGGCAAGCTCGGAGAGGGAACGAGCCGCATGTTCGAGAGTATGCGCACGCAGTTCGGCGAATCACAGCGACTTGCTTCCGACATCCGCGACCTGGTTTCCAAGCAACTCACCGAGGTCGCGCGGGAGCAAACCAAGACCAACGAGTCCACGACTCGATTCATGGTCATCGCAGACCAGCTCGCGAATCTAGAAAAAGTTCTCAAACACCAGAAACAGCGGGGCAATCTCGGCGAGGCGTCTCTCGAACTCATCCTCTCCAATATTCTTCCGCCCGGCACCTTCAAAATGCAGTACGAATTTCCCGGTGGCGAGACGGTGGACGCCGTCATCGAAACCAAGGAGGGCGTCATTCCGATAGATGCGAAGTTCTCGCTCGATAATTACCAGCGGCTTGTGAACGCGATAGACGATACGCAGCGCGAGGAACTTGAAAAGCAGTTCAAGAACGACTTGAAGCTACGCATCGATGAGACCTCGAAATACGTGCGGCCGAAAGATGGCACGTTGCCCTTCGCCTTTATGTACATTCCCGCCGAAGCTATTTATTACGACCTCCTCATCAACGAGGTCGGCTCGGTAAAGGTGAATACGCGCAATCTTATCGACTACGCATACAACGAAAAGAAAGTTATCATTGTTTCGCCGACCACCTTCGCTGCGTATCTGCAGTCTGTTCTCTATGGTTTCAAGGCGTTCAAGATAGAGGAAACGGCGAAAGACATCGCGAAGAACGTCGAAGCCCTCGGTCGCCACTTGAATGCGTATCAGGATTACTACAAGAAGTTGGGTAATTCTCTTTCGACAACGGTCAATCACTTCAACTCCGGCTCGAAGGAGCTTGGGAAAATAGACAAAGACGTACTCCGTATCACTGGAGCTTCACCCGACCTCGACTCGCCACTCCTCGAAAAGCCGACTCTCTCTCCCGACGACGAGTAGAGCGAGCTCGCGTCATGTCGGCGCGAGCCCGTAGCCTTCATATCCACCCAGCCCATACCGCGATTCCGTAGATAATCGCGATTCCGATGAGCCCCCCGATGAGCGTCCACTTGCCAGCGAACAACTCATCCTCGTGACTTTCTACTATGTTCATAGCGCGTTCTCCGCGCCCCAGCCACGTACAAGTATGTTCCACATGCACGCAAGCGCAAGTGTATGTGTGGCTCTTTGCACGAAGGGTGGACATGGGTTATAGTGCGCGGACTTTATGGCCAAGATAGCTATCATCGAAACGGGCGGGAAGCAGTACGTCGTCACACAGGACAGCGTTTTGAGCGTCGAAAAGCTCGACGGCATTACCGAAAAAGGTGCGAAGGTCACCTTCGACAAAGTGCTTCTCACTGACGATGGCTCCGAGACCAAAGTCGGCGCTCCGTACTTGGACGGCGCCAAAGTTTCCGCCGAGCTCATTGAAGCGGGCCGCGACGACAAGGTGACCGTCATCCGTTATCGCCAAAAGAGCCGCCACTTCGTGAAGCGCGGCCACCGCCAACCGTACACAAAAGTTCGCATCACGGCCCTGCCGTAAGCGAACATGAGCGAGTACTTCAAGAGACCGGATGAAGTAGAGTTTTTACGGCCCAAAAAATCTCCGGAACCTGTCCCCGAGGGGAAGGTTGAGGAGGCGTATAAACTGCCGGGCTTATTCGACTCCGTCAAACTCGAAAGCAAAACCGTTGGTGATACCTTTTTCAGATTTCCCTCGTCCGAGGATGTTGCCCTCTGGCATTCCAGAATACCTGCAAACGTTCTGGAGATGAAGGATGCAAAAGCAGGAACTGACCATAAGCGGGGCGTCGTGAACATCATCGAATGGATCGATAAGGGCGTTGCTGCTCTTGAGGAGGCCCAAAAACTTATTCCCAAAGAGCAGTTATTAAAAGATATTTTGCCTGAATACGATACGACAGCCGTTACGCGCGCTGTAGAGGAAGCGCGCCATTCTTTTAAAAACGCCCAGATAATTTCCGAACAGTTGGGTAAGCGCTATTATCCGCATCTTTACGATAAAAGCCTGGGTAGTCTGATCTCGAATCCATTCAAGAACCAGGAAGGTGAGCCCGCTATTTTGACCGCCGAGAGTCCAGACATCAAAATGTTGGAAGGGCAGCTGCAGGAGTATGTATCCGAACTGCCGAAGGACGTTTTTGATGTTGAGCAGAACGACAAGCACAGAGAGAAACTTAGACTGCAGCGCAGGATTATAGAGCTAGCTAAGCACATTAAGATTAAGTGCGACGTAGAAGAGCCTCGAGGATTTGAAACGATCAAGGTGCCAGGTGATGTTCCGGAATACTACAGTGGGCCCCTTCGAGTAACTTTTACCATCGAGGAGGACGGCCACAACCGGATCGTCGAGACCACAGGCACGTTTTCGTACATAAACAAAAACCGTCCGAAGATCCAAACCGCGGAGCGATCGACAACGGCGACGATCGAGAAACCGGACTACGTCATCAAACCTGGATTGAGCGACCAGACTTGGTGGGAAGGAGATGGCTCCGAAGATGCAAGGCTCAAGAATATACTAGCCTTGGGTGTCTTTGTAGAAGCGGTGAAGCAAGACGGCTCAACAATCCACGTTCCCTAGGAGCTTCCTAGCGTCTGCCTTCAAGCGCGCTTTTGATAGTTTCAGGGTCGGCATATTCAAGCTCGCTACCGGTCGAAAGGCCCCGCCCCAGCGCCGTAATCGTCAATGATGGGTTTCGTAAACCCATCATTTCTTCGCGGATGCGGACTGCGGTCGCATCGCCTTCGGGGTTCGCCGGGAAAGCGAGGATGACTTCCTTCAATCCGCTTTTGATGCGGGCCGGAGCGGAGTCGAGCAGTTGTTTGATGCGAAGTCCGCTCGCTTTTTCGGATGCGAGCGAGATGGTGCCGCCGAGAACGAAATAGTGCCCATGGTAAGTGCCGCTCCTTTCGAGGGCTGCGAGATCGGCATCGGAGGCAACGACGGCAAGAAGGGAAACGTCGCGGTTCTTGTTCGAACATATGCCGCATGTCTTTCCTTTTTCGGAATGGAAGCGCATGCACTCGACGCATTGATGCACGCTCGCGGAGAGCGCCTGCACGGCCTCCGCAAGCTCGCGACGCATGGAAGCGGGGGAGCGCAAGAGGAATTGGACGAAACGTCCGGCTTGCCTGGGGCCTATGCCCGGAAATTTCTCAAAAAGAGAAGTGAGCGTTTCGATCGGGTCGTTCATAGTCGTTTAAAATATGGACACGGCGCGTCCATATTTAAAATGGGGCTGTCTCGCTCTCAACTTCCGTTTCGGGTGTGAAGTCGCCAAAATCACTCTTGTCTATGGAGCGGAACGTCGTCTTTTCCTCGTCGAAGAAGAGTTCGATCTTCCCCGTCGGCCCATTCCTGTGTTTTTCTATCAGTATTTCGGCGACGCCGGGTCTGTCGGAATTCTCGCTCATCTTGTCTTCTCTATGGATGAACATGACGACGTCCGAGTCTTGTTCGAGCGAGCCCGAATCGCGCAGGTCGGAAAGGCGGGGACGGCCGCGCCTCTGTTCCACCGCGCGCGAGAGCTGGGAAAGGGCGAGTACGGGAACGTCGAGCTCACGTGCCATCGCCTTGAGGGAGCGCGATATCTCCGTCACCTGCTGGACCATGGAATCGGTCGCTCTCGCGTGTATCGGCGTGATGAGCTGGAGGTAGTCGATGATGACGAGCCCCAGACCTTTTTCCATCTTGAGTCGCCGCGCGACGGAGCGCATGGAGAGAACCGTCGAGGAAGGTTTATCGTCGATGTAGATCGGGGCCTCTGCAAGCACGCCCATGCCTTCCTGCAGTCGGGCGAACTCGTCCTCTTTCTTTATCTTCCCCGTGCGCAAACGCCATGCGTTGACCCCCGCCTGCGCGGCGAGCATACGGTCGACGAGCTGTTGGGAACTCATTTCGAGAGAGAAAACGCCCACCGACGTGCCGTGCTTCGTCGCCGACTGCCGCGCGATGTCGAGCGCGAGCGCCGTCTTGCCCATCGAGGGGCGCGCGGCAAGAAGGATAAGATCCGACTTCTGAAGACCGGCAAGCAGGTTATCGAGTTGGGGATAGCCCGTCGGTACGCCGCGCAATGTGTTTTCGTGCTTCTGCAAATGCTCAAGGCGTTCCCATGCTTCGGCCAGTTCTTCTTTAATCGAACTGAACGAGCGGAGCATCGGCGCTTGCGAAACGCTGAAGATGGCCGACTGCGCTTCGTCGAGGACCGTTTCGATATCACGCTCCTCTGCAAATCCGAGTTCGTTTATCTTTGCGGCGGCATCGATAAGACTGCGCAGTACGAATTTCGTCTGCACCAATTCTGCGTAGTGGCGAGCGCTTCCCGGCGAGGCGGCGGCGCCGACAAGTTCGGACAAGTAGGCGGCGCCGCCGACTTCTTGGAGCTGTTTGCGCTCTTTCAATTTTCCGGAAACGGTCACCACGTCGATGGGCTCGCCTTTCCCGTGCAAGGCGAGCATGACGTCGAAGACCGTCCGGTGGCGGCCGGCGTAGAACGAAGCAACGCCGACCACATCGGCGACTTCGTACATCGCGCTCTGATTCAGCATCAGGGCGCCGAGCAAGGCGCGTTCTGTTTCTGTGTCTTGCGGCGGAACGCGCGGCGGAGAACTCATGTGCGCATCCTAGCACGGGAGCCATTTCCTATTTATCGACCGTCGCAACGAAAGTTGTTCTCTTTGTGTGGACAAGTGGCTTTCTTGACTCATGGCACTGCATTTGATACAACGTATGCCACACCCGCGCAGATAGTCAAATACTACCTAAAAAATGCTTATTTCTAGCGAATAATATGATCTCGTTTGCACCAAAATCGGTGACGAAGGACCTGCTTGCAGGTCTTCCGGAGCGCTCTCGAAAGGTTCTTACTGACAGGTATGGACTGTCTCCTAAGGGCGATAGCCGAACGCTTGATGCTATTGGGAAGGAATACGGCATAACTCGTGAGCGGATACGCCAAATAGAGAATCACGGTATCACGACCATCAAAGAGTCTGATACATACAGCACCAAGGCGGAGGCTCTGGAAGACCTTAAAAAGGCCATACACACACTTGGTGGAGTTGTTGCCGAGGAGCTCATCCTTAAGCACGTACCGAAAAACGAGACAGACCGCAATCATGTCCTGTTCCTCCTCACCATCGGGCATCATTTTAACGACCGCAGGGAAGATGCGAATTTCAAGGCCCGCTGGCACGTAGACGAACAGCTCGCGGAAGCCGTGGAGCGCGCACTCACCAATCTATATGAATCGATAGAAGCAAACCGGCTAACTCCTGAAGAGGAATTTGTTGAACAGTTCGTAAAGCATCTGAAGCAGGAGGGAATTAAGAACCGTCCGCCGGAAGTGTTGGTGCGCTGGCTCTCCATCTCCAAGCGTATCGGAAAGAATCCTCTCGGAGAGTGGGGACGCATGGATTCCCCTCATGTGCGCATCAAGAACACCCGCGACTTCGCGTACCTCACGCTGAAGCGGCACGGTTCTCCGATGCACTTCCAAGAGGTGGCAAAGGGCATTCAGAAGCTTTTTACCCGCGAAGCGCATCCAGCGACGACCCACAACGAGCTTATCAAGGACGGTCGCTTCGTACTCGTTGGACGCGGACTTTACGCACTCAAGGAGTGGGGATACGAGCCCGGTGTCGTGCGCGACGTCATTCGAGGAGTTCTCGCGCAGGGCGGCATGCTGACACGGGAGGAAATAATCGAGCGCGTGAAGCGCGAGAGGTATGTGAAAGACGCGACTATCGCAGTCAACCTTCAGAATCCCATGTTCATCCGCCTTCCCGACGGTAAATACTCGCTCGCGAGCAAGTAGGCTGTTCTTCTCTATACAGCAAACCGTTGTCGGTTTCGAGCTCCTCGGCTCGGCAATGCGAAAGCGCTCTTTCGCACTGCTCTCGCTGTACGTCGCTCGTAGTTAACAGGTACCGCCGGAAACGAGGGTAATTTTGCGTTGTAAATGGTAAAATTCCGCCATGGCATTTCAAATTCCGGGCGTAGGTGAAGAACAGGAGAGGTCGTCACAGCAATGGGGTGTCGGGTCGCATGTGTTCCGCGGGATCGTTTCCGAGATAGTCTCTCTTGATTTTCAGGTATTTATTGAGGGAACGGTCGGCAACCTTTTGGGTATCTCGCGCGGCCTCTTTCTCGCATCGATATTTTTGGGCCTCTTGGGCGTGTTGTGGTATCTGATACCGAACCTCCCGCTCTTCGCCTTCGCGTGGATAGTAGGAACCATGCCGATCTGGGTACCCGTCGCGGCGGTGGCCGGCGGCTGGAAAGCCTGGGTGTGGTACGTGCAATCCAACTTCTTATCGAATAGAACGCCCTTGCTCCTCGAGGTGAAGATGCCGCGCGAGCTCATGAAATCTCCGCGCGGTATGGAAGTCGCGCTTTCATTGCTGTGGGTCTACCACGGTGAGACGACCTTCTTCCACCGCAAATGGCTCGGCCAGGTGCGCCCGATCTTTTCTTTCGAAATGGCGTCTTTCGGCGGCGACGTACATTTTTACATCTGGTTGTGGAAAGAATGGCGACCGGTCATCGAGGCGGCGATATATGCGCAGTACCCGGAAGTCGAACTTGTGGAGGTTGAAGATTATGCATCGAAATATATTTATGACCCAGGCGAGCACAAGGTGTATGCCACCGACTTCCGATACGAACCTCGCAACGACGCCTATCCGATAAAGACGTACGTTGAATTCGAGATAGACAAAGACCCGAAGGAGGAATACAAGGTCGACCCGCTTGCACAGATAGTAGAGCGTTTGAGTACGCTTGGGCCAAAAGAGCAGATATGGCTTCAGATAGTCATCACCATGGACATGGAGGTGCGGCGAAAGCCCGGCGGCAAGTTCTGGGAATTGGAAGGGCGGTACACTGGTCTCGTGAAAGCCGAAATAGACAAGATCCGTAAGGACCTTGTCGGGGATCCGAATGACCCAAAAGACAGGTGGAAGTCATTCTCTCGCGTACAGATGTATCGCATCAACGAACAGATACGTACCATGGAACGCAACATGAGCAAACATCCGTACCACGTCGGCATCCGCGGTGTCTTCATCTCCGACGAGGAAAATTTCACGGGCAGAGGCTGGAACAGCATGCGCTGGATCTGGACCCCTATGGGGAACCCGCAATATCTGAACCAGCTGCGCCCGCGCCGCTGGCACACGCCGTTCGACTATCCGTACCAGGACGTCTGGGACTTGCGATGGAACCTGCACGCGAGGCGCTTTTTCGACTGTTACCGCAGGCGCGCGCATTTTTATGCACCATTCACGCTGCCGGACAACCTGATGTCGACCGAGGTCATCGCCACGCTATGGCACCCGATATCGACCGCCATCAAGTCGCCGGGCGTCGAACGCATCCCTGCCAAGAAAGCGCAACCGCCTCCAAATCTCCCAAAATAAAAGATGGACCCTTCACGCAGATCGCTTGAGGCTCTTTTCGAAGTGGGCAACCGCCTTCTTACCGAAGTGGCGGCGGAGTGGCAAAAGCACACGAATCGCCGTACGATACTGACGATAATTTTCGCCGGCGTTATCACCACGACCGCATACATCACCGTCATCCAGGCACCGGACAATTTTCCGGTGAACGAGCTCGTGACTGTTGCCTCCGGGGCGACGCTCTCCGAGGCCGCCACCTCTTTAGAGGGGGCCGGCGTCGTTCGTTCGGCATTCACTCTGGAACTCATTATGCGCTTCACCGGACACGAGCGGGATGTGCATGCGGGCGATTATCTTTTCAGGCAACCGGAAAACATCTTTACAGTTGCGAAGGTAGTCGCGCTCGGCCGCTATGGACTTGAACCGATGCGCATCCGCGTGCCGGAGGGCGCGACGACCAAAGAGATGGCGGCTATTTTCGGCGGAAACTTGCCGCGTTTCGATACAGAACGGTTCCTCTCGGAAGCACAGCAATACGAAGGGTTCCTTTTTCCGGACACCTACTTCTTTCTGCCCAATGCGACCGACGAGCTCGTGCTTACATCGCTTCGCCAGAGTTTCGACGAGCATATAAAGCTAATTTCAAAAGATATCGTCGCATTCGGCAGGCCGCTTAAGGACATCGTTATCATGGCATCGCTCCTCGAGCGGGAGGCGAGACTCATGGAAGACCGGCGAAAGATAGCTGGCGTTCTATGGAACCGTCTCGACCGCGGAATGCTTCTACAGGTCGACGCCGCTTTTCTCTACACGCTTGGCAAGGGCACCTTTGCCCTGACGACGAGTGACTTGAAAAGCGACGACCCGTACAATACCTATGTGAATAAGGGCTTGCCGCCCGGCGCCATCGGTTCTCCCTCGATGGATTCGCTTCTCGCGGCGGTGACGCCGGTAAAACACGACTACCTTTTCTACCTGGCCGACAGGAACCACATAACGTATTACGCGAAAACGTACGAGGAGCATCTCAAGAATAAGAGAAAGTATCTGGGCACGTGACGAGCCGGCAGCCAGTAGCCAGCAGCTCGCAGCGAGCCGCGCTTGATTCTTCTGGCTACAAGCTACAAGCTACAAGCTTATGGCTGTTGTTTTTGTTGGGCTTTCCGGCGGGGTCGATTCCGCCGTGTCGGCAGCGCTCTTGAAGGAGCAGGGCTATGAGGTGGTCGGATGCTTCATCAAAATTTGGCAGCCGGAATTTATAGAGTGCTCGTGGCGAGAAGACCGGCTCGACGCGATGCGTGTCGCCGCCTCTCTCGGCATATCCTTTCGCGAAATAGATCTCTCCAACGAGTACAAGAAAGAAGTCGTCGACGGTATGGTGGCCGATTACGCGCGCGGCGTTACGCCGAACCCCGACGTGCTGTGCAATACTTCGATAAAATTCGGCCACTTCATGAAATGGGCCCTTGCCGAAGGGGCCGACTACATCGCGACCGGTCACTACGCTCGAATACTGTCGGGAGATCGTAACTCCCGACATCTCCTACGTGGCGTGGATAGAAATAAAGACCAGTCGTACTTTCTGTGGCAGCTTGGGCAAGAAGAATTATCGCGTACGATATTTCCGATAGGGGAACTGACGAAACACGAAGTTCGCGCTCTCGCAAGGAGATTTGGACTGCCGAATTCGGATAAGCCCGACAGCCAGGGACTATGTTTCGTGGGTGATGTTTCCATGGAGGAATTCCTTGCGCGCTTCATCCCTCTCAAACCGGGGCCCGTCGAGGGCGTGAGCGGCAAAAGAATAGGGGAACATCAAGGAGCGGCCCTATACACCATCGGACAGAGGCATGGATTCTCTGTAAGCGGAAGCAGTTCGACTCACTCACACTATGTTGTTTCTGCGGATACCAAAGATAATACGGTCGTAGTTTCCGAAGATCGCGCGGACTGTGAGCGGAAAGAGGCGAGCCTCGCGAACATTCACTGGATAGGTGACGTGCCGAAACTCCCTTTCGCCTGCGCTATACAGGCTCGATATCGGGAAACTCCGGTCGTGGCGAGGGTACAAAAGGAGAATGGTGGCATAGTAGTTCGAACCGCGGAACCCCATATTTTTTCTCCCGGACAATCGCTCGTACTCTTCCAAGGAGACACTTGTTTCGGCGGAGGCATCATTGCCGGCGCAAACATGCGTTAGAATACGAAGGATGCCGCACAGTGTTCTCATCACAAAGGCGGACGGCGAGCAGGAACCGTTCGACCCGGCGAAGCTTGAGCAATCTCTGGAACACTCGGGCGCTTCTTCGACTGCCCGTGCGCGTATCGCGTCCCACATTCTACAGGAACTCCGGCCGGGAATGACGACCGAGGAGATATACCGTCGCGCGTTCGATATGCTCCGACGAGACGAGCCGCATCCCGTCGCCGCCCGCTATTCGGTGAAGCGCGCGCTTTTCGAGCTCGGGCCTTCCGGGTTTCCCTTTGAGCAATTCATAGCAGAGGTACTGCGCGCGCACGGCTGGAATACACGGACAGGTGTGGCGCTCACCGGCCGCTGCGCCCCGCATGAAGTTGATGTTCTTGCTGAAAAGGCCGGTAAGCGCATCGGCATCGAGGCAAAATTCCACAATGAACCGGGAGGAAAGACTGACATCAAGGACGCTCTGTATGTGAAAGCGCGATACGACGACCTGCGCAACACCCCCGACCCTTCTTCACGGGTCGACGAGGGCTGGCTTGTGACGAATACGAGTTTTACGAGGAACGCCATACGGTACGCACAGTGTTCGAACCTGACGCTCATCGGATGGGATTACCCGCGCACTCGCAACCTTATGACCATGATAGAGGAGGCGCACGTGCATCCTTTGACCTGCCTTACCACTCTTTCGGAGGGCGAAAAGCATCGCCTGCTCGACAGCAAGATAGTTCTTTGCAAACACGTTTCCGCGCCCCACGTGCTTGAGGAGTATGGCGTGAAGCCTTCGCGAATTCCACAGGTCTTGCAAGAAGCGACACAGCTCTGCGGTATCTAGGCATATACTTAAGGCATGCTTACGCCCGCCGACTTTGTAGACCCGAACATCATAATTTTCTTGAAGCTTTTCCTTGCGATGCTTCTCGGCGGGATTATCGGCACCGAGCGTGCAGTTCTTGCCAAGCAAGCAGCAGGTACGCGCACCTTTGGACTCGTGGCGCTCGGCTCATGTCTTTTTGTCATCATTGGAAGTCATGTTGACGCGGCGTACATCGGCATTCTCACGTTCGATCCGCTCCGCGTCGCGGCGGCGGTCATCATGGGCCTCGGTTTTCTCGCCGGCGGCCTCATCATTTTTCGCGGCGACTCGCTCCACGGCGTCACGACGGCAGCAGGCCTTTGGATAGCGACGGGTCTCGGTATGGCGGTGGGTTTTGGCATGTATACCGTTGCGATATTCTCGACGCTCCTTACCCTCCTCATGTTCACCGGCATGTGGTACGTGGAGAACCGTTTCAAGCACTGGTTCGAGGATATCGAGCACGATATCAACCATAGGCCACTATAAGTGGAATGTTATACTGGCCGGGATGAGCCAGTACTACAAGCCAGAAAGGAATCCGAACTGGAATTACGGAGGAGACAGGTTCCGCCTCTCGCGCTCGAAGATAGCGCTTTTTTTGGACTGCCCGCGATGTTTTTACATAGACAATAAGCTCGGCACAGCGCGGCCGCCGGGCTTTCCTTTTGCCCTCAACAGCGCGGTGGATGCGCTCCTCAAAAAAGAGTTCGACATCCATCGCGCGGGTGGCACGGCGCACCCTCTCATGAAGCAGTACGGGGTCGACGCCGTACCATTTGCCCACAAAAATATCGACACTTGGCGAGAAGTTTTCAAGGGCGTCGAGACAAAGCATGAGAAGACCGGCTTCACCGTTTCCGGCGCAGTCGACGACATCTGGGTTGATCCCAAAGAGGAGCTCATCGTCGTTGATTACAAATCGACCAGCAAGGACGAGAAAATTGAGGCGTTGGATAAAGAGTGGCAGGACGGATACAAGCGCCAGATGGAGATATACCAATGGCTCCTTCGGCAGAACGGCTTCAAGGTCTCCGACACCGGATACTTTGTCTACGCGAACGCAGGGAAAGACAAAAAAGCTTTCGACGGAGTACTGGAATTTGAGGTGACGCTCATTCCTTACACGGGAGATGCCTCGTGGATAGATAAGGCGCTCTTGGACATAAAACAATGTCTCGACGGCGCGAGTTTGCCGGACGCGAACCCTGAATGCGATTACTGCAAATATCGCGAGGTGGTCGGCAAGAAACTAATGGCGTTCGCGGGAAAAACAAAAAAATCCGGAGGGCAAAGCTCGCTCGGCATTTAACCCATGAAGACGTTCGCCGACAAAGTGCGCGATATTGTCCGCAAAATCCCAAAAGGGAAGTCGATGACGTACAAAGAGGTCGCCGCACGGGCGGGTAACCCAAAAGCTGCGCGGGCGGTCGGCGCCATCATGCGAACGAATTACGACAAAACTATTCCGTGCCATCGCGTCGTCCGCTCCGACGGCACTTTCGGCGGCTACAATCGTGGCGGCGCTATCGCAAAGAAGAATCTGCTTATGAGCGAGGGAGCGCTTCGGTAGATGAGTATGAAATTCAAGAAAATACCGCGCACAGAACTGAAAGTATCGGAGATATGCCTCGGTTCGATGAACTGGGGACAGCAGAACACGGAGGCGGAGGGGCACGAGCAGTTGGACTACGCCCTCTCGCAGGGTATTAACTTCATCGACACTGCGGAAGTGTATCCCGTTCCTCCCGAACTGGAGAAAAAAGGGCTTACCGAGAAATACATAGGTGCGTGGCTTGAGAAGCGCGGGAAGCGCGATGACCTCGTGCTCGCAAGCAAGGTTGCCGGCCCGTGGGCCTACATGAAGAGCCCGAACCGAAAGAACGTCCGTATCGCGATAGAGGGAAGTTTATCGCGCCTTAAGACCGATTATCTCGATCTTTATCAGGTGCATTGGCCTGCACGCGAGACGAATTTTTTTGGAGTGCGTGGAGTAGAAAATCTTGGCAATGACGACGTGCCTATCGAAGAGACACTCGATGCGCTGAGCGAAGAGGTCATCAAACCCGGAAAGGCCCGCTACATCGGCGTTTCGAACGAAACGCCGTGGGGATTGCACGAATACTTGCGACTTGCCAGCGAGAAGAAACTGCCACATATCGTCTCGACACAGAATCAGTATTCACTCATCAATCGCACGTTCGAGATAGGGCTATCCGAAATGGTCATGCGTGAAGAAATTGCAATGCTGTCGTATTCGCCGCTCTCTTTCGGCGTGCTTTCGGGAAAGTACTTGGATGGCGCGCGCCCTGCGGGCGCGCGCTTCACGCTCTGGGACAGAAGTAGTGACCGCTACAATGCGCCGGAGGCGCAGGAGACCATCGGCCTCTACGCAGACCTTGCAAAGAAGAACGGCCTCACTCCCGCACAGATGGCAATTGCTTTTGTGAAGTCGCGCCCATTTGTAACGTCCACCCTCGTCGGCGCGACATCGCTCGAACAGCTGAAAGCAGACATCGCCACCGCCGATATCACGCTTTCACGAGACGTCCTCGACGGTATCGCAAAAATCTACAAGGAACACCCCGACCCACACGCGTAGGGCAGAAAATTTTCCAATACCCAAGAAATGATTTAGAAGTTGGTGCTACAATTCGCGAGTGACGAAAGATTTTGACGGTTGGAACAAAGTGAAAAAGGAAACACACGCGGAACTTCCGCGGCTCTACACGGTGCGCGAGATTTGGTGGTGCAGACTAGGCACGAATGTGGGTTCAGAGCAGGATGGTAGTGGCCAATTGTTTCTTCGTCCTGTAATTATCATCCGTTCGTTTGGGCCGCATACATGCGTTGTTTTGCCGTTAACAACCTCTCCGCAGAAGCATCCGTTGCGTATCCCGGTGGGAGCGATCCAAGGACAGAGCGCATCGGCAATTCTCTCTCAAATGCGCATAATCGATACGCGACGTTTGGTAGAAAAAGTTGGGTTCCTCGATAAGAAAATCTTTGTGGTATTGAAAAAGGCCGCCAAAGATCTATTTTGACGGCCCTTCTCTGTTCTCCCCCCTTGCGAGGGGTGAGGCCGAAGCCACTTGTACGGACAATAGTACGGTTATCCACATGAAAAGCAAGTGAACGTCGTGGACAACCCCTAACCCCTCCGCAAGGATCTTCAGGTGTTTGGCTCAAATACAGGCTCTATGCTAAGATGGCTTTTATGAACACAGTAAAAAGTGGCAGGTATCGCTGGATGATTTTCAAGGACGGCGACTCTTGGGTCGGCGTTGCGCTTGAATTCAATATCGTTATCACTGGTAAAGACCCGCGGGTTGTTGAGATCGAACTGCAAGAAGCTGTACTGGGATATCTCGAAGCCGCAAAGAAACTAAAGGGTTTCCGCACTGCTCAAGTAAATTCAATTCTGAACCAAATAGCGGACAATGAGTACGAGAAAAGATGGGTACAAGCTACACAAACCTCTTCAGCCCCGAGGAAGGGCGGAGTTCTGTCTCCTCTTTCCGGCATTTACAAGGCGGGTGTTTCAAGCCTCGCAGTTGCGTAATGACACGAGGAAAATCAAATTGGACATTTCGAGACGTTGAGAAGTTCCTTAGGTCAAAGGGATTCGTACTCGACCATGTGCGCGGAAGCCATCATTACTTCCGCGGTTTCGTCGAGGGACATCTGCAAATGACTCACGTGCAATTCCATGGCTCCGATTCTATTCACCCGAAAACTCTCGGTTCCATCATCAAGCAGTCCGGCATATCCGAGAACGAATGGTCAGAGTAGAGAATAGAACCCTTCCGCAAGGATTTTCAACTACTCAAGACCGTATGACCTTGCCCGATGCCACTATTCCAGGAGTTCCATATATGGAACTGCGGAGGATCTTTCTAAAAGAGTGGACAAAGGCAGAGGGAAGTATCCCTAAATGACCCTCAAGGATTTGAGAGTGTTTCGGGTCGTGCTAAAACTCGCGAATTATCTTCAAAACAAAATAGAGTATTGCTCCGAATGTCGCGTAAGAAACAAAAAGCCGCAAAAGGTTATCTGATACCGAAGCTGATTTATCCCAATAGAAACGCTCTTCGATTTCCTTATGGGTTTCTTTGCTGAATAAAGCCATGTTTAGTGATTAGTATTTCTAATATCTTCTTTTATCGCCTCAAGTCTCCACCATGTCGATAGTGTGTTCCATGTGATGAGACAGGTAAATAAAACAGCAAAAATCCACCACGCACAAGCAGGCTTCCAGTCGTTCCAGACAACTACAATGATTACCAGCGTCATTGCAAAAAGAACAATAAAGTTGAGCGCAAACATATCCCACGCTTTCAATATCTGTTTCTGCGTAAACTCCTTCTCTGTCGCGATAAGACGCCAGTATGCGAGTTCTTTCTTCGGCTCTGGAGTTAGACGAAAGAAATTTATACTGGCATACGCGAAAGTCGAGAAGATGAACCCGACCGCAAATATGCCAACTACTCCGGAAAGAACAACTAGAACAGGATCGTCTTTTGACAACTGAAGCAGTTCAACAGCTCCATTGCTATTAGCGGCATAAAGCCAAAGGAATGCAACTAACGGAGGGAGTGTGAATTTGTATTCGAAAATCTTTGGCATATAGCAGTCAAGTCTCTAGAAACTTAAGAAGATGTTGAGGTTGGATGTGCGGGCCGATGATGGCGAGGTTGAGTTTGTCCGTTCGTAGCAGGTCGCTGGCGACGCGCGCAACGTCTGCGGCGGTGACGGCATCAACGCCTTTTAGGATTTCCTCGAGCGAGCGGACGCGGCCGAGGTTTATCATCGAGGTCGCCGCGTGGCCGGCTATCTCGTCGCTGGTTTCAAGCGAGAGGGTCGTGGTGCCCTTGATATACGATTTCGCCTTTTCAAGCTCCACATTCGATACCTTCTGCTTCTTTATTTTCTTAAACTCCGCGAGAATGGTCTCGACTGTTTTTTCCAATTTTCCGTGCTCGACGCCTGCCTGCACCGCAAGGTAGCCGGTGTCGGGGTATCGCTCTATCCACGCATGGATGGAGTAGGCCAATCCGCGCTTCTCGCGCACTTCGAGAAAAAGTCGGCTCGACATGCCGCCGCCAAGGATGGTCGTGAGTACGGCGAGGGCGAACTCGTCTTTATGCACGTACGGATACGCTGGTATACCGATAATGAAATGCGTCTGGTCGGTCTTCTTTTCCTTTATCGCGATGCGCGGGCTCTCTTGCGTAGAAACGTAGGGAATATGTGTCGGGGCGGCGATCGGCTTGAGACGCCCGAAATCCTTTTTTATCTTTGCCAGTACTTTGGCCTCGGAAAATGCGCCCGCCACACAAACGACGGTGTTGCCGGGAGTGTAGTTGCGTTTCAAATACGTGGCGAATTCCGTGCGCGTAAAACGGAGTATGTTTTCTTTCGGACCGAGAATGGTTCGGCCAAGCGGATGCTCCTTGCCGAACATGAGCTCGTCGAACACGTTGTCCACGGTGCGCATCGGCATGTCTTCGTACATATCTATCTCTTGGATAATCGCGCCGCGCTCTTTCGTTATCTCTTTCTCCGGAAGTTTGGAGTTGAGAAAGATGTCGCTTATCACGTCGAGTGCGGTATCGAGGTAGCGACTGGAGACCTTGGCATAGTAGGCGGTGCGCTCTTTGGCGGTGAATGCGTTGTAGACGCTTCCGACGGCGTCCAGTTCCTCGCTGATAGCCTTCGCGCTCGGCCGCCTTCTAGTGCCCTTGAAGAACATGTGCTCGAGAAAGTGTGCGAGCCCGTTCTCATGCTGGTTCTCGTATCGCGAACCGGTGCCGCTCATCACGATGACCGTCGCGGTCTTGTTCTCCGGCATCGGCGCGAGAATGACCCGCAAGCCGTTTTGGAGCGTGTGTATGTGGTAGTGCATTTCCGCGCATAGTATCGCTTGGGGAGCAAGACGACAATAGACAGCAACAAATGTCGCCATATTTGGAAAGCAATGCTATAACTTCATGATATGAACATCGCGGAGATACGAACAAAATACCTCGAATTTTTCGAGAAGCGCGAGCACTCCGTCATACCTTCGGCGCCTCTGGTGCCACACAACGATCCGACTACACTCTTTACAGGTAGCGGCATGCAACCGCTCATACAGAACCTCCTCGGCAAAGAACACCCGGCGGGCAACCGGCTCACCGACTCGCAGAAATGTTTCCGCTCGGAAGATATTGAGGAAGTGGGGGACAACAGGCACACGACCTTTTTCGAGATGCTCGGCAACTGGTCGCTCGGCGACTATTTCAAAGAAAAGCAGTTACCGTGGTTTTTCGAGTTTCTTACAGACGAAATAGGGCTCGACCCCTCGAAGCTGTACGTGACGGCCTTCATAGGCGACGAGAAGAACAACATCCCTCGCGACACCGAATCGGCGGATATCTGGAAACGACTTTTTGCCGTGAAAGGGATAGATGCGCAAGAGGTCGTTATCGGTTCGGAATCCGACGGCTACAGAAAAGGCATGGGTAGTGGACGCATCTTTTATTACGACGCGAAGAAAAATTGGTGGAGCCGCGCAGGTGTTCCCGAAAACATGCCGAGTGGGGAGCCGGGCGGACCTGATTCCGAAGTGTTCTATGATTTTGGCCTGCCTCACGACTCGAAATTCGGGCTTGAATGCCATCCCAACTGCGATTGCGGCCGCTTCCTTGAAATAGGGAATTCCGTTTTCATGCAGTACATAAAGAAAGAGGATGGGTCGTTCGCTCTCCTTCCGAAACAAAATGTCGACTTTGGCGGCGGGCTGGAGCGCATCGCGGCGGCTTCGGAGGGAAATTCGGATGTTTTCTCGATAGATGCATTCCGCGACATCATAGGTCTACTCATACATTTCTCTGGCAAGGCATACGACGACAGCCGCTACATGCGCTCCTTCCGGATAATCGCCGACCATGTGCGCGCCGCCACCTTCATGATGGGCGACGGCGTAACCCCCTCAAACACCGAGCGCGGCTACGTACTCCGTCGGCTTATCCGCCGCGCGGCACAGCATGCGATGAAGCTCTCGGTCGGTGATAAAGACAAAGAAGACAGTATGCTCGTGCGCGCTGCCATAATGACGATTGAGAAGTACAAAGACTCGTATCAAGAACTCGAGGGCGAGGAGGCGTATCGCACGATAACCGACACGATATGGGATGAGGAAAAACAATTCGCTCACACGCTTGACCGCGGCATGCGAGAGTTCGAGCGAGTCGCCGCGACGGGCCATATTGATGCGAACGAGGCATACACGCTTTTCACTACGCACGGTTTTCCCTTTGAGATGACGCTCGAGCTCGCCAAAGAACGCAACATCGATATTGACGAAGAGGGCTTCAAGCGTGAGATGAAGAAGCACCAAGACATCTCGCGAGCGGGAAGCGAACAAAAGTTCAAGGGGGGCCTTGCCGATACATCAGAAAAGACCACACGCCTTCACACGGCGCACCACCTTTTGCTCAAAGCGCTCCAGATAGTGCTCGGCGAGCACGTGAAGCAGCGCGGTTCCAACATCACACAGGAACGTTTGCGCATCGACTTCTCGCACGGAGAAAAGATGACGAAGGAACAGCTCGCCGAAGTGGAGCGCATCGTGAACGAGAAGATCAAAGACGCGCTTCCAGTGACTCATTCAACGATTCCGAAAGAGAAGGCCGAAAAAATCGGCGCACAGCATGAGTTCGGCGCGAAGTATCCCGACATGGTTTCCGTATACTCGGTCGGACCAAACGGAGCATCCGCCGAGGAACCTCAATTCGACAAAGCGTTCTCCATTGAATTCTGCGGCGGTCCGCACGTGACGAACACGAGCGAGCTGAATGGGGTATTCAAGATACAGAAAGAGGAGGCCGTTGCCGCAGGTATCCGACGCATCAAGGCGATCCTTCAGTAGGCAAGATCAGAATGGTAGAACTTCGTAAGTCCACTGGACTTACGAAGTCTGCTCTAAAACGCGTTATACTGTTCGGGATGTTCCGCCTCGTGGGGAAACAGCGCGGAAAGACTGTAGCCGTTGCCGATATCGGCAGTGGGAGTGTTGGTGTTGCGATATTGGCGACGAGCGCTAAGGGGCCGGCGAATGTTATTGTTGCCGAACACGCAATACTACCGCTCGAAGAGCGAACGCCGGAGGCCAACCTTTCCGGCATTCTTGGAAAATTGGATGAGGGTGCGCAAAAGGCGCTCGCCGGATACGCAGCAATGTCGGGCGCGCGCGCTGCGCATGTTTCCCACGCCTATGCCGTTGTCCGCGCTCCCTGGACGCGCTCGAAAACAATGCGCGTGGAACATGCCTTCGAGACGGACACACGCATCGAAAAATCGATGATATTAGCTCTTGCAAAGCAAGCACTCGAAGAAGACAAAGACCTCGACCACACGAAAATATTCGAGGCGAGCGTTGTAAGGGTCGAGCTCAATGGCTACCCGACGGCAAAGCCCGAAGGGAAACATGCCAGGCACATCGCGGTCTCGGTCCTTTTGAGCGAAAGTGCCGGATCGGTCCGCTCCGGCGTCGCGGAAACGCTTTCCCGCGTCTTCGCGTGCCCTCCGCCGACTCTCCGTTCCGGCACGCGCGCACTCCTTACCGTACTGAAAGAGAACGACGTTCTCAAAAAGTATTGCTTCGTCGTCGACATGGGAGCGCAGGCAACAAGCCTGGTGACCGTCAGGAAAGATGTCGCGACCGATATCGTGCACGTACCGGAGGGAAGTCATACCATCCTCAAGCGCATAGCCGGAGACAAGATGCCCGAAGAAACTCTCACGATGATGCGAATGCTCGCGCACGGGGAGTGCGAGAAGGATGCATGCGATGCGATAATGCAGGCGCTCGCGCGCGCCGAGGCCGACTTGGTGCGCATATTCGGCGAGGCCATGGCCAACATGGCCGCTTCGCGAAGGTTGCCGAATGATCTTCTTCTTTTTGCGCCGGCCGATATGGCCGATTGGCTCGTGCAGTTCTTCTCGCGTATCGACTTTGCGCAGTTCACGATAACCACTCGTCCGTTCTCTCCACGAGTGGAGTCCGGAAAGGGACTCACCGGCTCCCTTACATTCGCAAACGATGTCCGTCTCGATTCCGACCTCTCCATCGCAAGCGCACTTGTCAACATTGATGGGATATGAGTTTGGGTGTGGTGGTATACTGACCTGATAATCGTATGGCCAAAGATTATTTTCAGGACATCATGCCGCCGAATTCTTCCGAGGCGCCGCGGCAGGCACCTCCTGCACCCGCCGCGCCAAGCTATTCAGCACCGACTCCGAGCGAAGCTTCTCCCTCTCCCTCTCCCTCTCCTTCGCCCGCTTTCAGCGCCGACCTTCCGGAAAAAACTATCCGCAACATCCAGGTTTCTCCCTCGGCAAGGACAAAATCCCGCATTGGGCTCGACCTGCGTGAGCCGATGCCGACCGGAACGGGTGGTAAATTCGGGCGCATCTGGCTGTGGGGAGGGGTCGCGCTCGCTCTGCTCACCCTCGGCGCGATGGCCCTCGTAGCACTCCGTCCCACGAGCGTGACCGTTGTTCCGCGTTCCCAAAATGTTCTTTTCGACGAAACCGCCATGTTCACCGCGTATCCGGCCGCTACTGCTGCGACGGGCACGTTGAGCTACGCCTTGGAGACCGTTACGCTGGAAGATTCGGAGATCGTGCCCGCAAAAGGAGTCGAACAAGTGGAGGAAAGGGCGAGCGGCACCATTACCGTGTACAACGAATATTCGACGCAACCCGTAAAACTCCTCAAAGACACGCGGTTCCAGACGCCCGAGGGTCTTATCTATAAAGTTCCCGCAGAGATCCTCGTCCCGGGAAAAAAGGGCACGACACCCGGAGCGATCGATGTGACGGTTTTTGCGGAGAAAGGTGGGGACAAATACAACGTCGGCCCCGTGTCGCGCTTTACGCTTCCGGGTCTTAAGTCGTCGCCGAAGATGTACTCCTCGGTCTATGCGCGCTCGACCGCCGCGTTCTCCGGCGGATTCATCGGAGAAAGACCGGCGGCCTCCAAAGTAGACGTCGATGCTGCGCGCGCAAAGATCCGCGACCGTCTCCAGGCGCAGATACTTGAAACGGTGCGTGCAAAGAATTCCGAGACGACGCTCGCGTTCGTCGACCTTGCATACATCGCCTTTGAGACTCTTCCGCAGACCGCCGAGGCAGGCGGCGGCGCGCGCGTGCACGAACGAGCCCGTGTGGAGCTACCTGTCTTTTCTGCCGACAGCTTCGCGCGTACCGTCGCGGAGAGCGTCTCGGCCGATGTCGAGAACAGCAGTGTGATGCTGAAAGGCGCTGACGCTTTGACGGCGCAGTTGCGCTCTTCAGCTGCCGCAAGCGCCCTTGCTCCCATACAATTCGCGCTCAAGGGTTCCGTCCTGCTCGTATGGAGAGTGGACGCAAGCGAACTGACGCAGGCACTCGCCGGGCGCGATGAGGCGGCGTTCCAGGCAATTATCGAGGGCTTTCCCGGTATTGAAGAAGCGCACGCGCGCATCGAGCCCTTCTGGAAGAATTCGTTCCCGGCGGATCCTGCCGCCATCAAAGTGAAAATAAGTGACCCCAAGCCTTCCGCCTGAATACGTCGAATTGACGTAGTCTTCGAGAACTGCTACTATTCTGCGCGCACGTTATGCAAGAGCCAGAGGTTGTTGATGGAGTTGTCGATGAGGCGCTCCCCAATACCCTTTTTCGCGTAAAGCTGGGGAATGGCGAGGTTATCCTCGCCTATCTCGCAGGGAAGATGCGGCTCCACAGGATAAAGGTGCTCGTGGGAGACAAGGTCAGTTTACAGCTCGACCCCTACGGTGGTCGCGCCCGAATAATCAGGCGCATGTAGGTCCGTATGAAAGTAAAAGCTTCCGTAAAAAAAATATGCTCACATTGCCGCTCCATGAGACGCCGTGGACGCCTTTGGGTCGTGTGCACGAATCCGCGACATAAGCAGCGACAAGGCTAATTTCATACTATGCCCGGTAGTGTAATGTGCCTTAGGCTCACACAACGTATGAAAACAAATAACGAATATTTCCAAAGTGCAATAAGTGAGAGTTCGTCGCTCACGCCGCGGCAGCCATGCATGCAGGCCTGCCGCAAAGGCACATTCTACTAACCGGGTATGCGCGTAGCCGGAATAACAATACCCGAAGGTAAGCGACTGGAGATAGCTCTTACCGCCGTGTACGGCGTAGGACGTCCGCGCGCACATCAAACTCTCCGAGCGCTCGGCATCGATCCGGGCAAACGCAGCAATGACCTCACTCCCAAAGAGGAAACGGCGCTCCGCGAAGCGATAGAGAAATTCAAGATCGAAGGAGAGTTGCGCCGCGAGATAAGCGGGAACATCCGGCGACTCAAGGATATCAAGGCGCACCGCGGAGTGAGGCACGCGAAGAAGCTTCCGGTGCGTGGCCAGCGCACGAAAACGAATTCGCGCACCGTCCGCGGCAACGTCAGAAAGACAATGACTTCCGGCAGACGTAAGCTGGAGAAAACATAGGCCATGCCCGGTAGGACAATTTCGAATCGTCTTGAATGAAATATCACCAACGTATGTCAACAAATATCACCAAAACAATATCGCAATCTGTTCGCAGGTGTAACTGCGACTTGAATAATTCGAAATTGTACTAACCGGGTATGGGAAAGAAACGCATCATCAGAAAATCGGGAGGCACCGTCGACCAGGGGCTTAAGGCGCGTTCGCTGTCCCGCGTGTCCAAGAAAAACGTCCTCTCCGGTACGCTGCACATCCATGCTACCTACAACAATACGAAGGTACTGCTCACCGACAAGGAGGGCAACGCGGTCGCGTGGTCGTCTTCGGGAGCGCTTGGCTTTTCAGGGGCGAAAAAGGGGACCCCTTTCGCCGCCGCGAAAGTCGGAGAACTGGTCGGCGATAAAGCAGCGCTCATGGGAGTTAAAGATGTGGATGTCGTCATACGCGGCGTTGGTGCAGGACGCGAGTCTGCTCTGCGCGGATTCGCCGGAAAAGGCATCGAGGTCACTCGTATCGCCGACGAAACACCAGTGCCTCATAACGGCCCGCGTCCGCCAAAACCAAGAAGGGTATAGATACAAAGTCAAAAGTACAAAGTACAAAAATTCATTATGTTACCTATAAAATCGAAATACAAAATAGCGAAACGCCTCGGCGCGAGTATTTTCGAGCAAACACAGACCCAGAAGTTCGCGCTTTCAGAGGCACGCTCCAAGAAAATTCGCCGCGGCGGGCGTGGCGGTTCGGATTACGGACGCCAGCTTCTTGAAAAGCAGCGCGTGCGCTTTACGTATGGCATCTCTGAAAGACAACTATCGAATTATGCAAAAGAGGCGTACAAGGCCCCCGACCCGTCGACGACCCTGCACCGCTCGCTCGAAATGCGTCTCGACAGCGTTGCGTACCGTGCCGCCCTCGCCTCGACTCGTCGCGCAGCGCGCCAGATGGCTTCTCACGGGCACCTTCTCGTCAACGGAAAGCGCACGACCACTCCCTCATATCGGTTGCAAAAGGGCGACTCCATCTCTGTGCGAGAGGGGAGTCGGAGGAGCCCGCTTTTTGGACAGCTTACCGAAGAGGGTCGGGAGGCTTCACGAAATGCTCCGAAGTGGCTCACGTGCGACATGGGCGCCATGAAAGTCGATGTCGTGGGAGAGCCGGTGTACACGCCGGGAGAGACAGCACTCGATTACCCGACGGTGTTCGAGTTTTACAGCAGGTAATGTTTTGTGTATAATGGCCGCCGTTTTTTCGTATTTCGTGTTCAATTACCAATAGGTCCGAAAATGAACATATATGTCTGATTACCATATAGCGCTTCCGTCTAAACCCCGTGTCGTTACCGAGACGGAGCGAGCGGGTACGTATGAAATTGACGGCTTGTATCCCGGGTATGGATACACGCTCGGAAATTCCTTGCGACGCATCATACTTTCCTCGCTTCCGGGAGCTGCGATAACACACGTGAAGATACCGGGTGTCGCGCACGAGTTCTCGACCATCGAGGGCGTCAAGGAAGACGTGGTTACCCTGCTTCTCAACATACGGAAAGTCCGCCTCAAGATCGCGACCGACGAGCCGCAGACCATCACGCTCTCCATAAAAGGTCCGAAGGTCGTAACGGCCGAAGATCTGAAAGTGCCGGGACAAGTCGAGGTACTGAATCCCGAATGCCACATCGCTGAGATAACAGGCAAGGCATCGCTCGAATTGGAGATAAAGGCCGAGCGAGGACTTGGATACATCCCGAAAGAGGCGCACCAGAAGGAGCGTGTCGACATCGGCTCTATAGCGCTCGACGCCATTTTTTCTCCTATCCGCCGCGTGAATTACGAAGTCGAGAACATGCGTGTGGGCGATCGGACCGACTTCAATCGTCTGCGCATCCTTATTGAGACCGACGGAACCATGGAGCCGCGTGCGGCGCTTGAGCGCTCGATAGAAACGATGATCCACCAGCTCAAGGCGGTCGTCGGATTCAAAGAAGAGGAGAGTGCGCAGATCGGTACCGCCGAGACGTCTCACGCCCCGTCCCGCGAGGACAAGGGCGCTGTGGATTCAGAAATGCTCAAGACGCGCATAACGGAAATGAATCTTCCGCAGCGTGTTGAAGATGCGCTCGACGAAGCGTCCATACGTACCGTCGGCGGCTTGGTACGCAAGCGCGAAGACGATCTTCTTTCGATAGAAGGCTTGGGGCAGAAGGGTCTGCAGGACATCAAGCGCGCACTTTCTAATCTCGGACTGACGTTAAGACAGTAAATAGAGACCAGTGAACAGTATGATCAAACAAATAGACATCAAGATGCATTCTCCTGTTTACTGTTCACTTTTCACTATTTGCTAATTCTATGAGGCACCACGACCGCAACAAGAAATTGGGCCGCGTAAAGCGACAACGAACCGCGCTCATCAAAGGCCTGGCGCGCTCGCTGGTCCTCTCGGAGGGCATTGTCACCACGGAGGCGAAGGCGAAAGCTCTGCGCCCTTTTGTGGAGCGCCTCATCACGACGGGAAAGAAAGGAACGCTCGCGAGCCGGCGCCGTCTCTCCCAAGAACTTGGCGGATCGCATGAGACTGAAAAGAAAATGCTGGAACTCGCCCTTCGGTACACAAAGCGCTCGGGCGGCTACACGCGCATCATTCGTCTCGGACGAGTCGGGAAGCGCGTGGGCGAGATGGCCCGCATAGAACTCGTGCAATAACTATATGAAAGCAACCGACTACACTATCGACGCGGCAGGGAAGTCATTGGGCAGGATCGCCTCTGAAGCCGCGAAGGCACTGATGGGTAAGACGACTCCCGATTACACGCCGCACATTTTTTCGAACGTGCACGTGAAGATAGTGAACGCCGCCAAACTCTCGATGCGAGACAAGAAGCGCACTGCGAAGACCTATCAGACGTACTCGGGGTACCCGGGCGGTCGTAAGTTGGAGGGCTTTTCCAATCTCTCAAAAAGACGCGGGGCAGGAGAGCCGATACGAAGGGCGGTCAGGCGCATGCTTCCTCGCAATTCATTTTTGAAACCACGCCTGAAGAACCTCGAAATAACGGATTAAATATGCCCGTCACACGAAATGGCATTACACGCGTTGAGGCATCGTCAATGAATCGTTATATGACGATGATTGAAAATTATCAGATAGTTCGGAAGGGCTCGTGTCAGAAACGATGCCATTTCGTGTGAACGGGTATGAGCGCAAAAACACAAAGATACACGGAGGCGGTCGGGCGGCGGAAGACCGCGACGGCTCGCGTGCGCATTTCAGAAGCGAAGAGTTCCTCCATGACAGTAAACGGCAAGACGGCGGAACAATATTTCCCGCTGCTCGGAATGGTGAAGACGGCTTTTTCGCCGCTCCAGGCACTCGGCGCTACGTACTCCGTTTCGGCAAAGGTGCAAGGCGGCGGTCACAAAGCACAAGCAGAAGCGATACGAATGGGTCTCTCTCGCGCGATGGTAGAACTCGTCCCCGAACAGCGTAAAGATCTGAAAGTGCGCGGCTTCCTCAAACGCGACCCTCGCGCCAAAGAACGCAAAAAGTTCGGTCTCAAGGCGGCACGTAGAGCGCCTCAATGGAGCAAACGTTAAAAAAAGGAGGTCGAAAAAAGCCCCACTCAAGGGGCTTTTTTCAAAAGCAGGCATCTCCGTAATAAAGTTACCAACGTCATGCCGTGAAAACCATCCGCTTGATGCTTGTTGACAATTTTGCAACTTAGGCGAACTATTCGCTTGTACGCAACGTGAAATGGAGGAAAATATGCCGTTCGTACGGAAGAGCGCCGAGGGTTGGGTAATCGCCCAACCTCCGGGACAAGCCTCACCTAGTGAGGCGGCCGACTATCTCGCGGCAGTGCGCCGCGAGCTTAAGCAAGCCATCGGGCACACGCCAATCACGACCCGTCACCGGGTCGACATGGAGGGCGGGAACCGCGGTGGCTACTTCGCCGATGAAAATCTCGCACTCAATGAACTCCTGTGGGAAGTCATTGATTCGGTGCGGAATTGGAAGGCGAAAAACGCGGCACCCGGTGCAGCCTGAAACCGTGGTGCCGAGAAAGAAGCAGGCTTGGGACTCGGGATGGTTCCGGGTGCAGAAGCCCGGAACCTCCTTCCTCCTCATATCCTGCAGTTCCTTGATGTCAACACAAACTTGAAGGAGATTGGCCCATGGGGCGCCCTAAACGACCGGTCAGGGCGCTGGTCCTGACCTCAATCCGCGATGTGGGTGTGTGCGATCTCAACGGCTGCACGGTGCCCACTGCGTGCGGCCCCCGGTATATGGAGGGCATCATCGAGCGGTCCGTGAAAGAATCGAGGCCGGGCGGCGCGCTCGACGGCTTGCTGGAGATCGCCGGTATCGTCACCGACGATCTGCCCAAAAATCTTGAGGGCTCGACGTACCCGCTTGTACCAACGACAGGCAAGCAATGGGTACATCCCTGCGACCTTGAGGACCGACACGGCAATTGCGTCGCGAAGCTCACGACGCATATTCCGTCAGAGTTCCGTCGCATCCCGAATCGCGATGCCGACGTAAAGCGTGAAGCGAAGCGTGCGTTCGAAATGCAGGTTCTAGAGCACATGAAGGCGGTCGGTGCGGACATCATCGTGTCCGACCACTACATGGCTAAGATCGAGTACCTCATCGGGGAGTTCGGGCTTTACGGCAGGGTACTCAATGTTCACCCCGCCGTCACGGACAAGCGGCACGAGTGCTGCTTTCGCGGCCCAACTCCCACCGCCGACGCCATCGCCAAGGCTAAGACAGGCGCGCATACACAGACGGGTGCGACGTTGCACCTCATCAACGAAGAGTTCGATGACGGCCTCGTCATCGAGTCGGTGTGGCCAACGCCAGTGTTTCCGACGGATACCCCGCAAGAGCTGCGGTGGCGGAACTACCAGATGGCAAAGCTGCCTGTCTTCACGCGAGGCATGCAGTACTACGTTACGGAGATGTTCGGCAATCTCTGATCGGGCTTATACAGGGGGTTGCGACCATGTTGCAATCCCTTGTTTTTTTTACGAGCGCGAATACAGTGAAGCGATGCATTCCGCCGCCGAAATCCTTTCCGCGATCGAGAGGGAGACGGACGTGGCGCCGCTTCTCCCAGCCACATACATTGAAACGCCACCGCACAGATTCGACTTTTCCAAAGACAATCCCGACATCCAAGCAGTAGATGTGATGAGCGCCGATCCGCTCAACGCATACGTTCGCGATACGCTCCGCAAAGTCGGGCGTTCATGGGGACTTGGCGGGTACGGCGAAGACCGTTTGTTTTACCGCTCAAGCGAACTTTTCAGAAAGGAGAAAGAGTACCGTACCGTCCATCTGGGCATAGACATTTGGCTCCCGTCCGGAACACCACTCTATGCTCCGCTTGGCGGCGTGATACGCGGCGCGCAGGATAACCCTCACTTCCTCGATTACGGGCCGACCATCATTATAGAACACGATATAGGCGGCATCCGATTTTTCTCACTCTATGGCCACCTCGGTCGCGAATCAATACATGGAAGAGAGGAGGGGGAGCGAATTGCCTCCGGCGAACAGTTGGGCGTCATCGGAGAGACATTCGAGAATGGCGGGTGGGCACCGCACCTGCACCTGCAGCTTATGAACGACCTACTCGGCAACGTCGGGGATTTCCCGGGCACTGCCACACCTTCGGAAAAAATGTTCTACCTGCAACATTGCCCGAATCCTGAGATCCTTTTTTTGCGTTTCCTCAAGTGATTTTCACCACGGTTATTATCCAAGGAGAGGCGTCAGCGCGCTGCATTGCGCAAGCGTTAAAATGATGATTATCTGCTAGCGGCGTCACATGAACGGCGCCTAAACGGAGGTCAAGATGCTCATTACACCGCTCCGGTTCCGGGCACTGCATAAGGTGCCCGCACTACCCGGCTGTACTGTCCGTGCGGCTCTCGGCGAAATGGCGCCGGATGATCCGAGAGCTCCGTGGCTCGACGAACACTTTCGGGAACACTTGCTCGATAGCGTTGAAGCACCAACGCCGTCAATACTGGTACGCGAGAATGTCCTTGTGGTTCCGGGCTACGATTCCACCACTCCGACTACGCGCGGGATGCTGGAAGAGCTCGGCGGCCGAGCATGGGCTGCGATAACGTTCGGCCAACTGCTCCATGTGCTGGGGACCATAGACCGCAGGGTATGGTATATGGCCTACGTCCGGCGGGGCGACGATGTGTTCGGCGTCCATGCGGGATGGATGGAACACGGGCGGCAGACCGAAGTGCGGAATCTGCACCTTTCGTCCGGCCCCTTGGATCGACCGCACCCGTGGGCGGAGGGGTGCCATGTACTCTCCAAATAATAAACGGACCTGCTCTTCCTCAAGGCTCTCTCCTTCGACACGTATGACGGAGAGAGTTTTTTTATGGACAGTCAGAGGTTTTCGAGGCTAGGGTCTAGTTTGGCTATAAAAAAGCCGGCGGGAATCCTGGTTGGAATTCCCGCCGTAGGCGGCCGCTCTCACGGGCCCTGCAACGGACCACTCGGCATCCACGGATCGTAGGAAGTGGTGTCGGGATTGTCCGGCGTGTTTGTTTCGGGGGACCCGATCGCGGGCGGGATGGGTTTTTGGGAGCTCCCATTTTCCGCAGGGATTCCCGAACCTCTGTCCCGTGCTTGCGGGACGTTGGTGTCTGTCATACGAACCTCCTGTCAAACCGTACGACGCATGAAGCAGTCGTAGGTACCCCAAATCTACCTCACCACAGGCAGTGCACAAGCCTCGCAACGAAACGGGAGTGGCCACACGAGTGTGTCATCTGCCGCGCCCCACACCGGAGCAAGAGATAAAGAAATTGCGCGGTCAGGGGAGGCCGCGCAATCCTCTGCTACCTTTGCTACCTTGACCTTGTAGACTTTTCATGGTATGGTACTTCGGGACAGGGAGGGGTGTCATTCTTAACTCCAGCAGGTATCTCGTAGGAGAAACAGATGGCTAACCCTCAAGTTCGCTTCCCGCGAAACTCGGAAGAAGAGAGCAACATCAGCTGGACGGCAGGAATATTTTTTGCCGCCATCATTATCTTTTCATCGGTTCCATTCGGCCTGCTTGCCGATTGGTTGAAACCGGTGGATGCGCTGATGTCCATCCTTCCATAACGAGTTCGCGGATGATCACAGCCGATGGCGCCCATACGCGGGAGCCATCGGCTTGATTCTTTTTGCGGGAGAGTCGTTTGTGGTACACTCTTTGCGCAATGAACGACGACGACTCCAACGACCTGAAATTTGAACCGGAAGAGGAACTCGGCGACCTCGGCGCGGCGCAAGCCAAACTAAAGAAACTTCGCGACGAGCTTGAGAAAGTGAAGAAAGAACGACAGGAATATTTGGATGGCTGGCAGCGGTGCAAAGCCGACGCCGTGAACGAGCGCAAAGATTCGGAGGCGCGGAGCGCGCGGAGCGCGGAAATGTTGCGCGAGGCGCTCGTCCACGACATCATCCCCGCACTCGATAGTTTCGACATGGCCGCTGGTAGCGAGGCATGGGCAGAAGTGAATGACGGATGGAGGAACGGCATGGAGCACGTGCGCGACCAGCTCATCGAGGCTCTCCGCCAGCACGGGATAGAACGCTACGGAAAGGTAGGAGAGATGTTCGACGCCAAGGTTCACGAGGCAGTTCAGGACGTCGACGACGTTGCAGGCGAGCCGAATTCCGTCGTACGCATATTGCGTTATGGATACCGCACGAAGGCGCAGGTCTTGCGTCCCGCGCAGGTTGTATTAAAATCTTCCCCGCACTAATCGCTAATTTTCTCTTACTTTATGGCAAAGATCCTCGGAATAGACTTGGGCACTACGAACTCGGCAATGGCGGTGGTCAAGGGCGGCGAGCCTATCATCCTTGAAAATGCCGAGGGCGCGCGCACGACGCCCTCTATCGTTGCCATATCGAAAACCGGCGAGCGTCTCGTTGGTCTTCTCGCAAGGCGCCAAGCGGTCACCAATCCCAAGAACACCGTCTATCAGATAAAGCGCTTTATCGGCCACACCTTTGACGAGCCGCTCGTGGCGAAAGACCGCGCCGCAGTTCCATTTGAGACCCAAAAGGGGGCAAATGGCGGCATAGAAGCGAAGATGGGCGATAAGTGGTACCGCCCTGAAGAAATGTCCGCGATGATACTGCAGAAGCTGAAGCAAGACGCGGAAGCGCGGCTCGGCGAACCTATCACCGAGGCGGTCATTACCGTGCCGGCATATTTCAACGATTCGCAAAGACAGGCGACAAAAGACGCCGGCAAGATAGCGGGCCTCGACGTGAAGCGCATCATCAACGAGCCAACGGCGGCGGCTCTCGCGTACGGGTTCAACAAAAAGAAGAACGAAAAAATAGCCGTATTCGACTTTGGCGGTGGAACGTTCGATATTTCGGTCCTCGAAGTGGGGGATGACGTCATCGAAGTGCGAGCGACGGACGGCGATGCGCACCTTGGCGGAAAGGACATCGACCAAAAGATAATGGGATGGATAGCGGGCGAGTTCAAAAAAGAATCCGGTATCGACGTACAGGGCGACCCGCTCGGGAGGCAACGCTTGGACGAGGCGGCGGAAAAAGCGAAGATAGAACTTTCTACTGCGCTCGAGACAGAGATAAATATTCCGTTCATCACGTCGGATGCATCTGGCCCGCATCACCTCCTTCTCAAACTCACTCGTGCCAAGCTCGAAGAACTTGCGGGTGAATTCCTCGATCGGGCGATGGAAATAACGAAACGCGCGATGGAGGCCTCTCCGTTCAAGGTCGGAGACATACAGGAGGTGATTCTCGTCGGCGGCCAAACGCGCATGCCCGCTCTCCAGCAGGCGGTGGAAAAGTTCTTCGGCAAGAAGCCGCACATGGGCGTGAACCCGGACGAAGTCGTCGCGATCGGCGCTGCCATCCAGGGAGGGATTTTGCAGGGCGATGTGAAGGATGTGCTCCTCCTCGACGTTATTCCTCTCAGCCTCGGCATCGAGACGCTCGGCGGAGTTGCGACCAAACTCATCGAGCGCAACACGACCATCCCGACCTCACGCTCACAGACATTCTCCACGGCCTCAGACAATCAGCCCTCCGTCGAAATACACGTCGTGCAGGGAGAACGCGGAATGGCCGCCGACAATAAGTCGCTCGGCCGTTTCAATCTTGACGGCATTCCGCCCGCCCAGAGAGGCATGCCGCAGGTGGAAGTGTCATTCGATATCGACGCTAACGGCATCCTTACCGTCAAAGCGAAGGACAAAACAACACATAAAGAGCAGTCGATACGTATCGAGGGTACTTCCGGGCTTTCCGAAGCTGATATCGAAAAGATGAAGAAGGACGCGGAAGCAAACGCCGAGACCGACAAACAGAAAAAAGAACTGGTGGAAATGCAGAACGCGGCCGACCAGATAATCTACGCCGCGGAAAAGGCCATCAAGGAACACGGCGACAAAGTGAGCGAGGATATAAAGAAAAATGTGCAGGAAAAAATCGACGCTCTCAAATCCGCGCGCAGTGGTTCCGACATCGGCGCGATTAAATCCGCTTCCGAAGCGCTTTCAACCGCGATGAGCACAATAGGGCAGGCGATGTCTCAAAACCAGCAACAAACGCCACCGCCAGAACCGCCGAAGGAAGACCAAAAACCGCCGGAGGGAGAGCAAAAATAAAACCGCCCTAGTAAGAATAGCCGGGGTGGCTCGGCGCACATTCTCATCGTCCTTTCGGGCGGTGCATTTTGGCGATCACCATGGCCCTGCCCGTTACTGGACTGGGAAGCGTTCCTGGTGGCAATCGCAACAAGCTATTCAAGGAACGCTGAGGTCGCGAACGGACCAATTCGAGGAATTCGAGGAAGTCCTTGAAGGGGTCCTTTCTCGGTTGTTTCCCGCGAGCTTCGGCCAACTGCCGGCCAATTTCGCGGTACTTATCGATCTTTGACTTTG
>Ga0209542_10003218_pt1 | contig 35130 bp, 46 predicted proteins | sample RifCSPhighO2_01_FD_184028 | JGI IMG/M metagenome (GOLD analysis project Ga0209542, IMG submission 184028) | Soil microbial communities from Rifle, Colorado - Rifle CSP2_plank highO2_0.1 (SPAdes) (version 2) | ecosystem: Environmental > Terrestrial > Deep subsurface > Rock core/Sediment ...
TAACGCTTTATCTATTAATAATTCTGTATCTGGGCGGGGGATGAGTACATCTGGGGTTACGATAAACGTTCTGCCATAAAAATCCGCCTCGCCAATAATATACGCAAGTGGCATGCCCGTTTTTCGTTGTTCTGCCATATGATGGATTTCTGAAATTTGTTCGGCGGTAAGTTGTGTGTCTGCATGCGCAAGTACATAGCTCGGGTCGCGTTGGTTCAGGACGTGTAAAATAATTCGCTCAGCGTCGAGGTGAGGGGCGTCGGAAAAATCGGAGAGGTTTTTTGTAATCAATTTTAGAATATTTGAAATCGTAACCGCGCTCCCTTCTCCCCAATTGGGGAGAAGGCGCCTCCGCCAGCTGGCGGGGCGGATGAGGGCAACCCACAAAGCGACGACAGCCCTCACCCCTGCCTGCGGGCTAGGCCCTCTCCCCCATATGGGGAGAGGGGAATTGCTCGGCTTACTCGTCATATCGCCGCTGCGATGCGAAGTTCTTTGTCTGCTTGTTGAATGTCAGAAATCATTTGATCAAGAGCGCCTTCCATAACGGCAGGAATGTTGCTCCAAGACATTTTAATGCGGTGGTCTGTGATGCGGTCTTGTGGGAAGTTATACGTTCGAATTTTTTCTGAACGATCCCCCGTTCCAATTTGCGCCTTCCGTGCACTGGCTTCTTTTGCGTGAATTGCTTCTTCCCTGGATGCTAATATGCGTGCTCGAAGGAGGCTCATAGCTTTCTCTCTATTTTTATGCTGGCTGCGCTCTTCTTGGCAGGCAACTACCGTGTTTGTCGGAATATGAGTGATGCGAATTGCAGAGCTTGTTTTATTGACGTGCTGCCCGCCTGCGCCGCTTGCACGGTACGTGTCTATTCGTAAGTCTTCCGGCTTTATTTCAACATCTACTTCTTCGGCGCGCGGAAGAATGGCCACTGTTACGGTAGATGTGTGCGTACGCCCCATTTTTTCTGTTTCAGGAATACGCTGTACCCTATGTACACCACTCTCATATTTTAAGTGGCCATATACTTCTTGGCCGGATATTTCAATAACACCGTCTTCTAGCACCGATACTTTCCATCCTTTTATTTCAGCATACCGAATATATGCACGAAGAAGTTCTTGCGCAAAAAGTGCGGCCTCTTCGCCACCAGCTCCCGCCCGTATTTCCATAATCACGTCTCGGCTGTTTCTTGGGTCTTCTGGAATTAAGAGTTCTTGCAGGGAAGTTTCAGTAGTCATTTTTTCCTTTTCTAGTCGCAGTGCTTCTTCTTCTGCGAGTGCCTTCATCTCAATATCTGTTGAACGAAGAAGTTCTTTATTATCAGCAGTTTCTTGTTCTATGCGTGAAAGTTCTTCGACAAGAACAAGCGTTTTTTTCGCATGGTTCAATTGATGTGCCAAATCTTTTATAGCACCCGACTGCCCGAGTGGGGCTATTTTTGCGATTTGAAGCGTCAGGGAATCGAGCTCTTTGGCAAGATCTTCTGCAGATGGAACATGCATATGTGCGCTCGCTATGCGAGGAGGTATCTACTTTGAGATACGAATTACCTCACTTTGACCAGATGTTTTTGGAGCAGATTTCTTTTTTGATTCAGATTGCTTTTTTTTCAGAAGCGTAGCTTCTTCTTGGCGTTTCTTAAACTTATCAACTCTTCCTGCAATATCGAGGATTTTTTGCTTGCCGGTATAAAACGGATGACATGCAGAACAAACGTCTACTGTCAGGGAGTCAGCAGTAGAGCCTGATTCAAAAGAGTTTCCACATACGCAGGAAATAGTGACCTTTTCGTGGTAGGTTGGGTGGATATCTGGTTTCATATATTTTCATAGCATACGCCGTGCTCTTGATTTTTGCAAGTGCCTTGTGTACGATATACCCCATGTCACCAATACCTAAAGAAAAGCAAGACGATATTATTCCAGATGTAGTTGCCATGCTAGAGGCAGGCGTTCATTTCGGACACGAAAAAAGCAAGCGAAACCCGAAAATGGAGCAGTATATTTATATGCATAGGAGCCGAGTTGCGATTATCGATTTAAACTTCACTCGTGAAGGAATTGTAAAAGCAGCCGAGTTTGCGCATGAAATTGCAAAGAAGCCTCATGGAGAGATTCTATTTGTTGGTACGAAGCGCCAAGCACGGCCAATTATTCGCAAATACGCAGAAGCGGTACATATGCCATATATCACAAAACGATGGCTTGGCGGTACGCTTACGAACTTCACGACTATTTTGAAAAGCATTGAAAAACTAGACGAACTCAAGCGAACAGAAGATTCGAAGCAGACTGCAAAACTAACGAAGAAAGAACGAGCTGTTCGTCAGAAGGAAATTGAACGACTCGAAAGCGTACTCGAAGGTATGAAGAGTCTCCGTTCACTACCTCTGGCAATCTTTGTTGCCGGTGCCCACGATGAACGTATCGCCGTGAGAGAAGCCATCCGCATGGGCATACCTGTTATTGGTATTGCTGACACAAACGCAGACCCCGCACTGCTTACTTGTGCAATTCCAGCCAACGATGATGCAATCCGTTCCCTGGAACTTATTACCCGCGTTATTGCGCTTTCAATCGCAAACGCAAAAGGCATCAAACTTACTGTTTAACATATATATGAGCATTACAATGGAACAAATTAAAGATTTACGAGGCCGCACAGGAGCTGGCGTAGTAGATGCAAAACTGGCTCTTACAGAATCTGGTGGTGATACTGCTAAGGCTATTTTGTGGCTTCGTGAGAAAGGCAAAGCTACTGTTGCAAAGAAGTCTGCACGCGAAACAAACGAAGGTGTGATCGGCCACTACGTGCACAGCAATAAAAAAATTGCCGTGTTGGTTTCTGTTGTGTGCGAAACGGACTTTGTTGCTCGAAATGAAAAATTTCAAGAGCTTGCTCAAAATATTGCTATGCATATTGCAGCCAGCGACCCTCTTGTCGTACGCCCAGAAGACGTCTCTGAAGATCAGGTAGCTGCAGAAAAAGAATTTGCGTTAAAGCAGCTAGAACAAGAAGGGAAGCCAGAAGCTATGCGAGAAAAAATAGTGGAAGGTAAGCTCAAAAAATTTCGCGAAGAGCGAGCACTTCTTTCACAGCCGTATGTGAAAAATCCAAAACAAACCATTGAACAACTGGTGAGCGAAGCCGTTCAAGAAATTGGTGAAAATATCACGATCAAAGAGTTTACCCGGCTCGCGATATAAAAATAGGGGATAAGTCCCCGTAAAATGCCCTTGGCGGGATGATGCGCAATTGGTACGATAGCCACATCTCTCATGCTTTACGATGTATTACCACCACTAATGTTGTTCATATCATTTGGTGGTATTATTGTTGTGGTTTCCAGAGTGGTACTTCGGATGCGGCACGTACAATTTTCAGAAGATATCCAAATAGAAGTTAATTCATCAAAACCGATTCACGAGGAATCGCTTCTTAGGCCAACTCAATCAGGTGTTACACTCGTGAAAAATCGTCTTGTACATATGTTGCAGTCTACTGGAAGCAAAATTCGTTCAATACGTGAACACAGAAGTGAAGCGAAGAAGCAAAAAGCGCTAGCTCCTGCTGTCCCCGTACAAGTTTCTACCGTACAAATGCCAGAAGTGGGATTACAAGACAGGCTGGCTGTATTAGCTCAAAAAGGGAAAGAGGGATTAGTTTCTCTCCATAAAGAAATTGCAAATCGTATTCCAGACATGCAAACAATAAAAAATAAACTGCCTCGTCGTGCAGAACAGGAAGTAACTCCACCAAAATCGAGCCCCGCAATTCGCTTGGTTAGACATGGAGGAATTGAAGAAACTGCGCCTACAAAAGAAGAGGTGTCTGCAAAAACAGGAATTATGTCTCAAATACTCAAGCGTGATAAAGATAAAACTATTTTAGAAAAAGCTGCCGATGCACTTGCGCGTAAAGACTTTGATGGAGTAGAAGATATGCTGGTTCCGCATATTATGAAACATTCTTCAGATGCAAAAGCGTATATGCTGCTTGGAAAAGCTGCAATTGGTAAAGAGTCTTGGGATGAGGCTATGGAAACATTTCAGCAGGTTATCAAAATGGATAAAAATTTGGTGGATGCATATGCTGATCTTGGTCACGCAGCGCTCAATGCAGGGAAATTTACATTAGCAATTCAGTCGCTGCAGCATGCAAGAGATATGGACGCCAGCAATGTTCGTATTCGCGAAGAGCTTTTGTTTATTGCGCGTCGGATGGACAACAAAGTAGTGGAAAAAGGCGTCCTCGAGGAACTGGAAGAACTGAGAGAAAAAGCGTAAGAATCACGTTGTAACGCTTTCTGTGATCTCGAACTGCAATGCCGTTGCGTCCATTTTTGCGTGCGCACCGATTGGTTGCATGAAGTTTTCTACACAGTGGCCGATTTCACCAATTTGCATAATGGGGAAGCTATACTCACTCGTTACCTCAAGAATAGTTTCTTGTATTAGTTGGTCATTGCCGACTATTTCTTGCTTGTCGCTTTCTAAACAGTATCCAACAATAAGCCCGGCAATATCATCTAATATACCGCGAAGTTGTAGTTGTATGAGCGTTTTATGAATCTGCTTTTTTGGTAATTTATACGTTTCCAGAAATAAGATTCCCTGTGGAATACGCAATTCATATGGAGTATTTAATAGTTGAATATAACTTTCGGAATTTCCACCAAACAGCTGCCCCGTTGCAACGCCTTCTCGTATTGTCTGCCAACCAGTATATCTCGTGAAGTTCTCTTTCAGTTCTTTCCAGTTTGGATTTGGCTGAATTGTTTGGGGGCCTCCGTCAAACCATGCGTTTTGCATTGCTTGCGTAGTGTAGTTCATTTTGTAATCTGCATAATCTAAAATTTCTAATCCTAAGAATGTCACGAGGCCCGTTTTCGCTGTTATGGCTGTGAGAAGCGTAGTTGCGTCAGAAATGCCAGAAATAATTTTCGGATTATTTTTGATTAATTCATAATTTAAGTAGGGGAGTAAGTCACTCGCCGTGTCACCACCTGCGCCAAAAATAATTGTTTTAATAGTAGGGTCTGCAATAAGCGCATGAAAATCATCGAGGCGTTCCTGCACAGTTCCCGCACTATAATAATGCTTCGCATATGCATTCGGCGCTACGTGGACTTGTAGCTCCGTCGCTTTCTGAAACCCATTCTTTGCACGGTCAAAAAGCTCTCTTTTATGATCAATAGTGCCAGAAGGGCAGCATATGCCGACTTTGTCGCCTTGGTGCAGTTTTGGAGGTTTAATGGTATTCATATAAGACACAGTAGCATGTAGAATAATCTCTATCTATGAAACTCAAATTCATTTGTTTAAATATGTGGTTTGGGGGGAAGTTGTTTGAAAATATTCAGGCTTTTATTGCGGAAGAAAATCCCGATATTCTCTGTTTACAAGAGGTATACCAAGCCGAAGTAGCCGACTTGAAACAGCCGTGGCATGCAGTAAGTAATTTGGCGAAGATACTGGGATATGAACATTACGCGTTTGTTCCGGCATTTGCGGAAGAAGTTGAGACTGGATACCGTGTGCAATTTGGAAATGCAATTATATCTCGGTATCCAATTAAAAAATCCCAGAGTGTTTTTTATGACGTTCCGTATAACGGCAACTGGCATCCTGCTACTCGTGATGATATTCAGTACACACCGCGCAATTTACAACACGGAGAAATTATAATAAACGAAAAAATACTGCATGTATTTAATACGCAAGGCATTTGGGGATTTGATGGTGATGATACAGAAAGAAGGCTACACATGGGGGATACTATTGTAAAAGAAATAAGAGGAAAACAACCAGCACTGCTAATGGGAGATTTTAATTTACAAGAAGGCGGTAAAACAACGGATAAAATAGAACAGCATATGCATTCTGTGTTTAAAGGTGAAATGAAAACATCTTTCAATATGAACCATAAAGATCCGAATTCAGGGTACGCCACAGCAATTGTAGATATGATGTTTGTGTCTGAAGATATACAAGTAATAAGTCACCACGTTTCAGGCGCAGATGTGTCTGATCATCTGGGGTTGGTTGCGGAGTTTGAAGTGCCCTTGACATGAATATATACTATAGTATATACTTATGAGTATGAGTGATTCATATACAAATCGAGAGCGTGTGCTTTATACACTGCCATCTGCAGTGGTGCAGAGCATAGATAAGTATTCGCGAAAAATCAGAAAAGGTAATAAAAGTGGATTTGTTGCAGATGCTATTGAGGCATATATTGCATTACTGAAGAAGAAAGTTGAAACAAACAGACTCCGTGATTCATACGCCTTGGCTGCACAAGATAATCTGAAAATACTACAGGAATGGCAGGTTGCTGATGCAGAATTAGACAAAGCACTAGATGAAATCGAAAGCGAAACATAAAAAAGTACTTCTGATTAAAAGAGGGGACGTATGCGTGGTAGCGCTTGATCCGACTATTGGAAGTGAAATTAATAAAACACGCCCTGCAGTTGTTGTTTCCAATAATTACATAAATAAACTTGCGCGCACGGTAATGGTGATGCCAATTACTACGGGTACGTATTTGTATTATCATTGGATTTCCATACTACCCCCTGAGGGTGGTTTGCGAGTTGCGTCCCATATTGTGACTGATCAAATACGCACAGTTGATAAGCAACGTATTCAAAAAACAATAGGCAAGGTAAGTTCTAAAACGTTACTATCGATCGAACAAGCGATCAGAAACAACTTTGCCTTACCTGAAGGCGATATATTAGAAAAATAAAACCGCTACGGATGTAGCGGTGTAGAAAGTGATATAAGACAAGTGGCGGCAAATTAGATACTTTTATGGGGTTTTATGTAAGAAAAAGACGCAATCCGTAAATTGCGTCGGTTAGCTAAGTTCCCCAATCTTTGAGCAGGTTTTATTCCAGGAGTGAAATCTGATAGCTGCCAGCCGAATAATACCGATACTTAAAATGAGGAATGACGTCCCTTTTTTGTGAAAATCGAGTTGCAAAGGGGCCAGCCGTCCCTTCCTGTACTACTCGCACCAGTACGCAACTGTCCTTTGGATCAGTAGGAGTAAAAGCACTCAAGACACTCTGGACGTCATGCAGGGAAAGTTTGGTTTCGTTGACAATTTCCTCGATTGAAGGTCCGCAGAAGTGTTTTTTCTGAAGTGTGGCCAACATTTCCCACACAAGAATACAATTTTGCAAGGGAAGAGTGTTACAGCAGTTAATAGCAAGCTGTTTTGGTGGAATTTTCTCAGTCATTAGCGACTCTCCTGGAAAGAACAAAAGGAACATCTACTTCTGGGTTAGTTGTAGTTCTAGGATGGAGAATTGTCAAGCGGTTTCTTGTCGACTGTAAACATGGTGTTACTTGTATGAACTAGTATAGCTGAACAAGGATCATTGCGGTATAATAAAAGCATGCAAAAGGAAAAAATAATTGAGATGCCGCCCATAGACGAGGGGAAGTATAGGGGCGAGTGGCTTGCCTTGGATCCAGAAACCCGTGAGATAGTAGCCCATGGAGCGATTCTTAAAGATGTGATGACGGAAGCGGAAAGCAGTGGATGTAATGATCCAATTCTTCATGGTGTTCCTAGCTCAGATTTTCATTCTATTACGATTGAGTATTAGGGCGAGTAGTTATGAAAATTAAATATACTTCTGCTGGAATAGGATCGAATGTGCCAAAGCCGTACGTGTCGTTGGTAATGTGTGGCCAAAATAGGAGGATTGCAGTCGATGGGATGATTGATTCTGGGTCTGATCATAATCTCTTCAGCATTGGGCTTGCGCAGATATGTGGTATTGACTTAACGCATGCTACCCAAGTAATGGTGGCGGGGTTTAACCATTCAGGAAAGAAAAATGAGGGTTATTTAGTGCCAGTAAAATATGTCCTAGATAATTTTGAATGGTTAGGAGATACGGTTTTTGTTGAAACGCAGCAACCACACGGTTTTTTAGGTCAAGCAGGATTTTTTGATGCGTTTGATGTTTTATTTTCTTACAGCAAGAAAACTATTGAATTACATCCTGTAGTGGCACAAAAAATAGACTATCTTAAAAGATAAGAATCGATGTATCCGATCATCTGGGGTTGGTTGCGGAGTTTGAGGTGCCGATATAAAAATAAAACCGCTACGGATGTAGCGGTGTGTGCGTTTGCGTTTTTCGATTCGAAAGTGATTTAACTTCTGTAGAGCTCGAGGTCAAGAAAGTGGGCAGTTGTAGAGCCCGGAGTTTCCTCTGCTAAATATATCGCTTGCAAAAACTGGAGAAGGTTCAACTTAGCCTGGTGATGAGGCGCTTCCAATTGCCACTCACTAGGATTACCGGCGAAAGAGAGGTGATTGGCGATATCATTTTTTCTGATAATCACTAATCCAATGCGGTTGTCACCTTTTTGTGTTTGGTCACGAATGAGTGTAATGACAAACCATTCTCCTTGGTTTTCGATACCCGTTGCTCTATTCAACACACCTTCTGGGAATAAACCTGACACATACCCACGGCACAAGTTATTAATACGCCATGCGGTATCTCCAGAGAACTTCAAGATTGGATATTTAGACGTCGCTCTTCTTGCGGCGAGGTACACCAAGAATGTTACGAAGACGTTGTTCATCATGAGATGAAACACAGAAACATTCTTAACCGTGCGGATTTGGATTGTTTTTTTACCATCGGCATTTTTGCCAACAATGTAAAAAGCAACATGCACCCAGCTTAGCAAGTCTCTGCGTGTCCATGCCCATGTTGCGATTGTGATTGGAATGAGTATTCCGATGACAGGAAGGATCATGCCCTTGAGAATGCTCAAAAGTTGTTCAACGATCATTTCACGTACTCCAGTACAGTTCGAGTTAGGTTGTGATAGAACAAACAGTCAACAATACTATAGTTCATTGTTATTTGCAAACGATTCATGTTGACCAGATAGCTACAATAGCATACAAAAGTAGTACGGTTGATTGTTTGTCCTTTGCACAACTGAAACAAGGAAGAAGAAAGATGAATACACTTCATATTTCTGGTCTTGCTCAAAAACCAGAAGAACTCGAATGTTCTATGCGGGTGCTTGGTGATCCTCGGTATAGCGATCCGTCGGCAAAAGAGAACATTTCTGAACTAGAAGAACTAGTGGCAGTTTCCCCGAACGGCCATTGGATGGCATTGCGGCGCAAGGGGAGCTCACAAGAAGAGATCAACACGATCTCGCGGACGGACGAGGGCAGTGAAGAGATAGTTGTTCCAATGAATTTTGGCTGGGGTCAAGTTTGCGCCCGAGATATTGCCGATGACGGCACGTTGTTGTTTCAGGCGGAGTTGACACCATTGTTCGATGACCTTGGGTTCGCACGCCGTCCGATTGTCTTTACGCCAGAAAACAAGAAACTCTTTGTACTACCACCGGAATATAAAGAGGAAGAGTGGCTTAGTGGTTCTTTGCCAACTGGTCGACCTAAGTCGCATACACCACACTGTTACGCTTCAGAGAGGACGGTTTTTGGATGGACACACGTCAACTACGATGGGCGACGGGAGGCAAATGGGCACAATATTTCACATTGTGTTTGGCGACACCAGGAGACAGGAGAATGGGTTGTTGAATACATGCCGAAAATCACGAACAGCAAATGGCTTTGGCCTGCCAGTACCGGCACCTTTATCTGGTGCGACCGGCCCAATAGAGATAGTGTTGTCCGTTTCGGACTTTTTGATGGCACCTCCATGGCTACGTTCGATGATGTATCTATTATGGGTCATGGGGTAGCCGTGCTGTCGGTGGCAAAAGATAGTACATTTCTTGGTAACTTCTGTGTCGGAGATGGAAGGCAAGAAAAGAGCGAAGAAGGTGAATCAGAGCTCTCTTGCTATGCTTTCCTTGTTCGACCCCATACGAAAGAAATTCACGTCTTCAATGAGTTCGGCAACAACCCGTTTTTGTATGCGGTATCGGCAAATGGTCAATATGTCATTGGCTCACAACCCGATGTCGGCTACTCTCTCATGAAACTGGAAGGCAACAGTTATCGCTACGTTGCATTGACTGCTCGCGATTGGCGCATCGAAGATGTTACTGATGTAACAGACGAAGGTCATGTGTTCGCAGTCGCCACCTGTACGGAGCGTAAACACGACTGTTTTCGCTTGAAGTTACCAGTTCTACTTATTCCTCAGTGGTAGGGTTACTAGACCCACTATCCCGCACAGCTTACTGTGCGGGTTTTTTTATGATTTTCATTCTATTACGATTGAGTAAAAATAAAACCGCTACGGATGTAGCGGTGTGAGTGATTGCAGTGAGCATCTTAATCTACCATGAGACTGTAAGACCCTAATTTGTCCAACCTTCTCTTTAATTCTTCTACTTTCTCTTCTGTAGTCATTTCTTCCCACGGTTTCCAGCCGTCCTTTCTCATGCATGTTTCGCAGAGAACGTCACAAGCGCTTGCCGAAGCGGTTACTGCATTTCTGCATCTACTACATTGGGTAATAATCGCCACGATATTCTCCTAAAAAAGAATGTACAATCTCTTTTTATAGTATATCGATAAACGATAAATTGACAGCAGTGAACATAGCAATATAAAATAACGAGTTCTGCTCTGTTGTTGTTTTCCTGTTTTGACTGGTCTTTACAAGGAGCTACGTTATGTTCGGGATTGAAAAAGCATATGCAGATGCCATCATTAGGGCACTGCGAACAGCCCAAAGGGCGTTGTTCGACACCTTGGTAAGCGACGCTATTAGCCGCTCACACGTTCTTCATAAAGGGGACACATTGGGGCTGGATCAACGGCCAGAAAACGCCATTACTTCAGCACTCCAAAAGTTTGATCCACATTGCATTATTATTACGGAAGAACGCGGAGCCGTGAACCCGTTTGCTATTGAGGGTCCTACCTCATTGCAAGGTGCCCGTACGTTTTTTGGATGCGATCCGTTTGATCGCTCAAACCAGGCTTGTGATTTTTTCAAAAAGCATGGTAATCAGGCAGAGAAAATCGTTGACGTCATTCGTCGATCAAACATCTGCGAGTTGTGGGAAAAGGAGTTTGGTGGGCCGGTGTCTATTTCAAGTTCAACATCTGCTATATCCTGTATCCGCCGCGGGTTGCCAATCGCTACGGTGATTTTAAACCACTTTACTGAAGAAATGACGCTTGCGTGCGCCGCGGGCATTTACCACGTCAAGTTACCCAAAGACTTGGCACTTCCTGTAACGTTGGACTATGTTCAGCAGAACGGGGTACAGCTCGCATTTCCTCAACCCGATTACAACGCTGGCCAAAAAATAGTTGCCTTTATTGGCAAACCAGATCGTGGGTACCCGTCTAACTTTGCTAATTGTCGTTTGGTGATGGATACCCAGTTAGACAAACACTTGCACTATGGATTGCCCGGTGGCCCATCGCGAGTGCTGTATCTTTCAAACCTGCAACCAGATACCACGCCAATTGGTGTGGTGGTTGCGAATGGTGAAAAAATTGGCGAGTGGATCCACTGGTTGACGTTCACACGGTTTGCGTACAGGTTGGACGATCGCAGTGCCCCAGCGCTTCGGTTGTTTGAAGTATCGCAGAACCAATCTCTGATGATTGACGGCTACTTAATGATGCCGTCTCCGGACTACAGTATTTTCACGAACTACGAACATCGTGGGCGCGTGCTTGTCAGTTCGGACAAGTTGCAGAGCTTGGTGAACCCAAGCAAATACCGCTCTACTCTGGTCTTGATCCCTGCTAACAACAAGTGGGCATTGAGTCAGGTTGAACAGTACGGATACCGGGAAATCATCTTCTAGCTATCGGATGTTTCGTAAGATGTAACATCCAGCCGACTCTCTCGTAGAGTCGGTTTTTTCTTGTGTGGAAATCTATTCAATTCGAATACCATCGTCGCTCATGGGGAAGTCATACACGCGTACTGGTAAACGAACCAAGCTATCTTTAATCGCCGCAACATATTTTTTGGGAGCAAGGGCGAACATACACCCGCCCATACCCGAGCCTGTTAGTTTTGCGCCGTACGCGCCCTCTGAAATACAACGAGTGACACACGTTTCTAAAAGAGGGGTAGAGCTATCTAGGCAGTCTCGTAGCAAGAGGTGACACGCTGTGATTAACGTTCCTAGCTCGATACAGTTTATTTTTTGAGTAGTGAGAAGTTTTCGCATATGCTCAACATGCTCCGTAGCTTCTTTAATATATGTTTGAATGAGTGGGTCACCTCGAAGAAATCGTTGTCGTTTTGAGGAAAGAAACTTTTTTGTACTGTGTGGTGCACCCGTGTCTACAAGTACAACACGCACATCATTGGGGAATATGGAATAATGAGTAACCTTTGGCGGCACGGTAGAACAATCTAAAGCAAGTAATCCACCTAGGCCGCAAGCGTAAAAGTCCATTTGGCCGGCTCCAGTTACAAGGTGTTTGTCTTCGACTTGAAATGCCAAATCGCATATTTCTTCCGAAGTTAGGCTAGTGTTCCAATACGCGTTGAGTGCCGCAATAACCGCGACGGTTACAGCTGCACTGCTACTTACGCCCGCATTCATTGGAATGGCACTTTGTATAGTAAGTATTACAGCTGCCGAATAGCCTGTTTTTTTTGAGATCATGTGTGCGGAAAGTTGAGCATAATCTAACTGGTCACCTATTGGTTTGCTGAGGTTTTTTAGGGGAATATCTCTTGACTGGTGAAATGGCTCTAAACAAACTATGGAGAGAATTTCTTGATTATCAACCCTCGGTGTAACGGTAACGAAAGTTCGCAAAGGGATAGATGCAACTAAAGAAGTCCCGCCTGTCATCCAGTCAAGGCTTTCTCCTGCTACACAAATACGACCAGGGACGGAAATAGTTCGAGGAATGGAAACCATAAATAAAAAATATACCTTCTTTTCAATGTAATCATATCTGGTATGCTTTAGCTATGCCATTTACCCCAACAATTTATCGTTCGTATGATATTCGTGGCGTAGTGCCCGATGAGTTAGATGAAAGCGATGCCGAAGCAATCGGTCGTGCCTTTGTAGTATTTACTAAGGCTAAGAAAGTATTAGTTGCTCGAGATATGCGCGTAACTGGTGAAGGCATGCACGCCGCCCTTATTCGTGGCATTACGATGCAAGGAGCGGACGTAGTGGATATTGGCCTTGCAACATCGCCTCTTTTTTATTATGCCGTTTGGAAATCAGAAGCGGATGGTGGCGTTATGGTGACGGCTTCCCATAACCCAGGAAAGTATAACGGGTTTAAAATGACGTTAGAAAAAGCGATTCCCATTTCAAAAGACACCGGCATTTTAGCTATTCGCGACCTTGTGGAAAAGCACGATTTTACCGCTGCCCCAACACCGGGCAACGTGAGCACGCAAGAATATCTTGATGGGTACATTACATACGCGCTCACAGGAGCTCAAGATATAAAGCCGATGAAAGTAATCATAGATTGTGGGAACGGTATGGGCGGGCTTTTAATGGAACAGATTATCAAACATTTGCCTCAAGTTGAAATTATTGGCATGTATACGGAATTGGATGGGTCGTTTCCACATCATGAAGCGAATCCGATAGAAGAGAAAAATATGAAAGATCTGCAAGCGCGGGTTGTTGCGGAGCACGCAGATGCGGGCGTCGCATTTGATGGCGATGGAGATAGGGTAGGGTTTACGGATGAGCGGGGGAAAACTATTCCGGGCGAGTTTATGACGGCTATTCTTGGGCAAGAAGTGTTGAAAGACCACCCAGGAGCAACAATTTTGTATGACCTACGCTCATCGTGGGCTACGAAAGAAGCAATTGCGACAGCAGGCGGTGTGCCGATTATGTCACGCGTGGGCCACTCATACATTAAGGCTCACATGCGCAAAGATAACGCGGTGTTTGCTGGGGAGATGTCTAGCCACTTCTATTTTCAAGAATACTATGCTGAATCTGCGCTGCGAGCCATGCTATTGCTTCTCCGGGTTATTTCAGAACAAGGTAAACCGTTGTCTGCTATTATTGCGCCACTTCACAAGTATGCAAAAACACCGGAAATAAACTTCGAAGTGGAAAATAAAGATGAGTTAATTGCAGAGGCAAAGCGCCGCTATGCTGATGGAAAGCAATTTGAGTTGGATGGCTTAAGTATTGAATACGATACGTGGTGGTTTAATATTCGTGCTTCTGGTACAGAGCCACTACTGCGATTAAACATGGAAGCGAAAACGGCTGAACTTCTAGAGCAAAAAAAACAAGAACTTTTTTCGTTTCTTGGGCAACCGATTAGTCACTAAGAAATAAAGTAATATGATCGGAGGTGATACATATTAAAACAACTGCACTAATCGGCTTTTTAGTAATAGTTGGTTCCAGCTTATTATTTGCTGCTCCAGCTTTAGCGGATATTGGAACTCCGCCACCAGATTCAGTTTGCTCAGAATTCAATCAATACGATAACCATGGTAGTTACGTATCATGCGTTGCGCACCATAAAGAGTTATGGGGTTCGAATGGAAATTCTGATGCTGGCAAATCAGATACCGGCAAAAAATAGTATCAATTGAGTAGAATGCAACATACCCCGCCAAGCAGCGGGGTATTGCTTTACGCTTGTGTTTATGAAATAACAAAAAACCCACAACATCGTATTGTGGGTGTGTTAGAGGAGGTTTGCGATTTGTTTACAAGCCGTTGCTAGTACATAATCTTCCGAAGAGTTGCCATCGATGATTGCTTTGGGAAATGGCAGACGGTCGTACACTTCATGAAGTAAAGGATGTAGTTTTGTCAGATAGAGTCGATATCGTTCTAAAATGGTTTCTCGCTCATTTTCAGGAAAATAGATCAAGCGCTGTTCATATTTGTGCCGTCGGCGCTCCCATGAAATGTCTGGTACTACGTCCAAAAATATCACAACAGCATCTAACCGATGAAGTCTGGTTATGTACTGGTTCCAATACTGCTCCAATTCTAGTATTCCGTGGGCTTTTGCATGTGCTGTGGTAAATATGTTGCATTCATCCACATACAGGAATTGGTTTTGAGTACGTTCTAAAATAAAATCCATTCGTTCCAAATCGCAATTCACTACCTCAAGCTCCTGCTCTAGTGTCATAAAAATTGCACCAAGAAGCATGTGTCTGTGGGCAGTAATTTGACGACTCTCCTGCAAAGGAAAAATAACCGGAGATTTCCCACAACCAAGGAGTGATGAAACATTTTGAGATTGTAATGCAGTGATAGTAGTTGATTTACCTGCAGCCTGTGGCCCAGCAATAATAACAAGCCTGCTCATAATAGCTCCTTTTTGGGCAAGGTTAATACAATAATGTTAAAGAACTCAGTTAGAATGTACTCTCCTACAAGTGAAGAGGCAATAATATATTTGGGGTACAATAAATCAATGAATCGAAAGCTCGTTATCTGGGATTTTGACGGCGTGATCGCTGATACGTTTCGCATGTGCTTTGGTATTATCCGCATGAGCAATCCAGAATTGACTGAAGTAAAATACCGTAAACGCTTTGAAGGAAATATTAATAGAGTTGGAAAAGATAAGCAGGAAAAATCCAATATAGACTTTTGGGCAGAATACGAAAAAAATATTCTCAATCAAAAACTCGTAGAAGGAATCCAGTACCCCATTCAACAGCTTGCAATGAAATACCCGCAAGTCATCGTATCTTCCACCATTAGCAAGCCAATTACTACGTTCTTAGAACATCACAATATTCGACAATATGTTCAAGAGATATATGGAAATGAAGTATCTGAAAGTAAAGTGGAGAAATTTAATATGATTCTCCAAAAATACAATATTTCAGCAGGAGATTGTGTCTTTATTACAGACACACTAGGCGATATTAAAGAGGCGAGCAAAGTAGGGATTAAAACAATAGCTGTAACCTGGGGGTATCAATCAAGAGCAACGCTAGAACGGGGTAAGCCAGCAGCTATTGTTGAGATATCAAACGACATTGCTGATGCAGTAACTGGGGCGATGTATGAAGGATAAAAAAACCACAGTTTTCACTGTGGTGTGTGGTGTAAATTTAATGGATTAGCGCAGGGTTATTAAGCTTCCTGAGGTACCAACAATTCTTCTACCAGCGCTATTTGCAATACAGGCTCTGTTGTCGTATACAGCAGGGAGGGGAATGAGATGCACTTTAACTTTCTACGGAGAAGAGTCATGTACGAACGCTTTAGCATGGCCTGTGGGATATGTGGAGTAATTGATCGTTGCTTCAGCAATATTCATAAGATATCCTCGTGTACGATCAAGGCTATCGATCATTGTTATGCCGATCATAGAATGTTGCTGGTGTTTCTGTCGTATTCGTAACAGGGTATCCTCTAAATGATTATTTTGATCGAGTAGTTTATGTGCAAGATCGTGGCTTACTGTGAGAATGACTTTTTTTGTATCATCAAATATATCGAGGATTTGTTTCGCTGATTCTGTAAGGATTTTTGCAGAAGCTGATTTCATGGAATCGTCTTGGGTAACTGCGGTAGAAATTTTTACCGCATGGTCGGCGATACGCTCTAATTGCAATGCAACTGTTCGATAGTAACTTATACCCAGGCGATCGAGGCCTACATCCTCTTCTGTTATACGGTCTTCAAGTATTGAATGAAATTGGCGATTTATTACCAGGCAGAGTTTGTCTATGTCTCTGTCTCTACTAATAATATCTTGAGCAGAATCAATGTCTTTCTGCAGTGCTGAATCTATTGCGTCTGCGATCATTGAACGTGCAAGCAAGAACATTTTATCGACCATGTCAGGAATAGGAAGTTTTGTAATATCCAGAATATTTCGTATCACGACAGTTTCGGAAGACTCTTCAACAATTTCAAATCCAATGAGACGATCGATAATTGTGCGAATATGAGAGCGCTGAGCCTTATTAAGCCCGGATGATAGAAATGTGATTTCATTCACTCCGGAAATAAACAGTGCGATGGCTTTTCGCATAATCATATCTTGTGTGAGACTTTCCGTACGAAGTATGGTTGGAGAAGGTTGTGCATGCTCCAAAACTGGTTGTAACAGAAGCGTGCCTGATTCTTGAGAATGAATGGCAATGGTTTGACCATACTGCAGGTCTTGAGCCTCAATCCATTTTTTAGGCAGAGTAATAGTTAAACTTGCTCCACCTGTCCGCTGTAGTTTTCGTTTCTCCATATTACTATATATGCCTTAGACGGAATATCTAAACTGTTGATAACTCATATATTTCTGTTGTATACCATATTCATAAAATAATATATATTATATATAATTATATATATTTATATATTAACTCTATTTATATGAATAAACAATTCATTGTAGGCGCGGTAGTAGTAATCGTTCTCTTGCTAGGATATGGAGTGATGAATCGTATTGGTACGGACAAGAATAATGCTACTGGGGAGAAAAGCATAATCACCATAGACGGTTCTTCAACCGTATTTCCAATTACGGAAGCAGTAGCGGAGGATTTTCAGAAAACCGATAACATCGTGAATGTAACAGTCGGTGTTTCCGGTACGGGAGGAGGATTTAAAAAGTTTTGTGCGGGGGAAACGAATATCAGCGATGCTTCCAGGCCCATTAAATCTACAGAAATTGAAGCGTGTAAAGCTTCTGGAATCGAATTTATTGAACTGCCAGTGGCGTTTGATGGCTTAGCTGTAATGGTGCACCCTAAGAACACGTGGGTGGATTCTTTAACGGTGGCAGAATTAAAAAAGATTTGGGAGCCAGAAGCGCAGGGTAAAGTGTTGAAATGGAGCGATGTTCGCGCGGGATGGCCAGATACGGCACTGCGTCTCTATGGGCCGGGAGCAGATTCGGGAACGTTTGACTACTTTACGGAGGCAATCGTAGGCAAGGAGGATAGCAGTCGAGGTGATTTTACGGCAAGTGAAGATGACAATGTTCTTGTACAGGGAATTTCAAACGATCAGGACTCTCTCGGATTCTTCGGCTTGGCGTACTATGAACAGAATAAAGACAAGCTTAGGTTGGTTCCGATTGATGATGGTAAAGCAGAAAACGGAGAAGGCGCAATTTTGCCAAGTCGAGAAACGGTAGAAGGAGGAACCTATCAGCCGTTATCACGACCGATTTTCATTTATGTATCACGCGTGGCTGCCGAAAGAGAAGATGTAAACCGTTTCGTTGAATACTACTTAAACCAAGCAGGGCAGCTGGTACCTCAAGTAGGGTATATTACGTTGCCTGGTGATGCGTATGAGCGCGCACTGGATAAGTTTAAAAAGCGTACGATAGGTTCGATATTTGCAGGGGGGTCGCAGGTAGGTATAACAGTAGATACCATACTCGATGCTCGCTAGGGATGCCGTATATCCGCGCCGCGTCTTCGAGCGCGCAATTGAAGCGCTGCTGAAAATAGCGGCGTTCTCTTCCATAGTAATTACCGTTGGCATTATCGCGGTGCTCATGATGGAAATGGTTCAGTTTTTTCAAGAAGTTTCTCTATGGGACTTTTTAACGGGAAGAGAATGGACACCGCTTTTTTCCAATAAAAAGTTTGGAGTTTTACCTTTATTTGCTGGTACCGCCATTACTTCTATCATTGCTATGATCGTTGCGCTGCCACTGGGCCTTATGAGCGCTATTTACCTCAGTGAATATGCGAAAGAGAGCGTGCGATCGGTTGTAAAACCAATACTGGAAATATTGGCTGCCGTACCTACGGTGGTCTATGGGTATTTTGCATTGCAGCTTGTAACTCCTCTTCTGCAACGCTTTATTCCAAGTCTTTCTGGTTTTAATGCGCTTTCTCCTGGTATTGTGATGGGTATTATGATCTTGCCAATTATTTCTTCTTTAAGCGAAGATGCGTTGCGTGCAGTGCCGCATAGTCTGCGAGAAGGATCGTACGCTCTGGGTGCGAGTAGATGGCAAATGGTATTTTCGGTCGCGGTGCCCGCAGCGCTTTCCGGTATTGTTTCCGCTTTTTTACTCGGAGTTTCTCGTGCGATTGGAGAGACGATGATAGTTGCGATTGCTGCCGGACTACAGCCGCGGTACGCTTAAAATCCGCTTGTACCTATTGAGACAGTAACATCATATATTGTTCAGGTAAGTATGGGCGATACTCCGACAGACTCGTTGGAATACCGGACAATTTTTGCAGTGGGTATGACACTGTTCCTCGCGGCATTTATGTTGAATGTTTTGGGCGCATGGTTGCAAAACCGTTTTAGAGAAGTATATGAATAATGTATATCACAACCTACACGATCCGTGGTGGGTGCGCCGAGCATCCGGCATTGATCAGGTTGTAAAATATCTGGGGATATTGAGTATTGGCGTAGGCGTAGTTGTTCTTGCAGTGCTCACCGGTCAAGCTGTGCTACAAGGGCTCCCCAGGCTTCATGCAGAATTCTTTACCAGCTTTCCTTCAAGAGTCGCAGCCCAAGCGGGTATTTTATCTGCATGGGTAGGGACGATTTGGGTTGTGGTGTTGTGTGCATGTATGTCTGTTCCATTAGGAATAATGACCGCCATATATTTAGAGGAATATAGCGGGAAGCGTTTGTTATCGCGTATCCTCGAGATTAATATTGCAAACCTAGCAGGCGTTCCGTCTATTATTTATGGATTGCTCGGGCTTGGACTGTTTGTTCGCTTTTTATCTTTTGGACGCAGCGTGTTGGCAGGGGCTGCAACGCTCGCGTTGTTAATCTTACCAATTGTCATTTTGGCAACTCGCGAGGCGTTGCGCGCAGTACCGCATAGTTTGCGAGAAGGATCGTACGCTCTGGGTGCGAGTAGGTGGCAAACCATGTGGCATCAAGTACTGCCAGCGGCATTTCCTAGTGTTCTAACGGGAATTATTCTGGCCGTCTCAAGAGCAGTGGGTGAAACAGCGCCTCTTATTATGATTGGTGCATTAACATACGTTGCATTTTTACCTCAATCAGTTCGAGATCCATTTACGGTATTACCTATACAGATATTTAATTGGGTTTCTCGTCCACAGCAGGCTTTTGCAGCAAACGCCGCCGCTGGAGTGGTGGTTTTACTTGGGATTACTCTTATTATTAACGCTGGTGCTATTTGGTTGCGACAGCGATATCGGCAAAAAATATGAATACACACACAATAAACATGGTTTTTTCTATTCGGGATCTGCAGGCAGGATACGGGCAAAAAGCTGTACTTCATGATGTGAATATTGATATACCTCCTCGTTCTATTACGGCAATTATTGGGCCTTCTGGTTGTGGGAAAAGTACGTTTCTAAGATGTCTTAATCGGATGAATGACTTAACTCCTGATTTTCATATGAGGGGAAAGATTATGCACCGTGATGAAGATGTGTATGCGCCTACCGTGGACGTTACTCATCTGCGCAGAAGAATTGGAATGGTGTTTCAGAAGCCAAATCCTTTTCCTAAAAGTATTTTTGATAATGTAGCGTACGGCTTACGAATTCACGGTATGCGCGACTCAAAAAAGATTACAGAAAAAGTGCATGATAGTTTAGTGAAGGCAGCGTTATGGGATGAAGTAAAAGATCATCTTACGATGCCAGCGCTTCGATTGTCAGGCGGGCAGCAGCAACGGTTATGTATTGCTCGCACAATTGCAGTTGAACCTGAAGTGATTCTATTTGATGAACCATGTTCCGCACTCGACCCCGTTTCTACGCGCAACATCGAAAATCTGATAGTGCAACTTAAGAAAGATTACGCACTTATAGTGGTTACGCACAATTTGCAACAAGCGCATCGGATCGCTGATTATGTAGGATTATTCCATATGGGTCGACTGGTTGAATTTGGGGTTATGAAGCAAGTATTTGAACAACCAGCACATCATCTGACTCGTGATTACGTTCAAGGGGTATTTGGTTAGCGAATGCTATCATTATAGCTCAATGTGGGGTGGTGAGGTATGATATAGGTACCTGATTGCGTTATTGCAATTTGATTTCTTAATCAAAGTATGCTAAAATACAACTACTATGATTTTTCGTCAATCACTCTTTTGGGATGTAGATCCAAAGACAATTGATCCAAAAAAACACGCCAAATACATCATTGAACGCATTCTTGATTTTGGAAATGATAAAGAAGTTACCTGGATGTGGCATTCGTATCCGCAAGCATTGATAAGAGACATTGTAAAACATTCCAGGGTATTGCATGAACCAACTCGCGCTCTATGGAAACTATTGATACATCAAAACTAAATTTGCATCTTGGCGTGCTTCCCTTGGCAACGCAAAAAGCGCTCGATTTTTTTTCCGAACAAGCATGGCTAAACGGTTCTACTTGGTATTTAGCAGGAGGCACAGCTTTGGCTTTATTGTGTGGGCACCGTGAATCCGTTGACTTGGATTTTTTTACTACCGAAAAGGATTTTGCATTAGAATCATTTCTTGCCTATTTTGTTGATGAAAAAAAATGGAAAACAACCATTGCTCGTACTGGCACAATCTACGGTACCTTGCAAGGCGCCAAAGTGAGCTTTATTGCGTATCCCTTTTTTAAGCCAGCTGAAGAAGGCCTTAACTATGGGTCAGTTCGAATCCTTTCGCCGCAGGATATTGCTGTTATGAAAATTATTGCAATCAGTCAGCGTGGAAGAAAAAGAGATTTTGTTGATTTGTATTGGTATGTAAAAAATCGGGAAGCGATGGAAGCAATTATGAAGCGTGTGCCGATGCAATACGGTACAGTGACGCACGACATGCACCATATTCTTAAAAGCTTAATTTACTTTGTTGATGCGGAGGAAGACCCAATGCCCCGATTGCATTTCGAGGTAACTTGGAAAGAAGTAAAAAGTTTTTTTGAGAAAGAAGTACCAATGCTAACGAAACAAATACTTGACTTACAAGGGTAGTACATGTTTTTGCAAACTCACCTACTGGCGGTATAGTGAAAATCAATATGAACAAAGGTCCGTATACCGTCACATCTTCGAAGCAAATATATCAAAACCCGTGGATTACTGTTCAGGAAGATACCGTAATTCGTCCTGATGGAAAAGAGGGGATATTTACCACCGTTGATAACGGCACAGGAGTTTCGGTGGTGGCGCTAGATAAAGAAAATAATATCTATCTCGTGAAGGAGTACTTTTATGTTTTGAGCGAATACGGCATACAAACCCCAAGTGGAGGAGTAGATGACGGCGAAACGCCATTGCAGGCAGCTCAAAAAGAATTACTAGAAGAGACGGGATTAGTCGCAAGTACTTGGCATGAACTGGGCATGGTGAATGCGCTCACCATGATTATTCGTTCTCCGTCTTATTTGTTTATTGCGCAAGAAGTTGAGCAAAAACAAGAACCGGAAGAAGGAATTGAAGTGATAAAAATGCCGTTTATAAAAGCGTTTGAAATGGTCATGAAAAGTGAAATTACACATGGCCCGAGTTGCGTTGCGATATTGAAGGCGAAAGAGTTTATAAGACAGGCGAAATAAACCAGTACCAGCGCTATTTGCAATACAGGCCTTGTTGTCGTATACAGCAGGAAGGGGAATGAGATGCACTTTAACTTTCTACGGAGAAGAGTCATGTACGAACGCTTTAGTGACCTTGCACGCAAAGTCATGCAATTTGCAAATCAGGAAGCACAAAGATTCAACCATGAATACATTGGTACCGAGCATATTGTGCTCGCACTATTGAGAGTTACAAATGGGATCGGATCCATTGCGCTTTTAAAGATGGGCGTTGATGCTCTAACCTTGCGTCGTCAAATTGAGGACAAGTTAAAAACTGCTCCTGGCCCTGTTACTATGGGTAAGTTACCGCAAACACCAAGGGGAAAAAAGGTCATCGAATACGCCATGGAAGAAGCGAAGAAGATGAACCACAACTACGTTGGAACCGAACATCTCTTGCTCGGGTTGATTGTGGAGGTTTGCAAGGCACAAGCAGAGGAATCGGCAACAGAAAAAGGCGGAATCGGGGGTCAAGCACTGCTAGAATTGGGTGTGACACTCGATGCAGCAAGGGATGTGGTGCTACAGCTTTGTTCTGGCGAGAATTTGTCAGAAGTAGTTGTGCAAGAGCGGCATGCGTATATCTGCGCCGTGCAAAACCATCTTTGGAATGCGTTGCAGATATTGGACAGTCTCATAAATGGACTTGACCGGAACGTATTTGACGCTGCATTTTGTGAGAGCGATTGGAATCCTGATCGCCAAAGAGACCGCGCACTAGATCCATCGTTTCAGCCAGAAATCAAGATTCGTCGCGATGCGATGATGGCGAAGCGAAACAGCGTGGCTATCATGCTGGGTATGGCGCAAAGGCGTCCTCATGATCTTGCTCTAAGGGATTATCAGATAGTGGACCCAGCATCCAAAATTGAATTCCGACTAGCAATAACAATGTGAGCCCTTCTTGGAGGCGCAACAGCCGCACAGTTTTATACTGTACGGCTGTTTTTTCTTCCTAAGAGCTAAGTAACAACGCTAAAGCCGGACTTTAGCATTCATTGAACATTCAAATGAGCTAGAAGGAAGGTCGAAGGTTTGACACGCTTATGAGTTCATCATAAACTCCAATGTCCCGTATCATCATGAACACGAGGGGGAAATATACATGCACATTGAAAAGATGCAGTTAAGAGACACTGAAACTGTACATCGGCTCGGTAAGAGTCAGGCAGCGTTCCAGGTGAGTGGTGAGGATGCTTTTTGGACGCTTGATCAGTTGAAGTGTTGGGTACGTCGAGACGAGGACGTTTTGCTAGTTGCTATGGAAGAGGGGCATGTGATTGGATTTGCTTTAAGTACTCTTCACCGACCTACCGGGAAGGCTACATGGGAGAACCTGTACGTTGTTCCTAACAGCAGGGGAAAAGGTGTTGGCATTGCCCTTGGAAATGAGATGGTAAAGCAACTGGATCAGCGGGGGGCTACGTACATTTATTTCCTCGTTCGAGCGGAAAATGTCGACGAAGTTGAATATTTTGAAAAGAGAGGGTTTGAGAAGGGTTTCAACTTCGTATGGTTTGGGAAAAGTGTGTAACACGCACCGAGACAGGATGTCTCGGTTTTTTCATTCCACGTACGCTTCCAGAACTGCCATTTTATTATTAATCACTAGTTTCATAGTTAGTTCGGGAAATAAAGTGCCGTCTTGTAGACCGACTGCAAGCTCATCAATTTTGCCCAGCCCGGGATAAGGAAGAAGGTCATATATTTTTCCTCCAAAATCTACGCCACTTATCAGCATTGGCAGTTCGCCGATGACATATTCGGCTGCTTTTTTGAGTTGTAATTCCGATAGCTTGAAAAACGTAGCTGGGCGATTTTCTTGGATGATGCTCATAATAAAATCGTAGAATTTTGGGTTCGTTTCAAATTCTTCTCGGATAAATTTTAAATTGTCTTGATACCAAGCGGGGTTAATAACGTCTTTCCAAGTAATAACTCGTATCAGATCCCTCTGTTTTTTAGAAAGGTCATATATAACTTCTTCGATTATTTTAATAATTTCTTCTCCTTTTCTTTTAGCTACCGCAATTGCTCTTGTGGGCGAATACTCATTGAATGCTTCGTAATTAACGGATTGAATTGCGTCCGCTACTACAACTAGCACATCTTTTTTTGTATGTTCAAGTGCCCATACTATGTATTCACGGATGTTCTCTTTAGAGAAATATTTGTTGCCTAAACTAATACCAATAACTATATTGTATTTTTTATCGTCGACGATAGTTTGGGAGGTGTTCAAGTACTTTTTTATGACAATAGGCATAAGTGTTCTATGACTTTAAGGATTACTCAACTATTACTAAAAGGCAATTTGGGGTCATGTAAATAAAAATCCCCGAGTGACGCGAAGTCAATCGGGGGTTGGTTTTTTCAAAGGTGCTTGGTGGCATTCGTGGTGCTATTCATCTTTTAACAACCACGCCGTGCAACCTTGTCAGCAATGAACGCAACAAGAAAACCAAGTATAGCTGTCTTGTCAGAAAGATCTGAAGTTATCAGGGCATATGCGTTCGCATAACCGGTGAGAAGGCCCCCATAAAATTCGTCAGTTTCTTCTCCTTGGAAGGCTTGGTTCAGCTGATTTAGCAAGTCAGGGTTTGCATATTCAATCTGGGTGGCGAACTGCTGGATTTTGGGGTATTCCGTGCGTTTGTCGATAGTAAACAACGGTTTCTCCTTTCCTCTAATTGTTATCAAAGGGCAAGCCTCTTTTTAGGCAGATTTATATTAATCTATTAATAAACATTTGTCAAGTGCGCGCTTATATTATCACGTCGAACTGAAAAGAACAGCATACTAGACCAATTGTTTGGAGAAGTTAGGACACTGGCGGGGATATTTCAGCGTGCGTGAGAATATGGGATTTAAGTTTTGGGTAAAAAAGAACCGTCACATTTCTGCAACGGTCTTATTGTTAGATTGCGCGAATTGCTATTAGATCCCCAGCGCCTGCCGAACCAATGCGGACGTACCCGCTTTCGTATTTGCAACAGCATGGCTACATCCCGCTTCAAGCAACTTACGGCGAACAGCGGGCATATTCGAGGCGGCGATGATTGGTCCTGTGAAGCCCTCACCACGGAGCATTCTGACGAAAGAGAAAGTAGGTTTCCCTGCAGCTATGCCGCCGACGACGACACAAGCAAAAGGGCCTTCATCTCGCCAAAAACTTTCTGCCTCCTCCAAAGTGACTGCGCCGCGTGGATCCAATTCTGGAAGTTCGGATCGGTAACGCTTCAGCCAATCATGATCACTTTCAATAAACAGAATTTTTTGCATGGCATACTCCTTGTAAGCAACTAGGTGGAAATGGCACTTTTGTGCCTGAAAAGATCAAACAATCATGATTGCATGCTTATTGATTTATGTCAAATTTGTCCAACAAGTAAGAACCGATTGGAACCATATAGTAGAAGAAATATCACAGTTTGCGGGCATTTACCAGCGTTCTTTGGCGAGAGCGAAAGCAATTTAAGCTTCCGTTAGTAATTTTCTATAAAAGTTTGGAACCATAGATTTCAGATTTACAGTCTTTTCAAAAACAGTATAAGCTAATGCCATGTCCAACAATGAATATCAAGATATAACCCAACACGAAATTCAGGCGTTGAAATTTGAGTACAACCTTGCGGATGCTCATACTCATCAATCTCAATCTCCTTCGCAAAATAAGATTGTGGATAGCCTTCCTGAACTTTGGAGAGATTCTGAAAGGAAAAAGCAGGCTGAATCAGAGGATTTGTTCATCAGGACGTTTTTTGAAGCACAGAGGCAGAGTGCAGCCTTAAAAACTCCTACCATGCTTGTATATGCCGCTTCGATTGCGATGGTCATTATTGCCAACTACTTAATGAAGAAAAAGTTATCTGTGGCTTTAATTGACCCTTGCTTTGATAACATTCATGACATTCTAAAGCACATGGATATTCCGATGGAGTCTTTGAAAGAAGAGTGGCTCCATGACCCAGATTCCGTTTATGAGAATCTAAAGAATAACGTAAAGGCAGACGCTTTGTTTATTGTTGATCCTAATAATCCTACTGGCTTTACTCTGACAGGATCGGCACATAATGAAGAGCTCACGAAAAAGGGCTTCTTAGAAGTATTTAGATACACCAAAGATCATAATAAACTTCTCATCTTCGATTTCTGTTTTGCTTCATTTCTACTACCAGGCACGGAATTGGGGATATTTGAGATTTATCAATACCTTGAGGAATCTGGGGTCAGTTACATTGCCATAGAAGATACTGGAAAGACCTGGCCAATACAGGATGCAAAAGTAGCCATGTTGAAAACGAGTAAGGATTTATACGATGAAATCTACAGTATCCATACAAGCTATCTTTTGAACGTTTCTCCATTTATTCTCAATCTTGTCACGCAGTACGTTCTTGATTCTCAAAAAGATAGCTTTGGTTCCGTTAAGGACTTGCTAAGTATCAACAGAAAGATTGCAAAGGAAACGCTTGAGGGAAGCCTCCTGGAATTTCAGGAGCCAAAATCAAACGTAAGCGTCGCTTGGTTTAAGATTAAAAATCCAGAAATAAAAGCTACAGATTTACAGAAATATCTTTCTGATAATGGCGTATACGTTCTTCCAGGCACTTATTTCTTTTGGAGCGATAGAGGCAGGGGAGAGGCTTATATTAGACTGGCCTTAGCAAGAAATACAGCTGTATTTGAGCCTGCTGTAAAGTTAATAAAACAACTACTTGGTAAATATGAGTTCGAAGGTGCAAATTAAAGGGCTTTGGGTTCCTATTGTTACCCCGTTTTTTCGGGGGCAATTAGATGAAGAGTCTTTAGCCGCATTGGTAAGAGAAATAGAATCGAATGTCGACGGATTTGTACCTTGTCTTAGTAGCGGTGAAGGTGGAAAGATGACTAGTGAGCTTTGGGAACGAGTTGTTACTATTGTTGTTCATAGTACAAGCAAGCCGGTTGCTGCAGGTATTTTGAATGTTTCTAGGGAAAAGATTGGAGAATTTTCAGAGAAAGCGAAAATGCTTGGATGTGTTACGGTAGCCATTCCTCTTCAAGGGGAAGATGCACAAGCTCAAAAGAGTTTCTGTAAAGAAATATCTGATACAAGCCATTTGCCAATTATTTTGTATAATACGGAAAACGTTCATATAGATACGGCAGATGCGTTGATCGATATAGCGCAGTATCCAAATATTGTTTCACTTAAAGACAGCTCTCAAAACAGCGAGTTCTTCCAAGAAGCGTTACGCGTTAAAAAAGAAGGAAAAATTACGTTATCCATATTGCAGGGAATGGAAAATCACTTACTAGACTCTGCTGGGTGTGATGGTTACCTTATTTCATTGGCAAACGTAGAACCGAAGCTATGTAAAGACCTGCTCAATAACCCATCAAAAGAACTAAATGATGTAGTAATGAAAAAGTGGGATGAATTTAATTTGGCTTCAGAGACTTGGTATGTGGGTATTAAGCAGGCGTTATTTGCTCGTGGTAAAATAAAATCGGCAGAACTAATATCATAATAAACTCTCAAATATGAACATAGAAAAAATGAAGGAACTTGGAGTCGCTTGGAAGGCTCTTGATGAAAAATATGACAATATGATTATAGATCTTATTGATGCTCCCGAACCATCAGTCATTGCTCCGGAAAAACTGGCAGAAATGAGAAAGATGCAGGATGAGCTGTTCGATTTGGAAGTAGAGCTGTATAAAGTTTTACAGGGAGAGTAGGTAGAAGTATAAAACGTATATTTGAGAGCTGGCTAATGAGCTTGTTTCGAAAATTACTTTAAGCTCAAATACTTCTTACGTGCATTATCGTACTTCATTTTAACGATTTTCTGGAACCTGGCTAATGTGTCACCATCATCGAGTTTGCCAGCAACGAATTTATCGAAGCGAGTATTTTGATCTTCTCCACTATACGCCCACTTCATAAAATTAAGACAGGCTTCGTGAAGCTCATCATCCGCTAAATAGATGTTATTTTTAATAATCTCCCTCAATTCTTTGCCAAGTCTTGATGGCATTTCAGAGATATGCGAAACGGGATCTCCAAAAATATCGTTTGACGTATGCATCAACCAGAGAAGGTCATCTTCTTCCAAGGCGTAATACAGAGGTAGTAAAAGTTTAGTGAGCTGCTCTTGTAGAATCTTTTTTCGCTTACTGTAATTGGAGCGATATTCAAAATAAAGGATATTACCAACAACTCCCAAAAAAGCTACGAGAATTATTGAGGATATATCGCTCATGTTTGTGGAATGTATAAAAACTTATGGCAGCTAGCCTATATCCTCTTCGGAAGTATTCAAATATCTTTTTACAATAATCGGCATAGTAATATCTTTATCGCTTCCATTCTTTAATGTGGGGTGAAAAATCCACTTGATACGCTGGAATACCAATTGAGATGCCATAGTCCGTTGCGGCTTTATATTGCTCTGGCTTTGAACGGTCAATTTTGAAAACCTTATTCAGAAAAATAATATAATGGGTTGAATCATTTTTAAAATCTGCATACCAACTAGCACCGTGTTCTGGATCAAGTGACTGGCTAATCTTTTGTGCGATAGCCTCTATGTTAATTTCAGGAACAGTCACTTCGTGAAGCGTCCATTGTTGTAGCCACGGAGTGGCATGATCTCTGGTCACTTGCTCAAACTTGGTATCTGTAATATTGAGTTCATCTAAAATAGAGGTATCAGCCAAGCTTTCTTCGATAATAACGCCAGTAAAGTCTGTCATATAAAGGATTGGGTTATATTGTTATTGTAGCAGATTTTATGATCATCTCTGCCACCTCGCAACCTCGTTTAACTTCAGCAACATCGTGAGTTCGAATATATGTTGCGCCATTTATGAAAGCAATAGCTGAAGCAGCGATAGTTGCTGGTAGACGATCTTTGACCGGTAGGTTTTCTATTCCAGCTAAAAAGGATTTTCGCGAAGGGCTAATAAATAAAGGACAGCCAAAAACTAATAACTTTTCAAGATTTGCCAAAATTTCAAATGAATATTTAGGATAGCTTGAAATAAAATGACCCAAGCCGGGGTCAAGAATAATTTGGTCTTTTCGAATTCCAGCTTTTTTTGCTGATGAAATTCTTTCTTCAAAAAAATGTATAATATGACCAATTACATCTTTGTAGCTTTTATTCTCAATTGTTGTTCTTGGAGTATTGTCTTTGCTGTACATTAACACGTAGGGAATACCCGATGTTGCAATAACGGCAAACATATCTTTGTCAGCGCGTCCCGCCGTAATGTCGTTCACCATACTGACCCCAGCCTCAATAGCTGCTTTAGCTACAGGGGCTTTGTATGTATCGATACTCAGTTGAACAATCGGGAAATGATCGTGAATTGCGGCAATAATTGGTATAGTTCTTTGCAATTCTTCTTCTAAGGATACATTTTTAGATGTTGGTCCGGTGGATTCCCCTCCAATTTCAACAACACGTACTCCCTCGTCAATAAATTTCTTTGCTTGGGCTATTGCGGTTTTAATCGTTACAAAACGCCCACTGTCTACATATGAATCTGGCGTAGTATTGAGAATCCCGACAATTTGAACCTTCTTTTTCATGTAGAGATAGAGTAATACGAATGCTTCGTATGGCGCTAGTGGCTCTTTGGTGTAGGATGGAATAATGAGTATAGTATCGATTTACGGATCAAAGAGTTTAGAAAGATTTACGGAAGGTATCCTAACTCGAGGGTTTCATGAGAATGCATGGGAGGTAGCTAGCGATGCAAAAAATAATGTCTATCAAATTCATGGCGCACCTCAGTCCGAAGTAGATGATAAGACCATTATTGAGCGGTTAAAAAAAGATATCGTTAAAGTTGACTCAATTAATAGGGTTATTCTTTTACATCGTCCTGACGAGATACAGCTTAGATTTCCTGGGCTAAAAGATGTGCTAGTGTCAGCTAAAAAGGCAATAGGAGTCACTTTTCTGGGGGACATGCATATTAATGATACCTTTTTTGATATCCCCAGCCTGGTTAAAAAAGTTATTCCCCATGGATTCTTCCCAATTTCGGAAAAACCACAAACAGATCCGGTTATTGTGGGTAGTCACACTACCTGGGGTGAAATGAGATCTATTGAACATATTTTTAGACTACTAGATGAATTGTTTAAAAATGGGACAACCACTATAGTTGGCTATGTTGGTGGCAAGCCGAAAGATCAGCTTGAAATAAATATATTAAAAAGAGAATGGCAGCAACTTAAACTTAAGACAGAAGTTACTTTCCTAGATGCGCATATTGCAGAACAAAATCTTAACGGTAAAAATGTTATTTTAGTGGATTCACAAAATATTGAACCAGCAAACTTTGGCTTAACATTCAATGTTCAATTGTACTATTTGGGAAGAAGGATAAGGACAGGAGAAAGCTCGGGTTCGGTACATTCTAGCGTTGGAATTCCTGTGATATTAGAAATGAACGGTTCGGAAGTAATTGAAAACCTGAAAACTATAAAAATTCCTTACGGTTCAATTGAGGATATTCATTCAATTAACTTTCACGCAGGCGCAGATTTAATTCTAAAGTCGATTGCAGATGAAAGCTATAAAGCAATGCTCAAGCACAATGTAGAGCAGTCAAAAATGTTCAACTCTAGTTATGTAGGTAGGGAGTATATCAAGCTTTTCAATCAGTTGGCTTTACCCGCATAAGATTATTACCACTGTTATACCACTGTTAAAGCCCGGCTTTACCACTGTTACTCGATATCCGGCGGAAAAGGTGGTTTAGGGATTTGGTCGATAGTAGTATTTAGGAGTTGTTGGCCAATTTCTACCTTGCGTATTTCTGCTTGCAGTTGTTGATTCATCCATAAATAGGTAATGCCACCGAATATAAAAGCACCAGTCACAAATCCAATGATGAATATTTTTACCTGATCATTCATACTTTGAAGTTTATCATAGAGTCGCGGTCCACACTTATATTGTCACGTCGAACTGGAAAAGCTAACGTATTGGATCAGTTGTTTGGGGAGGTCAGGACATTGGCGGCTATATTTCGCTCAAATTGAAATAAAAAAAGAACCCACAGCATCGTGTTGTGGGTTTGTGAACGAGAGAAGGTGAACAGGGTGATTTATCCCTGCGTTTCGACTCGTACTTGGCGAGGTAACAACTCTTTCATGAAATCATGCCCGAGATAGGCTTCGATGGCCGCTGGATCTTTGGGAAATCGAGCAATACCCTGACGGAACTTGAAGTCACCCGTAGGTTGTGTGAGCGAGACCATCGAAATGGCTCCGGCAGCTTTTGCCTCTGCACCTAACTCATATCGAGTAAGGTCGACTGTCCCATCTTCAAATGGACTAATGATGCCCACATGGATTCCGGCTTCGGTTGCTATCCGAATACCGTCAATCCATGAGTATTCATTATCATCGATTTCGTTTGGCCATTTCACATTCGGCAGATTGCCGCAACCCTCGCAACGCAAGATGACTCCATGCTTGGTTCGTTTTGAATGAACCAAATCAATGAGCGGAAAAGGCGGAGCGTCAGCGTACGCATCAAGCGTGTTGACGTGTGTGGCGAACTCTCTTTCAAGAGTAAGTCCAGCTTGGTACTTTTTCTGATCTCGTAGCCAGAACCCACCCTGCAAAATAACGTCAGGGTAGGTGAAGGCTACTGGGTCACATCCGGGTTCATGAAAAGCATCGTATGCTGATTCTTGGCGCTTCATCAGACGTGATGTTCGCCACACCTTTCCCATACAAGCGTTGTACCAACCAACGATACCCTCGGTCAGAGCGACGTACAGGAAGCGAAGGGCATTTTCCAATGTCATTTTCACTTCTGACCCCGCTTCGTCCATGGTGAACTGGGTACCAATTACAACTCCGGGACGTATCTTTCCAAATCATGTTTTCGGTACCGCCGGTTCTTGCTAGAGAATCCGTACCTTGCATGAACAGCCAAGCGTCGATATCGAAGTATCGACTTTGAATGTATTCTGCGAGCTTGACCCGTTGGAAGTGACGCTGGTTTGTTGAGTCCGGTCGAAATTCAAAGTCGACTAATTCAACATCCATATTTCGTGGAATCTTGCAGTTGCTAAGCAGCTCTTCGGCACTTCGGGCGGGTTTGTAGGGCTTTTCGCCCGCACAAGCAATTGTTCCTCCGCCATTTACGGCGCAAATCTTAAATGTTTTCATTGTTACCTCGATTGGAAAGGGCGAAAAAAACGGAAAGGAGCAACGTAGCTCCGTACTTATCATTTCAACAACATGTATTTATACAACCGAATAGGTATCTTTGTCAAATGTCCGGGGAATAGGAGTTGAACCTATCTTGAGGGATTTACAGTCCCTTGCATAGCCGATCTGCCATCCCCGGGTGGAGCCAGTTGTCGGAATCGAACCGACGATCTTCTGTTTACAAAACAGTTGCTCTACCACTGAGCTAAACTGGCTTTTACGAACTGATTTATATACGAAAACTGGTATTCAACAAATTATCGTATACTATGAATGTATGACAGAAAAACAAGAAATTATCAATAGATTGCTTAGTAACACTGCCGAAGTTATTACGGAGGACGAGTTTCGTTCTCGAATAGAATCCGGCGAGCCCCTTACTCATTACATCGGTTTTGAAATATCAGGCTACGTGCACATTGGCCAGGGGATTATGTCTGCACTTGTTATTAAAGACTTACAGGCACTCGGAGTAAAATGCACCATTTGGTTGGCCGATTGGCATACGGCAATAAACTATAAACTGGATGGCACGAAAGAAACCGCAGCGAAGATAGGAAGGGGATATTTTACGGAAGCAATGAAAGCGTGCCTTACGGCTGTTGGCGCGGATGCGGAAGCGGTAGAGTTTCGATTGGCAACAGATTGGTATGCAAAGAATATGATGGAGTATATGGAACTAACTATGAAGGTTACGAAAAAAACTACGCGCTCGCGAATACTTAGAAGCATTGATATTATGGGTCGTGAACAAGGCGATGACGTGGAAATGTCAAGAATTTTGTACCCTGTTATGCAGGTGGCTGATGTATTCTACCAAAATCTTGATATTGTACATGCGGGTACAGACCAGCGAAAAGTATATGTAATTATGAGGGACGTTGCAAAAAAATTATTCCCCGAAGAAAAGAAACCAATGGCTATATTCCATGCATTAATGCCTGGTCTAAACAGCCCTGAAGGAAAAATGAGCAAATCAGATCCTGATTCGGCGATTTTTATTCATGACAGTGGAGAGTTTATACAGAGAAAGATCACACACGCATATTGTCCCGAAAAAGAAACTGAAAAAAATCCAGTGTTGAATTGGGTGAAGCATTTGTTATTTTGGAATCGCTCAGAACCTTTCCACATAAAGCGCAATCCAGAGTACGGAGGGGACATTGAATTTGAAAATTTCTCAGAGCTCGAAGTGGCATTTCAAAAAGGAGATATTCATCCATCAGATTTGAAATCTGCTGTAGCTAGTGAGCTCATTAAACTTCTTAAACCTATTCGCGATCATTTTGAAAAACCAGAAATTGCTGAGATGAAGAAAGAACTCGATGACGTCCTTGCGGCACGACGATAGCGAAAAAGATAACGCGCAGGCATCTCTTGCGGCATTACCGGTAAAAGTAGGGCAGTGGTATACGCATTATAAAGGTGGGGCGTATGAAGTGATCGCCTTGGCGTTAAAAGAAGATACATTAGAACCGATGGTGATATATCGCAGTCCTGGACACGGCGACACGGTGTGGGCGAGGGTGTATGAGGATTGGAATGCGGAATTTGAATGGGAAGGGAAGCAAATCAAAAGATTTTCCAGGAAGTAATCTTCCATGGACATGTACGAGATTATCTGATATGCAGAGTATTGCTGTATTCAATAGTTGACCTTGTTGGCCGTACATTTAACATTTCCGCACAATTTGCGATATGAAGAGAGGGGATAATGGGTAAAAAAGGAAAGTTCATTCGAGTTGAGATTCATTGGAAGATGATTGCAAAAATAAAGAACTTAATGGCAATTTCTGGTCTATGGACGTTGAGGGATTTCTTGAATACTGCAGTAAATATACTGCAGTGGACAATTGAACAAGCGCGAGAAGGTCGGACAATCGTCTCGGTTGACAAAGTCACTGGAGAAACCAGAGAGCTTACAGCTCCATTTCTGGAACATGTATGGGATCATTCCGCAGCTCAGGATAGTGACGACAGTTGAGCGACTTACTATCCTCAACAATGGCCGTCTCATCTAGGGGCGGTCTTTTTTTAGTTAATCGCCGTGGTGCCTTTGTGGCTTGACTACAGCCCTACATTGTCCTATGCTATAGGGCGATTGTTCATTGTACTATTGAGGAGGTTTTTGCCGTGGAATATTTGAACACTGTTAGCTTGAAGGACAGTTCGGTTTGTCAGGTTCGGGCATATCGAGAAAGTGACTATCCCGATATCAAGAGTATGCTCGAAACTGAAAAGATGTTCGATCAAGTGTGGGATGGCGAAGATAGTTTTCGTGGTATGGTCCATGAGGATCCGACGTCGGTTTTGGTGGCAACGGTGGACGAAAAAGTTATCGGCAGTATGTATGTCCATAGCACTCGTCAAGGTCGGGGAAATTGGACTTTCTTCTGGCGATTAGTTGTAGCTCCGGCGTATCAAAAACATGGT
>Ga0209542_10003219_pt1 | contig 35127 bp, 26 predicted proteins | sample RifCSPhighO2_01_FD_184028 | JGI IMG/M metagenome (GOLD analysis project Ga0209542, IMG submission 184028) | Soil microbial communities from Rifle, Colorado - Rifle CSP2_plank highO2_0.1 (SPAdes) (version 2) | ecosystem: Environmental > Terrestrial > Deep subsurface > Rock core/Sediment ...
TTAAATAAGGAGGATAAGGGTCTACAGCAAAGTAGAAATCGTTATACCAAGGATTTTCTAGAAACTGGAAGGCTCCTGCAACCCCTGTAACGAGTTGATAACGTGCGGTGATCAACGCTGCATCTTTATCTTTGTAGAAGATTGTGAAGGGAATCCCGCTCGAGTTGGGAAAATAAATTCCCCATTTTTCGGTGGCTGAATCCACGTATATAGGTCCTGGAACGTAAGGAGCGTTATTGATCTCAGCAGGTACGGAATTTAAAAATCTTTCTGCAGTATAAATGAGCAGTTTTCCTCCTCCCGTTGTTAAAGTGGCCAATGGAAGTTGGACGTTTCCGCTTCCCAAAAGAGGAGATGATGGGAAGAGTGCATCCGATATTAAAATGAGCTCACCTGAGCCTGTTGTTTCTAGAGTCAAAGCTGTAGTTCCCTGAATGTTTTCTCCTGCAGAGAGGGAAAGATTCCCATTGACTGTCTGCAGTAAAGCTCCCGCTTCTATGACAATACTATGATCTTGGGCGGTAAGATTCATTGCTCCTGAGCCGCTGCAAAGAAGGGTGGCGCCCTCAGATACTGTAAGGTTTCCGCTGGTACGATTTGTTTTTCCAGCGCCATTGAGTAAGGAAAGAGTTAAGTTTCCCGCCCCTACATCTAAGGTCACGCCGCTTGCGATTGTTAATAGAGCATCACCCGAGTCCCGTTCATTATTATCGAGACCACTGGAAAGAAGGTCATTCGCTGTGATGATCAAGGATCCATTGTCGGTTGTGATATTGGCATTGATGAGCGCACTTCTTCCTGCGCTTAAGGTAAGGGCACCATTGCCAAGGGTGCTCGTAATGGGAGAGGAGACTGTGATATCATTATTGGCCTGGAGGACAATGGAGGAACCTTCATCGAGTAGGCTTGTCAAGAAGGCGGGATCTACATTCATTCCTTGTGTCGTTCCACTGGTAAAGCCGATAAGAGTGGGGTCTATAAAGCCTACCCTAACAATTCCAGCGCTTTCCGCTAGAAATCCCCCCATGTAGGTTCCACTGGTATTATCTATAGCACCACTAGTAACCTGTGTGTTGCTAGTGGATCCTATGATGCTATTGGTATTATTGATTGTTCCTGCTACGCCTGTTGTTCCGTTGCCAAAAGTGACAGCTCCTGCATTCACGGTGGCGCCATCGTCCCAATTCGGGCTGAGAACCACATAATTGCCATTTGTGGAAAGCAATATAGTACCAACGCCTATTTGGTCATTTGTAGTCGATCCAATGAGGCTGTTCGATGCGCTTATCACCCCAGAAACGCCTGTTGTTCCGCTGCCAAAAGTGACAGCTCCTGCATTCGTGGCGCCTCCATTGTCCCAGTTCGGGGTGACAACAAGATAGCTACCGTTTGTCAAAACGGTACTTGCGCTATTTCCCACTTGGTCGTTTGTACTCGATCCAATGAGGCTATTGGATGCGCTTATCACCCCAGAAACACCTATTGTTCCATCGCCAAAAGTTACCGCTCCTGCACTTGTGGCGCCTCCGTTGTCCCACAAAGGAGCCCTCACAATGTAATTGCCATTGGCTAAGATTGTGATCGAAGAATTGCCTACCCCATCATTAGTAGTGGATCCAACGAGACTATTTGATGCACTGACAGGTCCAACAACACCGGTTGTCCCGTTGCCAAAAGTCACAGCTCCTGCACTCGTGGCGGCTCCATTGATCCAATCTACGCTGCGAACCACATAATTCCCGTTGGGCAGGGCTAGTACTCCCTGTCGTCCCACAAGATCAAAATCAGTTGCTCCTACAAGGCTATTCGCAATACTTACGTTCCCTATAGTGCCTGTGGTTCCATTCCCCCATGTAACGGATCCTCTTACCTCTCCCCCAACAGGCGAAAGGTGGCTCGCTACAACATAGTTGCCATTCGTCAGAACTGTCACTCCACTGGAAGCTATTGCGAAACCCATGATTCCATCCCCTACTAAGCTATTGGAGGCGCTCACTGTCCCTGTGACGCCTGTCGTTCCGTTGCCAAACGTGACAGCTCCAAATAAACCATTCCACTGCGGGCTTGCGACCACGTAATTGCCATTTGAGAGGGCAGATACTTCTGGAGCAGATGCATTTCCGAGGCCTACCAGATCATTGGCAGAGGTTCCAACCACACTATTTAATGCACTGACCACTCCAACAATACCCGTTGTTCCATCCCCAAAGGTTGCGGCTCCGGCTTGTGTAATTCCCCCATTGTCCCAATTCGGGCTGGTTACAACATAGTTACCATTGGTTAAAGCGGTAACTCCTGTAGCTAGTGAGGGACCTCCGCTGCCTACCTGATCGTTCTCAGTAGAACCTACTAGGCTATTCGATGTGCTCACAACTCCCGAAATACCTGTAGTTCCGTTACCAAAAGTCACAGCTCCTGCATTCGTGGCTCCTCCATTGTCCCAGTTCGGACTTTTGACAACGTAATTACCATTTGTGAGAGAAATCACCCCAGTTCCTACCTGATCGTCTGCGGAAGAGCCGATCAGGCTATTGGACGCGCTTACCACTCCAGAAATGCCTGTTGTTCCGCTGCCAAAAGTCGCAGCGCCCGCGTTTACGACTCCCCCGTTGTCCCAGTTTGGGCTACGTACTACGTAATTGTCATTTGTTAAAAGAGTGATACCCCCACTTCCTACTTGGTCACTTGCAGTGGATCCAATGAGGCTATTGGATGCGCTTACCACTCCAGAGACACCCGTTGTGGCGCTGCCAAAAGTCACAGCTCCTGCATTCGTAGCTCCTCCATTATCCCAGTTTAGGCTACGTACTACGTAATTGCCATTTGTTAAAAGAGTGATACCCCCACTTCCTACTTGGTCACTTGCAGTGGATCCAATGAGGCTATTGGATGCGCTCACCACTCCAGAGACACCCGTTGTGGCGCTGCCAAAAGTCACAGCTCCTGCGTCCACGACGCCCCCATTGTCCCAGTTTGAGCTACGTACTACATAATTGCCATTTGTTAAAAGAGTGACACCCCCATTGCCTACTTGGTCATTCGCAGTGGATCCAATGAGGCTATTGGACGCGCTGATCACTCCAGAAACGCCTGTTGTTCCGCTGCCAAAAGTCGCAGCTCCTGCATTCGTAGCCCCTCCATTATCCCAAGTTGTGCTGAGGGCTACGTAATTGCCATTTGTTAAGACAATTCTACCACCATTTGCTATTTGATCATTTGCAGTGGATCCAATGAGGCTGTTTGACCCGCTTACAACGCCAGAAATACCTGTTGTTCCATTGCCAAAAGTTAGAGCTCCTGCATTCGTGGCTCCTCCATTATCCCAACTTGGACTCCAGATCAGATAATTCCCATTTGTCAGATCTGTCAAGTTTCCACCCCCTCCCCCTATTTGATCCCCTGACGTAGACCCGGTGATTGTGCTGATCAGTGCTGCAGTTCTCCCATTGTATAGATAGACAGCGCCTGCGTTAGTGGTTGCAAAATTATCGCCAGGTTTCGTAATAACGACATTTCCGTTACTCAAAGCGAGAATCGCACTGCCAAATCCGGTCCCTCCTCCACTATTCGGATCGATGAACTGATACTGAGGGATCAACCCTGTTACCGAATCGATCACAATATTTTTCGGATCGATGAAGATCGTTCCTGCGACGCCTTCTAAGGCGGTGACATGTAAGGAGGTCCCAGGACACTGGATCTCTCGGCCGCACAGTTCGATTCTGCCGCCTATCCCCTGAACCCCTCCTCTTGCCTCAAGCTGAGCGGATACCAAGTTCAAAAGGGGAGATAAGATGGTGATTGTGCCTCCCTGTGCGCCCATTGCCTCCATTTTTCCAGAGGAAAAAAAGGAGGTATCTGACTGTAGAGAAATAGTGCCGCCTTGTTCCTGGCCCAGGACGGAAAGAGAGCCCTGACTTGTTTCTATGTAAGGGCCTGAAGTTCGGATCGAAATGGTTCCCCCATTCAAATCTTCTCCCTTGCTTAGAACCATTCCTGACTGGAGGATCGCTGAAGACGTCATTTCAATGGTTCCCCCTGTCGTGCCACTAGCGTTTATTTCCCCAAGCTGGTAAAGAGGCTTTTCCATCGAATCATTGCGAATGACAATCGATCCTTGCTTGGCTAAAAGAGAACCTTCTTGTACAAGACCCCCTGTTGTCTCTATGACAATCTCTCCATGAGGGGCAGAAAGCACGCTCTTTTTTTCTATCGTGACTCCGGCCGCTTTCAGATAAATTCTCCCATTGATCTCTTGAGGAGACAAAGCTAAGATAGAGCCCTTTAAATGGATCCCCTGGGTGTAGGCAAGACCCTCTGCATGCAGCTCCACTTTGAGAGCTTCGATCGTTCCATCCAGTGAAATCGTCCCTTCCGACTCAGTAAAGGGGCGAATGGAAAGGATGGAAACTCCTTCAGGTTTCAAAAGAATTTCCTGTCCCGCTGCGATGAAAATAGAGCCTTTGGATGCGTTTATTTTCCCATCGCTTTCCACAAATCGACTGAGTAAAACTACATTTCCATCCAGCGCTTCGATCGTCCCATGGTTGACGATCGCCTCTTTGGAAGAGCCAGAAAAATATTGCTCCTGGGGGAAAAGAAAATCTGCATCGCTGATCTCTAAAGTAGAGGCTAAAAAATCAGCTGCGCGGATGATTGTGTCTTTTCCCATCACAATACCGTTTGGATTGATGAGGTAGACTTTTCCATTGGCAGAAAGTTTCCCTAGGAGTTGGCTTTTTTCAAATCCAGTGACTCGATTCAAGATTGTGGAGGAGGGTGAGGGCTGAATGAATTGGACTGTTTCATTGGGTAAAATAGAAAAATCTTGCCAGTGAATAATCCCCAAATCTCCTGCCTTTATCTCCAGAAGATTTTGCTCTACTTTGAGATCGATAGATCCTTGGACCACTGTAGATCCATGCGGTAGAGCATGAAGAGAAAGAGCTGGCAAGAGCGACACATAAAAACACGCTCTGGTAACGGAGTAAAACATCCTCTTGTAGACTCCTTTATTTATTAATAAGCAATGACTCCTGATAGATACCACATCCCTAGTGGATGATCATCAAAAGGGACGTTATTTAGTTTAAATCCATAATCGACTCGGAGACTGCAATAGGGATTGACGTTATAGCGCGCTCCAGGACCTATTCCCCATAGGACTGCGGTCTTTTCGATTCCGTCAAAGGAATAAAAATTATATCCCCACCCATAGTCGATAAAAGCCAAGAAGGTGAGCTGATCTTTGCGGGTTTTGAGCAAGCTAAGAGGAGGTGTTCGAAGCTCGAAATTAAGACAGATACCATTGTCGCTAATAAATACGCTTTCTTCATAGCCACGAACGGAATTGTACCCTCCCAGTTTAAATTGTTCACTGGGCAATAAAGCCCCAGAGGCTGCTTGCGCTCGCAACAGGGCAGAAAGGGCGATTTTATTAGGGAAGGTATAAATGTCGCCTAGGGCTATTGTGCCATAGCAATAGTAGGGGATGGCATGAGAGCGCAGTTGGCCATACGCGTTGCGAGTTTGGTGAGGAAACCAGCTGAGAGGAGAAAGATAGAAGTCAGACTGAAAAGTCACTTGGTGAGAGGACATATGAGTTTCTAATTGGTATCCCAGCACCCATTGTGTGAGGTTTGCAATAGCATTGTTCAGTTGCGCAAAATCGAGAGTAGATACGAAGAATAAGGCGCTCGTCTCATATTTGTAATCCAGACCAAAGTAGAGCTGTTGCTGGAAGTTCGTGTAAAGGGGTTTAAAAGGGATCTTATAGCGAAATGAGGCTTGCGCTTCTTTCCCCTGACCGTGAAACCCAGACGTATCTGTGTGAATTTCAGCATACCCACCATAGAGCATAAAAATATGCTGCCAGGGAAGATAGGAGGTATAATTGACAGCGTGGGCATGAAAGCTGTCGTAGTGATTATTACTCGTAAATTGGTAGTTCAAAAAATCATCTACAAAAAATGCATCTCCCCAAGTCATGCCGCAAAAAAAACGCGTTTTGCCTGTCGACTCAACCCCTGTGTTATCCGCTCCCACATAGAACCTAAGAGGAAAACGATCCTTGGTGATCACCTCCACGTTCGTGTTACCTGTCCTCGTTCCTGGAGAAAGAACGACCTCCGAATAGTGAAACGGGTTTTGGTTGAGCCACGCCACATTATTTAACAATAAGGGTTCATTGAGCTTCTCTCCCGTCTCCACTTGAAGCGCTTTCTCTACTCGAGATCGGCTAAACCATTGGTTACCCTGATAGTCCACCTCTTGCACTTTCACTGGAGCTAAAACAAAAGCCACTACACCTGTCGAGATGTCTTGTTCAGGGATTTCAACATAAACTCCATGTTCTCCATATTTGGCGTAATATTGAAGAATTGCAGATCTAATTGACAAAAGAGTTTTTTGGTTAATAAACTGGTTTTCAAATTGAGATAACAATTTACTTTCTAAAACTCCGACAGGCCCTGGACAAGGTAGGTTGCTATCGAGATAGACGCGAAAGCTTTCGTTAGAAGCCATCGGTTGAACGGACAAAGTGTCTGCAAAAAGAGCTACCCCTTTGATTCCTATTCCATCCAAATGCTCTTCCAGCTCTCGTACATTTTCTTCTGCCGAGAGTCTCTCAGCGCTGAGAGAGAGAAACAAGATGAGCAATCTAGCTAGATAGAAAGTACAACGCACAAAAACTACACGTATTTTTTCGCATTATAATTATTTTTTATGTTTAGTAGCAATCTTCTTCATGCTTTGCATTGACAAAAAGAACCGAGGGATGGTCTACTCAGTGACGATAAATGGGCAAACTAGATGTTGCTTTTGAAGCTTTTTCCTTCTCTTTATTATTGGCGCATTTGGGGAGCTCTTGGTCTTCATGATATTTTGATGCGTTACCGCGGCTCAGCGTTGGGGCCCTTTTGGATCACCATTAGTACGGCTGTTAGTGTTCTGTCCATGGGATTTCTTTATGGTGCGTTGTTCAAAATTCAACGTGGCACTTATCTCCCCTACTTTGCAACAGGGATGATCGCGTGGAATTTCATCTCGATGATCATTCTTGAGAGCGCGAGAATATTCATCGACGCAAAACCCTATTTGGAAAACTTCAGCCTTCCCAGTGTGCTTCAACTATACCGCTTGGTCTTTCGAAACCTTCTTGTCTTATTGCATACTCTTCCCGTTTATGCGGTCGTGGCCCTTGTGTATCACATGAACCCTCTTTACTACTGCTTGATGCTTCCTCTGCCTTTACTGATTCTCACTTTGAATGCCCTTTTTTATTCGACAGCACTCGCCTTTTTAAGCGCCCGTTACCCTGATGTAGGGGCCATTATTTCGAGTGTGTTACAAGTCGCATTTTTTATTACTCCTGTTATGTGGACTCCGGAGCTTCTCCCAGAAAAATATCAAGGGTTTCTCTATGTGAATCCCCTCTATTATGCCATAGAACTGCTTCGCAAACCCCTTTTAGGGATCTCCTTTGGAAGACAAGACCTCATGGGGATTTTTTTCTTTAGTTTATTGGGGATATTGCTTTTTTCCTGGGTCGTAAAAAAATTTGAACACAAAGTGATCTTTTGGATTTAAGGGCTATGGCTGCTGAAATACACATCGATCAATTATCTCTCGATTACTTCTCTTATCTGGAGCCAAGATCCTTGAAGAAATCTGTAGTTCGTTCTTTATTTCAGCGCGAAAAGGAAAACATCTCTATCAAAGTTCATATAGCCCTCGATAAAATCTCGGCGCGATTTGGGCCAGGAGATCGGGTCGCTTTGTTGGGAAAAAATGGAGCGGGAAAGAGCACCCTATTGAAAGCGATTGCCGGCATTTATACTCCCAGTAGCGGCCGGCTCAGCGTGAAGGGGTCTATTTACTCCATTTTGGACATCAGTTCTGGAATGAGTCCCGATATCAACGGGTACGAAAACATCATCTTGGTCGGGATTTTAAAGGGGAAGACCCGAAAGGAAATGATACAAAAATTCGGAGAGATCGAAGAGTTTACTGCCATCGGAGATCATCTCAAACTTCCCATTCGTACCTATTCCCTAGGTATGAAGTTAAGGCTTGCTTTCGGCATTGTTACTAGTATGCAATCGGAGATCTTGATCATGGACGAAGTGATCGGTGTGGGAGACCGGCATTTTATGAATAAAGCGGAAAAAAGATTGGAATATTTACTCCACCAGAGCCAAATCGTCGTTCTCACTTCCCACTCTCTTGAGGTCGTTCGTAAGTTTTGTAACAAAGCACTTGTTTTACATCAGGGGCAGAATCTGTTTCTTGGACCGCTGGAAGCTGGCATTGAGTTTTACAGTTCCATAGGAGATTGTGGACAGGCTGATCGAAAATGAATTGTTTCCACCAAAGGGCAAGATTGAATAGATACCAACAGTGGGCTGCATAACCTCGATCAAAATAGCTCATTACCTCATCTCGATTGAAAAAATCGGTTTCTTTGCAAAAAAACTCGAGCTCTTTGCGCATTTGATCGCCTAATTTACCATAAAGCCACTCGTAAATTGGAACGCCAAAGCCCTGTTTGGGCCGGTCGATGAGTTCATCTGGAATGATCCCGCGCACTGCTTTTTTCAGGATGTATTTGCTTACCCCATTTTTGGTTTTCATCGCTTCTGGGATACTCATGGCAAGCTCCACAAATTTATGGTCCAAAAACGGAACGCGCCCTTCCAAAGAAACCCCCATGCTCATTTTGTCAACCCTCATGAGAAGAAGCTCAGGAAGTCTCATGTTGAGATCCATATAGCTCATCCAGTGAAGGATAGAGGGCTCCCACGCTTTTTCTTGGAAACGGCGGTAAATAGGTTGAATGGCTTCCCAGGATGTAAAAGTTTTGAATTTCTCTTGCAGGCGAGGAGAAAGGAGTCTTTTTTTTTGCACTTCGGTAAACGCTTCCACGCCCCCCCAAAAGATCGGCAGCCCCTCCGCCCCTCTTCGTAGCCATTCATATTGAGAAGAGGCGCCTTTCCCGCACTTTCTAAGACCAAAAAGGCCCATTTTCTTTAAGAGGCGGGGAACGGGCCAATGATCCATTTTTTGCAGTTTCAGAAAGTTTTTCCAGCTTGGATATCCAAAGAAAAGCTCATCAGCACCTTCTCCTACCTGAGCGACGATGACCCCATTTTCCCTGGCCAGTTTTGATACGTAGTACACGGGGACGCAGACAGGATCTGCAATCGGCTCGTCTTGCAAATGGATCATCTTGGGAAGGAAATCGATGAGGTCTTCAACGGTGAGGAGTTTTTCGTGGTACATTGCCCCCACTTCCTTGGCCATGCGTTTTGCAAAGAGGAGCTCATTTTTACAAGACGCATAATCTCCTTGATAGCCGATGCTAAAGGTTTTGATCGGAGGGCTATTTTCAGAAAAGAGGGCGGCATTAGTGCTAGAGTCAATCCCTCCGGAGAGGAATACGCCTATTGGCACATCGCCCATTTTACGCAAATTCACTGCTATTCTCAGCTCGCTGAGTATTTTTTCAGCCACTTCTTCTTCTGAATGACCAATGAGCGGATTTGTGTGGTCCCAAACATCCCAGTAGCGCTTTTCTAACATGGATCCGTCGCTACGGATTCGGAGCCATGTGCCGGGAGAGAGCTTTTGAATGCCGTCAAAAAGAGTTTGCGGTGCTGGGGTCATTGAAAAAGAGAGGTAATGGTACAAGGCCTCTTCATGCACTGCTCGTTTTTGTTCAGGGTTTTGAAGGAGAGCTTTAATTTCTGAGGCAAAATGGATGTAGTCAGAGTGCACGCTATAGTATAAAGGCTTGATGCCGATCCGATCTCGAATGAGCCAGAGCTCTTTTGTTCGAGCGTCCCAAAGGGCGATGGCAAACATGCCTCTCAGCTTATGGACAAAATCAATACCCCACTCTTCATAGGCGTGGAGAAGGGCCTCGGTATCTGAGTGGTCTGTTTTCCAAGGATAGTGGGAAAGTTCCTTTCGGATGTCTAGATGGTTATAAATTTCTCCATTAAAAACGAGATGCACGGAGCCGCTGGACATGGGCTGATCTGCACTTGTTGAACGGTCGACGATCGAAAGGCGCCGGAATCCAAATCCTACTTTGCCATCTTCTGCAATCCAGATTCCCTCTCCGTCTGGCCCTCGGTGCTTCATGGTATCGGTCATCGCCTGTAGAAGCGATGGTTGAAGCGTACGAGCGTTTCCATCAAAAATCAACTGACCCGTGAGACCACACATCTTACAACCATTCCTCCACCCTAAAAGCGATGTCCATCGCTTGGGCCTGCTGCCAAAGAGGAATCGGCCAAGGGCCTCCCTCGCGGATGGCTTTGGCAAGGGCCACGAGCTCTTCTTTTTGCCCTTTTTCAGCTTGCTTGCTTGCGAATTTTGGAACATTCAGCGATTGATAATCATTCATGACAAGAACTTGGCCATCCATAAAAATTTCCATTTGCTCTTTAGGATAATCTTTGGGGCCTAAGGATGTATAGGTCAGGGTGGCGATCGAGCCGTCTTGAAAGCTCATGGTGGCGATAAAATTGTCATGTGTTGCGGACTGGATGGAGTGCGCATCGATTGTCTGGACCTTAGAGCCAGTGAGAAAGGTAAAAAGATCATAAATATGACATGCTTCGCCAATGTTTCTCCCCCCCCCTTCTTCGCCATGCACCCAATGCTGAAGAGGAAGGAAGCCTGCGTTCATTCGGTAGTTGATCACCATGGGGTTGACCCGTTTTTGCGCCACTTGATGGATCTTTTTGGCGTAGGTTGAAAACCTGCGATTAAACCCTGTCAGAAGGATTGGGCCGTCAGGATTTTTGGCATAGAAATCCAAAATCTTTTCCAGCTCTTGTTTGTTAAGGCAAAGCGGTTTTTCAACCAGCACGTGCTTGCCCGCCTGAAGAGCTTCTAACACTTGGTTCATATGAAGGTGATGGCGTGTTGCAATGATGACAAGATCTATCTCCGCATCTTGCAGCATTTCTTGAGGATTTGTCGTTGCATAAGACGCTTCAAATTGGCGCATCGTTGCTTTGGCATTGTCGCCAGATCGGCTGACAACGGCTTTTAAGCGGTATTCTTTGAGTGATTGAAGGTTGGGAAGATGCATCTCTTTTGCAAATCCCCCTGCCCCAATGAGTCCGACTTGTAGCTGCTCTTTGGAACAGGGGCTTGCGCGAGGATTGGACACAACTCTATTGACGCTTATAGGGGGAGGGTAAGAAAGAAGGGCTAAAAGAGGCTTTTTTTCTTTGTCTTTCAAAAAAGCGTAAGCATCAGCTGCCTGATCGACAGGAAAAATGGACTGCACGAAGGGGCTAACATCCACCTTTTTTTGAGCAAGGAGATGTAAATATTCTTCCATATTACGAGTTTCTGTCCAACGGACATAGCCCATTGGATAATCAAAGCCCTGTTCTTCATAGCGGTCATCATATCTGCCTGGACCGTAGGAGCAAGAGATGAGAAAATCGAGTTCTTTTTTGTAAAAATCTGTGCGCTTTAAGTGAAGCCCCACGTCTCCTACCAAAACAACGCGCCCTTTTTTGCGGCATAGTTGAAAGGCTTGGGAGATCACTTCACTAGAAGCGGTTCCAGCCGTGATGATCACTCCGTCGACTTCTAGGTGGCTAGGAAAGGAGGATAAAAGCCCAAATGTTTCGGCAAGCTCCACTCTTTTCAGATCGAGATCGATCCCGAAGACTCTACATCCGTTTGCCTGGAGAAGTTGCCCCGTCACTTGTCCTAAAAAACCGAGACCGATCACTGCAAATGTTTCGCCCAGGGTAGGTTGGGCACGTCGAATGCCTTGAAGGGCGATAGCGCCTAAAGCGACTGTGCTCGCTTCGGCAAACCCCACATTCTCTGGAATGGGAACCATCAAATTGTCTGGAACCTGGATGATCTCAGCGTGGTGGGCGCACTGAGCTCCAGCGCAGGCCACACGTTGTGTGGTTCCCAGGACCGTTCCTGCGGCGCTATAGCCTGAAGGAACGCCCGATGAGAGCTGTCCCTGAAGGATGCTTTTCGTTTTCGAAAAGCCCTTGGTCGCCAACATCGCAAAGGCTTTTTTCACCTTTTCTGGGTGCTTGAGCGCCTTTTTCCAAAGAGGGATTCCATTTTCCTTGAGGCCGCTGAGCTCGGTTCCTGTCGAAATACAGGAATGGGAGACATAGATCAGGGAATATCCCTCTTCATCCATGGGTGCGGGAATGTCTTCAATCAGAGCTTGGCCTTGTTTTAATAATACTTGCTTCACGCCCACACTCCTAGCGTATCGAGGATTGGTTTACCTTTTAAAAGCGCTCGGTCCAGCTTTATGAACGGTTGGTGATTGACCAAAAGAAGGAGTAGATCCGCCTTTTGCACGGCCTCTTGAAGCTCCATCTGCCGCACGTGAGGAAGGTGGAGCTCTTGAGGAAGCGTTTTGAGGTGCGGCTCTACTATGAGAAGCTCTTGGATATTTTCCTTGGCGAGGTGTTTGACAATTTCTAACGCTGGGCTTTCTCTGATGTCGTCGATATCCGCTTTAAAGGAGAGTCCAAAACAAGCGACAATGGGGTTTTTCAATCCCTTGAGCATTTCTTTGGCCCGCTTCAGCACATGGAGGGGCTTACTGTCATTGACCTCTCGAGAGGTTCGGATGAGTTTTGCGATGTCTGGTGCTGCATCGATAATAAACCAAGGATCGACTGCAATGCAGTGGCCTCCCACGCCGGGTCCTGGTTGGAGGATCTTGACCCTCGGGTGGCGGTTAGCCAGCCGGATAAGTTCCCAAACGTTGATGCCCAGTCTTTCAGCAATGAGAGAAAGTTCATTGGCAAAAGCGATGTTTACATCGCGAAAGGCATTTTCTGTAAGCTTGGTCATTTCTGCTGTTCTTGCATCGGTGAGAAGACATTCTCCTTTCACAAAGATCTGATAGAAATCTTTGGCCTTTTCGGCACACTTGGGGCTCAAACCTCCGATGATTCGGTCATTGTTCACGATCTCTTGTAAAATTTGGCCAGGCAGGACTCTTTCTGGGCAATAGGCGATGAAAAGGTCGTCCCTTCCAAGCCACGTTTTGAGCTTTTCTGTCGTTCCTACAGGCGGGGTGGATTCCAAGATGATGAGATTGCCAGCTTCAAGGAAGGGGATCATGGCTTTTGCGGCAGCTTCGATATAAGAAAGATCGGGTTTATGGTCGTTTTGAAATGGCGTGGGTACGGCGATGAGAAATACATCGGATTTTTCAGGCGTCAAAGCGGCTTTGAGCTTGCCATGAAAGACTGCAGAATGAACGAGCTCCTCAAGGTATGGCTCGACGATATGGATGTTTCCTTGATTAATCGTTGCCACCACGTTTGCATTGATGTCGACGCCAACGACCTCGCATCCGCGGCTTGCTAAAATTGCAGCGGTAGAAAGACCGATATAGCCAAGACCAAAAACGGATACTTTTTTATGCATCTTTACATGACCTTAGAAGCTGTTCAAGAATTCTTTCTGCAGCGCGGCCGTCGCCGTAGGGGTTATGGGTCTGAGCCATGGTTTGGTAATGGAGCGGATCTTCTAAAAGTTTTTCCGTCTCAGAGAGGATTTTTGTCTCATTTGTTCCGACGAGGATGGCTGTCCCCGCCTCTAGCGCTTCAGGCCTTTCTGTGAGCTCGCGAAGCACTAACACAGGCTTTCCTAAGGACGGGGCCTCTTCCTGTATGCCTCCAGAATCTGTGAGAACTATAGTAGATTGGCTCATCAGGTGGACAAAAGAGAAATAATCAAGGGGTTCGATGAGATGGATGTTTTTTTCTTCTCCTAAAAGCTCGTAGACAGGTTTTCGCACATTGGGATTGAGGTGGACAGGAAAGAGAATGTGAACGTCCTTCCTTTGGGCAAGCCGTTGCAATGCTTTACAGATAGAGAAAAACCCCTTCCCAAAACTTTCCCTTCGATGGACTGTAACGAGGATGAGTTTTTTCCCAGGGTCCAAAAACGGAAACGGCTTTGGGGCGAGCTCGGGCTTTTTTTTCAACTGTTCCATTGTGAACAACAGGGCGTCGATGCCCGTGTTCCCGGTCACAAAGATCCTTTCTTGGCACACGCCCTCTTGAAGGAGATTGTTTTTGGATCTTGGAGTGGGAGCAAAGTGGTATTTCGCAAGAGAGGAGATCAGTCTTCGGTTCATCTCTTCAGGGTAGGGAGTCATCCGATCTTGTGTTCGTAAACCCGCCTCCACATGTCCTACAGGAATTTTTTCATAAAACGCTGCCAGAGCCGCAGCAAAGGCGGTCGTCGTATCGCCTTGTACGAGGAGAAGGTCAGGTTGTACTTCTTGCAGAACGCCTTTGAGGTTTTCGAGTATAGAAGTTGTCACTTCCGTTAAACTTTGCCCAGGCTTCATGATATTTAGATCATAATCGACTCGGATACCAAACAAATGGATCACCTGATCGAGCATATACCGATGTTGGGCAGAAACGCAGACTAAGGACTCGACCCCTCTTTCTAGAGAAAGACCTTTGATGATCGAGGCCATTTTCAACGCTTCAGGCCGTGTGCCAAAGACGCTTAAGATTCTCATCAAGTCTCTGAGAATATAGATTCAAACTGTTTATCTCAAGAGCTCGATCAACTCTTTGGCGCGGAAGGACCAGTCTTGTTTTTCTACATATTCTCGAACGGATTGTGGGGGAAAGGCAAGAGCCTTTTCGAGCGCTCTTTCAAATTCTTCAAAAGAATCGGCAAGATAAGCGGGGGAATTGAGGTATTCGAGCTCTTTCCATCGGGTTGCGACTACGGGGAGAGAAGAGGCCATGTATTCATAGAGTTTGAGTGGATTCACAGCATCGATTAGCTTAGCATATCCCTTTACATCAAAGGGGATGATTCCCACTTGGGCGTGCTGTAAATACCCGGGAATGGAAGCGTATTCTTTAGGGCCCAAGGCATAGATATTGGAAAAGGCCTGGAAGGGGTTTTTTTTCATGGGGCCGATAAGGACAAATGACACGGCCGGAAAGGCACTTGCAAGCTGTTTGAGTAGAGCAGCATCGAACCAATATTCCATAGCGCCGACATAAACAGCAATGGGTCTTGGGATAGTTTTGTATTCTTCAGGCTCTTTTCTCGGCTTGGAAAAATGGCCGAGATTGACGCCATTCGGGAAGTGAATGGAGCCTGGGATTTCTTCAGAGAGGGTTTTTGCAGAGGAAAGAACGACATCGACCTTTTGAATCAGCTCTTGTTCTTGCTGTAAGAACGCGGGAGGGATATGTTGAAAGCCTGCATTTCGGTCTGGAACGCGAAACACGCTTTTTCGAAAAGAGAGGGTGTTCAGCCAAAAGGATTGAAGGGGCGAGTCAAAGTAGAGAATGTCTACCTCCTGAAATCCATGGGCGCGCGCTTTTTTGATTAAAGAGGGGAACGTAAGCTGATGCCAATGTTTGTAGAGCCAGCGGGAGCGAAGCAAAGGGGCGTTATGGGGTGTGAAAAGGGCGCCTGGCACATAGGCCCAGAGCGGTTCTTGTTTCGAGCTTGGTTGTGCGTAGAGTTGCAGCCGTTTTTTCAGCTCCTTGCCGCGCGCAAGATGAAGGGGGGAGATTGGGTCTGAGATAAAAGCGACTTCGTAGCCCATGTGTAACAATTGATGCGCCAAATGGTGACTGCCAACTTGAAATACGGAATTCCAAGGGTTCGAGCAGGCCATAAGAACTTTTTTTCTTTTCATTTCCTACACATTCTGAGATTCTCTTTATAACTATATGATAGATCTTTGTATTGATGCAAGAATGGCGTTGTCTTCGGGGATTGGAAGATATATCTGCGAAATCCTCTCTTTTTTTCGAAAAGGGTTTTTACGGGTGACTCTTCTGGTGGATCAGTTAGGATATGACTGGGCGCAAGGGTTTGATCAGATCGTATTTAATACGCCGATTTACTCGTTCCGTGAACAGTTGTTGTATCCGATGCGTATCCCAACCTGCGATTTTTTTTTCTCGCCCCATTACAACGTTCCTATTTTGCCTATTAGTGCAAAAAAGCAGGTTGTGACCATTCACGACCTTTGCCATTTGGAATTTGGGACGCCTCTTCAAAAATCGTATGCGAAATTCATGCTTAAAAAAGCGCTTGCCTCCGATATCATCATCACAGTTTCGCATTTTACAAAAGGGGAAATCCAAAAACATTTTGGACCTCGTCAAGTGCATGTGATTCCTTTGGGGGCAAACGAGAGGCGCTTTAAAGTGTTGTCCCCTTCGAGTGCAGTGCGGGGCAGGTACCGCCTGCCCAAAAAATTTATTCTTTATGTTGGGAATAACAAGCCCCATAAAAATCTGCATATGCTCAAAGCTGCTTTTCAGAATGTTCAACTTTCCGATTTGGCGCTTGTGATGGTGGGGAAAGGAACGCCTTACGGAGAGATTGAAGAGGGGGATTTATGCCATATATATAATATGGCAGAAGCTCTGGTGTTTCCATCGCTTTATGAGGGGTTTGGTTTGCCTCCTCTGGAGGCGATGGCTTCTGGATGTCCCACTCTTGTCTCAAAAGCTGGGAGCCTTCCTGAGGTTTGCTCTGATGCCAGTCTTTATTTTGACCCTAACAATGCTAGCGAGATTACGGAAGCGATTCGGCGCATTGTAACGGATCAGGAGCTGAAAAAAAATCTCATCCAAAAAGGTTTTCAGAGAGTAAAAATGTTTAGTTGGAAAAAAACTGCAGAAGAGCATTTAAAACTTTTTGAAGCGAGTGTTCATGCGTAGTATCATTGTTCACGACTGGCTGATCAGTGGAATAGGCGGAAGTGAAAAGGTATTAGAGGCGATCCATAGACTGTTTCCCTCTCCTATTTACACACTTGTCAAAGATGGGGAGGCGTTGAAAAATACCTATTTTGAGAACGTAGACATTACACCTTCCTTTATTCAAAGGCTCCCTAAGGCAAGCAGGAAGTATCAACGCTATCTTCCCCTATTTCCTCTTGCAATTGAGCATTTTGATGTGACCTCTTTTGATGTGGTTATCTCCTCTTCTCACTGCGCTGCAAAAGGGGTGATTACAGGTCCCGGTCAAGTGCACATCTGCTATTGTCATACCCCAATGCGCTATGCGTGGGATCTCATGTATGAGTACTTACGAGAATCTAAATTAGATCGAGGTCTTAAAGGGTGGGTGGCAAAATGTTGCCTTCACTATTTAAGGGGATGGGATGTGCATTCATCCCATCGAGTCGATCACTTTATTGCCAATTCACATTATGTGGCAAAAAGAATTGAGAAATTCTACGGTCGGAAGGCCGCTGTGATTTATCCGGGTGTGGACATTGACGATTTTCCTGAAAAAAAAAAGAAAGATTCCTATTATCTCGCAGCCTCCCGACTCGTTCCTTACAAAAGGATCGATTTGATTGTTGAGGCGTTTTCTCATATGCCTCAAAGGAAGCTTGTAGTCATTGGGGAAGGACCAGAGTTTGAAAAAGTGAAGAAAAAAGCTTCTTCCAACGTGGAGCTTTTGGGTTTTCAGTCGCATACAAAGCTTTTGGAATACATGCAAAATGCCAGAAGTTTTGTGTTTGCAGCTTTGGAAGATTTTGGCATTCTTCCTGTGGAAGCGATGGCTGCGGGAACGCCTGTGATCGCTTTTGGCAAAGGGGGCGCTTTAGAAACTGTTGTTGCGAGTGAAACGGGACTTTTTTTTCGCGAACAGACGGTCGCTTCTCTCATTGAAGCGGTGGAAGCTTTTGAACGGATGGACTTTGATTCAGGCTTATGTCGGAAAAGGGCGGAAGAATTTTCGCTAAAGAAATTCAATCATGCATTGGAACAATTTGTAATGGAAAAAACGTGAAGGCGATTGTACTTGCTGGAGGAGAGGGGAAGCGGCTTTGGCCTCTTTCTAAAGAAAATTTTCCGAAGCAGTTTCTTAATTTTGGTGCAGGTCCCTCTTTATTGCAACAGACGGTCCGAAGGCTTCAAAAAGCCCCTTTGATTGATCAGGTGATTGTTTCAACGAATGAGCTACACTGTAAGTTAGTGGAAAAGCAGCTGAAAAAAATGGATGCTTACTGTCCGCTTGCTATAGAGCCTTTTCGAAAAAACACGGCTCCTGCCATCGGCCTTGCAATCAAAACCCTTCAGGAAAAATATGGGGCAAAAGAGGACGAACCTATTCTCGTGGTGCCTTCTGACCATCTGATCGAGCCGGAGGCGATTTTCATTGGAATGCTGGGACAGCTCAACCCCCAAGAGCACATGATTACGTTTGGAATACGGCCTCATAGAGCGGATACGGGGTATGGGTACATTGAAATCAGCCGTTCTTACGATCCCTTTTGTTTCTATATCAAGAGGTTTGTGGAAAAACCAGATCTTGAAACGGCTAGAACCTACCTTAAAAGTCCCTATTTTTTCTGGAATTCAGGGATGTTTCTTTTTACGATCCGAACGTTTTGGAGGGAACTAGAGACGCACTGTTTAACAATGCACCGGCTCTTTCAGAAAGGTCTTGTGGAAGCCACAGCTTCTTTTGAAAAGATGCCCAATCTTTCCATCGACTACGCTCTTATGGAAAAATCGAAAAACATTCTGGTCTGTCCTCTGGCAGTTTCCTGGTCTGATGTGGGTTCTTGGGATAGTGTGTATGAGGTTCTCGAAAAAGATGAAGACAAAAATGTCAAAATAGGCAAAGTCCTGGCGGTCAATACGACTAACAGCTTAATTATTGGCGGAAAAAAAATCATTTCAACCATCGGGCTCGATGATCTGGTCATTGTCGAAACAGAAGAAGCTCTTTTAATTGCCAAGAAGGGGGAGTCTCAAAAAGTCAAAGAGTTATTCCACAAACTCGAGGTCTAATGACGTTCAGTATGTCTCTAGAAAAATTAGTAGAAGACGCCATATTCCATAACAACGTAACCGATTGCTAGCCATGCGCCAAGCAAGGCAAAATTTGCGTTCGCGAAGTTGTCGTGAATAAAGTGGAAACTGTATTCAGTAGGCGCTTGCCCTTCGCCCCTTTCAAAGACTCTGGAGAATGCTTGGAGCGAATTGTGGTAACATGCTGGCAAACCTCTTAGACGACCTGAAAGGGTTTTTACAATGCGCGAAGCCGCTGGAGTGACATGGGATAGTCCGTAATCTATTAATTGACAAGCAAAGCCATAAAGTGTGGGGGTAGTGACGGCGCACACTACTTCTGAAAGGATTGAAGGGGAAGCGAGCGCTACGTCGTTCAAAAAGGGATTGCCGTTTCCTGCACAAACCGGGAATTGGGGATAACTCGGGTTAAAAGTAGAATTCATGTGTATGCCGTTATTATTCCAATAACATTTTATCGAATTATAATTTCAATGACAATTTTTGACTCGCATTCGGTAGATAAAAAAATTGGAGCCAAAAATTTTTTTTTGAGTAGAATGCGAAAAACAACTCTTTTACAAGGAGGATCTCTTGAAATGCTTTTTGTTTGCTTCTTTACTGGTAGCTAATCTAGCCTTTGCAGCGCCCACCCAGACTTCACAGGAAAATACCACATCACAGTTGGGTGGTTTCTTCCAAGAAGGCGATACGAAGTGGTATGTTGGGGCGGGTGTCTCCTGTGCTGATCTTTTCTATTACAAAAATAGACAAATTAATAATATTACAACGGCTAATTTTACAAGTAATGATCAGGATGTGGAAGATACCACTGAAGCTCCGTCTTTAGGGTATAATGCTTTTCTTGGTTATACCTACAATGAATTTCTCGATGTAGAATTCAAAGTTGCGCAAATTATGCGTCCATTTCAAGATCACTTCCGATCTGATGCTTCCGGATCTGATGATAGTGACGATGTGTATTCTGGGACAACCAAGCTTTACTTCCTTTCTTTTGGACCTTATTTGCTGATTCATTTGCCGATGTATAAGATATTTACCCCATATTTCAGATTTGGTATGGTGACAGATCTCGTCACATTTAAGATCACACAAAATGAAGACAGAAGATTTCATACGGACAACACTCTTGAATCGGGGTCGCAAAAACAATCTTTTTGGGTGGAAAAATTCAATGTGGGTATTGGTGTCAAATCACGCTGGGGAAATTGTGTCGTGTTTAAACTCGAATATGAGACTCCCACGACGAATACCATTGTAGGCAGGACTACAACGCATAGCGCTGCTGATTTTTATATCCCAGGGATCCTAAGCGCATCACTTCTTTGCCAATTCTAGTGCGGCATGGGCCTCTCGGAGGGCTGCGAGATTTAAGAGGACAATAAACCATGTCATATGGTGGTTGAGGTTGTGGTTAGTGAAAGCAAACGAGAGCACATTGATCAGACCTACAACTCTAACTTTTGTGAAAAATCGATGCTCTTCCTCGAGGGGGTTCATTTTTTTGAGAGAGAAGAAAGTCTCGATGGCGCTTAAAAATAAGCCCCCAAATAACAACAGCGACCCTATGAAGCCAAGCTCCAAAAGCAGCTGGATGTAGACGTCGTGGATGTTTGTGAGCGAAGTGAATCCCACGCCCAAGAACTCATGTCCTTGGAGGCGCTCTAGTGCCGTCTGCCACATAAAATACCTCTCCCCAAAAGAACCTTGGTGGATTTTCTGGCTAAACCCTGTCCTGAGAATGGTAAACATGTTGATTTCAAAGTAGGATAGCGCGCCAAAAATGGCAGTGATTAGGAGAAAAAAGCGGAGGAGTCGTTTGAGCCTCTTTTTCTCTTTGATCGCGATATACAGCAAACTGGTAGCAAAAGAGAGGTAAGCGGCTCTTGTGGTGGTAAGTAGAAAGGCTAAAAACGTGAGAGAAAAAAGAATGTATAGCATTTTTTTAGAAAGGCCAAATTGAGCCTCTTTTTGTGCGAAATAGATCAGAAGCATGAAAGAGAGAACGAAGCTTGAAACAATGCCATATTCGTTCGGGTATGAACCTGGAGAAAATCGCAAAAGACCCCACCCGAATTGTACAAGAATCGAACAGCGTGCAATCTGTGCAAGGGAGATGATTTTGAGATAATACCCGAAAAAAAAGAAATATCCTACAAGAAGGGAAACGTAAAAAAACACCAGGTAGGTCTTTAAAAAAGAGACGAGTTCTTTTTGGTTTTTGATCACTGATGCTGCCCCCAAAACAAAAAAAAATTGAGAGATGAGTAGACCATATCGAAACAGGGAGTGCGGTTCATTGGCCTTCCCCAAACATTCAGTCCAAGCAGAAGAAAAAAAGGCATAGGTCAGAAGAGGAAGAAACAGGATTCCGATTTTTGCAATGCGCTCATTTACAATCCGGAAGAATAGAGGAAACAGGGGCAAGACAAAATAGTAGCTTCGAAAGGATTTGGGAAGAAATGCAGGAGTCAAAAGGGTTCCCAAAGGGCCCAAGGCTACATAAAGATAGATGAGCAGCCTTTGGGGATTAAAGCGGATCATTAGACAGGCTATTTTTTGAGATGCTTACTCAAAAAACCAGAGAGCTTCATCATATCGATTGGCTCTGATCCAATCACTTTCGCTAAAAGAGTATCTGGGAGAATACGTCTTTTATTTGCCGGATCTTGAAGATGTTTAGCTTTGATGTAATCCCAGATTTTTTTCGTTGCTTCGGGACGGGTGATTTCTCCCTGCCCGACAACAGCCTGAAGTTCCTTGGAAGCCTTGTAGGTTGGCTGAGTCATGGTCCGTTTTTTCTTCTCTTGTGTCATACTTTTTTTGCTGCCTTTGCCTCTTCGGGCTTTTTTTATATAAGGAGTTTTCAGATGATCAACATACTTCTCTTTCAGTTGATCGAGTGTTGAGACAATGACATCACAATCTGGATAATTCGAACAGGAGAAAAATGTTTTGCCAAAACGGGACTTTCTGGCAGCAAGTTTTCCGTCACAGCCAACCGCAGGACAGGCAGGAAGTTCTTCAGACGAGTAGGTCTTTTCCCCTTTTTTCGGAATGTTCACGATCCCCTTACACTCAGGATATTTCGAACAGCCTAAGAACGCTCCAAACCGTCCGTGGCGCAAAATCATGGGTGATCCACAGTGGGGGCAAGGCTGATCCCAAGGAAAATTTGGATCATAGTCCTCCTTATTAAAGGTCAGGGCTTCAATAGGGGCAGTGTAGTCGCAAGTTGGGTAGTTGGAGCAGCCATAAAAGTATTTATTTCGTGACCAAATCTTTTGTAGTTGATGTTGTTCGCACTTTGGACACGTAATATCGGTGTCTACTTTGGGGACAACAGCTTCTTTTTCCGCTTTTTCAACAAGCGGGATAAAATCTTTCCAAAAATTTCGAATCAGCTCTTTCCAATTTTTATTATGTTCGGCCACTTGCTCAAGCTGATCTTCCATCTGCGCTGTAAAAGTCACATCCATGATAGGCGGGAAATTTTCTTCGAGCATCGCACAGATGATTTTCCCGAGTTCCGTCGGCTTTAAGGCGCCTCCTTCTTTGATCGTGTAATCTCGGCTCTGGATTTTATTCATGATGGCGGCATAAGTGGAAGGCCTACCGATGCCGAGCTTTTCTAATTCTTTGACCAAGGAAGCTTCCGTAAAGTGAGGCGGCGGCTTGGTGAAGCTTTGCGTCGCGGAAACTTCGAGAAGGTTTAGAGGCATGTTTTTTTCCAAAGGCGGCAGAGTTTTCCCCCCTTTTTCCTCGTCTTCTTCTATCGAGCCTGTATCGTGTTTTTCCTCGTAAGCGGCTAAATATCCATTGAATTTAACGACGGATCCGCTGGCTCGAAGAATCAAACCCTGGTCTGTTGCAATTTCTGCAGATACTGTATCGTAGATCGCTGGATTCATTTGAGAGGCGATAAAGCGGCGCCAGATTAAAAGATAGAGCTTGTATTGGTCTGGCGTCAAATGCATCTTGATTTTTTCTGGATCTCGACTCAGGCTGGTTGGCCGAATCGCCTCGTGGGCTTCTTGGGCCGTCTTTTTCGAAGCGTAGTACTTGGGCTGATCGGGGAGGTACTCGGCTCCAAAGCGGTTGAGGATATACTTCCGCGCACTCGAGATGGCCTCGGGGGCAATATTGACCGAATCGGTACGCATGTAGGTAATAAGACCCTCGCCCCCTTCAGCTCCTAAGTCAATTCCCTCGTAAAGCCCCTGGGCAATGCTCATCGTCCTGGAAACAGAAAAGCCATAATGCCTGCTGGCTTCTTGCTGCAGAGTGGAGGTGATGAAAGGGGGAACGGGGTACCGTTTTTTTTCTTTCTTTTCGACATCAGCTATTTTATAGGAAGCTTTTTTCAGTCGCGCTTCAATATTCCGTGCAGTTTTTTCATTGGAGATTAAGAAGGAGGCTTTTTTCCCTTCCTCTTTTTCTACTTTTAGCCCGTCCACAGAGTATAGCATTGCCGCAAAAGAGCGTGCTTTTGGGTTTCCCTTAGGTTGCAAAAAAGAGCCGAGGTTCCAGTATTCGACAGGTTGAAAGGCATCAATTTCTTTTTCTCGATCTACGACAAGCTTTAATGCGACGGACTGAACTCTACCTGCTGAAGTACCGCTTCTGCCCCGTTTTACTTTTCTTGTGAGAATGGGAGAAATTTTGTATCCGACAATTCGGTCGAGCAGTCTTCTTGCTTGCTGGGCGTCGACAAGATCCATGTCGATGTCGCGGGGATTATTCAAAGACTCTTGTACAGCTGTTTTGGTGATCGATTGAAACGCTGTTCGCTTGATTTTTGTCCCTTTGGGAAGAATGGAAGCGATATGCCAAGCAATGGCTTCTCCCTCCCTATCTGGATCAGGGGAAAGATAGACGACATCTACTTTTTTTGCCGCTGCTTGGAGTTTTTTGATCACTTCTTGCTTGTCGGAAAGAGTCACATACTCCGGCTCAAAGTCATTGTCTACGTCAATACCGAATTTTTTTTGGGGCAAATCGCGGATATGACCGATCGAAGACTCAAAAATAAAATCTTTGCCAAGAAATTTTCTTAACGTCTTGATTTTCGCCGGTGATTCCACAATAACGAGGGCTTTGCCCATAGTATGCACGTCCTATAGATCGGACAGATGGTAGCCGATTTCACATTTTCTAGAAAGGATTTCACCAATCCCTCATACTGTCCCCATATGACAGATGCTGATTTGCTTGCACTAGATAAAAATGGGTTGATCCCCGGACCTGGAGAGACCCAGGAGGAGTTTTTTCAAAGAGCGGACGCCTCGAAACAAAAATTTGAGGAGGGCTCGTGGATTCCAGAGCCTCACTGGGACTGGGTTAGGACGCATCTTTACCAGATGTATGCTGTAAAGCCGTTTTACATTTGTGCTTTTTATTCCAGCCGGAATCTTGCTCCCTGGCAAGGAGCGGCGAGTTGGATTCAGGGTAGGCAGCTTGATTCCATCCAACTGAGGATGTCCCTTAGAAGGGGGAGTTATTTAGGGCTGTATGATCGGGAAGAGATTTTAGCCCATGAAGCGGTTCATGCGGCAAGAAGCGGTTTTCAGGAGAGTCGTTTCGAAGAATTTTTTGCTTACATGACCTCTCAAAAAAAATGGTGCCGTTTGCTAGGTCCGATCGTTCGAAAACCATGGGAAGTATGGCCCTTTCTTCTTTTTTCTCTTGCTGGAATGTTTTTACATGGTTTTTACTTAGCTGCTCTTTTGTGGCTTTTTTTGGGGCTTATTCGTTTATACCGGACCCATCGCGTTTTGAAGCGCGCAGGCCGAGAGATTTTACAATGTGTGGCCGAAAAACGGCGGATGCGATCGATTCTATTTCGGCTTAGTGATGCGGAAATTGTCCGATTTGCTAGAGGGGAGAGTATCCGAGATTATGCCAAAGAGCAGAAAGAGCTTCGTTGGAGAGTAATACAAGCCTATTTAAAAGGGGACGGCTGATGACGCAAAAAATAGTTGTAGGATTAGAAAAAACGCAAGATCCGTTGCAATACTGTGAGGCTTTAGAAAATGGGAATATCCTTTTTTTTCCGGCCATTCCGTTTGATTTTTCTCCAGAGGATATCGATTTTCTTCTCAGACAAAAACAGGGGGGATCCAAATCTAGAAAAAATATTGCTTACAAGCCTTCGGAAGATCAGATTTCTAATCACAACACCGAAGCTCCTGAACAGACTGAGAGGTTAAGACGTGTGCTCCGGAATTACTCTCAGAGCGTTACTGGCTTTTTAACCAATCTTCTCAGTCCCTACTCAGAAGGTTGGAAGCTTGACTACGCTTCTTTTAGGCCCTTTCAGGAAAAAGGGAGAAAGCTCCGTGTCCGAGCAAGAAACGATCTCCTTCACGTCGATGTTTTTCCTACAAGGCCTCTTCATGGATCGAGGATTTTACGCTTTTTTACCAATATCAATCCCAAAGAGAGCAGGCACTGGATCACCTCAGAAGGTTTTGAAACCCTCGCAGAAAAATATGCTGGCGAGGTGTCTATTCCGCCTTCTACGAAATACGATTGGAAAAGCCGGATCGGGAGAAAAATGAAACAGTGGCTCTCTATGGCAGGACTAAAGGTGACGTGTCGCTCCCCCTACGATCATTTTATGCTTCAGATGCACCATTTTATGAAGGAAAATCAAACGTTTCAAAACACTTGCCATAAGGATCATTGGGACTTCCCGCCCGGTTCGTGCTGGGTTGTTTTTACAGACGCTGTCTCTCATGCAGCTCTGGCTGGACAATACGCGCTAGAGCAAACGTTCATTGTGCCGCAAAGCCTTCTCTTATGTCCTGAAAAATCCCCCGTTTGCATCTTGCAAAGACTTTCGGGCAGGAATTTAGTGAACACAGAATATTTACGAGATATACTCAAATGAAGCATACAAATTATCGTTGGTTTGTCGCCCTCTTGATCTTTTTTATTACTCTCATCAATTTTGTCGACCGGTCTGCGATTTCTTTTGTCATTGGGCCTTTGAAAGAGGAATTTCATTTTACCGATACGCAATTTGGAATGATTCTTTCCGCTTTTGGTTTGGGATATATTTTTCTTACCGTTTATGGAGGCCACTTAGTCGATAGATGGGGGGCTCGGGTGGTATGGCCCTTAGCGGCTACGAGCTGGTCTATCTGTGTGGGCCTTTTGGGGGCGGCTGTTGGGTTTTGGAGCTTTATTGCAATCCGCTTGCTGTTGGGGGTTGCGGAAGGGCCCCATTTTCCGGCGATTACCCATACTGTGGGTCGGTGGCTTTCTCCTATGGAAAGGGCCCGTGCGCTTTCTTTGGGTCTTGTTGCGATCCCTCTTTCGGCTGTTGTAGGTTCGCCCGTCTGTTCTTATCTTGTGGCAGATTTTGGGTGGCGAGCGATGTTTTTTATTATTAGTCTTTCTGGAATCCTTTGGTCTTTGCTTTGGTATCTTTGTTATAGGGATCAGCCGAAAGATTGTCGTTTTGTCAATGCTGAGGAGAGAAAACTCATCGAGACTCCTTCTTTAATGGATGTTGAGAAGAAAAAATCATTGGTCGATTGGCGCTATTTGATCTTTCATCCGGTTCTTCTGGCTAATAATGTTGCCTATTTTGCTTTTGGTTACATGCTCTTTTTTGCCACCCTTTGGCTGCCCGGCTATTTTCTCACTCAGCACAACCTGAATTTAAAAAGCGTGGGGTGGTATCTTACGATTCCATGGCTGGTGGGGGCAATGTTCTTAAAAGCTGGCGGGGCGATTACAGATTATCTTTACAAAAAAACGGGTTCGGGCAGGTTATCTCGCTCTTATGTGATTTGGGTGAGTCAATTGCTTGCTACCTTTTTTTTTGTTCTACTTGGCTTTACGGACACCTTGGGATTATCTCTTGTATTCTTAAGTCTTGGTCTTGGCTTTGGACTTTTACCCCAACCTGCTTTTTTTAGTGTGAACATAGATGTTGCTAAGGAGCGGGCTGGGACTGCGCAGGGGCTTACTTCTAGTTTTCTTTCTGCTGCAGGAATTATAGCGCCCCTTTTAACAGGCTTTTTCATCGATCTTACGGGCAAATATCAAGCGGCTTTTTTACTGCTCGCTGGTTTTACCGGGGCTGCAGTAATCGCAGTGATCCTGTTTCATCACCCAGATAAAGAGTGGCGCTTGGCTCTAAAAACTTAGGGACTCACCTTACGCACACAGGAGGCCTTATGGGCGTAAGGTGAGTTAGAGATATTTTCTTTGGGTGGCGGATCCGATTTTTAGCTGAGTGCGGTACTTTGCAATTGTTCTTCTAGCGATAGGATATCCTTTTTCCTTGAGTTTGTGAGCCAGTTCCTGGTCTGTTAAGGGATGTTCTTTATTCTCCGTCTCGACGAGTTTTTCTAGCGTGCTCCTCGCGTCTAGCGCCTCTGGGGTTTTTGTGATCAACCCCCGAATGGGTAAAATTCCTCTTGGTGTCGCTGCGTATTTCCCTGCCACAGCTCTTGACAGGGTCGATTCGTGAATGCCTAGCTTTTCGGCGATTTCCTTCATACCAAGGGCCTTTAGAGGTCCCTTAGCTTCTAAGAAGGCACATTGTTTAGAAAGCAGCAGTTTTCCTAACTCTTTCAGAAGTTTTCTTCTTCGTTGGAGCGAACGAAAAATCCATTTTGCCTGTGTTTTAAAGTCTCTTAGGGCTAAATGTTCTTCTGTGGATTCAGGTTTGAGGTTAAGATATTCATCCTTGATATGGAAAGTGGGGAGTTCATCTTCTACAAGTTCTAGCGACCAGCCCCCTTGAACTTTGGTTATTTTTAGGTCGATGTAGATGGGAAAGAGAGGTTCACGGCCAAAGCTATGGGAGGGTCTTAAGTTGAGTCTGGCAAGATCGTGGATGACGGCAGCAAAGTCAACCTTGCCAAATTTTTTTCGAATGAGGGTAAATCTGGCGTGCAGCAAATCTTCGAAGCACTGGTCGACGAGCTGATAGGTGAAATGCTTGCCTTGCCTTTTTAATTGGATGAGAAGGCATTCCTTTAAATTTCTAGCAAAAATGCCAGGCGGCTCAAAGCTCTGCATGATGGTTAGGATTTTGGCCGCGGGGCCTTTGACGAGTAGCTCTTCAGGCAAAAAGCCCCTTTCGTCGAGTTCACCTAAGAACTTATAAGCGATTTTTCTTTCTTGTTTGTCTGAAAAAGTGTCTCTTAACTGAGAAAGTAAGTGATCATAAAAAGAAATGGGAGAGGGAATTTCTGGATCAGGGGCGGCGGATCGTTTATAGGAGTCTATTTCTAACAAAGGGTTTTTTTCGATCTCCTCGAGGAGCCATTGTCCGAGATCGATTTGAGGCATTTGGAGAATATGAAGGGCTTGTTGCATGACATAGCTGAGGACAAGCCTTCTTTCTGGGGCAAGCTTTAAAAAGAGGCTAGGTTTCATGGCAGTTGGGGCTCCTTCCCTTCCCATAGCATAGCTCCCATCGGAAAACAAGGCGGTTGATTCTCTTTTCCTCAACTCGTTACAATGGGCTCTTTTAAGGAGTGTACTCTATGGCACAAAGGGCGGCTATTTTTTGTCATAATGGACTGGGCGATGGCGTAAACTCCCTTGTTCTTTCCAATAATCTGCAGCTAAATGGCTGGAAGGTCGATACGTATCAAAACGCCATAGGGTCAATGAAAAATTGGTTTCCCCACCTTGAGGTGCATCCCTATCCAAATCTCGATGAGCTACCGCGGATTTTGCAAAGCTACGACTGGTTTTTTGTGGTTCACAATGATACAGACCTTTTTGTGCTCACACTGATCCAGGAGGGGAAAAGGCGTTTTCCCGACAAAATCAAAGTCATTTATCTCTATCCATCGAAAAATATTGTCAATGAACCCTATTACTCTGACTGTTTGACAGATCCAAGCGTTTCGATCGCCTCGAATTTGATCACCTTCTGTGAGAAAATACTTCGTCTACCGAAGACTACTCAGAGCAATGGATTTATCCCTCCGACAGATGCTGTTTGGGGTAAAATGCTGAAAAGAGTAGTGATTCATCCTACGAGTGCAAGGGCGACTCGCAACTGGCCGAAGGAAAAATTTCTTGCGTTGGCCCATTGTCTTAAGCGCGTTGGTTATCAACCGGTGTTTATCCCTGGTACGCAAGAAGGATGGGAGGGAGTAGGATTTCCGATCGAGCTCTTTTCCAATCTGGATTGTTTAGCACGCTTTATTTACGAATCAGCGTACCTTGTGGGCAATGATTCTGGACTGGGGCATTTGGCCTCCGCCCTTGGGGTACCGACCCTTACGCTTTGTAGAAGAAGGACCTGGGCTAATATGTGGGCGCCTTCCTTTTATAAAGGGATCGTCGTAACCCCCAGCTCTTGGATTCCCAACATCCGGGGCTTGCGATTAAGGGATCGCTATTGGAAACGTTTTATCTCGGTCAAAAAGGTGTTCCGCGCTTTCGAAATTTTAGTTCACTCCGAAATGACCCGCGCCTAATGCTAGGATCATAAAAAGCCCGCCAATGACCGCTACGTCTTTCATGAAAAAGAGCTTTTCCATATTGCGCTCAGGTCCATGCAATCTCCAAAAATCGTGCATTTTGAGACATGCGCTCACCGCGACCAAGAGCAAAAGTAGCGCTCCAATGTGAGCATGCCAACCTAGAAGGACTGAGAGGCCTCCAATAATTTTTAACGCTACCACGATGGGCAAAATAATATTTAAATGAGGAATGTTTTTTGTCTTCATGTAGCTGACTGTAGCATTCCAGTTTTTCATCTTCTCATAGGAGGCCCATAGGAATACTCCTGCAATGAGCACTCGTCCGACGAGAGAAAAAATATCCTGTAAAAATTCCATAGCTCCCTCTAAAAAATGTTCTACTCCTCCTATTAATGGATTAAAGTAATTATTTGGTAGTTTTTTCAATTCAGTATGTTAACTCACTAGACCTCAGGTGAGTTATGAAAAGGGCTGGAGTTTTGCGAACTTTGCGACGAGCGTTCGGTGGCTATTCGTTTGAGAGAAGTAAACATCATACATGAGACCAAAAGAACCTTCGTATGCGGTTTTTATGGTTCCCACTCCAAACTCTTTATGAACGACCTGATCTCCTGGACTAAATTCTAGAGAGGAACTCATGAATGGTTCTTCCCTCTCAAAGGAGGGTAGAGACAGGTTCTCGATAAACTCTTGAGGGATCTCCTTTAAAAATCTAGAGGGTTTCATAAATCGGGCTGTTCCCCACATGTAGCGATAGAGGGCGGAGGAGAGATAGAGCTTTTTCTTAGCTCTCGTCATCCCCACATAGCAAAGCCTTCTCTCTTCCTCAATGGACTCTTCTGAATGGATGTGAGGAAAGAGTTCTTCTTCAAGCCCTACCAGAAATACCGTTTCAAACTCGAGGCCTTTACTATTGTGGAGTGTCATGAGTTTTACTGCAGGGATATTGGCATTTTCAGCAGCGCCGGCTCTCAAAGAGAGCGCTTCCAAAAAATGGGGAAGAGTGGGATTGGGTTCTTCGTTTTGCCACTCTGCAGCTTTACTGATCAATGCATCCAGGTTTTCTTTTCGATCTTGAAACGTCTCACAATCCTCTTGGATATATTCTAGATAACCAGTTAGGCCCATCGTTTCAGAGATGAGTTCGTGGATTTTGCACTCAGATCTTTTTTCTCGAAGAGAGTAAATCGTTTGAACATAGTTTTTCAGCCCTTCTTTTTGTTTGGGACTGAGTTTAAACAAATCGGGCCTCTTTAAGGCTTCTTCACAAAATGTGAAAATGGGTTGGTTGGACGCCGTTGCGGCCAAGGAGAGTTTTTCTACAGTAGCCCCTCCTAGACCGCGTTTAGGGAGATTAATCGTTCGCAAAAATGCGATGAGATCAGAGTTTGATACCACCATCTTTAAATAAGCCAGAAGGTCTTTCACTTCTCGTCTTTGGTAAAACGAGAGCCCTCCGATGATGTGATAAGCCATTTTTCTGGCAAGAAGGGCGTCTTCAAAGGCGCGTGACTGTGCATTGGTGCGATAGAAGATCGCTGTTTCATCCAGTCTGCCGAGTTTTCCGATTTCCCCTACGACAAAAGCGGCTTCCTGTTTTTCATTCTGGGCGATAAAGACTTTGATCTTTTCTCCGTCTCCCAAATCGCTCCACAGTTTTTTATCATAGCGCTCCAGATTATGCCGAATAAGGGCGTTTGCACTTTCGAGGATGGTATTTGTGCTCCGATAATTTTGGTCGAGCGCCACGACTTTTGCCCCAGGAAAATCATCTTCAAAGTTCAAAATATTTTGATAGCGTGCGCCTCTCCAAGAGTAGATCGATTGATCGGGATCTCCCACAGCAAAAATATTATGGCATTTTTCTACGAGAATTTTTGCCAAAGTGTATTGGGCAAGATTTGTGTCTTGGTATTCGTCGATCAAAATAAAGAGCCAGCGGTTTTGATATTCAAGGCGGGCACTTGGAGATGTTTGGAGCAATTTGATGGTTAAGTAAAGAAGATCGTCAAAATCCAGCGCGTTGCAGTTTTCGAGCTTTTGCTGATACAGTTCGTAAATGCCCCGAAACTCTACATTGGCCTGTGCCGGATCAATGAGGTCGTTTTTCGCTTGAGAAATTTGATGGCGGATCTTTCGGGCAAAGCCTTTATCCTCGGCTATCTGCAGTTCGCTTAAGCAATTTTTTAGCAGCTTTTCACTATCTTCTTCATCGTAAATCGTAAAATCCTTTTTGTAGCCAAGCGCTGAGATAGATTCTCTGAGGATGCGGGCGCCTAGGCTGTGAAAGGTGCAAGCGAGCACGTGGGCATTTTTTAATATTCGAATGCGGGCCTTCATTTCTTCTGCCGCTTTATTGGTAAAAGTAACAGCTAGGATGTCTGAAGGGAGAATGCCTAGATTGAGAAGATGGGCGATGCGGTAGGTCACAACCCGCGTTTTTCCAGAACCTGCTCCGGCAAGCACGAGAAGAGGCCCTTCTATGTGCTCGACCGCGATCTGCTGTTTTGGATTGAGCTCTGCCATAAATATTTGAATGCGTTTAAACCCAACATACTACCCTATCCTCCGACATCTAACAGCAAGAGGATCAGCTAGATAATTCACTTCTTCTGGTCGTGAGATCTGGCTATATCTTGCCAGCTTTTGTCCCCATTTGCAACTTTTTTGCAATTCCCAAGATGCGAAGTTAGAAACTGTGTCACTTTTTAAAGGCCGTGTGTAGCATGTTACGCTCGCTCCTTACTTTTTTCAGCTCTTTGTTTCTCCGAGGATTCTTATCGATCAGAGGAACATGTCCTAGAGACTGACTATGTTCGATGATGGTGGGGATGTCATAAGCAGAATCCATTAAATCATAGCAGTTGGTGATCCTACCCTCTGTTATGGTTGCTAACGGGATTGCAACTTGGCTATCATGAAGAGAGGCTGAAGTTACAAGTGCGTTCACGGGAATACCATTATCTACGGTATCCAAGTGCAATTTATATCCAGTCCAATACATGGTGTTGCCTTTGCTGTCTTTCTTGGCGCCTTTATCGCATGCTGTGGGTAGATCTCTTAACATTTCTTCTAATGTCATGGTCTTTTGTTTTTGTATGCGAGTAAGTTCCGGTTCAGACTCAGGCTGTTCTTCAGATTTTTTTGGGCGCCCTTTTTTTTTGGTGTTTTCTTCTTTGTACCTTCATTTTTCGTCAGGTAAATCGTGATACGTATTCTCTTTTTTCTGCTGCTGGTTCCTTTCCTCGCATTTGCCGATCCGAATCAGCTGTTCTCTGAAAATGAAGATCCCGCGATCTTCCATCATGTCAATGTAATTACGGGACATCTCAACATCTCTTTTCAGGATGCTGTAATACAGGGAGCACAACCCATTCCCATTCCAAGGACATACTCCAGTTCCGGAGCGTTAGAGAGAACTTCCAAAAATTTCGATCTCATTCTAAGAGCCATACGAGGCGGCTGGTTAGTTCAGGGAGGATGGAATCTACTTCCCCACACCAACCTGCTCATAGAGACTCACTATGATAGAAAGGAATTTAAAGTATATCTACCAGAGCCAAGTGGGAGTATGATCCCCTATGCTTATAGCCATAAAAGCTCAAAGCATACGATTTTTCTCAAACCCACGAACAGCGTAAGCAAAGCCTCAGGAAAACTCAGCAGTCGCACAAATTCGCAAAATAATCTTCTAGAGATCGATCTCAAGGCGGGAGTGGCTACCTTGTTCTTACCTGATGGAGGGAAAAGGGTATACCGGGGGCCTAGTTTGCATGAATACAATCAGAATAGCCTAGGAAAAGCTTTTTATCTTCTCGATACAGAAGGTCAGCAACAGATTCTTCAAAAAATTCTTCATATTTTTGCAGTAGGCCCCGCAGAGTCCTTGTCTCAAAAGCAAGGCGTTTCTGTGATCAATGTCTATTCAGAGAAAGACTATATAACAGGATTTGGGCCATGCGGGTATGCTAAACGTTTTATGGATAACCCTAATTATGATATTCGTGTACTCTCTTGCATATCGGGCAGAGGAGATAAGAATCTTTGGATAGCAGATCACGGGTTCTTAAAGCCAACGTATCACAAGGCGTGGGGAGATCATATCGACTATTTGAAGGAAAATTTTAGATTTTATGGAGGATCGAAACATGATAGCACACGTTAAAACGTTTATTTTTATAGTTTTTATTTTAATTACAGGGTCAAAATTGAACGCTAAAGAAACAAACCAGCCCGAATATCTAAAATATGTTGATGAAATTGTCGCGGATTTTGCCAAGGACATGGGAAAAAGATATGAGCTTCATTTCTATGGAAGTGGTGGCAGCATGCCTACCGATGTTGAAAAAATAGAAGTGCTTTTTATCTCTCATCAACAGTCGACGGTGGATAATGCTAGAAAAATGGAAGTAAATGGCATTCAATCACTTTTACAGCGCATTAACACCCACGAAAAACTTAGACCCTATCTGAGAGAATATCCTTTTAAAACGGATAGAGTCTGCTTATCGATTTCATTCCGAACAGAGACCGATGATCGTCCTCTTGACGGGTCTGTTGCATCCGTCTTCTTAGCTAGAAACAAGATCTTTTACAGATCCGCAGAAATACAAATGGAGGAACCCACTCCCCTCACCTACATGAATGAGAAAAATGAAGTCGTTAAAGAATTTATAGGAGGAGGCCCAAAAGAGAAGTTAATTCCTTTGATGGAAGAGACCTATGAAGAAGCATTGAAGATTGTAGGAATAACACACTGTCCGAATCAGAAATAACAGAGAGCCTAAACAAAAACGCTATTGCCAAGGCATCTAAGATAGGCCTAATAGGCTTAAATGCATTCAACAAAAAAGCCTCAGTTTCCTGAGGATAGTCCGGAAGTTGTGGGCTGCCGCTACCAGGGTCGCATGGATTTGATCGCCAAGGAGCCCTTTGAGGTGACATCGCCCAAGCTTCCCATCATGTTTCATGTGACCGATCCATGGTTCGATGGCCTGTCTTCTTCGCAAGGCGCGTTTTAGCGATGGCGGCAGGCCTTTTGTGTAACTCACCAGCACTTCGGCATCTGTCACGTCATGCCCTCTAAAACCTCTGTCCACCAAAATGCGTTTGATAGCTGTGTTCCCGTTGATTTCAGCTCGGCGTTTGGATTCTGTAAGTAGATAACCGTCGTAAGGATTACCAGAATGGGTTGTCATGCTGAGAACGATCCCTTTTCGTTCAGTTAAAACAATGCCAACCTTGCAGCCGAACTCATAGGGTTTGTGTGCCTTCCCTTTCGCGATGCAGGAGACTTGTGGTTCATGACAACTGTAGATCTTGTTTTTGTCTTCCCGATTTTGCAGAAGCAGTTTAGCGCCGATTATCATGTCGCGCAGTAAGGGTTGCGGGTAGTTTCCCAGTGAAATGTCAGATCTTTTGTCAGGATTTGCATGAAAAAAATTTCTATATGCCAAATTTTCGCCAACACCGATATGGCAACAGTTGTTAAAATTTTTAAGGGTTGTATGGTTTTTGCAATGCAGATATAATCTTTGCCGGAAAACCTAAAAATCTGGAGCACCCCAATGGGTCTTTTTTTGAATACAAAGATAGAGGGATCTGGTGCTTTAGCCTGGATTGGCGATAAAGGCTTGGCTCCTTTTCGCTACCTATTCAATGGACGGACGGTTCGCATTGAACCAAGAGATGGATCTCCAGAACTTGAAATTCACCACGTTGCGTCTTTTCACAAAAACGGAGATTGGAATCGATCCAATACCAAGAGGGATCTGCGCTCATCTTCGACAGGCGAAATTCAAGCTCTTGAGATC
>Ga0209542_10003220_pt1 | contig 35127 bp, 34 predicted proteins | sample RifCSPhighO2_01_FD_184028 | JGI IMG/M metagenome (GOLD analysis project Ga0209542, IMG submission 184028) | Soil microbial communities from Rifle, Colorado - Rifle CSP2_plank highO2_0.1 (SPAdes) (version 2) | ecosystem: Environmental > Terrestrial > Deep subsurface > Rock core/Sediment ...
AAAGTTTCTCTGGTAATTTTAATACTGGAAGTTTGACTAATACCACCACTTACAATATTACTTGCACGAACAGTGCCGGCTCGGCTAATGATTCAGTCACGGTCAGTGTGGGAAGCCAAATTTATCCGACGCCGTATCAAACTCCATATCAGACGCCGTATCCGACACCTCTCATTTATCAATATCCGACGCCGTATCAAACTCCTTATCCGACGCCGTATCCGACACCTTTCATTTATCAATATCCGACGCCGTATCAAACTCCTTATCCGACGCCGTATCAAACTCCTTATCCGACGCCGTATCAAACACCTTACCCAACACCTTATAACAGTTACCAATACCCAACACCTTATAACAGTTATCAATATCCGACGCCGTATCAAACACCTTACCCAACACCTTATAACAGTTACCAATATCCGACTCCTTTTATTTATCAATATCCGACTCCATATCCAACTCCGTTTCAGGTTCAAATTAATAATCAGCCGACAGTAGTACTCTCTGCAGACCAGGCAAATATATCTTTCAACGAAACTACTTCTATTCGCTGGTATACTACTAATGCAGCTTCCTGTTCCGCAAGCGGTGGATCTGTAGGCTGGGCGGGAGCAAAAAGCATCGGTCCGGGTTCTTTCTATACTGGATCACTAACGGCAAGCAGAACTTACGTGATTACTTGTAGTAATAGTGTCGGGTCCGCCAACGATTCGGTAACAGTAACTGTGCAACCGCAAGTTATAAGTACCGTAACTACCATCACCCCGAGACCCGTTCTTACTTCACTTGTGCTCATCACCTCTTCCGTGGACCGCAATCAACCAATCGTGCCTACGATTGATAATACCAGACCGCATCCGGGAGATGAGATTAACTATACTGTAAGCTATCAAAATATCGGCACGGGAGCGATCACTGGTCTGACTCTGCGTATAGATCTTCCTTTGGAAGTGGATTATATGCTCTCAAACCCAAATAATCCGACTAGATCCGGCAACACTTTGATTTTTAATTTAGGAACACTTAAAGCAAACGGCCAAGGCACAGTCTCAGCTAGGGTGCGAGTACGAAACAATATTGCTGCCGGAGTAAATTTGAATTTTCCTGCGACTTTAAGTTACGTTGATCCTTCCGGAGTATCTCAATCAGTGAGCGCCAATGTCTCCGCGCAGGTCTGGAGTGAACCAGTTGTACCTTTAAATGTGGATGAAAGTGCATCCCTAGGAGCAAGCGCTATTGAGTATGGCACTTTTCTTCCGGTAAATATTTTCGGATGGCTCCTTCTGCTTATTCTGATCCTCATACTAATACTTCTAGTAAAATACTTCTTTAACCAGTCCTCACGCCAAGAAACTGCTACTCTAAAGCAATAAAAGGTGTCAGCCTTTTTTTGCCTAGATATTTATAAATATAGAATAAATTTATGCTATATTTATTGTAGTATGAGAAAACACATTCATAAAATGAAATCGCATATTCTCGCCCACAAAATAATCAGCCTGGTTGTGTTGATCGTGGTTTTGACTCTCGGATATTGGGGATATAAAAAACTAACAAGCACAGCTGGAGAGACTCGCTACATCACAGCCAAAGTGGAAAAAGGTACGATAACAGCTTCTATTTCGGGTAGCGGTCAGGTTTCAGCTTTAAATCAAGTAGATATCAAAACCAAAGTATCTGGAGATGTTGTATATCTGCCTAAGCAAAATGGAGATATGGTAAACCAGGGCACGCTTATAGCTCAATTAGACACTAGAGATGCGCAAAAATCTGTCCGCGATGCGGAAGTAAATTTAGAGTCCGCTCGGATTGCACTAGATAAATTAAAAATTCAAAAATCAAGTGAAAATATGACCGCTGACTTAACTAAGGCCTATGATGATGGTTTCAATACCGTTTCGAACGTGTTTCTTGATTTGCCAGAAATTATAACGGGCTTGAATGACATGTTTTTCAAAAGTAATTTGGGAACAGGCCAATGGAATATAGACTGGTATGAAGCACAGGTCTCCACAGCTGATCGCGAAAATGCCGCATTCTTTAAGAAAAATTTTAATGATTCTTACATTATTGCGCGTAGCTCTTATACTAAGATTTTAGATAATTACAAATTAACTACTAGAACTGCTGACGGAGGAATCATAGAAACTCTAATTGTGGATACCTATAACACCACTAAACTCGTATCTGATTCAATAAAAAATGCAAAAAATTATATTGACTTTGTGGTTGATTCCATCGGGAGAGTTAATCGCGATACTCCAACCATTATAGATACCCATAAAATAAGTTTAAACACTTATACTAATAAAGCCAATACCCATTTACTAAGTCTCCTTTCTATCAAAACAAGTATCAAAAATTATAGAGATGCATTTCTCTCTGGTGATTTAGATATAAAATCAGCAATACTCACAGTTAAGCAAAGAGAAAATTCATTGCAGGATGCGAAAGACAAATTAGCAGATTATTTTATCCGCGCACCCTTTGCAGGCACTACCACAAAGATTAATATCAAAAAATCAGATACGGTGGGGGCAGGTACGGTTGTGGCTATGCTTATTACAAAGAGTCAGCTCGCCGAAATTTCACTCAACGAGGTTGACGCGGCAAAAATAAAAATCGGGCAAAAAGCGACTCTGACTTTTGATGCTATCCCGGAGCTCGTCATTTCCGGTGTTGTAGCGGATATTGATGCAATAGGCACGGTTTCGCAGGGAGTCGTGACTTACACTGTAAAAATAAGTTTTGACATCCAGGATGACAGAGTGAAACCAGCCATGAGCGTGAGCGCGGCAATTATTACAGACATAAAACAAAATGTATTGGTCGTCCCAAACAGTGCCATAAAATCCCTGCCCGTCCGGCAGGCGGGACAAGCTGGAACAAGCTATATTGAAATGTTTAATACATCCCTGCTGAGTGATGGACTAATAGGTTCTATCGCAAAAGTTACTCCAAATAAAATCCAGGTGAAAGTTGGTCTCTCTAATGATTCACAAAGTGAAATTATTTCCGGAATTAAAGAAGAAGATGAAATAGTCGTAAGAACAATAGCGCCGAGCGCAGTAAAGACAACAGCCGCGCCAAGTATTTTTGGCTCTCCCGCAACCGGAAACAACAGGGGAGGAAATCTGAGAATTCAAGCACGCTAATGATTGAAGCAAAAAACATTACAAAAACATATAAAACGGGCGACATCGAATTCAATGCCTTAGATGATATTTCCTTTAGTATTGCTGACGGGGAATTTGTGGCTATTATGGGGCCTTCCGGATCCGGCAAGTCAACTTTAATGCATATTTTAGGGGCACTGGATAGTCCGACCAATGGAACATATCTCCTTGATGGCAAAAATGTCTCCAGTTTGTCGGATGATGAGCTTGCGGATATAAGAAGAGACAAAATTGGTTTTGTTTTTCAATCGTTCAATCTATTGCCGAGAACCACAGTACTGCGAAACGTAATGTTGCCTCTAATCTACGGCAACATCCGCGGAGAAGAGCGAATTGAGCGGGCAGTGGCTGCGCTTCTCTCCGCAGGAATGGACGAGAATCATTTTTATCATCTTTCTAATCAAATTTCTGGTGGCCAAATTCAGCGTGTAGCAATCGCACGAGCATTGGTAAACAACCCATCGCTTATTTTGGCTGACGAACCAACTGGAAATTTAGATTCAAAAACAGGAGAAATAGTTATGCAAACTTTTAAAAAATTAAATAAAGAACTCGGTCGCACTATAATCCTAATTACCCACGAACAAGAAATAGCCGAACATGCCGATAGAATTCTTTTCCTCAAAGATGGCAAACTTGTTGAAGACAAAATAACAGATAAAGATAATAAACAATGAAAACAATAGACATAATAAATGAAACATATAGCGCATTATCCGCCAATAAGGCGCGGTCAGGCTTGACGATGCTTGGCATTGTCATAGGTATTGCTTCTGTTATTGCGATGGTCTCAATCGGCAACGGCGCCAAAGTGGCTATCCAATCCAGTATTGAGGGTCTAGGCTCAAATCTTTTAACAATTCTTCCGGGAATAGTCCAGCCGGGACGAGGGATAGTTTCTTCCGGTCGCGGCACTGCGCAAACTCTGAAAAACGAAGACATTGATATCGTTAAAAACATCGACGGTGTCACAGCCGTTTCTCCGGAAGTTTCACGCAGATTTCAAGTCGTAGCAGCAGGCAATAATACCAATACTACCATTACCGGCGCCACGCCGGACTACCTTACCGTCCACAACATCACCGTTTCAAATGGCAGTTTTATTTCTGATGCAAATCAAAGAGGCATCGGTAGACAAGCAGTTTTGGGCGCCACCGTTGCAACTGATTTGTTCGCCGACGAAGACCCGCTTGGTAAAACTATCCGTATTAATAAAATTAACTTTAGCGTAATCGGGGTTTTAGAAAAAAAGGGCGGAGCTGGATTCTCCGGTCCCGATGATATGATCTTTGTTCCCCTCTCCACAATGCAGAAAATTCTCTCTGGAGTGGATTATCTTTCAATCTTGGCTGTTTCGGTGACTGATAAAAATAACATGGCGGAAGTGAAAGATTTAACGACCAATGCGCTCTTGGATAAGCACAATGTAGATGAAGCGGACTTTTCAATAATTTCACAAGAAGATATTTTGGGGACACTCACTACCGTAATAGACACCTTCACGCTTTTCTTGGCGGCCATCGCTTCAATTTCACTTTTAGTTGGGGGCATTGGCATTATGAATATGATGCTGACAACGGTGACCGAACGCACTCGTGAAATCGGACTGCGAAAAGCCATCGGAGCAAAAAGGCGCGATATCAATTTGCAATTTCTATCTGAAGCTGTGACACTGACATTTATCGGGGGAGTTTTGGGAATCGCCCTCGGATGGCTAATTTCTTTCATCGTGACCTCTACCGGCATAATTGCTACCCAAGTTTCATTTTCTTCTGTTCTGCTGGCTTTCGGCGTATCAGCTGGTATCGGCATTATCTTTGGATATTACCCAGCCCGCCGAGCCGCGATGTTAAATCCAATTGACGCACTGCGGTATGAATAAAAATACTTCTGCTTAGAGGAAACAAGGTATATACTTTGTAGTAATAGATATTTTATCAATTTAATTTTATAAAAATGAATCAAACACACGCAAAAATTGCTTTGGTTAGTCTAGTGATCTTAGTAGTGGGTGGAATTATGCTTTTTCAGTCCGGAAAACTTCGATTATCATTAAATGCTTCACAGGCAGCACAGGCTATAAGCTCCAGCGGAACAACTGCGGGTGGTGCGGTTTCGATTGGTGTTTCTCCAGTCTCTATTCCAGACGGTAATTTTACTTCGCTTCCGTTTTCTGGCATATTTTGGGATTCAGGGAACTTCGGTTCTATTTCAAATGGAACATTTAAATTTAGTAAAGGCGGTAAATATCTCTTGAGCGCATGGACCGAACTCGAAGGAAACACTCCTCATGCCATACTTCCATTCCAAAATGGTGGAGGACTTTTGACCCATAACACAACTGGGGGCGACAACACGATTATACTCGGTCTTAACGTAAATGCTGGAGACACGATAAGTCTTAGCATTTCTCAACCGTCCGGCACTCCTAAAAATCTTAGTAGTTACAACATTACCATCACAAATATAGATCCCGCAGGAGGAGGAACGGGCGGTGGTGATAGCGTGACGGTCGCCTCAGACCCTAGTAAAGGAATATTCTTCGGAACCGATTCGCACATTTGGTCGGACGGCAAAGGCACACTCACGGTGGCCGGAGCCGGGAATGGCTCGCAGTCTAGCTTGCATCTGCAAGTGCCAGACACTTCTAAGTTTTCCCTGCCAACAGATACCCTAGCCGAGCTCACACTGGCGCGAACCTCCAATCAAAATTTTGGCGGCAACTACGGCCGCTGGAGCTTTACTACCTTTGGTTCCGGTATGGGCAACGTCTCCGGTATTTACGGCGAATTCGGGGGAACCGAGAAGCCGACGGATTTTATTTTTAACTATGGCTATGAAAATCCGCCCGGTCAGTTTAAGAGCACGGAAGCCATGCGCCTCATGTCCGGCTTGGATTTGGGAAATGTAGGATTTGGCTTCACCGCCACTTCTCCTAGGGATGTCATCCAGCTCATACCTGCTGAAATTCGGCCAGACGAGGTAGTAAGCGGCAGCGTAGGGATACGCGATTCTCATGCCATTCTATGGCGAGCGAGAAATTTAACCACCTCGGGGATTTCAAATGACCTTGATTGGAGAGCTTTTGTGCGTTCTACCGGCCAATCTTTTATTGGCACATCTGTTCAGAACAATTCAGTGTTCACTATCGAAAATAGAAATCAAAATCAAAATAATGGAGCACCATGGACGACTAGGTTTTCAGTAAACAGCAATGGTTATGTTGGGGCGGCTGGACTAAATATCATCCACCCTAATGGCAACCCCGTGCTACTATTTTCGGGGAAGAACCCTGTTGGTTGTATTCAAGTTAGAGACAGTGATGATGCCGGGTGGACTTACGTGCGAACTCTTAAAGGACAACTTCAGGCTTCCACGGTAGCTTGTTAAAAATCAGCGCGTTTTCAATAAAAATGCTTGACAAAATAGCCCCTTTTGTGCTATACTTGGCAAACAAAGTAGGTAGAAGAAGAGTAATATAGCGTCGATTTCTTAAGCTAACCCATTTGTATTTAACAACTTAACTAAAAAAATCAATGACTGGTACTATAAAAAGACTCACTGATAAAGGTTTCGGCTTCATAACTGGAGAAGAACTTGCGAAAGATTTATTCTTTCACAGCAATTCTCTGGTGGGCGTAACCTTTGATGAACTCAAAGAAGGTGATGCTGTTTCTTTTGAAACAGAGGAATCACCAAAGGGATTGAATGCTACGAACGTCCAACGCGCGTAATATTCTCTCCATTAAAAAAGCCCCGAATGGGGCTTTTTTAATTTACAAGAAAGGATTCTCTTACTTATTTAATACTTCTACCAACTCGACGATCGTTTTTACAGTAGAATTTCTACACTTCCATTCCTTTTAACAAATCATGACTTTCCTTTTCGCAAATCTCCGCCAGAGGCGGACAGGCATTTATTTGGCCCAGTCTTTGAACTCTTTATAGCTGACCTCACCACATAACCATTTTTTTGATTTTAAATTGTAGAAAAAGGGCACTCCGCCGCAGAAATCCTTGTCGAGCTCGAGCAAGCGTTTTTCGTTTTCCTCATTATGCCAAACTTCAAATCTGTCCACCTTGACGCCTTCTTCTTTCTCTAATTTCTTCACCAGCTTGTGCATGCGCACACAGTGCGGGCATTCGGTTCCATAAAATTCAAGCAAATGTGACATAAAAGTTTATAGCGAAGGTTTGTAATTTATAAAGCAATCTATCTAGCCAAGTTTGGCTAGCGAACTGCTCGTCGCTCAAGAAAATAATAATCGGAGTACCTTCTTTATTTTCTAAGCTCCTGCGCAAGGCTTTCTAAATCACAATCCTTCGCTATTTAATTAGTTTTGATAATCGGGATTTCTTACGAGCAGCGTTGTTTTTCTTAATCACACCTTTTTGCGCCGCCTTGTCTATCGCCTTAAATGCACTTGGGAGCATCTTCAGAGCTTCAGCCTTATTGGTCTTGGCAAGTTTCTCAATTTTCTTGATTATTTCCTTCATCGTGCGTTTTCGGGCATCGTTAAAAGACTTCTTCTTAAGAGAGCCACGAATTGCTTTTTTAGCTGATTGGGTTATTGGCATAAATGAAATCTAGCAGAAAACCTAAAAAAGAGCAAACCCCGAACCAGAGCAAAGCTCGGTACGGGGCAAGTTATGCTATGATTGGCTTATGATCGGCAGCATCAAGGGAAAAATAATATTAAAAACGGAGAAGTTTTTGATAGTGGAAGCGAGCGGAGTCGGATACAAGATTAGCGTATCATCGGACACGCTGTCTAAGACCCCGAAGAAAAGCGAAGAAATTTTGCTTTGGATTCACACGCATGTGCGCGAAGATGCATTTGATTTGTATGGATTTCTAGAGAGAAAAGAGTTGGAGTTTTTTGAAATGCTTATAAATGTCTCCGGTATCGGGCCGAAAGGAGCGCTAGCTATTTTAGGAATTACTTCCATTGAGACCTTGCGGAAAGCTATCGGCACGGGCGATACAAGTTACCTGACAAAAATTTCCGGCATCGGCAAGAAAACTGCCGAGAAAATTATTATTGAACTAAGAGATAAAGTCGGTGAAGAAAAAACCGGAAGCTCTTTGCAGGGAGAATTAGACGCGTTGGAAGCATTAAAATCTTTAGGCTACTCCCAAACCGAAGCCCGCGAAGCATTGAAAAAAGTTTCTTCCGACTTAGCCACCAACGCCAAAATCCGCGAAGCGCTCAAAATACTAGGAGGAAAATAATACTTGTCCCGTACTAAATTTTTGATTACATAAAATGACCACTATTAATAAAACTTTAAAATTTTAGTACTGGGATGCCAGAGCTCCCAGAGGTTGAAACAACGACCAAGGGTTTAAGAAGGACGATACTTGGCCTCAAAATAAAAGACGTTTGGACTGATTTGGCGACTAAAGATAAGCGCCAGAGAGATTCTGTGGCTAACCCTAAATTCTTTAAAACTTTTAGAAAAGAAGTTTCTGGTAAAAAAATACTTTCAATAAAAAGAAGAGCAAAAAACATCTTAATAAATATCTCCGGCGGGCGCACTATTTTGGTCCACTTGAAAATGACCGGGCACCTACTCTACGGGGATTATAAAAAGGACTCCATGAATCGTTTCATCCATTTTAAAATTGCTTTCAATAATAAAAAACAATTATATTTTTCCGATTTGCGCAAATTCGGGAAAATTACTTTATTAAATACCAAAACAGCGCATGACACGAAACACCTGAATAATATTGGACCGGAACCACTTGAAAAAAATTTCACGATCGTGAAATTTAAAGAGAGGTTGCACCCTGCCTTCGCGCGAGGCTACGGCGGGCGAAGAATAAAAACAGTCTTGATGGACCAAAGTGTCATTGCAGGTATAGGGAATATTTATTCCGACGAAATTCTCTGGCGCGCCGGTGTGCACCCGGAGCGAAAGGTCGCAGATGTGAAAGACAAAGAAATAAAATTAATATTCAAAAACATCAAACAAGTTCTAGCTAAAGGCATAGATTTTGGCGGAGATTCAATGTCGGACTACCGCAACATAGAAGGCCTGCCCGGCAAATTCCAGCTACACCACGAGGCCTATATGCGCACCGGCAAAAAATGCCGAAAGAAAAACTGCCGCGGCAAGATCTTGCGAAAAGTCGTCAACGGCCGTAGCGCCCATTTTTGCTCAAGGCACCAGAAATAAATTTAGCATTTACTGACGACCGTTTTTTAATGCTAAATTACAAATTTAGTATTCTGAATAAAGTTATTCCAAGCGCTACGGAAACATTTAAGGATTCTTTCCTCCCTCTCATTGGAATTTCGGCAATGATATCGCACTTTCTTAGGATATTTTGCGAAAGTCCCTCAACTTCGGCACCAACGATAAAAGCATTCTTTGCTTTTGGCTTCACTTTTTTATAATCAATCGAATTCTTATCCTGCTCGATGGCGATAATCAAATATTTTTCCCGCCTCAAGCTATGCATAAGGGCGGACAGGCTTTTTTTACTTTCCCACAGCACAAATTCTTCCGCGCCCAAGGCTGACTTGGCTAAATCTCGGCGCTTTCGACCGAAACGGTCAAGTGGCGCCGGCGTATAGCCCGTCAAATAAATTTTATCCACTCCAGCCGCGTCGGCCGTCCGAAACATCGCCCCGACATTCTCTACGCTACGAATATTATGGAATATTAAGATATTTTCTTCGCACATTTGTTTTCATTATATAGAGCTAAAAAAGTTGTGCTTGCACGTCTTCAAACTTTTTTTGTTTCTTTACATCCTCGTTTTGCGGTGCCTCCTCAAATTCCTCTTTATTGATTTTAATAAGCGCGTCTGGCAGTTTTTTGAAACCCTCTTCAAACATATTCATAGCACTAGTGCCACGTAACGCCGCCGCCGGATGGAGCATCGGTAAAATAAAATACTTTCCTATATTAAATAGTTTGCCCTGGTCGCGGGTAATCTTGGCCGCCGGCAGAAAGTAATTCATGGAAAATCGCCCCAAGGGCACGATGATTTTCGGGCTAATAATTTCTATCTGGCGCTTGAGATACGGCTTGTAGGCCTCGATCTCTTCGGGATTGGGGTCGCGATTCTCCGGCGGGCGGCGCTTGACGATATTAGTAATGTAAACACCTTTCTCCTGCCAACCAAGGTCGCGGATGTTTTTGCGCAGAAGCTGTCCAGCTCGCCCGACAAACGGCCGACCTTCACGATCCTCATTAAAACCCGGCGCCTCTCCGATAAAAAGCACTTGGCAATCAGGATTGCCTTCTCCAAAGACCAAGTTAGATTCTTGAAGTGGCAAACTTTTGTCTTCAGCTATTTCAATCCTTAATCTGTCTAACTCGGCAATTTTTTCCATGTTGTTGAAATTATTTATTCATCTAAATAACTATAATAAGCATTATCATATGCTTTTACCACAATTCTGTAAGTAAAGACAGAGCTTATTAATGTTAAAATAAGAAGATACACCAAGGCTTGGTTCAGTCTATACATATTGGTATCTTATCATTTTTCTTGATTTTGGTGCTCCCACTAGGAATCGGACCTAGATCAATTGCTTAAAAGGCAACTGCTCTACCACTGAGCTATGGGAGCTTGAATATAAAATATATATGAAATAAGCCTAAAAATCAAATAAATTAAAAAGCTTCCAGCAAAAACTGCTCAAAGGCCGATTCGGCATTAAGGCCGGCTTTGCGGGCTTGGGGTAAGAGATAAGAAAGGCGAGAAGCGGAATTTTTTAGTTCAACCTCAGAGAATTTTCCAAAATTCTTTTTTAAAATTAAATCCTTGATTTTCCAGAAGAGCACACCGATGAGTTCTTCCATTCCGACACCTTTGTCCATAGCTTGGCGAAAATAAATCCACATATTCAATTTGTCTTTTTTCTCAAAGGCATTCGCTACTAAAAAATTATCAAATTTTTCTTTCTTTGCTTTTGGTAGTTCAAAGACATTCAGTTCGACGCTGACTTTTTTAAAGGCATCGAGTATTGGTTTATTTAATTTTCCTTCTAAAAAGACAAAAGAGTTTTCTGACTCTCCTATCAATTCCAGCTTTTCTAAAACAAAATCCTGTATCTCTTCCCTGTCCAAAATACTATTGAAGATAACGACACATCTAGCGAAAAAAAGTCCTGAGCCGGAATAAAAGCTTTCTATTTGAGTTCTATCAAAATCATTCCTACTTATAAAAAAGGTTTCCGTACCTGCCGGAATAGATTTTATGAACTTCTCATAACTAGCTCGCTTTCCTTTGGCGTCATCGCCAGTAAAAAGATAGATCATAATTTAAAACTTCATTATTTTAATATATTCTATATATGCGCTACCGTATTTTTCTGCCAAAATTCGATCATGCTTGCCCATAAACACAAATTTAGAAATAAAAAATGCGATAATAGTGAATAAAATGACAAAAAAGGAATTAGTAATTATTCCAAAGCCGAGCAGTAAAAAGAACAGCCCCCATTGTGTAGGAATCCGAGTGTAGCAATACGGCCCGCGACAGAAGTGTTCTGTTTTTACTTCTTTCACTTTCCTCAAGTCTCGCCCGGTCTTCTGCGCCCAGAGTATTATGATAGTAGCCAATACTAGAAAAAAGAAACCCACCGGCACCATCACCGAGCTTGCAAAAATTTTAAACTTAAAAACAAGATCGAGGGTTACGCCAATTAAAAACAAAAGAAAATACATGGCGTACGAATGGGCCAAAACTTTATGTACATTGTGTTTATGATGATTTATATTTTCCACTTCTATTCCTTGATTATACCACAAAATACACTATTTGACTTCCCCGAAATTATCTCCACAACCAGAGTGTACTTCAAGGGGAATATCTGTCTTGTAATGTAAATATGACCTTAATAATACACCCTGCATAGTGTTTTTTATTATTTTATCAGCTTTTTCTAGCACACTTTCATGTATCTCGTAGACTAGTTCATCGTGTATTTGAAGCACTAGATGAACTTTATCTAATAGCCCGGAATTTTGCAAATCTTCTTCTATAAACCTGATGGAAAGTTTAATAATATCCGCCGTGGCTGTACCTTGAATCGGCGCATTGGTGGCGGTGCGCAGAGCTAGATTTTTCAAAAATGGAATCCGAGAATTTATATTTGGGAAATTTCGACGCCTACCGAATAAGGTCTCCGTATAATAATGCACTTCCGCAAACCTTTTTACTTTTTCTAAATAATCCCGCACGCCGGAAAACTGGTTAAAATAGTTATCATAAAACTTTTGTGCCTCTTCTCTCGTGCCTCCTAAATTTTTCCGCAGAGCTGTCACTCCCATACCATAAAGGATGCCGAAATTGATTACTTTAGCTTTGCGACGCATTTCCTTGTCCACTTTCTCCATAGGCACGCCAAAAACAAAAGATGCTACCCCGGAGTGAATATCTTTTTTCTCTCGAAAAATCTGGGTCATCTTTTTATCCCCCGAGAGCATCGCTGCCACCCTAAGCTCAATCTGACTATAGTCAAAAGCACAAAGCTTGTAGCCCTTTTGCGCGATAAATCCAACTCGAATTCTTTTACCCAGCTCTGTCTTTATTGGCAAGTTTTGTAAATTAGGGTCCTGCGAAGAAAATCTTCCTGTCGTCGCGCCGTTTTGTAGAAATTTTGCATGCAACCTTCCGTCGGGCCCTGCCATTTTGGGAATTACATCAATATAAGTAGAAAGCAGTTTTTGTAATTCCCTGTACGCCGTTATTTCTTTTATTATTGGATTTTCTTCTTCCAGCTCTTCTAAAACTGAAACCTTGGTAGAGAAAGACCCACTCGCCCCTTTCTTTTTGCTTTTCATGCCCATTTTACCAAAAAGCACTTCACCTAACTGCTTTGGAGAATTAATATTAAATTCTGTACCAGCCATTTTATATATTTTGGAAGTTCGCTTGTCTAATTCTTTATGATATTCAACTGACAGGTTCTCAAAATATTTTTTATCTATTAATATTCCATAGTCCTCCATCTCTTTGACTATATGTATTATCGGTTTTTCTATTTCTCCATATACTTTGTCCAGATTGTCTTCTTTTAACTTTTTGAAAATATATTCATGGGCAGTGGCAAAAGAGCTGGTATTTGCAAATAATGAAATATCTTCTAAATTCGGATTGGGAATATCAGAATTAATCAGCCAGAGAGCGATGCTGGCTTCTTGGAGTTTTATAGGATCGATGTTTTCCGAAGAAGACAAAATCAGAGAATTTTTGAGCTGGTCTGGCTGACCCTCTTCCGAGGACCCGAAAAAATTCTCTGATTTTGTCTTCTTTTCTCCAAAGAAATTTTTCAAGCGCGCAAATAGGCTCCGAAATTCGAACAAAGCAAAAACCTGTTCCACTTTTTTTAAATCTGCATTTTCCCAAAAGGTCTTCTTTGGTAAAATAAAATTAACGGGCGCATTAGTTCTAATCTTGGCTAAAGTTTTTGAAAACAAGGCTTCTTGTTCGTTATTTTTGATTAACTCTATCATTCTCTCGCTGACACCGGCTTTAAGGAATGCTTTTTCGTCCTTTTTTATTTTTCTATAGATTTCTTCAATCGTTCCAAAATTTACAATCAAACTTTGGGCAGTTTTCTCGCCGATGCCTTTGATTCCCTTGATATTATCAGATGGATCACCTCGTAATCCTTTATAATCGGGCAAAAGTTCGGGCTTAAAGCCGAAACGCGCCACAACTGCATCCTCATCATACAAAATGGTGTCATTAATGCCCTTTTTTAAAGTGAAAATCTGCACTTTTTTGTCATCCACTAATTGCATCGTATCCATATCCCCTGAAGCGATAATTATCTTTATGTTTTTATCCTTTTTATATTTCTCACATATCGTTCCCAACACATCGTCCGCTTCAAATCCCGGGCTATCGTAGATGGGGATGTTAAAAGCTTCAAATATAGCGCGGGAATTTTTTAACTGCATTATCAGAGCATCGTCAGCTTTTACCCGACCAGCTTTGTAAGCTTCATACGCCTCGTGCCTGAAAGTTTTGCCGGGCAAGTCATAACAAGCCACTATAAAGTCTGGCTTTAAGTCGCTTACAATTCGCATTATCATGGTAGAGAGCCCGTACAGAGCCCCGGTCGGCTCGCCTTTGGATGATAAAAATTCCGGCAAGGCATGATAAGCGCGGTGGATTATCGCATGAGCATCCAAAAGCACTAAAGTTTTGGTTTTCTCTTTATTTTCTTCAGACATTATGTAAATTATACCATTTAAGATATACTTTATCTGTAATGGCAAAATTCGACGAAGAAGAACAAAACAAGCAACTAGAAGACTTGCATAAACAAGAAGAAGAAGAACTGGTGGCAACACTGGCAAAATCAAAATACGGTCTTCCATATATTAACCTGTATCGTCTGGGCATAGACAACGAAGCGCTTAGGGCGATATCACATAAAGATGCGCTCGAAATGAAAGTTGCGCCTTTCAAGCTTTTTGGGAAAAATATTTTCATAGCAGTGCGAACACCGACAGACGACCTTTTAAAAACATTAAAAGACGCGATGGAAAGAAAGAACTTAGTTCCCACTTTTCACATGGCGTCCAACGCAAGTCTAAAAAAAGTCTGGAGCAGGTACGAGGAAATTTCAATGGCTGAAAGCTCAAAAATTGGAGGGTTAGACATCTCTGGAGAAGTTTTAAGAGATATAGCAAAAAATATTGAGCACATTCAAGATATTGAAAAGCTAGTGATAGAAGCACTGGAAGGAAATAAAATTCATAAAATTTCTCGTCTGCTGGAAGTGATCCTGGCCGGTGCGATCGCTATTAAAGCTTCAGACATACATATAGAGCCAGAGAAAGAAAAAGGAAGATTGCGACTGCGGCTTGACGGCACGCTCCAGGATATAAATTTCTTCGGACTTGATATATATCGCCTGCTTAATTCACGCATCAAGCTTCTGTCTGGGATGAAGTTAACTTCAAAAATCGCGCAAGACGGGCGTTTTAATATTATGGAAGGCGAGGAAGAAATAAGCATTCGTGCTTCGCTCATTCCCGGCTCTTACGGGGAATCAATCGTCATGCGTATCTTGGATCCAAAATCTATTCAAGTAGCTATTGAAGAATTGGGAATTGAGCCTTATCTTTTTGAAATTGTTAAAAATGAAATTGTCAAGCCGAACGGATTTATTTTAGTCACCGGGCCGACGGGATCCGGAAAAACAACAACTCTGTATGCATTCCTGCGAAGAATATATTCAACAGAAATAAATATAATTACAATTGAAGACCCGGTAGAATATCATCTGCCCGGTATCACTCAAACACAGATAAGCCTGAAAAAAGGATATACTTTCCCGGAGGGATTGCGTTCAGCACTGCGTCAGGACCCCGATGTAATAATGGTTGGAGAAATCCGCGATGGAGAAACGGCGGAAATTGCGGTGCAATCGTCCCTGACTGGTCACATGGTTTTCTCAACACTGCACACCAACAATGCCGCTGGCGTTATTCCTCGTTTGATTGACCTCGGAGTCAACCCGAAAATTCTAGTCTCAGCCTTATCCCTTTCTATGGCCCAACGTTTGGTGCGTAAACTCTGTCATTTCTGTAAAAAAGAAAACGCTCCGAATGAAAAAGAACAGAAAATAATAAAACTGATTTTGGACGGTATGAAAGAAGAAGGCAAAGATCCGTTAAAATATCTGCCAAAATACAATATAAAGTCTGATGTAACTTTCAAAATTTTCTCTCCGGTGGGCTGCGAAAAATGCAACAGCATCGGCTACAGCGGGCGAATAGGTATTTTTGAGGCAATTAAAACTGACGAGGCAATAGAGAAAATAATGCCGGAAAATCCAAGCGAGCGCGAAATTAAAAAAGTGGCGAGCACGCAAGGAATACTTTCTATGCGCCAAGACGGCATCGTAAAAATCTTAAACGGCATCACCTCCTTAGAAGAAGTGCAAAGCGTAGTGGACTTAATTGAGGAGTAGAGAATTGTGGAATTTAGAGACTTGGGAGCGCGACGGCGCGAGCACGAGGAATTTTTTAGTAAAAAAATATCCGTGCTCTAAATTTTACAATTCTCTATGACAACAAAAAAAGCACTAATCTCTAAACAATCCTTTTGAAGCTAGGCTCCAAGAGTAACAAATTATTAGAGGATAGTCCCAGCAAACTAATTAAAGCGCCAGAACGTCCTATGCAAATTCATATAACCGATGGCTGATTGCTTAGAGATCAGTACTTTCTTTTGGCCTTCTTAAAAGATCTCTTAAAACATCTAAATACATTTTACTATATGGAAAAGAGCGTAAATGCTATAATGTGTATAGCTATGTTGATACTCTGTTGATAAACTTATCAACACCCATAGTATAGCATATTATACAAGTAATGTCAATCCCGAACCAAAGCAAGCTTGGTACGGGACAGGCCCCTAAAACCTATGGCAAAAAACTCAAGAAAGAATGATAATAAAGATGATGTCTTGTTAGACCAAACCCTGCGCCCCACCCGCTGGGAGGAGTATATTGGTCAAAAACACATAAAGGACAATGTTAAAATCCTTTTGCGGGCGGCGGAAGAGCGTGGACATATCCCCGAACACATTCTCTTTTACGGACCTCCGGGATTAGGCAAGACTACCCTTGCGCACCTTATAGCCAAAGAGACTGGCAGGCAAATGAAAATAACTTCCGGACCGGCGATTGAAAAAGTCGGTGATTTGGCTTCTATCCTGACCAATCTTTCTGCCGGCGACATTCTTTTTATAGATGAAATTCATAGACTCAATAAAATGGTTGAGGAAATACTTTATCCGGCCATGGAATCTGGTGTTTTGGATATTATAATCGGCAAAGGGCCTTCGGCTAGAACTATCCAGCTAGACCTGCCACCCTTTACGCTCATTGCAGCCACGACTCGGGTAGCGCTTATTTCTTCACCATTGCGTTCACGATTTTCCGGTGGAGTTTTTAGATTGGAATTTTATTCCAATGAAGAAATTGCAAAAATTGTAAATAGATCAAGCAAGCTCCTGGATATTCTCTTAGATGAAGGAGCCCTCGGGGAAATTGCAAAAAGAAGCAGATTTACTCCCCGTACCGCAAATTATTTTTTGAAACGCTGTCGCGATTTTGCTCAAGTCAACAAAAAAAGTGAGAAAAAAAGTTTAGATCAAAAAACAGTCAAAGAAGCGCTTAATATGCTGGCGGTTGATGATATTGGATTAAATTCTTCTGATAGAAAATTTTTAAAAATATTAATCGAGAAATTCGGTGGAGGGCCGGTAGGGCTCAAGACCATCGGAGCAGCCATGTCCGAAGAAGAAGCGACGGTGGAAGAAGTGATTGAACCATATCTAATCCAGCTCGGTCTCCTTGAGCGCACTCCTCGCGGTCGCGTGGCTACAAAGAAAGCCTATGAACACCTTGGTTTTGACTTAAAAGAAGGTCAAGAAAAACTTTTATGAGAATCTTAGGAATAGACCCCGGATTTGAGAGGCTGGGCATCGCAGTTCTGGAAAGAGCAGACTCGCCCCAGATAGAGTCTAAGGCTCTATCTGGGAGATATGGCATGCAGAAGAAAGAAAAAGTGATTTTTTCGGAGTGTTTTAAGACTTCGGCAAAATTGGAGTTCGCGGAAAGATTACTTTTGATCGGGGAAGAAGCCCGGAAAATAATAAAAAAATATAAGCCAGAAATTTTAGCGATTGAAACCTTATTTTTAAATACAAATCAAAAAACAGTAATGCGCGTTGCTGAAGTGCGCGGAGTGGTGATTTATGAAGCTACCCGAGCAAGACTTAAAATCTTTGAAGCTTCTCCACCCCAGATAAAAATAGCCACGACCGGCTATGGCCGAGCAAATAAAGAACAAATGATGAAAATGGTTAGAATGTTGGTTGAAGTAGGCAACTCCAAAAAATCAGATGATGAAATGGACGCAATTGCCATCGCCCTAACCGCCTTTGCACATATTGGGATTTAGGTTATCCACAGCTTACCTCAAATTGCTATTGCCAAGCCTTTTAGATTTTGTTACAAAGTAGGAAATAATAATTTATAGTAGGTCGTTTAGTAAAAATTTAATAAAAATTTTCATATGAGTTACTACGAAGAAGAAGGATTAGAGGAGCAAGGTTTTAGAATGAGTGCTGACGAGGATGAGCCGTTAGATGTGCCGGAAGAAATGACTGATTTTGGGCTAGATGAAGAAGACCCCGACAAAGATAGATAGATTAAATTAAAACTTTAACAAATTTTTTCTTGCCTATTTTCAGAACTAAATCTTTTGAAGTTTTAAGATTTACATCTACTATATTTTGATTTTGAGATAAGTCGTGTATGGCATTTTCTTGTACAAGCCTTCGCCATTCACTTTTTGAAGACAAAACTTTATTTTTTACCAAAATTTCACTCAATAATTCTCCAGCTTTACATTTTATCTCTTTTATAGATTCCGGGATTTCTCTCTTTTGAAAAATATTAATGAAATTTGCTTCTGCTTCTTTGGCTTTTGCTTTATCGTAAAGTTGTGTAACTATAAGACAAGCAACACGCTTTTTCAAAGCCATGGCATCTTTTTTAAAATTAAATTTTCCTATCTCTTCCAATGAGACATCCGTCAAAAGTGTAAACATGGGAATAACAGCGTCATCTCCCAGAGACATAATCTTGCCGAATAATTCTGGGGCAGGATCAGTTAGCCCAATCACATTGCCTTCAGTTTTTCCAATCTTTACGCCCTTGGCGTCAAAAAGTAGAGGTGTAGTCATTACAAATTTTTCTTTATTTTTCATCGTTCGCATCAGCATGCGCCCAGCCAGCATGTTAAAAGTTTGATCAGATCCACCTAATTCTAAATCCACATCCATGGCGACAGAATCATAGCCTTGAAGAAGTGGGTATAAAAACTCACGGACATTTATAGACTTGCCATCTCTCAAACGTTCCTGAAACATGTCTCGTTCAATCAACTGTTGAACCGAAAAATGCTGGGCAATATTCAAAATGTCAGTTTTGGTTAATTTGTCTAACCAGTCGCCATTATATAAAATCTTAATGGGATTCGGTCCATCAAAACGAACTATTTTTTGGGCTTGCTCAAGATAACCTTTAGCATTTGCACGTAATTCCTCACCAGTAAAAAACTTTTCTCTTGTTTTTTTCTTCCCAGTTGGATCCCCCGCCTCGCCAGTCCCATCACCAACAAGAAAAATGACTTCGTGCCCCAGGTCTTGCCATTGTCGGTGCTTTCGCAAACCAACCATGTGGCCAAGATGAAGTTTATCCCCCGTTGGATCGAAACCTTGATATAATCGCAGTTTTTTCCCGGAGCGCAATATCTTTTCCAGTTTTTCGCGAGAAGGATAGATTTTATCTACTCCTCTAGTTAATAGTTCATCTATTTTATCCATAATGAAAGTATAGCATTCATTTGGTATAATTAAAATAAATGAAAAGACGATATAAAAACAAAAAATTCCTAAAAAATATTATATTGCTCAGTGTTAGTATTTTTATTTTAACAACCGGAACGACAATTGTCTGGCTTTCTTCCTTGCGAATCCCGGATTTTCGTTCTTTTGAAAATAGAAAGGTTGTAAATTCTACTAAAATATACGACCGAACAGGAGAGATTCTGCTCTATGACATACACCAGGACATCAAGAGAACGGATATCGCTTACCAAAATATGGGAGTGAACATAAAGAACGCCACGGTCGCCATTGAAGACTCAGAATTTTACAATCACAAAGGAATAAGGGTTACTTCTATAATTCGCGCCGTCTTGGCCAACATTTTTGGCACCGGGCGCACCCAAGGGGGTTCAACCATAACTCAGCAGCTAGTGAAGAACACCCTCCTGACCCAGAAAAAAACCTACGCCAGAAAAATAAAAGAATGGGTGTTGGCAATGAAAATCGACAAATCAATGTCCAAGGAAAAAATTCTAGAATATTACCTAAACGAGGCTCCCTATGGCGGAAATGTCTATGGGATAGAAGAAGCAAGTAAAACTTATTTTGATAAGGATGCACAGGATTTAACGCTGGCTGAAGCAGCTTATCTAGCATCAATTCCACAATCTCCAACGACCTTATCGCCTTACGGAAAAAATAGAAGCAAGCTGGAGGCGAGAAAAAACCTGGTTCTTTCTAGAATGCTGGAGCTTAATTTTATAAAAAAAGAAGAATATGATAAAGCAAAAAATGAAGCTGTAATTTTTGTCCCGCAAGCGACCATCGGGATCAAGGCTCCGCACTTTGTTTTTTTTATTAAAGACTATATTGAAGAAAAATACGGGAGCGAGATAGTAGAAAAAGGCGGGCTAAAAGTTATTAGCACGCTCAATTATGAGCTACAAGAGAAGGGCGAGCAAATTGTAAAAGAGGGCGCATTGCAAAATGAAAAAAATTGGAACGGGAAAAATGCGGGAATGGTAGCAATAGACCCTAAAACAGGGCAGATTCTGACAATGGTAGGTTCCCGGGACTATTTTGACAAAGAAATTGATGGCAATTATAATATAGCCACAGCTAACAGACAGCCAGGGTCAGCTTTCAAGCCTTTTATATACGCCACGGCCTTTAATAAGGGCTTTGTGCCCGATACGGTGCTCTTTGATCTAGCTACAGAATTCCAAACAACCTGTAATGCGGAAGGTAGAGCCCTACCCAGGCATAATCAAAAAGATTGTTATATGCCTGATAATTATGATGGAAAATTCCGTGGGCCGATAAGTCTTCGAGATGCCTTAGCGCAATCAATCAACCTTGTGGCTGTAAAACTTTTTTATTTAGCAGGAACTTCTGACTCGTTAAAAACGGCAGAAGACTTGGGTATTAGCACCTTAAGCGATATTGGCCGATATGGGCTTACACTTGTTATTGGAGGCGGAGAAGTGTCACTTCTCGATATGACATCAGCTTATGGAGTTTTTGCAAATAACGGTTATAGAAACCCATATACTGGAATTTTAAAAATTGAAGATTCCAGCGGAAAAATTCTAGAAGAGTTCAAGCCAAATACACAAGAGGTTTTACCTAAAAATACTGCCTTAACCATTTCGAATATTTTATCGGACGAAAAAGCTCGTATCCCGACTTTCGGAATACATTCAGCCCTTTTTATACCTGGAAAAGATGTAGCTGCAAAAACTGGAACGACTAATAACAATAAAGATGCTTGGACTATTGGCTATACTCCGTCTGTTGTAGTGGGTGTTTGGGCAGGTAATAATGACAATCAACCGATGAAAAAGGGTGGTGTGGCTGTGGCAGGGCCAATTTGGAATAAATTTATAAATGAGGCATTAAAAACTTTGCCTGATGAAAGCTTCGAAAAACCAAACTTGGACATTGACCCAATTAAAGTAAAGCCGGCCCTTCGCGGATTTTGGCAAGGAAATGAAAACTTTTTTATTGACAAAATTTCTCATAAATTAGCCAGCCCCGATACGCCAAAAGAAACTAAAGAGGAAAAAGTAATAACCAGTGTGCACTCAATTCTTTACTGGGTAAATAAAAATGATATTTTGGGAGCACCACCCTTAAACCCAAATGGCGACTCACAATTTGATCACTGGGAAGTACCCATACAAAATTGGTGGACACAAAATAAGGGAAAATATGGAGTAATAACTGAAAGTGATAGGCCAACTATAGTAGATGATGTGCACACCAACTCATCAAAACCAAAACTTTCAATTATCGAGCCAAATACAAAGACAATTTATTCGCCCGACCAAAAAATAAATCTAAAAATTTCAAATTCTAGCCCTTATTCTCTTCTGAAGATAGAAGTTTTTATAAATGATACATATTTAGGAACATATGAATACCCTGCCGTTTTTTCTTTCATCCCCAGAGAATTAGAAAACTTACAAACAGACAACGAGTTAAAAATAATCGCCTACGACAGTATTTACAACAGCGGTGAAACAACTTTAGTATTTAAGGTGCAAGAATAATTTCTACCACAACAACGATCGTTTTTATAGTAGAACTATACAAAATCAAAAAAGATACCGCTGGTTTTTACCTATTCATCGGCATTATCAGATAAATAAACGATGAATCGTTCACGGGAGATATAACTATCGGACTAGAAACTCCAAAGAGTTTTATGGATATACTGTCAGTGGTAATTGACTGGAAACAATCCAAGAAATACTTATAGTTAAAACCAAGCTCAATATCTTCTCCGGTTATCGCAGCATCCAAATATGTTTTATTTTCTCCAATATCGTTATTAGCAGATGAAAGCTCAAAAATTTTCCCCTTAATTGTAAGATTCACCTGATTAAATTTATCTGAAAAAATGTTGGAAAGTTTAAGCGCATTTAATAAATCCTGCTTAAGCATGACAATATTGGTTGAAGAATTTTTAGGGATAATAACGCGATAATCAGGAAAAATCCCGTCAATTACCCGTGAAGTCAGATAAATATCGTCAGATGAGAAGGAAATTTGATTTTTACTAAAACACACTTTTATAGAACCACTAAATTCTCCAAAGACTCTTAATATTTCAGAAATATTTTTAAATGGTATGAGTATACCTCCAATTTCTCCGATTCCTTTTATTTTAATTTTTTTCTCAGCTAATCTAAAAGAATCAGTTGAAACAAAAACTAAATTATCCTCGCTGGTATACATAAAAACACTTGAAATTTCAGGTTTGATGTCAGATATAGAAGAACTATAATAAACCGATTTTATACCGTCCATTAACTTTTTTGATTCTATTTCAAAACTCGTTCCTACAACTTTCGGTATTGTCGGGAAATCATCATATGGTTGTCCTTTCAATTTTATTTTACTTTTCTTTGTTTGAATCAACAAGTTTCCATCTGCACTTTCAAGGCGAACATTCTCATTTTGAAAAATATTGGAAAAAATACCATTTAAGACTGACCCAGAAACAGCCAAGACTCCTTCTTTTTCTATTCTCCCGGGAATTTCAACCTCAATACCAAGACTTAAATTTGTAGATCGAAGTTTAAGAGATTTTCCAGAAGCAACCAAAAGAACAGAGCTTAAAACCGGTAAGGTTAGATTTTTACCGGTAATTCTTTCTACTTGGGAAATTTTACTTTTAATCTCTTCGATTTTGCATTCCATTTTCATAATATGTTTATATCTTATTATCTTTAATTTATTATTATTATTAAGTGTGTTAGTAAGTGGACAACTCCTTTTGTTTTTGTTTTATAAAGCTGTTTCCTGTTTTTGTTTTATAATTCAAGTCTAATAACTTTTAACTACTTGAACATAATTCTTATTTGTTCCAATTCTTGTAATAGTTGTGGGTCACTTTTCAAGTCTGCCTTAATTTTTAAACATGAGTGTATTACTGTTGTGTGATCCTTCCCCCCTAGTTTCTGCCCAATCAGGGGGTATGATACATTAAAATCTTCTCGGAGTAAATACATCACCACCTGCCTTGCTTTAACTATTTCCTTTTTTCTGGTTTTTTCATAAATTGACGCTTCTTCTATTTTATAATGTTCACCCACTATTTTTACAACATCCTTTATTGCCATATTTTTTTTAGGTTTCATGTTGTTTTTTAACAGATTTTTGACTTCCGCCAGCGTTAGGGGTCTGTTTTTTAAGCGATATTGGCAAACTATGATATTTAAACTTCCTTCTAGTTCTCGAATATTTCCGTCTACGGCTCCGGCGACATATTCCAGCATTTCTTGTTCTAGATCAATATTAAGTTCTTGTAATTTTACTTTCAGAATTGCCAGGCGAGATTCGTACTCCGGCGGAGAAATATCGACTATCATCCCAGCGGCGAAACGAGACTTTAAACGGTCTGCCAATTCAGGGATATAATTTGGATGTTTATCAGAAGAAAAAATAATTTGCTTATTATTTTCGTGGAAAGTATTAAACGTGTGGAAAAGTTCTTCTTGGATTTTTTCCATTTTGCCGATAAATTGGATATCGTCTATAATTAAAAGATCATATCTGCGATATTTTTCTTTAAAAGAATTTGCTTTATTGTTTTGCAATGAGTTTATGAAATCAGTAGCGAACTTCTCTAAAGTCATATAATGTACCTTTTTGTTGGGGTATTTCTCCTTTATTGAATTTCCTACAGCCTGGATTAAGTGAGTTTTGCCAAGTCCAGTACCCCCGTAGATAAAGAAGGGATTGTATTTAGTGCCAGGGCTGTCTATTATTGCTTGCGATGCAGCATAGGCCAGTTCGTTAAAAGATCCTACAATGAAAGAATTAAAATGATAGCGTGGGTTTAAGTTATCCTCTGGGTTTATATAAAGATCTTTTAAGGGTAATTCTTTATTTATATAGCTTTCGTTTATTATTGTCTCCTCTCTATTATTTTCTATTTTAGTAATAGTATATTCTATCGCGCGCATACTTTCGTAGGCATCGGCTACGGTCTTGGTAATAAGTTTATGATATTTATTCATAAGCCAATCACGGACAAATTCGTTAGGCACGCCAATATAAATAATGCCCGTATCCTCTTTTATAATAGATGTGTTTTTAAACCAAGTGCTGAAATTCGCCTTTGATATACCTGCTTCGATTTCAACCAGACAGTTTTTCCAAAGCTGTTTTGTATTCATGGTTTCATATTATACTATTTACTAAAGAAACAAAAACCACAAAAACTTACTAACTATGTTGATAAGCTGTGGATAATAACCTCTCTCCAACCCTCTCCTTAGCAAGGAGAGGGCGAAGGGTGAGGTAAAATTGATTTTTGCCGTAGAATGTTATAAAATATGACTATGTCATTTACGTATCAGCCTAAAAAAAGGAAAAGAGCCAAAACCCATGGGTTTTTGGTTAGATCTAGAATTAAGACCGGCCAGAAAGTACTTCTACGAAGAAGAAGAAAAGGGCGCGCCAAACTTTCAGTATAAGCATGATAGCTAAAAAAAATAGGCTTGATCGCAAATTGATAGAGGAAATTTTTAAAAATGGAAAATTTTTAAGTTCTTCTGATTTAACCTTTAAGTTCATTCAGGGTACCAGCCCCATCCTAAGACGCATCTCTTTTATTGCGCCCAAAGCAGTCGCTAAAAGTTCGGTAAAACGCAATCTTCTGCGAAGGCGTGGATATGCCGCATTAAAAAAACATCTTGGGAAATTCCCAGCGAGCATTATTGGCGCTTTTGTTTTTAAGAGATACCAACAAGATATTTCAATAATTGAAAATGAAATTGAAAATATTCTCAATAAAATTAATTAACTTTTACCAAAAAAACATTTCTGTTTTTAAAAAACGAAGCTGCGTTTTCTATCCTACTTGTTCAGAATATGCCAAAGATGCCATAAATAAATATGGAGTCACTAAAGGTCTTTGTCTTTCTTTATTTCGTATCCTGCGCTGTCATTCGTGGCAAAAAAATCATATTGACCCATTAAAGTAGCCAAATTTATTTTCATACCTGCTCGGTAGTAAATTTTGCTAAAAATTTTACCACGGGGTAGAATGAAAGAATGTTCTCTTATATTTGGAATCTTATTTTATATAAGCCATTACTGAACGCGTTGGCCGCCTTGGTTTCGATTGTTCCCGGCGGAGATGTAGGCATCGCCGTCATTATCCTTACCCTTGTCGTCAAACTCCTGATATTTCCTCTTTCCCAGCGTTCCATTGAAAGTCAGGCCAAGATGAATTTGCTTGCTCCTGAGCTGAACAAAATAAAGAAAAGCGGCAAAAGCAAAGAAGAGCAAGCAAAAGAAACTTTTGAGCTCTACAAAAAACACAGGACCAATCCGTTTTCTGGATGCCTTTTGGTTTTAATTCAGATTCCTATTATTTTTGCCCTATACTATGTTTTTTGGAAAGGAATAAATTTTGAGAGCGGGCTCCTGTATTCTTTTGTTCATGTTCCGGAACATATCAATATGATTTTTCTCGGCATTCTGGATTTAAGCAAAAAAAATCTAGTCTTGGCCGTTTTGGCTGGTGTGTCTCAATATTTTCAGGCATATTTTATGCCTAAACCGCCTAATTTAGGAGCTAGTAACGGTACATTTGGTGAGAGTTTTCAAAAAAGTATGAACATGCAGATGAAATACTTTTTTCCATTCCTGGTAGCTTTCATATCATATAGCGTTTCTGGCGCAGTTTCACTTTACTGGATTACCAGTAATATATTTGCCATAGGTCAACAGATTTACGTAGAAAGAAAAAAGCACGTACCACCTGCAGGTGTGTAATTTTATGGACAAAGCCGAAATCCAAAATTTAATAAAAGAATTGATTGAAAAAACCGGAGTTACAACAACTACGATTGCTATTACTGAAGATGATGGAACTAATACATGGTTTTCGGTTGAAGTAAATGAACCACATTTCTTTATAGGGCATGATGGTGAAGCACTTCATGCATTAAATCATCTTGTCCGTAGAATGATTGAAACTAAAACTCCGGTTGATGTCGAAGGTAACTATAACAATATTTTGATTGACATTAACGGTTTTCAAAAAAAGCGGGTAGAAAATATTCGCGCAGTCGCTCATATGATGGGAGAGCGAGCGAGATACTTTAAATCGAGCATAGAAGTTGACCCGATGTCTGCCTTTGAACGCAGAATTGTGCATGAATTTTTATCTAATGCAACTGACCTTAAAACTGAATCGGTGGGTTTTGGGCCCTCGCGCCGAGTGGTGATTAAGTATATCGGCAATTTATAATAAATATTAAAACTAACTTTTTGTAGGGGTTTCGAGGCTGACGAGCCGAGAACTTCAGGATTTTTTAAGCTTCAAAAAATCTGTACCGAAAAAAAGTTGAGTTTTGATATTTATTTCAGCTCCAGTTTCCAAAGAAAAGAATCTTTTTTGTTTACAAAAAATAAATAGTTTTCACCTTCGTCCAGAGCAAGTTTTATGCCATCAATTTCTTCTCCCCCCACAACCGTAATTGGGTCTACGAGCAAGGTTGCATTGCCGTTCTTAATGTCTATTTTCCAAAGCTGATCTCTTAAGGATACTTCTCCCTGATACCAAGCGTCCGGATACCCGCCCGCGTCAATAGCTTTTGGCACAGCGCAATAAACAACATCGCTTACTTTACCCCAGACGCATTTTTCCGGCAGAGTCTGTACTCCCAATAAATCGGAGTTTCTGGTATCAGTGTGGTAAAGACTAAGCGACAAGTTTCCATTGGCATAAAGAACCAGTTTCCCGTCTGGGCTTGTGAGCGTAGTTAGCCCGTTTATATCACCCAAGGTTTTAGTTAGGCTTTTCTTGGCCAGGTCAATACTGTACATATATCCAGGGATACTAAAAGAGGGTTTAGTTGAGAGAATAATTGTCTTGTCATTCGGCCATTGGGATAGCCATTCTGTGAAAGGTGAATCAAATACTTGAACTTTTTTATTATCCAACAAACTTAAAGTTGTGCCTATGATATTATCCACATTTTCAAATAGATAAAATATTTTTGTAGTATCAGGCGAGACACTGATATCTTTAATATTATTAGGCAAAAAAGATCCCTTAATTTCATTATCTCCAATTGTATCCGCGCCTAAGTATTCCTTCGGGAGAGTACCGACAAAAGTTTCTATGGTTTTACCATCTCCTTTTAAATATCGTATAACCACTGAGTCTCCATGATTGCCAAAATATGCCTCATATACTCTAGGGATTGTTGTTACCGAGAATTTTCTCTCTTCTATTTTATCTGCGAAAGTCTGGTAGATAATACCTCGCGCTTTTTCTACGTATCTTAAAGCTGGTACAAATTCAGTCGGCGGCGGCGTTGGTTTCAGAGCGGGTTTAGGTTTTGAATTACCACCCCCTTCCCCTCCTTCATTAAGGAAGGGTGCCGGAGGCGGGGTGGTTGCCACTTCTTTTAACCTTTCTTTTATAAACACTACGAATCCTGCTATGGGCATGCTTGAAACTTTTGTTAGTTTAACTTTTAGCGTTTCCTCGCCAGAACCGGGCTCATATCCTGAGACGTCAACAACCGGAGGCATCACAGTCGGAGGCGTCGGCTTTTTACTCCCGAATGGATTGAATTGTGAAAGAAAATTCGTGCCAAAATTTTCTTCTCCGGGCATAGTCGTCCCTTTCCGAAAATACAAAAACCCGATAACCGCAATTACCACAAGAACCAGGATTATTATTAAAAGTATAAAATTTCTTTTGGACATAAAAATTACTTCGGAGGAAATTTACTCCTACATGAATTATAAGCTCCCCACTGCCCCCAATCTCTAGCTGCTTGTAAATTTTTTGCGAATGTTATGTTATTGGCGGGGTTGGTTATATATGTCCTACATGAATTATATTTTGCCTGATCAGTGACCCTGCAGTTATACTTGATACATATACCACTTTTTTCTTCCAAACATGCCCCCTGCGTACCAACGCCGGTAGTTTGAAATATACCACTACAAATACCACCCGGAATTTCGTTAGCATGGGCGATCACATTTATTTGGAATAAACCAAGAGAGAAAGAATTGTCATCAACGCATTTATCAACTCCACTAGCACCATTGACATTACCCCTACTTTCTCCATTACATATAGAAGACGCTTGAGTTGCTCTTGGTTCAACAAATCCCGCAGCTACTAAATTAGCCGGGCTGCAAGGACCAGTCGCGATGGGTTCGCATGTGCCTCCTCCCGTGTAAGTTTTTATTTGCTCATCTAAGCTTACAGTAACCGTCGCGTCCGCTATCTCTATATCTGATTTAAGCAAGTCCGGGTTTATTGTATTTAAAAGCGCGTAGGCGCCGAGGGCGATAAGAAGTCCCAGAAGCGCGCCCCTAATTCTTTCTCTACCTGCTTCCTTGCTTGATATCAACTCGCTTGTCATATATTCCATCCCGCCAATGACAATCATGATAACCGCTAAAACTGTCGCGATACCGATGATTAATTTTATCATTAGGTTTAAATAAGTACCCAGAGCGTTTTTATCTGAAGGGTAAAAACCACCGTCAGAGTTTAAATTCTTGCCCGGATTATCGGGATCAGGAAGTGGTGCTAAAAGAATATATGGTTGGGGTGGGGTGCACGGCTTATTTGTTGGATTTTTTGAATCATTACAAGTCGGTAAATTGGGCGTATCTGTAGGAGTTGGTCTTGGTCTTGGATTAGTAATTGGTCCTACTGGGGGCGTGGTCGGTGGTCCTGGTGGTTTTCCACCAGCTGGCACCCAAGTGTAAGCTTTTTGACCAGTTGTTGTCGCTACATTAAGATCACATTGTCTTTTTGTAAGATTAGTAGGGTTATTATATGAGTCATAACATGTCCCACCTCCATCGGCTGGATCTGGACTTTGCGCACTTATTTTCTTTATCGAACTAAACAGTCCGACCAGTGCAATAAACACCAATCCCAGTACTAAAATTTTACTTTTAGATCTTAATCTTGATTTATTTTTATCTTTTATAATCATTTTATCCTAATATTATTTAATCAAAAATTTAGTACGGGATGAGGAAAATCATATTCGCTTCGCTTATTGATTTTCACTCAGAATTCTATACTTATCTCTTTGCTGGCCGTCTGGAAAATTCTATATTTGTTTTCAATCATAAGCCTTAACCTTGATGTCCCAGAAGTTCCGCTCTCGGCCCGTAAGGGCATCAAATTTTTTTTGTAGCCTTGGATATTTACTAAACTATCATTGATAGACCAGCTCCATATTAAGGTCGGATGCTCTAATTCTTTGGGTGAAATGAAATAGGGCACGGCTTCCACTATTTCCGGCCCTTGTATTTTATATGGGTCGGTGAGTGTTTTTTCCCAAGTTGTTCCCAGGCTATTATCATTTTTGTAAAATAATATTTTCGGCTCGGTTGTTCCCACTTCTATGCTTGCCTCATTTGAATACTTCTGGTCCAGAGTTGATGCCACTACCGATACATTGTTTGAACCTTCCAGATAATCGTTGGTATAAAGGAAAAAATTCTTGCCATAGCCCGAAGCCTCCTGGTCATTGCTGTAATCTTTCTTCCAAGCGTAGGTCATATTTTTTGAATCAGTCATAGCAACCACTTTTATTTCACTATCGGGTGTTGCCAGAGCCTTGCCACGGTAGAATGGCGGGACGTAAGAATCATTTGCTTGCCAAAGTAATACCATTACAGACGGTCTTATTATCAGCCTTTTTTCTACGTTACCCTCTGGTAAAGATATAACAGCGAGAACGAGGGTTTCCGAGCCGGCAGCCGGAGCTTTCAAGGAAAATGATTTTTTCCCGATTCCAGATGAAACATTTTTACCGTCAACAGACCACTGTATTAAAACACTATCTAGATTACTCCCATAACTACTTAAGGCGATGTTGACGTCTTCATATGGAGCCGGATTTTCGGGCATTATGTCAACTAAAATACTACTGGATGAAGCGGCGTTTACTCTAGATGCGAAAATTATTCCGAATACTAGAAATGTTACAGCTAAAGAAAGTTTAAACTTCATAACTTAATTATACCATTTGTTTTAACTTTATAAACTTTATAATTTTTTACTTTATGACTTACCAACTATTTGTGCCGCTTCGTGTTCTTCTTTAGCCTTTCTATTTGACAATATTTGTGAAGGGTCGGAAGTGATAATCTGATCTTCGGTGTAAGAAGAAATGGTTTTTATGGCAACATGTTTTAAGCCCGCGAAGAATATTCCCTCGCCGACGCTGGATTCCAAAAGAAGATATTTCTCCTCGTCGGTCAGATTAAAAGTTTTCTGCAAAAGATCAATGGTAGTGGGCGATTGTTTCAATAGCAGCTGGATAGAAGAGTTGGTGATTATCGGTACGCCATAGGGAGAATTTAAAAAGTCAGCTGCGTCTTGGGTAATGGTGGAAAGGCCTAAATAATATTTTCTGCCTCTTTTGGCCATAGAGTAAAGAAAAGAGGCGGTATCTTCAGACTTCATCATCCACCAAGCTTCGTCCACAACTAATAAACGTTTTTTAAGATTTTTGCGTATAGCGTTCCAGATGTAATGCATAATTATATACATTGCCACCGGCTTTAATTCGTCTTCCATATCACGGACAGAAAACACCACAAACTTTTTATTTATATCCACGTTACTGGGCCTGTTCAAAAATGTTGCCCAAGAACCTCGTGTGTATTTTGCCAAGCGTGAGAGGACGGAATCGCTTCCATCCATTCCCGAAAGCACCATTTCAAAATCTGAAAGAAGCGGAGGTTCAATGTTTGAAAAATCCGATTCCGGAGTAATATCTTTGATGGCATAAGTTTCCGAAATAGCTCGGTCCACGATTGAATCTTCTTCGGGCGTCAGTCCTCCCAACATCAATCGAAAAAGTCCGACTAAATTAATAATATTTGAACGCAGGACATCTTCAGCTGTTTCGTCTTCGCGCGGGATTGGCAAATCAAAAGGGTTCATATGGTGGTCGGAAGAAAGAGAAATGTTAAAATATCGTCCGCCCACAGCTTCAGCCAAGAATTCATATTCTCGTTCCGGGTCTATGACGATGACGTCAATATCAAACATCAAAGACCTTAGAACTTCTAATTTTGCAGCGTATGATTTTCCTGCGCCGGCCTTGGCGAATGTTACCGAGTTATAATTCTCTAGAGAAAATCTGTCAAAGATTACTAGACTTGAGTTGTGTCTGTTGATGCCATAGAGTATGCCTTTATCTGAGGTTAAATCAAAAGAGATGAATGGGAAAACACTGGAAAGCGGCTCAGAATTTAATTTTTGGTGAATATTCAGCAAATCAGTATTTATTGGGATAACGCTCTTGAAACCGTCCTCTTGCTGGAAAAGCGCCGGTTTAATATAGATTAATTTTGACTCCAGCATTGATTTTATTTCACTTTCAATCTTAAAGAGTTCCAAGTCATTGTCGGCATAGATTGTGATATAAATACCCACCTCAAACATTTTCTGCTGCGCCTGTATTAAACTGTCGCGAAGCCCTTCTAAATCTTGGTTGGCAGTATCAAGCATCGGGTCGCGCACCATGCCCTTGGTCTCGCGCACGATTATCTGGCTTTGCACTTCAGCAACCTTTTTCTGAAATTGCCGCAGGATTAAGGACGTATCTATTGGATGGATGAAAATTGAAATATCAAAAACTTTATCCAAATTGATTATCGGGGAGAACCAATTGTCGCTCAAAAATCTAGGGAAAGATATTATGAAAAAAGTGCGAGCTATTTTGTCGCCTAAGTTTATGGATTTTGATTCAATTTTGAGCGCCGATGGCGCAATAATATCCTGGAGTTCTAGACTAGCTGACTCGTAGATTTGTTCTGGTAATACTGCCAAGATAGAAGCATCGGTGTTGCTTACCATAGAAGTATTTCCCTTTTTCTTAAATAATGTGTCAAAAATTCCCATTGTGATTCAGCTTATAGCTTCTTACCTTATAGCTAACTAGCTTATGTTTCATTTTATACTCTAATTAGCTAACAAGCTATAAGCTATCAGCTATTCCAATCTTATTTTTCCTTCTACTTCTCCCGGATTAAAAACTTTATAAAATACTTCCACAATCTCTTCAGTCCCCAGTTGGGCTGATTTTATACCACAGCGGCCAAGTCCTTGTTGTATTACACCCACTCGCTCTTCCAGTTGAGACCTTTTTTCCTCAAAGTCTTCTTGTTTTGCGAGCTTTACTTCTTCTTTATTTTTTCTGCTAAATAAACCTTTCAGTTTTTCTATTCCAGAACCTGATTTTAGAACAGTATGAGTATAAGGGACTACAACAAAAAAGCTTTTTGTCATTATACTGACTGACTCGGTGAAATTTCTAACGAACTCTATATATTCTTTCGTTTGTAATTTAAGCAAGGGTTCAGTTTGCACTTTTATCCTCTCTTCTAGAAGTAAAAGGTAAGGCCGAATATCCAGTCTTCTTGACTGGACTGATATTTGAATAGAAAAATCCAGAGTATTAAGAAAACTTTGGAATTGAATTATTGTTGCTTTCTGTTCGTCGTCGGACTTTAAAGACAGGTTGACTGAGCTGGCCAACACAATTGCTCGAAGTCCACCATCTTTTAGCACAATTACTCCATCGCGGACTTCCTTGATTGGTACAAATTCTTGAGTTGCTTTTGCATTTAAGGGCATATAATTTATTATATATTAAGGCCTATTACTTTCATGCTTGTTTAGATCTAAGACATCCAAACTCCAGGCTAGGTCTCGCAATTTATTTCCGCCTAGCCTTACCGTATTCTCCATCATTTCTCTTTTTTTATTTCCTTCCTGCGTTTCCAGCTCCTTTTCATTCGGCTTGTTGATTTTATTTTTGCGTCTTTTCCAGATATAGAGTTTGTCCTGTCTAAGATAATTAAATCCGGCCTCGATCATATTGATGAAAGGTTTATTATTTGGTCGATAGAAAATAAGTGCCAACGAGAGCCCTCCTGCAATTAAAATTGGTATAGCGCCCCAGTAGAGCCCTAGTATTTTGTAAAGCACAAAACACAAACCTGCTCCGCCCACCAGATAGATAAATTCCTTAAAAGTGAATGGACCAAAAATCTTATCTTCTATTTCTAAAAATTGTGGAACTTTAAATTGCATATTATTCGTTTGGTGATAAACGATACGGGTCTTCATTTAAGGAATAAGCTTTGGATATCTTAGCTTCAGAAGAGGAGACGGGTTTTATTTTTGCCGCAACGCTTGCTGGCAAACTTGGTTTAACTAGAGATGCTTCTGATGCATGTGGAATTTGTTGTGGCTGTGTTTCTACTTCGTTTTTTGTTTTTGAAATATTATTTAGAGAATACTCTGTCTTTACCATTGGAATTTGGAAAGAACCGGACATTTTTTGCGCTAATATTGGATGGGTCTCTTGCCCGCCTGCGTGGGCAGGTTTAGGCTTGTCAATAATTTCAATACCATGCGAATTTAATACCTGAGTGTTAGTTTCTTCCTCGCCTGCCTGCCCGACACGCTGTTGCGAGTCATGCGGGCGGGCATCAGCTATGCTGAAAGCATTGCGGGCAGGTTCGGCTTTGCTGTTTGCGAATATTTTCTTTCTTTCGGCGTTTTTAATTATTTCTTCTCGTATTTTTTTAAAAACCAGATCATTCATTTCGTTTACCAGTTGGTCCGCTTGCCCTTTAGAGATTTTCATTCTGCTCTCCAATTCCTTTGGATAATTTTCGGGGCTCAAAAGTCCGCACAGCAATAATTCCGTTTCAAGCTCCAGGTCTCCCAGTTGCTCAAAGCTGTAACCTTTACTTGCTCTCATCCCCAAGATAGCTGCTCTCCAATCCACCGCGGCAATTGCATTCAGGGTTTCTTCCGGCAGTTCCCTCTTGGCTTTTTCAATTTTTATTTGTAATAAATCTATTGGATCGTTCATATAATTTAGTATTATAACATAAACCCCATTTTTTTCCTTGGTTTCTCTTCTTGTATTAAAAGTTTTTTTAGCACGTCAAAAACTTCTTTTAGTTTTTTATCATATTTTCTCTCCATGCTCTCTATTTTTTCTCTCAATTGTTTATTTGTTGCCAAAAATTCTTTTAACTTTATAAAAGTTCTGATAATTTGAATATTTACAAGTATTGCGCGCTCGCTATTCAAAATACTGGACAACATAGCAACTCCTTGTTCGCTAAATGCATAAGGTAAATAACGTCTTCCACCATGACTTGAGGTCACAGATTGTGACCTCAAGTATGCGGTCACAGATTGTGACCGCATACTCTCTGATTCTTGCTCATTGAGTTGAAACATAAAATCCAACGGAAATCGTTTGACATTTCTTTTAACAGCTTGTATTAGTACTTTAGTTTCAACGTGATAAAGAAGAGCAAGGTCGCGGTCTATCATTATCTTTCTACCTCTAACTAAAAAAATTTTTCTAATAATTCTCTCGCTTGGTATTAAAATAATTTTATTCTTCATATAGTTATTTATAACCCCCTAAATCCCTCTCATCAAGGGGACTTTCATCTCCCCTTTCCATAAAAGCAGAATAATCTCCACCCGAGAGGATAAAATTAAGCGTCTGT
>Ga0209542_10003222_pt1 | contig 35120 bp, 46 predicted proteins | sample RifCSPhighO2_01_FD_184028 | JGI IMG/M metagenome (GOLD analysis project Ga0209542, IMG submission 184028) | Soil microbial communities from Rifle, Colorado - Rifle CSP2_plank highO2_0.1 (SPAdes) (version 2) | ecosystem: Environmental > Terrestrial > Deep subsurface > Rock core/Sediment ...
TTTCGGGTTCAATTTGAAGATTCCAGATTTCCTTTTGAATTGCTTTTATAATGTCGGTTCCTGGAAGACTTTCTTTTAGCATAATATCTAAGAGCTTATCTCTTGCGGCTAAGAAGTTGCCAGATAGGGCATAATCTAGTATTACCTTTATGTCTTTTGGTTTTGAGGATGAGAGGATCATGTCTATCATTTCAGAGTTTATGTTCATAGATATTGATGCGGTTGTTTGAATTAGGTTTATTGCCCTTCTACAATCTCCCTCAGATGCTTCATAAATAGTTTCTATTGCACTTTCTTCTATCTTTAAATTTTCTCTTTTAGCTATTCTTTTTATTACTTCTGCAACATCTTTCTTCTCTAAAAGCTTGAAACGGAAGACTACACAACGAGATTGTATGGGGTCTATTATTCTTGAAGAATAGTTGCAAGACATTATGAATCGACATGTGCCGCTATAATTCTCCATTGTTCTTCTTAATGCTTGCTGGGCTTCTTTTGTTAACGCGTCTGCTTCATCCAGAAAGATAACTTTGAATGGAATATTTTCTAGGGCTTTTGTTCTTGCGAAATCTTTTACTTTTTGTCTAACTACATCAATTCCTCTTTCATCACTTGCGTTTAATTCTAGATAGTTCTCTCTCCACTTGGCTCCAAATAGCTCCTTTACTATTATTAGAGCTAAAGTTGATTTTCCTGTTCCTGCTGGGCCTGCAAATAGTAAATGAGGGATGTTAAGTGCTTGAACGAGTGACTTTACCCTCTTTATTATTTCTTGCTGTCCAACAACTTCATCAAATGAAGATGGTCTGAACCTCTCTGTCCATATTTCTGATTCACTCATATTTTGGTTTATGAAGTAGAGTCTTATAAATATTTGTGTAATTTCTAACTTTTCTTCTTGTTCTTTATTTTTTCGTTGTGATAATCTATTACTTTTGATATGATGTCATCAACTTTACTCAGGATTTCATTTTTATTAATTTTTAGTATTTTAGATAAAAGACCAGATGTTTGCGTCTCTAGTTCTTTTCTGTGTCCAATACTATCTGTAACCAAAATATCTATTTTACCATAATCTGTTTTTATAGTTCTAGACTTTATCTCGCCTAGTTCAACCATCTTTCCTTCTACTACTGATTCAGCACCGCTATACATGCCCATAAGGTATATGTCATCGAAAGAGATTACTCTTGATTCAGCTGCTTTACAGAACATACCTTTATCTTCTATTTGAGTAATAAGATAACTGCGAGCATATTCTCTTACCTTATTCTCAATTTCTGGATGCATTTTAAGCAGATCTTTCTCTATGCAGGCGTCTTTTACGCTTTTCTTTCTTTAAGAGCTTTCTTTGCCATTTCCATCTCATTTGGCCTTTCTTTTTCCAGCGTCTTGATGATCTTTTCATGAAGTTTTGAGCAAAGGTTGGTTTATAAAGTTTATTTCCGTGAATTTTTCATGAGTTTTTGGCCTGTAACTAAGAGAGTAATCAAGGATTCTGATATACTTTTGCTAGTTGCAGACGTGAGAATGCCTGAATTTTCAAGGAATAAAGGGCTACAGGAGATGGCAGATATGTATAGGAAGCCAATTGTGCTTGTTTTTAATAAGCAGGATTTGGTTACTTTGCCTTTTTTGAATTCTGTTAAGGAGAAATATCCAGATGCTTTTTTTGTTTCTGGGACACAGAATCAAGGAATCTCTCATTTGAGGAGAAATTTGTTTATTTTGGCTAAAAGGCTTAAGATTGAGAGCCCTAGGATTGGAGTTGTTGGGTATCCTAATGTTGGAAAGAGTGCTATAATAAATGCTTTGGCTAAAAGAGCAAGGACAAAAGTGTCTGCTCATGCTGGTACTACAAAGGGTATTCAATGGGTAAAGTCAGGGGGATTGTTTATCTTAGATTCTCCTGGAGTTATCCCTTTTGAGGATAGTGAGGCAAGTCTTGGAATTTTAGGATCGAAAAATCCTGAGAAATTACGTAATGTGGATAAAGTTGGAACTAAAATAGTTAGAATGTTTATGCATTATAATCCGAAGATTTTGGAGAATTTGTATGGGATTAGTATTAGCGATAACGAGACTAATGTTTTAGAAGAAATTGGAAGGAAGAAGGGATTGTTGCTTAAGGGCGGAATTATTGATGAACACAGAGCTGCAATACAGGTATTGAGAGATTGGCAGAAGGGGAAATTGAGACTTTAATTTTTTCTACTTACGCTTAAAATAAACAAATGCTCCAATTAACCCTATAATAAATAGAATTCCACCAATCCAATTAGATGATTTTTGATTTAAATTACTTATAACATTTCCTGTAAAATTTGAGGAAAGAAGTAATATACTAGCCCCTAAACAAATTAATATTAAGGTTTCAAGTGTCTTTTCTAGTCCTTTCTTTTTCACGAACTTGCTTTTGGTTTCATTAATTGTATAATCTTTAGCAGGTAACATTCTATGTTTAATATGATATTTTCTGGCAAGGTTATCAAATGCGGAACTTGCTATTTCTGGTTTATTTTTTCTCATCGCTTGAACTGTCTTCATGCAATATTCTGTAAGATCATTATCAAAATCCTTATTTACTTCTCCATACCAATTTTCTATATTTGGGGTATTTTTCGTTTTTCTCATAACTTGATAACCTTGTACCTCTCCTGTTTTTGGGTTTCTTACAGCAATAACTGCTGTTTTTATTTTTGTATCCCATAAGAAATATCCTATATCGCCATAACTAGGTATTGCTCTGACTTCAGTCATGCCCTTTTTTCTAACACCTAAGAGCCAATTAGCAAGACCATGTAACAAGGGATATTTTGGCGCTTCCGAAGAATGCGTATGTATATCTGTGTAAGATTTTCCAGGATTTCTTCTTAGAATTTCTCTGCGTTTTTCTATATCCTTTTTTGCGATATATGGTTTAGCTCTGTTATAATCTGTGACGTCTTCTGCTTCCCTTCCAGGAAACTTATAAAATGTGTGCTCTATAGAGGGTTCTAGAGTAGGTTCTATCACATCTACTGTTCTTTTACGTTTTTTTGTTCCGACCATTATATTGCGAAATTATTCAATTTTATTTTATTCAGCTCCTCTTTTAATGTAACTGCTTTATCCATTCCGAATATCTTTTTGTAGAAATCAACGTTTGAATGAATTGACTTTCCTAATGAGCCTGCTTCATTTATTAACTGAGCAATTTCTGCTTCATGCAAAGAAGTTTTGGTTAAGAGTCTCCATCCTTGTACCGGCGCGTTTACAGGTGTTGTTCCGTCGTGGCCTAGTACACCCATTAAACGCTCGTTATCTAGAATTTCATCATATGAGAGATCTTCTAGCAACTTTATTGACTGCTTTAGATTTAATTGAGTATAATCCTTAATAATGAGGTCTGTTTCGTTTTCTACATCTTTCATTAGTTCCTTCAATCTTACTTTTAATAAAGCCCCTTCTTTTCCAAGTTCTATTATGTATTTTTTGAGGTCTTCTGATATTTTTTGTATAAAATATCCTTTTTGTATTACTTGAATTGCTTGGTCAAGGCTAGGGTAATTTTGCAATTCAAATGCATTTAGTCTTTCTATATTACTATCAAATAATTCTCTTTGTTTGTCTAGTAATTGAATATGCTCGTTTGCTTTTCTTAATAATATTTCGGTGTTTGTTAAAGGGTGTTTTATGTTTTTAAAAAATATATTTACCTCATGTTTTCTTTCTGATATTGCTATGACAAGAGTTCCTGCTTGTTTTGCGGTTCTATCTCCTGCTTTGTGCCTTGTTCCAGTTTCAAGAGTAGAAATTTTGCTGTCAGGAGTTAGCATTACATTTGCATATTCTATTGTTTTCATGTCTTTTGATAAGACTATTGCTCCGTCCATTTTTGCTAATTCTATCAATCTTTGAGGTGTAAATTTTGCGTTTATCCTAAAACCTCCGTCTAAAAGAGATTCGATATATTCATTTTCGACTACAATCAATGCGCCTTTTTGCGCTTTAAGGGCTCCGTCAATGCCCATTCTTAAGTTTGTTCCTGGAGCTACTAATTTAAGGATGGCAATGAATTCTTCTTCTGTTGCTTTCTGATTGTCTTCTTCTATTATTTTTTCTTGTATCTCTTTTTTTTGTTCCATTTTTATTCTTATTTAATTAATTTTTAACTATAAGATTATATAAATTCTTTTGCATTCTGAATTGTAAAGAATAAATTAAGCACTTCTTTTATATATTGGACTATTTTCATTTACAATTCTTTGAAATTCCTCTATTCCTCGGTAGTCTTTTGGCATAGTGTAGTGTGTTTTCCTTGAGAAGTATGTTTCCCTCATGGTTTTCATAAAATCTTTTGCAAAAATTTCTGGCGATTTTCCATATATTTTCTCATTTGATGATCTCTCTTGTCCGCCCTCTACTCCGAATGGTCTTACGACTACCCCCTTAGGAAAGAATAGGACATTTCTTTCTTTTATTATCTTTTTTTCTCCAGTTTTTTTGTCTGTGCTTTGTAATGTTTCATCTAGTCCTCTTGAGAGATAAATCATTATCTCAGCAAGATCCCAAAGTTCTAGCTTATTTAAATCTGAAAAATCTTTTTCTGTTTCTTGCTTCAATTCAAGTTTGAGGTCGTATTTTCCGCTCTTTACTGAGGGAGAGTATGCAAACCAACTTCTATTTTCAATTCCCAACTTTGAAATCTCTTTTTCTTCAAAATCGCGAGAGCTTATCTTTGCTTCAAGCGGAAATTCATATGTTTCCTTTGGATGGCCTCTTGTTCTGATATAAGTTTGCATGTGAATTCGTGGAATAGTGCCGCCTGCTAGAGGTTCAATATTAAAAAAGACATTGTGAAAAAATGTGTTTGTAATAGAAAATGTTTTTTTTAGTCCTCTTTGTGCTGCTTTCATTGTAGAATACAACGTATATATTGGCATAGTAGATAATGATTCGTGGTATTCAAAAGGGAAACTTACAAGGTTCATGCCAAAAGGGATAGAAGTAAGTTTTGTAGGTTTTATATGGGATGGTGTTTCAAATCCAATTTTCTTTAAAAGTTGTTCTAATTTTTTATCCATTACTCTTACATAAGCTGGGAAGCGATTAACAATTGTAAGTGCATGTGCTTCGGTATTTCCTATAGTTCTTGCTAGTACGCCTTCTGTAAAGAGATCGTCCAATTCAACATCTGTATCCTGATTGAATGCTGCAATAATTGCATGTCCTTTTTCTGTATCTCCTTCGAGAATTGGTTTGAATACATCTGGTGCCCTTGAAGGGATAGAGGGTTGGAATCCTGGCCTAGATTCTCTATAGGGGCTGAAGGTATTTCCTTGGCCAAATATCTCATTACGATGCGGTACGACAGTTTTTGCAAATTCGGCAACTGCGTTACCTAGAGAATGTTCTGCGCCTATACCCTGGTCATTCAAGAGACTTTCCAGAGCATCAGGGGCCCCTTCAATTTGAATAGACATAAGTTCTTCAGAAGTTGAAAACATACTTAAAAATTTACCATAAGAGTAATTTCCCCAATCACTCCAAGCAACATTTTCAGGAGATATTTTTGAAGTTATTTCTACCTTTACCATTTAATTATAGAGGTTCTGCTTGTATATAATCCTTTTTATAGTCCAGTAAATGTGTTTAATAAAAGGTTTATATATGCCTTTTGCTTTTATATAAAGTAGAATATGGCAATTGAACAATTTGTTAATAAAGAGATGGTAGTCAGTTCTTTAGTTGGGACAACTTTAGGAGCGGTTATTATTGCTTCAATCTTTTTTGCTTTCTTGCTTTTAGCCGCGTTTTACATATATTTCTCTTATTCTTGGATGACTATTGCAAGAAAATTGAAATATAGGAATTCTTGGTTAGCCTGGATACCTGTAGCGAATGTGGCTATGATGTTGCAACTTGGAGGATTTCATTGGGCATGGATATTCTTGATATTGATTCCTTTTGCCGGTTGGGTTGCTTTGTTTGTACTAGTTGTAATTTCTACTTGGAGGATATTTGAAAAGAGAGATTATCCTGGATGGTTTAGTCTTTCTATGATAATTCCTAAGCTCGGAGGAATTCTGTATTTGATAGCCATTGGCTTTGTTGCCTTTAAGGATAAAGGTAATATGGCTCAGAAGACGAGGGAAGTTAAGGCCAAAGGGAATGTTAGAGTTAGGAAGAAGGTTAGAAGAAGATAGTTTTATTTACTGTATCTTGTGAGTAGTGACATATACAAAGATTTAAATATGTCGTCTTTTCTCCTTATTTATGATTATTGATAAGAGACTTATAAGTGAAATTGACCAGAAGAAGGAAAGGCTTAGTAGGAATCCAGACTATCAGGATAGCGTTAGACATCGTTATTTTACTTGTTTGGCGCAGGAGGCAAATAATAACTCCTCTCTTTTAGAGATTACTCAAAGTAATACTGGGAAGTACAATTGTAAGAATAAGAGATTAGAATTGGAAGGGAAAATCAAAGAAAATCAAGAGAGGCTTGGTAAGGCTTGGGCGTATGGAACTATAAATTATTCTGAACCTTATAATGTTGATTTTATGGTGCATCTTGCTAGTTTTACTGAACCCTCTATTAATGGTTTACGAACAGAGAATGTTAGAATAACTGGTGCTAAACATATGCTTCCACCAAGATATGAAAAGATTCCTAAGCAATTATTTAGTCTTTTAGAGGAGGTATATCAAGGCAAGAATCATCCTGTGGAGAATGCAGCATTATTGCATTTTCATATCGCTCGTATTCACCCTTTTATTGATGGCAATGGTAGAACTGCTAGATTAATGCAGAATCTTCATCTTCAACATTATGGATATCCTCCTGTTATAATTGAGAATGGAGAGAGGCATCATTACATTGATCTTATTGATGAAGCGGTAAGTGGATATTATGGCAAGGATATTGAGTCTATGTCAAATGCAGAAAGAATATTCTATAATTATATTGGTTCAAAGGTTAATGCCTCTTTTGATAAAATACAAGAGAGGATGGACGATACAAAAGCAGCTTACACTTTGGAAATTTCAGCAAAGAATGTTCGTTACGCAGCTTATTCGTTGAAGGAACAGTTGAAGTCATATTTTAGGAAGAGGGATATAATTGGCAGTGTGAGATTATCAAATGAGGGAAGAAGTCTTGAAGTTGTTGCCGGTGTTCCAGAAAAATTGATAAGGACCATAGCCGATGCAAATGAATATATAAGGTCTTATAAAATATCCTCTAAGTAATTTTACTTCTTTTCTTTGAGACTCAAAAGAATTTCAGATAAGGAATATTCTTGTCCTGTTGGTGATTTGAATATGTATTCTTTATTGGATCTGTTGGAAGCGAAATCAAAAAGCTTGCCTCTGACTTCATCTAAATCTTCATCATTAAAAATAAGAGATCCTCTTTCATAGCCTTGTCCAATCGCTCTCTCTGAAGCTGAGTTTATTTCTCTAGGTTCTCCAGTCAGTAACTCTCCTATGCAGAGATAAGTATCTGAGCTAGAATTAAAAGTAGTAAGCCCTACTGTGTTGATTCTTTCACCATAGTCTTTACTGTATATGGGTAATAATCTTTCAACATTAGTAATATGGTTAACTGGCACTATGTTTTTCATACTGCTTTTTTTTCTAGGGCCGATTACGTAGCCAAAGATGTTTGAGGGATCTTTATCACTGTGTTCAGAACCCCAGGCAGGGTGTGCAGTTGCAAATGATTTTGGGAGAGCTTCTAGTACAAGCATTGGTTTTACTTTTGATACTAATTCTGGTCTTTCATAAATCTCTATATCAATTGTCATAAAACTAGAGAAATATTGCCTATTTTAAATGTTTCTATTCTTTCTTAGTTTCTTTGCCGTTTCCATTGTTCTTTCCAGCTTGTTCTCTCCACAGTGCAGAGTACAGGCCGTGTTTCTTTAGGAGAGAGGAGTGACTGCCTTGCTCAACGATATTGCCATTTTCTAGAACATAGATTTTATCTGCTCTTGCAACTGTTGAGAGCCTATGTGCTATTAGGACTGTGATAAGATGGGGGCGGGCTTTTATGATATCTTGGATTGTTTCAGTTATTTCTTTTTCTGTTAAGGAATCTAGGCTGCTTGTTGCTTCATCGAAGATGATGAGTTCTGGCTTTCTAAGTAGAGCACGGGCAATTGCTAGTCTTTGTCTTTCTCCTCCAGAGAGTTTAATTCCTCCTTCTCCTATTACAGTGTTTAATCCTTGTTTGCCTCGGTCTAGAATATTTGTTATAGATGCTAACTTTAAGACCTCAAGACATTCTTTATCTGTTGCTTTTGGGTTTATGAATAGCAGATTCTCACGGATTGTACCGGCGAATAGTTGAGTTTCCTGAGAGACAAGGCCAATTTTATTTCTTAAGTTTTCATAGTTAATTTTTTTGCTGTCAATTCCATTAATAAGAATATTTCCTTTGGTGGGTTCGTATAATCCTACGAGGAGTTTTATTAAAGTGGTTTTTCCAGAGCCTGAAGGGCCTACGAAAGCAAGCGTTTCTCCTGCTTTTATAGATAAAGAGGCTTCTTTTATTGAATCCTTGTCGGAACTTTGATATTTGAAACTTACTTTTTTGAGTTCGATTGACTTTAATTCTCCTGTTAAAATAGGACTTTTGGGTTTGGCTTCGGGCTGAATCTTCAGAATTTCTGAGAGTTTTTCAGTGCTTGCTTTTGCTTCCTGATAACTCGATGCAATATTTCCAATTTCTGATAGAGGAGTAAAGATAAAGAAAGAATATACATAAAGGCTGAAGAATTCTCCTAGAGTAATTTTACCTTCTACCATTAACCATAACATCAAGAACAGAAGAGAGACACGCATAATATTTAATAGACTTCCTTGAAGGAAACTCATTTTTCTAATTAAGATAATCTTCTTTAGTTCTAAAGAAAGGACTTTATCGTTGACTATATTTAATCTCTGTATTTCCTGGCCTTCTAAGCCTAAAGACTTTACGAGTTCTACGTTTCTCAAAGTCTCTGTTGTTGATCCTGCTAGTGCAGAAGTTTCTGTTACTATTGCTTTCTGTGCGTTTTTAATTTTCCTGCTCATCATTATAGTGAATGATGCAATAATTGGAATTATCAATAAATAGGCTAGACCTATTATCCAATTTACTGTAAAAGCATAAATAATTACAAAGATTATTCCTACGAGTGAGAGAAAAGCTACATTGATGATATTTGCTATAAACGATTGAGTGTCTGTTCTTGCTTTCTGAAGTTTTTGCAGTATTTCTCCTGAACGCTGATCTTCAAAAATGGCATATGGGAGAGAAAATGTGTGCTCAACGCTTTTTGCGTACATTTCTGTACCTATTTTTTGAGTCATATAACTTACAAAATAATCTTGGAAATTTTTAGCAATTCTTGAGACTAGGGCAACTCCAATGGAACCTAAAAGTAATATAAAAACGCCCTTGATGAAGACTTCAGTAGAAATAGTTCCTATTTTAGTTGCATAGTTGTCAATAATAAGACGAAAGATTTGAGGATCAAGTAAGGAGAAGATTTGGTTGATTGCGGCTAGAATTAATGCTAATGCAAGGAGACCTTTGTGCTTTTTTAAGTGTTTCCAAATCATTCCCATAATTAAATTTGTTTTTTATGTTTAAAAATTTAACTGAATATCGTATGTAAGATATCTTGAATTTTATAATTATTTAGAATCCGCCACCTGTACTAAAATCTCCTCCACCGCTACTAGAGAAACCGCCTCCTGAACTCCAACTAGATGAACTATCATCTCCTCCACCTGAGCTATAACCTGAATCTGAGCTAGAATTACTTGAAGAGTGTGAAGAATGTGATGGTCCTTCAAATTCTTGACTTCTTTCTATTGTACTTTCTACATGACTTGCTGAATATCTTCCAAGAATATAACCTGTTAGAAGATCTTCTACTTCAAAATTACCTGGGAAATATGATCTTCCTGACTCGTAATCCTTTGAAGTATATGTTGTCTCTATTCTTTTTAGCCCTTCTAATCTTTTCCCTATTTCACTTTGTTCTTCTTTCCAACTATTAATAGATTTCTTTAGATGTTTAATATTTTGGTCAATATCTTCAATTCTGTTAACTAATTGATCATCTTCTGAACCTTGAGTTGATTGAGCCCTGTCTTTTAGTTCTTTAATGGACTTATCTTTTAAGAAACTCTTTAGTTCTTGAATTGCTTTTTGATGGTAAGAATCTTTAGAGCCTTCCATTTGATGGCGTTCTGAGGAGTATGTAGTGTACTGTTCATCTAACTTTTTTACGTCTGAAAGAGATTCTTCGCGTTTAGCGCCTATTGCTTTTCCTTCTTCTAAAACTTTAGGTAGACCGTATCTCTCTGCAGTTTTATTTTCTTCTTCTTCTTTTTTACTTGCTAATGTTTGAAGTTCTTGTGATCTTTCTTCCAGCCTTCTTTTTAATCCTTCAGGAAGCCTTGTCCAGTAATCGAATGCTCTCTTATTTGCTTCATAGTTTATTGATTTAGCTACTTTATCGTCTAATATTTGTGTTAATCTTATTCCTTTTTGTGATGGTGTTCCATATTCTCTTCTAAGAAGATAACTAAATTCTTTGTTTTCCATAAATTCGGCTAGTCTTCTTGGGGCTTCTTTTAAGGCAGTAGCTGTCATTTCAGTCAATTTAGTAGTTAGGAGAGTACCTTCTCTAAGTTGATTTACTTGTTGAATATATTCCGTATTTGCCTTAAGTTCTAGTGTTATCTTTAATTTTAGTTCGTCTCTTTCTTCTGCTTTTGTTTCAAGCTGGTTATTTATTCCTTCTAATCCGCTAGAAATGCGGCTTCTTTGTTCTTTATTTACTTGCATTAAGTCTTCAAGTGCCTTTCTTCTTTTTTGTTTTGATTCAAATATCTCTTGCACTTTTTGTTGAAGCTCGCGAAGAGTACTTTTAAGTGATTTTGCTTCTAAATCTGGAAGATAATGTATTGCAAGACTGGAGAAAACTTTCTCTCTTTCTGTTGTTAATGCTTGTATCTTTCTTTCACCTTCGTTGAGAGTTCCATCTACTTTTTGATATTCTATTTCTGCTTCTTTGATTTTATTCTTAATCTGCGTGTGAACTATTCTTCCGCTTATTGTCATTTTACCAGTTTGTTATTTCCCCCTTTTTCTCTACGAGGTTGCCTTTTTCATCTTTGAATTGTATTGTTTCTGAAACGTATCCTCTCTCTTTTCTAGAAAAAATGTTGTTGTCGATTATTCCGTTATCTGACTTATCTCTTTTTACTTGTTCATAGACAGATTCAGGAACCAATTCCCCCCATTGTGAAACTGTTTGTAGTTTTCCTGTTTCTCTATTTGTAATGGGTAATCTAATTGATTTACCTGAAGCATCTTCTGCTTCTACTATTATATAAAAACTCTTTATTGAAGGTTCGTCGTTTTTATATCTCCATTTTCCTCCTTTTATTTTAGTGGCGTATACTGTATTAAGTGTTTCTTCAAGGTGCTCTAAACTTTTTAATATTTCTCTGCTATGATCTATATCTGCCACTTGGAGATACTTCTTTGCTTCTTCATAATAAGAATCTGCTACTGTTTTTGCTGAATCTTCTTTTATGATTGACTTTATAGAAGCGTATCTGGAATTTAATTCTATAGGTAATTTATTGAGAGCTTCGCCTTTCCCTTGAATTGATTGTAATTGTTTTTCATATTCTTTGGCTTGAGGAAGATCTTTCTGCTTTAATACTGTTAAGCCATTTTCATAAACTCTTTCTGCTTCTTGTGAAAGAATTTGAGGAAGATTGTTTCTTTTTATTGTTGTTAGAAGTCCTTCTAATGAATGCTTTGTTAATACTATTTCTTTTTCTTTTTGTAGAAGGTTATCCAGAGCAGAGATACTTGTTCTCGTATTTTTAATTTTATCCTTAACACTTACTATTTCTTTTTCTACTCCTTCAAAATTTAACGGAGTGACTTTTTCTGAGGTATCTCCTTGCGAGTCGACATATTGGTTAAAGAAGGCCTCTAATTCTAATAATTCTTCTTTTGCATGTACAGCTTTAACTTGTTGTTCAACAGACTCTTCTCTAAGTAACTTTCCAATTTCTGGAAAAATGTTGTCTACTTCTTGTAATAAAGCTGTTCTTTCTTGGTAAGCAGATTTGACTTGCTGTTCAATTTCTATTTCAGCGTTTCTCTTTTCTCTTGCCATTTCTAAATTGTAGATTTCTTTTACTCCTGCTATTGCTATTGTTGTAGCGAGTAATGGAATTCCCACAACCTTTGCAATTTTGTTTCTATTTACGTAAGCAGATATAGGGAAGGAAGGTTTAGGTGCCTTGAATCTGTATCTGTTTTCTACAAATGAGTTTACCGCTTCATCTAGATCTTTTTCTTCAATATTTCTTCCGCCTCTTACAATGCCTTTTAGCCTCTCTTTTTGTTCGCTTAAAGCTAACTCTTGCTCTACTAATTCATTGCCTAGAGAAATTTCTTCTAATCTTCTTTCTATTTCTCTGAAAGATTCAGAATCTGCTCCGAGTATTGAAGTTTGGCTCATACTTTTTATGAAAGTCTTTGATATTTAAATGTTGTTGTCTGTTACTTCTTTAAAATGATTTATTTTCTTGATTCTTTACTGTAATAATCTTTAAAAATTGTGATTCTATATTAGAGTATATGGATGCTAAAGATTTATTTCAGCAAAGTGGGGTTTTATTAAGAGAGGCTGAACCTGGAAATGATTTCTACGGGGTTTTGGAAAAGACTGCTTATCATCTTTATTTAATTAGGCCTAGTGAGACTTCAGAAAGAACTTGACTTTGATGGAGCATTATGAGACTTTACCTTCCAGATTAATCGGCGAGGGCAAATTTAAGCCCAAGGTTAACAATATTACATATCCTCTTTGCTCTGAGAGAGTATGTTTGAATTTATTTAATTATTTTGGCTCTAATACAAAGATTTCGGAGATTTACGAGATAGAAGCTCCTCTTACAAAGGAGAAGAGATAACTTTAGACTATTATCTGAGGAACAGGGCAATAAGCATAATGGTGAAATTTATGAATGAGATTACGCACCATGTGCAATAGACTTTTAGAACAGCTCCTTGAATGTACATAAAGTATAATGAGAAGAGGAATCCTATTGTGATGGGGATGGTAATTGGAAGAAATGTAACAATAGTTCCTTGGACGAACAAAAGAGTTAAGATTAATATTGCCGTATATATAAAGAAACCGGCTACTGAGTTGGGTATTCCAAATGTCTTGCTATACTTTGAATATTGTACCTTTTTGCACCATTCTTTTGGAAAGAATAAACAGGCAACATCTGTTCCTTTTATTTTGTGATAAATAAGATAGAGTGTGTCTAGAATTCCTAGAATTGAAAAGACAATTATTATGGTTGTCGGAGTATCCATTTTTATCCCTTTATCGACAATTAATAGATGGGCTTATTTTTATATCTTGTGGAGAGAACTAATAATTAGTTTCCAGCAACTACCTCTTTGATACAAGCAGATTTATCTGCATTGTAAAGTTTATTACATAGACTTTCATCATTTAGAATAATAGCTAGGCTTAGATAACATTTATCCCTATTAATCTGGCTAGATATCTGGGCACATAACTTATCGTTTTTGGTTTTAATTGCTACATCTTTGATACAGGCAGATTTATCAGAGTTGTATATTTTATTACAAATATTTTCATCACCTAATTTTACTGCGGTATTATAATAACATTCATCTCTTGCAATTTGTCCAGTTATCTGGTCGCATTTTTCTTCTGAACTTTTTGTCGGGGAGTAAAGAGCATATACTGCCGTTGAAACAACGAGAACAATTACTAAAGTTATTACTAAATTTCTATTTTTCATATTTGATTTAATATTTTCCGGTTTATATGCTTTTCTTATTAAGTTAAAATAAAAGCATTTTTTTATTCTAGATTGCGATAACTGTTGCTTGTGGAAAATGCTAAAAAGGTGAAATGCTCCCGCTGTTAGGAATATGTAATTGAATCTAAGATATTCTTAGTTTGTTAATAACGGATTTAATGCAGATAATAGCGCTGGAAGGTCTTTTTCAGGGTTTTGTTTTCTGACAATTCCTTGAACGCCCTTGCTATAAAATTCTTCATCTGTTATATCTCCTTGAGAAGCTCCTGTATATGCTACGATAAACAAAGAAGGATGGAGGCGATATATTCGGTCAACTTTAGACAGTGATTCTTGATAAGGAAAGTAGCGTGACTTTGATGGAGGAATGTGGGTTACAAGACCTTCATATTCTCTTTGCAGCATTTCGTCCACAAAGTCTGATAAGAAATTGTTGACTGAAAATACACTGAAATTTTTGCTTAATTCTTCTGTAATAAATCTTTGTTCTTCTTTCACTCGCTCTTGAGATCCTTCGGAGGGATATTTGAGGGGATTTACATCAACATATAAGATTTTTTTCATGGGGATTTTGATTTACTTATCTATGAAGGGAAGGTCGTAGATTGGACGATCTAGGAGATTATATTCGTAGTCAAGTTCAAATGCGTCAATTTTATTTTCTTTAATTCTGGCTTTAAGATTTTCGTATCTCCAGACATCTTGTTCTTGATATGGTGGGAAGGAAGTGTTTGGCTTGATGGGTGTCGCATTTGGATATGTTTGAAGGAACTTTTCGAGAGAGTCGCCTATTACTAATCCAGTATCTGTTTTGCCTATCCATCCTTCTTTGACTATTATACTGCCTAAGAAATCTTTTTCCCATCCTTTATAATTGCTGTTTCCAAAGGAACCTCCTTTAAACCCCCATTTTAATTGTATTCCTTCATTGCATTTTGCATACCATACATAATATGGCATTTCTATTTCAGGTATACGTTCGTATGGTAAAAAAGGAGGCGGGAAGATTTGGACGGTTCTTCTGTGAGGTTCAAATCCTTCTTCTGTTAAAGCTTTATGGAATCTAGGCATATAGAGTTTTAGCTCGCCAATTCCCAGTTCTTCTGGTCGTTTTGCTATTGTGTATAGTGTCGAATCACATTCTGGTGTTTTGGGCATATTTTTAGATATTTTTATAATCTCTTCAAAACCATAGGGAGAGGTACCTCTAGAAAGAGTCATCCCTCCTAGTTTCTTTTCATTATATCCGTTAAAATATGCAATCGCTCCTGGTAATATGGCTACAAGGCTCGAACTATAACCATATCCTCCATCTGTTAGTGATGCGCCTAGAGGAACCAGGTCATCGATTAGGAGCGCATCTGGATGAGCGTTAATAAATTTATCAAGATTTGGTTGAGTGTAGCGGTCGAAGCTAAATCCTTTGTCTGTTTTTAATGTCGAACCATCTTCAGGAGAGATGTTAATGGTTTGAAGGGAGCCATATGCCCAAATAAGGTAGAGCCCTGAACAACCCGCTTCTTCTAGGGTATCGCCGTAACCTCCTAGGTGATTGTTTACATAGACGAAACTGCAATGCTCAACAAGTTCGTGACTGTCTCCTTGCCCAATTTCGTATGAGTTTATTCTACCTTCTGACGGATATATCGTTCCTTGACAAATGCAATCGATTGATGGTTCGTCTTTCTTGCAACTTGGAGAAAAGGCAAGTGTCGTTGCAAGGCCTATTTGGAGTAGTTTTTTTCTTAGGCTCATGAATAGGGATGCACTGAATGGTATTTAAGAATAATTGTGATGAATATTTGATTTTGATGTTTGATGTTTGGTCGGATTTAGATCACATAAATCTTTAAATATATTTTGGAATAGCTATTTGGATGGACTGGATTGATTCTCTGGCGCTTGAAGGTAAGCCTTTGTTACTTACTTATAATTCTGGTAGTGGTGTGAATTTTTCAGAGATTTTATTATCTTCCGAGGCAGAGGGACTTCGTTACTCTTGTAATACGCACTGGGAAGATAATTCTTATCCTGATACTTCAGGCAGGAGTTATTCTTCTTTTATTATACCCGTTTCTGCATTGGAAGAACTTGTCAAGAGACCATCTGTTACTTTTGAAGGAGATGTTAATTTCTCGGCTTCAGAGGAATATAAATGGGGCAGCGGGAAGGAAAATGAAGATGGCACAGTAAAAGAGAAGATTACTGTTGAGAGAAGAGTTGATGGAGAATACACAAAGTTATTTGCTAAAGGCGATAGGTCATGGTATTATTGAGAAAGAGAAGCAAAGGGAGCATGATCAGTTATTTTGGGAGATTGAGCAGGCAGCATTAAATTCTTTGAGTTATTTTCGCCGTTTTTAAAATATTATTAACATGATCCTGTAATATAATAATCATATTGCAATATAGTTTATAGATTTTTGTATTATGATACTTAGGTATATTTCGTCGATAACTTTGGTGCGGATCTAACGGCGTTATTTTCTTTTGCTTCTTACCCAAAAAAATCCTGCTACTAATCCGATCAGCAACAAAACGCCGCTAATCCAAGAAGTTGTATTGGTAGATAAATTTACGATTGCATTTCCTGTAAAATTTGATTGAAGAAAAATTAAGCTTCCTAAAAGCCCTATAGCTGCAATTACAGAAATTACTTTTTGTTCGAGATTTTGTTTTCTTTTTCGTTCTTCTCGGAGTTCTAGTCCAGCCTCTTTACCCGTCGCCTTGTACATCTTGATAAGTCTTATGCCTGGAGTCCGATGCTTATTTTCTTCAAGAAATCCTTTTTGCCAATCAGAAAAATCGAAAGGAAATTTATCTAGCCGTTCTTTAATATCATCTTCAATCTCTTCCTTAGTTCTTCTCTTTCCTCTTAAATCAACACTACTTTCATAAGGAGGGGGTTCTTTTGTTGTATCTTTTTTTGTAACATTTATATGGCGTTCTGCATTATCATAATCTTTAGGATTCTCATAAGGATAAGGTATTCCTTGGCGTATTCCTAAAACATCTTTTAAGACTACTTTCTCATTCCATGATACTGGTTGGTGAAAATGTTTTGGGTCTCGAAGGTGCATTAACTCCATTTCTGATATACTTCTTTTAACATCTTTACATTTTATTTTGTTGGTTAGTCCATATGTTTCAGGATTTTTTAACAAATTCACAATCAATTGTGGAGTTTGTCCAACCTCGCTATGCTCATCATATACCAGTATTTTATCCTTTTGATTTTTTATTCTTTTACCAAAAAAGTCTGCAATTTCCTTACGAAATTTTAACGCTTCCTCTTTTTTTGTCTCATCCCCTTCTTCAAACTTCTTAGAAACATACATCATGTATCGAAGGGCTTTTGGATCGACTCGGTAAAACTGAGGAGCCTCTTCACCAGGATATGCATATTTCCAAGCAGCCTTGAGTTCATATCCAAATGGAATTGCACTGGTGTCTGTCAAAAAGATATACTTTGGCCTATATTCGTGTATTCCTCTAAGATCATGTTTTAATCGCCCAATAGTTCTCTTATGTTCCGCTTTAGTTTGAGTTCCCATGGTGATGTCGGCTCTTTTTATGCCAAAATAAGTTTATAAAACTTTTTAAAATCTTCATCAAAAAATAGTGCAATGCTCCGACTGAGATTCAAATGCTCCTGCCGGTCTGAAGATTCGCTACGCTCATCTTTGCACCGTCAGTAGCAATAATATCTCGCTTTGCTCGATATTATAACTAATGCTCCTGCCGGGATTCGAACCCGGGTCTGCGCCGTTCTCCATTGCCTTAGAAAATAAGGCTTTGGTTAAACCAATTTGACTTGTCCTAAGAGGACTGAGGTTATAGTCTCAACGACATAAGCCTCGGCAAATTATCCTTTAACTCTTGCGAATTTCTGGTATTCGAGAGGGCACTATCTTTGACCGACTGGACGACAGGAGCTCTTAAATTTTCAAAGTTTCTAATTCTATTTAAATGTTTACTGTTGCTGAATCCTATGATTTTCTTATAGAGGATAATATCTTCCTTTCTAGATAAAAATATTTGATTTTCTTTTATTATTTTGGATGGATGAAGATTAAATTTTGTTAAAGCTTCTCTAACTTGATTTATAAGAGGAGGTATATAACTTGTGAAACAAATCCTTAAGTTTTTGTTTTCTTTGGAAATGAGGTGAACTGAGCCATCGGTGTCTATTAAGCCCCTTATACACGCTTTGAGGTATTTATCATTTTTTGTTATCCAGTTTGGGATATCTTGATTATTTATTTTCTTGTTTCCTGCTTTTATCCCCTTTCTAATAATAAATTCCACTATACTCTTCCCGTATAATATTATGAAAATGGCGTTCACATTAGGAACTTTCTTTAATTTAGGTCTTTCTTTAAATATATTTTTAATTAGACTACTTGTATAATTTGAGAGGTAATCAAAATCATTTCTAGAGTCTCCTGTGACTTGTATTGAATAGCATCTTGCATTTTCTTTCACATGTTTATGTATATGTCCATCTCCTAGAATTATACCAAATAACTCTGCTAGTTGCTCACTTTCTTTTGGTTCTGTAAATTGCTTGGTATTTCCTTTAGAACTCTTTCCACCTTTTGATCTTCCCCAGTCGTCGTTTTTCTTGTCAATTACATATTCATTATAATTTTTGCCTGCGGTTTGGCAGAGTAGATTGTAAATATCTTCTGACAATAATCTTTCTTCTTTTTTTAGCTCATTTCTTAGATAACCCACAGAGGTGTTTAATTCTTTGGATAACTCTTCCCAAGTTTTTCCAATCTTTGCTTTTTCTATTAATTCTCTTTGTTTACCCTCTTTTAACTTTAATCTCATTAACAAAACTGAGTTGTCTAAGCTTATATATTTTATTAGCCTCTACACTACATATATTGGTTATTTAGAGAAGAGACTAATTTTTAATTATAATTGCTACTTGGTTTTGAAGACTTTGTAACCTTTTCTTACTTTCTGAGAAATTATTATTCCTATTTCATCGCCCTTTTTTGCTTTATCTACTTTTTTCTTATCAATTTGCATACTTTCGACTTTTTGCTCAAAATCTGTTTCGCCGCCTTTGATTTGTATTTTATCTCCGACTTTAAGAGGTTTGGTTAGTTTTATTGCTGCGGCATTTACATGCTCAAAATAGTTTGATACTACTCCGATTTCCATGCATTGATAAGGACGAGGAGGTATATAAATTTTTCTTGTTAATTTGATTTAGCGCCTATGGCTTCAGAGATTTTGTGGAAGCCGTCTTTTTTTAATAGGTAGACAAGACCGTGATTAATTTCTGAGATTACGTTGGGTCCATTGTATATCATTCCTGTTATCATTTGTACGAAACTTGCTCCTAATTTTATCTTTTCGTAGGCGTCTTGTGCTGAGAATATTCCTCCACAGCCTACTATTGTGAATCTTTTTTTGTATCTTTTATATAGTAGGCTTATTAATTCATTGCTTCTTTTTTCTGTTGGCTTGCCGCTAAATGAGCCTTTTCCTGCTGATGAGATCTCCTCTTTATTGAATATAGGGTTATCTCTGTTTTTTGTAAGGTTTCCAAAGATGAGACCTTGAATATTATGCTCTTTCGCTATTTCGCATAAGGCAATTATCTCTTTTGTTTCGAGATCAATTGGCATTTTGATTAAAGTTGGTTTCTTTATCTTTAGTTTATCGATTTCTTTTAGAAGATTTTGAAGTCTCTTAGGTGTTGTAAAGGGCTCTCCTCCAAAGGCGTTTGGGCAACTAATGTTTATTTCATAGTAAGAACCTAAGTTAGATTTCTCAAGTAGTTTTAAAGATGAAACGTAATCTTTAATTGCTCCCTTTTCATCAGCTGTTTCCTTGGAGTTTGTTTTTGCTACACTTATTCCGATAGGAATATCAAAGGATAGTTCTTTTAGGCTTTTTATTATCTTTTTTATTCCTTCATTTTTTAGACCTTTGTTTACTAGTAGAGATAGGGATTTGGGCAATCTTTTTAGTCTAGGTTTTGGGTTTCCTTCGTAGCTATTATAGGTTACAGAGCCTATACTTTCTATACCAAATCCTATTGATGGGAGAATCTGTGTTAATCTTCCGTTGTAGTCGAATCCTGCAGCTAGGCCTATTGGGTTTCTTAGTTTGATACCCATCACTTCTTGCTCTAGTATCTTGTTTTTATAATCGAATTGTATTGAAGTTAGCTTTCTTGCTAGAATGTTGGAGCCTAATATCTCTCCAAAATTGATGAAAAGATTATGGACTAATTCTGGATCTAGATGAAATAATATTCTTTTTAATATTTTTTTATAGAATAGGCTATTTACTTTACTTTTTAGCTCTGTCATTTATATGGTGGGAATTTGATAATTAAAGAGTTTTCTATATTACAACGAACATTTCTTGATATCAAGATTCTTGAAAACCACGCACTTTAGTGCGTGGAGAATCTTGAGTATCCAAAAATCGAGCACCTATCAAACCACAGCTTTTAAGCCGTGGTGGTGCATCGATTTTTTGATTTATGGAAAACTTATAGCTAAAAAAACTGCAACTAGGAATGCGATAATAAATGCTATAATTATCATTATTCTTTTTAATCTCTTTTGTTTCTTTGTTAACAGGATTGGATTTGGATTAAGTCTTTTCTCTAAGACAAAGCCGGCAAAGCCCCCAATAATTATACCTATTAGAAGACCAATAGCGCTATTGTAAAATGGGATTCCAAGTATTAATCCAATAACAATACCAAAGCCCATTCCTACAGATAGCCAATGTCCTTCTTGGTATCTTTTTTGTTCCATGATTATTAAAGGGATTTAATCTTTTTAAAAGTATAGCCTTTTGGGATAGAAGGAAAATAGTCCTGCCAAAATCTTCTTGAACGATAGGATTTGTGAGTCGAGGCAAGAAGTCTATTCAAGGATGTTTAAGGCTTCTTTATCTTCGATGAACTCCGACTTACATATCTTTGAAAAATATGGCAATGAATATTGCATGGCCCACTTTTCAGTCAGATAATGGGAGCAGCCTATAACATTAATTCCTATCTTGTTTGCCTCAGCAAGAGTCTTTCCATATGTTTTCTTGCTGTATTCAGATGCGTTTGGAGTAATTATACCTGTAATATAAGTATTTACACCTTTGTCTTTTGCTTCTTGCATAATTCCAGGAACAAAACCTCCTCCCGTAACTACTGCCACTTTTCCAACTTCTTCATTAACTTTTCTTACTTTAACTTTATAATCTAAAATAGAATTAAGGTGTTTTACTAAACCACTTAATTTTCGGTCATTTGTTTTTCCAATTAAACCTAAGATTAAATCAGGATTATCTGCCGATTCTGCTCCAAATTCTTCTTCTACTTTTAATTTAATTACCTTGGCAAATGCATAAGCTGTTGAAACAACAAGGTCGTTTCTATTCTTATCGAGAGGCGTATGCAATGAGTAGATTGAGATCCCTATACTTTCCATTAATTGATAGTCTCTCTCACTAAAAGGAATAAATCCTTTTCCATTTCTTCTTCCATCCCAATCAAATGGATGTTTTACCACAAGTAAAGTATTAGCTATTCCTTTCATTTGTATTTCCTCTAAAACATATCTACTTGGTGAAAATGCAGTATATATTTTGTTTACTTCACTAGAGTTGGAAATCATTAAGCCCGTATTATGCATTTGTTCCCTAAATTTAGCAACTGACTTTTTTATGAATAGCCTATCAAACATAAAACTCCAATTGTCCTTTACTTTTTCAACTTCAAATTCTTTATCTAAAATAGCTTTAACGTTCGATAGATCCATGTACTGTCTTGCATTTTCTAGCTTTTAAGCTTAATCTAGGGAGAGATTAAAAAATTATTAAACTTCTCAGGTTCGAAGGAAAATAGCCCCACCAGCTCACGAGAACCAAGTTCTCGGATACTCCAACACTTATGTGTTGAAGTGATTCAAACCTTCCAGGTTCGAAGGAAAATAGCCCCACCAGGATTCGAACCTGGGTTACGGGAGCCAGAGTCCCGTGTCCTTGACCACTAGACTATAGGGCTTTAGATTACTAATAAAAGTAAGGTTTAAATCTTTATCCTTTCTTTCTTGGGGAATGATAAAGAGGACGCATCTTGCGGTAGGGTTAGCTATTGGATTGTACTTTTTGCCTCTTGTTGCACACAAGTTTTTTTTTATTCCTATAGTTCTTATTGGGAGTCTTCTTCCAGATATAGATTCTGCTACTTCTACTTTAGGAAAAAGGAGAATTTTTAGGCCTATACAGGTTTTTCTTAGGCATAGGGGACCATTGCATAGTTATACTATATGTGCATTGATATGTTTGGTGTTTGCTTTCTTTTATCCAGTTGTTGCTTTACCTTTGTTTTTTGGATATTCTTTTCATTTGTTTTTAGATAGTTTCACTGTTAGCGGCATAAGGCCTTTTTGGCCCTTGAAAGTCCAATCTTCTGGAATGGCTAGGACAGGAGGGGTTGCTGATAAGATGTTATTTAGTGTATTCTCTCTTATTGATGTTTTCTTGTTTATTCTCTTGTTCGTTTAATTTGTTGTATATAAAGCATAAAATACTTCAAGTTTCCTCTCTTGAGATTGATTACAATCTCAAATCCTCGGTTAGTGAACCTTCGAATCTTGCTGTGGGCATCCTCGGCTAGAGACCTGCGGTGCTCCTCGTGTCAAGAACCTTCTCGAGGTTATTTGGTTCTTGAGCACTGTCAAGATGCTAATGCAAAACGAAAAGCATCTTGAAGCTACGGAGTAACTTGTCAGGAAAGATTTTTATATGAGGGCTTATTTCTATTATAGATTAAAATGTTAAGCTGGTGGTTAATTGCAATTCTTGTATTTGTTACCTTTTTTGCTATTTTTAAATCCCAAGATTTAGTTTTTTTCTTTAGTTTTATTAAGAAGAATCTTTTTCCTATATTTGCTATAGGGATTTTACTTTTCTTTAGTTTCTCTTTTTACCATATCTATAAAACTAATGATTTTGATTTAACTAGCTATAATGGCGTTTTGGGGGCTGGAAAGGTTTATTTTGGATGGTTTGGTAATCTATTCTCAAATGTTGGAAGAATAACAGGATATGCTATTCATCAAGATTGGGATGGGAATAACTCTGCAGTTGCAAGTAATACGACAATAAAATCGGCACCTAAAGGAAAATGAAAGTAACAATGGTCGTTCTCAAGCTTTTGTTTTTAGGAGCTTTGTTTATAGTTAGCAATCATGATTTATATCTGAAGAATAGCAGTGATAGGGGCGTGTTTGTTAATCTTTATACTTCATGGCTGAATAATCTTTTTTATCAGGGATTTGAGGTTACTTCTTATGTTGTGAAGTTTGAGTGGCTTCCTGCTTTGAATGAGACCAGTTTGAAAAAATAGTTATCTTTTTATAGGATTCTAGTTCTTTTAGTTTATGCCTCTATAGCTCAGCCTGGTTTGAGAGCGCAACATTGGTAATGTTGAGGTCCCGGGTTCGATCCCCGGTAGAGGCTTTTGATCTTAAGTTAAAGTAATTGTACTTGGTCGGTGTTTTAATATAGGGTTATTATAAAGTAGTGACAAATCGAAAGATTTATAAAGACTAAGTATTGGTAAGTATCCTGAGTAAAAAATTAGAACAAAGTCAGATTTTAGGTTTAAGAGAGCCTTCTGAAAGAGAAAAGCTAGAAGGGAAAGTAGTAGAAGCAGAGCAATTAAAGAAATTAGAAGGAAAAGCAGTTATATTTCAGTATTTGCCTAACCAAAGTTCTGCAGTTATGGGGCTAGGTAAGTTAAGAGCTATAGGTGATATTTATTTGTTCATGGAAAATCTGAAAATATCTCCTGACTATTGCAATCCAATGGGTTATGCACTTGAAATGAGGAGTCTGCCTAATAAATCTTCTTTTTATGAGCTAGGTACTGGAGTTTTGAATAAAAGATATGTTACGGAAATGTATCTTCTTGACGAATTTTGTAAAACTTTCAAAATTAGCCCAGAACCGCCGACATCCAAAGAGGATTAATTGTAATATTTTTGCTCTTTATTTGAGTTTGGATACAAACTTATTGTATTAGATTTGTTTGATATTTAGAAAAGATTTTAACTTCAAATATACATTACGGTAGAGGCTTTATTCTCAATTAGAAAGATTTAAATATAACCATATCTATAGTTATAGTTATGGAAACAACTATTTCAATCAAGGAAAGTACTGCACAGATGCTGGCGCAAATAAAGAAAAAAATGAATATGAAAAGTATGGATGAAGTAATAGTAGAAATGGTGAGAAAAGCAGAAGACATCCCTAAAACCAGATTTGGTTCACAACCTACTCTTAAGTCTTTTAAGAGAGAGGAGCGTGCAAGATTTCATGAGTTATGAATTTATAATTGATTCTTATGCTTGGGTAGAATATTTTAAGGGCTCAAAGCAGGGGGGAATGGCAAAAGAATTTATAGAGAATCGAAGTTCAGCCACATCGGTTATTAGTATTGCAGAGCTTTCTGAGAAATATGAGCGGGAGGGGAAAAATTTTGAAGACGATTTTACTTTTATTATCTCTCAAACAAAAATAATCCAACTTAATACCGAGATTGCTTTGCTTGCAGGAAAAATTAATAACGAAAATAAAAAAAAGATTAAAAATTGGGGAATGGCTGATGCAATAATTTTATCAAGTGCAAAAATAAATAAGGGGAGAGTAGTGACTGGGGATGAACATTTTAGAACTTTTGATTCTGTAATGTTGGATATAACTGGCTAGAGATTATTTGATTTTAGCGGAGGCTTTTACATCTTAGATAGGTTTATAAACCGATATTCTATTGTAGGATTACTAAGCTGAACAAGAAATTGTTTGCTTAACGAGTTAAATGTATACAGGAGGAATAGAATGAGTATGAAGATTTACGTTGGTAATTTGCCGTATAGCTATACTGATAAAGAGCTAACTGAACTTTTCTCACCGTTTGGTGAATTAAGCGAAGTTACTGTTATCATAGATAAGTATTCTGGTAGATCCAAGGGATTTGGCTTCGTTACTTTCAGTGATAAAACTGCAGGTAATAGCGCAATTGCTGACTTGAATGGCAAGGAAATTCAAGGAAGAGCAATTAAAGTTAATGAAGCAAGACCAATGGATCCTAATGGACCACCTAAAAGAAGCTTTGGGAACAGGGATAGAGATTCAGGTTCAAGAAGAAGATTTTAGTTAGGTACATTAATTATTTTTTATTTTTTATTTTTTCATGTCAAGATTTTTGAAAGCCACGCACTTTAGTGCTTGGAGAATCTTGACTTAGGACTTTTTGAGGCATAGTTATTTAAAATGAGGGTTACTTTTTAGAGTATGGAATTTACAAAATTGAAGAAAGATTATGAAGGATTGGAGAAGAAGTATGAGCTGCCTTCCTTTAAAGAGGTAAATGAGAATTTTGAGATTGATAAATTGGATAAGGATACGGATTATGTTCTTAGAGCTATAAGAAAAATTATGATGGAGAAGATAGTTAATTCTATGGGCTTTTTAGAAATGTTGATTAATCCTGTAAATGCTCCAAGAATGTATCTTTCATATGTACAGGGTATGGATATTGAGGATAGGAAGGCAATTGATAAAATCTATTCTAATCTTGCTGATTTGAGTGTTTTGTCTCTCGATTTAGAAATTGATTCTTCAGAAAAGGAAGAAGGTGTTTTGATTAAAAAGGTGTTTAAAATGTGGATTGATATGAAACCTTCATTTAGGCAGATATTGGCTAATATGAAGAAGCCTAAGAATTTTGTTAAGAAGAATAGGGAGTATTTCGGTTGAGGTAATTTGCTCTCTTTAAGAAAGTGTTTTTCATACCTTCATAAATGTTATATCCTAACAGTAAGATTACAAATACTTTTCCAATAAGATTTGGTATATAATAGCTCAGTATCAGAAGTATTATGGTGCTCATTAAATATTTCTCTTGAAATATTTCCCAATTTAATTTAAATAATCCTAGTTTATTATTGTTTTCCAATAATACCTTTTTTAGTCTTATGTAAAATATTTGCTTTAAAATTCCTAAATTATCTGGATATAAATAAATGCAAGGTATCTTATTTTTTTTATATGTTTCTTTTTTTTCTCTGTATCCTCTTTTATGTATTTCTGAATTCCATTTGCCAAAAAACTCGATATAAACTTTATATTTCGGGAGATAAAAATCTGCTACTCTATATGAAGTCACGTCTTCTTTTAAGTTTTCAATCTTTTTCTCAGGAATAAAGTCTACGTTTTCTTCTTTAAGAAACTCTCCAATTATCTCCTCTCCTTCTGAACGTTCTTTTTCTTGTTTCATTATTATTTTCTAAAGAGCAAAAATTCTTTCTAAAGAAATTTCTATTACCGAAACTGGCATTTTAATGTTCCATTCTAAAATTGTCTTGGGATTTAATTCTCCTAAATATCCGGCTATTTTATTGTTTATTTTTATTAGTGCTGTACGGCCTTCAATAAATTCTTTCTTTGTTGTTTCTTCTAAGGAATAGGAGAGGCCTAGGGATTTTGTTAGAGAATTAAGAATTTGTTTTGCTTCTGTGAAATTTGAAGGGGTAAGCGCAACTAGAAGACTTGAGGATTCCTTTATTTTCGTTTCGGTGTTTTTATCTGGGGCGAAGACTGTGCCGAGTTCAAATATTCTTTGAGGGTATTCATTGTCTTTGTTTTCTGCAAGTATTCTTAGAGCAGGGATTAGTAAATTTGGCCTGAGAATCTTATATTCCGTTCTTGAATCTTTTAATTCTATAGGATTATCCAATCCTATTATTTTAGCTTCATCTTGTTTTATTAAATGATAGGATGAAGTTTCCAGGAGACCTAGGCCTATGAGAATTTCCGATATTTTGGATTTTATCTTGCTTTCTGCAGATTCAGAGCCTATTGTGTTTATATTAGGTATTTCTGGAATGAGTTTATCATAACCATAAGCAATTGCGATGTCTTCTATTATGTCTACTTCGTGCAGTATGTCTAGCCTCCATGCGGGAATTTCTACTTTTCCTGATTTGTAATTGTAACCTATTTTTGAGAGGAGTTTTGATATATCTGATTCTTTCAGTTTAAGGCCTAGCAAATCATTTGCTCTTTTTAGCGAGAGAGGTATTATTTCTGGTGTTAAGTCTGGAGTAATGGTTCTTTTTGGATTACTGATTTCCATTTGGTATACTTCTCCGTTCATTTCGGCAAAAGTTGTTACAATTATATTAAGGGCTCTTTTTAGGAATGGTAAGTCGAAGCCAGAACATTCTATAAATAGTTCTTTTGTGTTTTCGGTTACTTTTCCAGTTTCATGGCTATTTATTATTGGTGGCATTGATAGGATGTTGCTTTTGCTGTCCATGAATACAGGATATCTTTCTAATCCTTCAAGTAAGTGGGCATACTCTTTTCCTGTTGGATGTCTTTGTAGGATTTGACGCCCTGTCATCTCTTTTTGTGATTCTAATGGTGTAAATTTTATTTTATCAGGATGAAGGGAGGTGTACTTTATTGGGAGTTTTATCTTATCTAATGGATAGATACCAATTGCAAGTTTCTTTCTATTTCTTCCTAATGTATTATGCATTTTTTCTTGAAGGTCGATAATTTCCTTTATTCTCTCTAAGTCTAGTGAGATATTCTTGACAATTGCACATACTGTGTAGGGTCTTATGTCTTTTACCGAAGAATCTACGTTTACTTTGTAATTCTTTTCTGGAGGGAGTATCTTATATTTTTTTAAACCTGGCTCTTTCCCTATATAGGCTTTAAGAGCTCTTAGATACCCCTGAATTGAGAGAGCGTCTGGACGATTTGGCATAACTTCAAATTCTATTTCGTTTTCGTGAATTGCTTCTATGGGTATTCCCATTAAGTTCATTTTTTCTAATAGTTCAGGAGTTATTTTTGCATACTTTTCAATTTCTTTCTTTGGTATTTTAACGGTGGCCATTTTATCTTTTATCTTTTATCAACTTTTCCAAATTATCAAACCTTTCATCCATATAACTTGAGTGGTGTTTAATATCATTTCTTATTAGATTTATCTCTGACTTTACTTTTGTAAATCCAACTGCTACTCTCTTTTCAAGATTATATATTCTTTTTAATAACGATAACTCTCCCATAGCAAGTAAAGAAGCTACGGTAGTAATCGTAGCCAAATCTGTTGGAGAACCGAATAGCTTCCATACTAATAAACCAATTACTGCTATAATTACAATCCAAAAAATTATGTCTTCTATTTTTATTGTCATTTTATCTAAATAGCAGAGAGTATATTGCTATTGCTATTAATATTATTATCAGTATCCAGTAAATTATATCTATTAATCTCATTTTTTCCAGATTTGTTTTTCTCTTAGTACTTTTAGATCATTGGCATAAAGGTCCCTCATGTCAGATATTTGATAAGCCATTAACATTAGTCTATCAAACCCTGGCCCCCAAGCTAGCACTGGGATTGGGGATCCTAATAAAGGAGTTGTAACTTCAGGACGGAAGATACCTGCTGCGAAGACCTCTACCCATTCTTTTCTTTCTTCGCTCCAGACTAGACCCTCTATACTTGGCTCGGTGTATGGGAAAAATGAAGGCTGGAATTTTACTTTATCAAAGCCCATTTTCTTAGCGAATTCTGTTAGATAGCCAATAAGATGGCGTAAGTTTGCATTTTTATCTACAACTATTCCCTCTGTTTGATTAAATTCGAAACCGTGTTTCCAGTCAACGGTTTCATTTCTAAAGACTTTACCAATTGCAAAGAATTTTGCTGGTAAATCAGAAGGCTTTAATTTAGCAAGAGTTTGGGCAGAAAGGCAAGTAGTATGTGTTCTTAGGACCACTGATTTGGCTTCCTTTTCTTTCCAATCATACTGCCATCCTTTGCTTCCGTCCAGGCCTGTTTCATGAGATTTCTTTACTTTCTCTACTAATTCTTTGGCAGGGAGATCTCCCTCTACTTCTTTTATGAAGAATGTATCTTGCATTTCTCTTACCGGGTGATCTTGAGCCGTAAATAGGGCATCGAAATTCCAGAATGATGTTTGCGTCATTGTTCCAGTCATTTCCTTGAAGCCCATGTCCAGCCATATTCTTTTGCCATATTCAATTGACTGGTTAACGAAATGTTTTTTCCCCCCATGTATTTGAGGAACAGGAGACTGGAGATCATAAGAACGGAATTTTTTGTTATTTTTCCAGTTTTTTATTATTTCTGGGGTTAGTTCTTCTATAAGGTCTAATTTGATATCTTTTCCTGCAATTTGCTTTCCTATTTCTGTTAATTGGATTTCAATTATATTTTTCTCTTTGGTTTCTACTATATCCTTTCTCTTTTTGAGATTATTAAGGGCATATAATTCTTCTGGCTTTAATTTTAATTCCTCTATTGGAAGAATATCTAGGAGATGTTCTTCTGGAGTCTTTTTTGTTATTTCCTCTTTCTTTCCAGTAAAGATTATTTTATTGTTTTTTATTTCTATTAGGATTTTGGATTTCAGGGCTCCCAGAGAAACATTAAATTCGTTGTCTGTTAATTTGGATTGTTTTCTCGCATTCTCCAAGGTAATATTATTGTTTTCTGATACAAGAGTTAAGAGTTTTCTCTCTGGAAGATGTGTTTTTTTGTAGTATATCCCATTTGTACCTAGGTCGATTATTTTTTGAGAAGTTTTCTTTATTTTTAGAACTTCTTTATTTTCAAGGAATTTGAGGGCTCTTAGCAAGGAGGTCTCATCAATTTCAGCCTTTTCTCGCATTTTATCTACGCTTAAGTTTAGATAAGGAATTATCTTTATTTCTAGCGGAGATAGCTTTTCCATTAGTTTTTGTATTTCTTTGTCCATTTTTCTTAGAAGAGAAGGGGAGTTAAAAATCTATTGATTTTTGAATAGGGAACGTTTAAATTTGCCCCTTATTAATGCGAAAGCTGTACGACCATCTTTGTATTTCATTGGGGAACCGACTAAATTACCACATTCACAAATAAGATTCTTTAATTCTTTTTCTTTATCTCCTTCTTGATAAATAATTCTATTTAAATAACAGCGTTTTAGCCAACCAGGACCATCTTTTTGATATAAGAATAATAGTCTTCCACAGTTCATGCAAGAAACCTTAATTATCTTAGCTATTCCTCCTCTTTTTCTAAAATATTTATCTTTCTTTATTTTCATATTATGGCTTCTTTAGCCTGTTGGGTTGAGGCTCCAAGTGTCAGGAGGAGGGAAAAAGCATCCTTTTTATCTTTTATGTTTTTTAGGGCAAGTTTTGTCTTTGCTTTTCTGCATATCTTTATGTTTTGCCTTATCCTTGCTAATTGGATGGCTTTTTCTTTTCTTTCCATAGAACGGAGATCTTTAAGGTCAATACCTATTCTGACTTTGTTCTTTGTGGCTATTTCTGCCAGGACATGATTTAGACCAGAATCTAATTGCTTTGGTTTGTCTTTCTTTACGACATTTGACTCGGGGAATAGAAGGATGTTGAATCTTCCGTATTCTAGGACCTTACGATTGAACTCTGGATCTTGGGCTTTTATCATTATTGGAGACTTTTCTTGCTTTATTTGCTTCTTTGCTTGTTCTAGATTAGTCGTGTTTATCATTCTTCTTCCATCCTATATTTTTAAGCTCTCTTTTCAGCTCTTCTTCATCATAATTTAGATAGACTTTTTTCTCTTTTAATAGCGCTGGAACATCCCAGACGCTTATTCTTGCAAATTTTGCTAGTTGACCGAATGAAAAATCTCCTTTTTTATATTTTTCAACAGCATAATCTTTTCGCCATTCTGCTTTGTTTTTTAATTTTTTTTCCTTCATTTTGCTTCTTATTTAGTTTTCGATCATTGTACCAACGAATTTCTTTCCTTTAAGAATCTTTTCCAGATTTGAGAGATCTTTGCCGATTATGTATGTTGGGATTTTGTGTTTTCTTATCATAACTGCTGCGTTTTGGTCTAGAACGAAGTGCTGGCCTGCTTTGTGTTTTATTTTTAGGGCCATTTTTTCAAATTTAGACCAGGAGATTGAGGGAATGAATTTAGCGTGTTTGTTTGTTTTAGGGTTTGCTGTGAATAAGCCTTTTACGTTTGTCATGTTTACGAATTTGGTATTTAGGTAGTTAGCAAGTTTTGCTGATGTCCCGTCTGATGTTGAATCTTCTTCAAATCGGAGAGCACCGCAAAAGACCACAGGATTCTTTTCTAGATTGTACTTTATTTCTTTCATGTTGTAGGGCAAGGAATCATTTGCTTCTTTTCCAAATAGTTGCATCATGAATTGTGCGTTTGTTCTTGTTGCTCTTATTCCTGCTAGGGAGAGTTGTCTTTTTGATTTTCCATCTTTCTCTAGCGCAGAAATGTATTTTCTTGCGATAGTGCCTCCACCGCAAACTATTGCAAATTTGTAATTTTTGTAGTATTTTCTTAGAGTGTGCTTGAACTTTTCTAAGAATTGGAGGTCCATCTTTTCTGGAACTATTAACGAACCGCCTAGAGAAATCACCATTATCTTTTTGTTCATATATTGCAGAGGGAAAGAGTTTTTATAAAGATTGGCTTGTTAAGTAGTTTATGAGGAGATTTGATATATGTGATGTTATTATTTGGATTTCATTGTTAGTATTAATAATTTATATAATTGGAAAACTAACAGGTTTTGTTTAGCAATATTTATATATGTATTAGGCGTTTTTTGTTTATGGGTAAAAGTCTGGAGGAAATGAAAGAAATTAGGAATAAATTTATTGGCGATTATGGTAATCGCCCTGGATATTACAATGTGTCTATTTTAACTAGGTTTCAAGTTTCTCGTCTATCTGGTATTTTAAACGTTGACACTACAAAAGAAGAAGATTCGCCAGTGCTTATGGTTCATCGGAGTCTTAAATATCCTCATGTTCCAGATTCGGAAAAAGAAGACTATTGTTTGATGTTCCTTTATGATAAAGATAAGTCAATCAGTCCACCTTTGGACATACCCTCTGAATATCATGGTGTTCGGGTCTTTATGAGAGCAGGGAAGTTGACAAAAAAAGGTTAATTTTTACTTGAATATCTCGCCGTTCTCTTGGCTCCACCACAATAAGTCTAGGTGGTCGGCAGGAATATTGTTTTGTTTTGCAAAGTCTAGGAAAAGGGATTCTATCTTTTTATAATGCTTTTGTCCTTTTATCTTTTCTTCAGAGATAACCTGATATTTCTCAAGGTTTCTTAGTATATGGCGGTCAAGTATTGCTATTTGATTATCTGATTTACCTATATTTCTAAGGAAATGACCTGCTTCCTTGAGGCCGTAGCCATTTACTATCTCTGAGATCTGATTTCTTAGCTCTAACCTGTTTGGGTTGTTTAGGAGTGGCTTTATTTTGTTCCAGGTTTTTTCTGCTTTGAGGATACGGAGAGATTTGGTGTTGTGAAATCTTGTTTTTGTCTTTAATATATCTAGGACTTGCGGGTTTTCTAGGTTAGGAAGTTGGGAAAGAAGTTCTACTGCCTGCCAACATCTTTGGGCATTGCTTTGAGGAGTTAGGAGACAGAAAAGGAGTTCTTTGAATTGATCTTTTTCTTTTAGGGTTTTAAATTCATTGAGACGAGAGGAGATTTTATCTTTATTTAGTTGATACGACTCTGATAATTTGGACATAAGATGGCTTGTGAGTTAAAGCTTTTATAATTATCTCATATATGACATGGGGCGCTTCATTTTCTCTACATGGAATCGTGTACCTACAAATTCAGATATTACTGCAGAGATGATGATGTTTCCTAAGGCTGCCTTAAAAACTCCTTTTATTAATGGGATACGAGTTTTTGAAGAAAAATCATTCATTATTTCATCAATCTCTGCTTCTGTTAAGGATATATGGGAAGCTTGCATCATTCCGCCTTTATTAATAATTAAATTCTTTCCCGGGCCCTGGCATTCGATGCTCATTATTGACGGATTGTTTAATAATTGAGATATCTTTCTAAAAGCTCCTTCAGGAACTTGTGTAAATGAAGATGGGAAAGGTCTTAGATTTATTGGTCTTATGGTTTGTGGTCTTTCATATGGGAACTGTTCTGCTTGGTAAGAATTTGTTAACGATGGCATTAGGGATTGAGAATCTGCGTTTAAGACTCTTGGGTTTAGATTTTGGTATGAAAGGGGCGAGGTTAGTTCGGCATTTTGCATTTGATTAAATTGTGTTCGAGGTATTGGATTACTAATTACAGAAGAAGTTCTTTGGAGGTTTTGTATTGGCATAATTCTCGGTGGATGATTTTCAACTGGGGCTAGCAATGGGTCAAAATATTCGCCTTCTAGGACAGGGGAAGGTTTGATATTTTCAATTATTGTTTCTATAAAGTTTGTCAAGAATAATTCGCCTAACTCTGGGGGACTTTTTTCTGTCATCTAAAATCTTGGAAGAGGCCTATTTGTCTTTATTGATGGAGTAAATTCTTGCTCTTCTTCCGCTGGTGTTTCTTCACCTGGTGCAGCGTTTTGCGGTTGAGGATGATACATCTTCTTTCTCATAGAATCTTCCATTAGTGTAAGACCCTTAGCGATTGTTTTATTTTGTTCTAGAAGCCTATCTATTTTTTCTAAGAATGCTTTATCATTCTCTCCCCCTACTTTTGTTGCAGGGTGCACTGAGAAGTTCTTTGCTGCAAGTTCGAACAGGGCTAGTAGATTGGAGATTTCTTTTGCAAGTTTATCAAACTTTTCTGCTAAATCTGTATGGACTTTTTGTATTTTAACCATGTTTTCAATTAGATGGTCTTCTATATTACTCTCTCTTTTCATGAAAGATTCTGGGGTTTCTGTATGATGTTCAGGATGAGCATGATGCTCGTGATGGTGATGTACATGATGCGCATGAGGATGTTCTTCTTTATGTGGCTTTTTTGCATGTTCGGTATGCTGATGGCCAGCATGCTTTTTATCTGCGTGAATCTTGCTCTTTTTTGGCATATTATTTAAAGACAAGATTTGTTTATAAAACTTGTCTTTTGGCTTTTATTTCTTTAGGGGAGAAGGTTTTTAATGACTGGAAATTAGGTTTTTGTAGGGTGCGTAGATAATGGTAGTCTGGCAGCCTCCAGAATTTTTAGATTGGAGAGAGCTGCAAGTGGGGGTTCGATTCCCTCCGTGCCCATTTATGTTTTATTAAACTTGAAAAACTTATTCATTTCATAAATTCCAAATATGCAGATAAGAAGGGCTCCAATAAAAATACTTAAATTTTCTGGATTATAACCATATCCTTTAAATAGCCCTATCATAAATAAAACTATTAAAAATAGGCCTATCAATATTCCTAATACTCCATTTATAAGATATATTTTTTTACCCATAACTTTCTTTTAGACCTTCAATTATTTCTTTGATGCTTAAAATTCCCCCTATAATGGCTGCTATAAAAAAAGAGGCCGGTATAATAAGAAATATACCATATCGAAAATCGTTGAGTCCCTTTATGGCCAAATAAGCAATTTCAACACTAACTGATAATCCTAACGCTCCCCAAGCTATTTTTGATTTTTTCATAATTTCTTCAACACCTTAATCTCCTCAAAGGAAACGGAAGAGCCTTTGTACTTTGTGGCGTAAAGGGCAGCTTCAAGGGCTTCGGAGCCGTCGATGCCTAGGATTCCTTTCTTAAAGGCTACATAAACTAGTTCTGTAGAGCGGATAAATCTGAAATCTTTGAAGATGTTTAGGTCGCAGGAAACTTTGACTTGTGTTTTTAATTTGTCGGACATTAGTCTTTCTAGGTTTTCCGGCCTTTCTGTTAGGATGCGAGTTGTTCTTTCATCAATTGCTATTAAGTTGTCAATGCCTTTTTTTGTTAGTTCAGAGCTGAGAGCAAGACAAGAGATTTCAGCTTCACTTACTATGTTTATTTTTCTGTCATTGGTTCTTGCACATCCATTTGCTTCATTCATTAATCTGGTTGTTTCTTTTTTAATTAGGTTATTGTCGATGCCTAATGCAGAAGGAAGTTCTAGTATACCGGCAGACAGAAGATCTTTTATTCTTAGAGCTTCAAGTTCAAATCTTGGATTTTTGATTGGGCGATCCATTACTTCATATTTTACGGCTTCAGTAATTATGAATTTTCCATCAAATATCTTCTTTAAGTTTTCTAATAGATAAACTAGGCCATTCATTGAGAAGTTTATTATTGGGCCTGAGTCGAAGATTAGGACTTTCATATTTTCTTCTCCATTACGTCTTGGTCATCCCAACCTTTCTTTA